>Ga0172378_10000317_pt1 | contig 41648 bp, 29 predicted proteins | sample GrowelOW332metaG_FD_119755 | JGI IMG/M metagenome (GOLD analysis project Ga0172378, IMG submission 119755) | Groundwater microbial communities from an aquifer near a municipal landfill in Southern Ontario, Canada - Pumphouse #3_1 metaG | ecosystem: Environmental > Aquatic > Deep subsurface >...
ACTTTGAAGTACTCGTTAAACCAATTGTGGAAATCTTTCCGGCTAACCTCAAAGCTGAAGAGATTGCCTTATACGTTAGCAAGGAAAAAGCAATGGTGTTTGATTTGAACGAACTTCCTGACAAGTCATTGATTATTACTGCCGATACTATAGTTTGGTTTGATGATAAAAAGTTTGGGAAGCCATTATCACATACGGAGGCAAAGACAATGCTACAAAAACTTTCAGGGAGGAAACATGTTGTATCAACCGGTGTTTGTTTTAGAACTATTGACCGTTTGCATACTTTTTACGTAAATACTGACGTTTATTTCAGGAATCTGGAAGAGGATGAAATTGATTATTATATTGATACCTTTAAACCCTATGATAAAGCCGGTGCTTATGGAATTCAGGAATGGATAGGTTATGTGGGAGTTGAACGGATTGACGGGTCCTATTTTAATGTGATGGGACTGCCGGTACAACGGGTGTATGCTGAACTGCAAAAATTTATTAACCATCAGGGAGCCTGATTAGTTAACAGAATACTATAACAATTTTAATTGAATGGATAATAAGAAACCAGTTATACTCATTTCTAATGATGATGGAATAAACGCTCCCGGATTGAGAGTGTTAATTAGTGCTATGCGTAAATTAGGTGATGTATTGGTAGTAGCCCCTGATAAACCCATGTCGGGCATGGGGCATGCTGTTACCATTACGGCACCACTACGGATGTATAAAATAAAAGAAGAACCGGGTTACCGTGAATACGCTTGCAACGGCACTCCTGCTGATTGCATAAAGCTTGGACAAAAAGCCATACTGAATTTTGCCCCTGATATGGTGGTTTCAGGTATTAACCATGGGTCGAATGCTGCTATTAATATAATCTATTCCGGTACCATGGCAGCAGTAATGGAAGGAGCTATTGAGAACATACCTTCGGTAGGCTTTTCATTGGTTGATTACGGATATGCAGCTAATTTCAGCCACTGTGAACCCTACTTGTTGTCAATAGGGCGAAACGTTCTTAAGAATAAATTACCTGAATATACTTGCCTTAACGTTAATATCCCTGCTTTAAATGGTTCACCCATAAAGGGTATCAAGATTGTAAGGCAGGCTCTGGCTCTATGGGATGAGACATATGAGCAAAGAACTGATCCACAAAATCGTGACTATTTTTGGCTGAAAGGTATCTTCAAAAACCTTGACCATGGAAATGATACTGACGAGTGGGCTTTAAAAAATAATTATGTTTCAGTAGTTCCTGTGCATTTTGACCTGACATCCCATAAAACCATACCTTTATTGCGCGATTGGGAAAAAGATAATCTTTGATACGGTAAACCTTAATTGTTGATTTGGTAACGATTGCTTTTGAATCATGTAACTCATATATAGATAATGATGTGGAAACGCAATAATTTTTTCATCGGAGCACTGGTTGCCGTTCTGATAACCCTGGCAACATTCATTTTGGTTGTCTTTTTTGTTCCATTAATCTATAGTTGGTTAAATATCAATTTACCGGCACCTAAGTTGCTGCTATTATCAGTAGTCCCTGCAATTCTGGTAATGCGATATTACTTTAGTAAGCTGAAATTTACTAAATCAGGTAATGGAGTACTTGTTTTTATTTTCGTGGCCATTATACTGTATTTTTTCCTTGTTGAGGGTAAAATAACCAGCTTCCCAACCTTCTGATTATATAACAATCATTGAACTGATTAATGAAATACTACATTATTACAGGAGAAGCTTCGGGTGACTTGCATGCGTCAAACCTGATAAAAGCGTTAAAAATAGTCGATCCTGATGCTTCATTCAGAGGTTGGGGTGGGGATAAGATGGCCCGTGAGGGAACAACTATTGTAAAGCATTATCGCGACTTGGCTTTTATGGGTTTTATAGAAGTAGTTGCTAATTTGAAAACCATTCTTAACAACCTGAACTTTTGCAAAAAGGATATTTTGGGTTTCAAGCCTGATGCTGTCATCCTTATTGATTATCCGGGATTTAATTTGCAAGTAGCCCGTTTTCTTCATCAACAACACATCCGTACCATTTACTATATTTCACCGCAGGTATGGGCTTGGAAGAAATCACGGGTACACACTATCAAGAAACTTGTTGACAAACTACTGGTAATCCTCCCTTTTGAAAAGGATTTTTTTGCTACTTACCAGGTGGATGCGGAGTTTGTAGGTCACCCTTTGTTAGATGCACTCCCTGCAGAATGGCATAGATTAGCATGTGTACCGTATGATAAACGAACAGTGGCTCTTTTGCCCGGAAGCCGTAAGCAGGAAATAAGAAGAGTTTTGCCGATTATGTTGTCAGTACTACAGGATTTTACGGAAATTAATTTCGTGATTGCCGGTATTTCAACAATCGGTGAAAGCTTTTATCGTGCTATTACAAAGTCTCATCATATTGAGATCGTGATGGATGATACATATAACCTTCTTCAAAAATCACAGGCTGCTCTGGTAACATCAGGAACTGCCACCCTTGAAACAGCATTGATTGGCGTTCCTGAGGTCGTATGCTATCATGCCAACAGAATATCATATTCCATTGCAAGGCAGTTGGTAAAAGTTAAGTATATCTCATTGGTTAACCTGATTATGAATCGGTTGGTAGTAAAGGAACTGATACAATATGAGCTTAACAGGCAGACCTTGCGGAGTGAATTGAATAATTTGTTGAATAATACGAAATACCAGCAGGATATGCTCAACTCTTATGATGAACTGAGGAACATGTTAGGGGGGAAAGGGGCCTCAGAACGGGCTGCTAATAGTATATATGGTTTTTTAACAGCTTAATTTAGCATTGTCATCTAGTTTTGTAAATTTGCCGGTCATTACACATTAATAGTCATGAAAAAAAATATCTTCCCATTATTAATCTCGATTACTTTCCTTTTGTCGTGTAATTCAAAACCTCAGAATAATACTACCAAAGATGCTCCTGATAGCGCTTCAAATAATACTACTTTAGTTAATGACGTGAACCCGGATACCTCAGCTACTTATGATCATATCCCGTTGGTAAATGATCCGTCATTGCCAAATCAAAAGATTATAGTTCGTAAGGCCGACGTATCAGACAATATTACTTTTAAGGGGCAGGGAGCCGAAGAGCGGAGTAAAGGTGTCAAACTGGCTTCGAAAGGTGATTTTAAGGGTGCAATTGAAATGTTCAACAAGTCAATCGAAATATTTAACCCCAACCCTGATGCCTATTTCTATCGTGCCAGAGCCAAACAGGAGCTTAATGACCTGAGTGGTGCTGAAGTTGATTATACGAAAGCTATTGAAATGCGTTCTTCACAAGCTCCTTATTATTATTACAGGGGAAGAATGTATATGGATATGAAGATGTATTCAAAAGCAATTAGTGACTTCGATGCTACTATAAAATGTACCCCCAATTATTATGACGCTATAAATTATAAAGGAGTAGCATTAGCAACAATGGGTAAACACAAGGAAGCAATTACTGAATATGACAGGGTAATTGAATTATCACCCGAGTACGCATTGGCTTACTACAATAAAGGAACTTCTCTTGCAGCACTCAACCAGTTTGTTGAGGCTGAGGATGCTTTATCAAAGGCAATTAATCTTAATGCGAATAATGAGAAAGCATATGTTAACAGAGGGAATTGCAGAATGATGCAAAATAAATATGGTGATGCAAATAGTGATTATAGCATGGCTATCACCTTGAATGATAAAAATAATGATGCTTATTATAACCGTGGATTTACCTTGTTGAGGTTGAACCGAATGAGTGAAGCATGCGCTGACTGGAAAAAAGCAGCATCTTTAGGACATAAACTTGCTCAGGAACAGATTAACAAGTATTGTAAATAAAAATATTCATACATTTATACGTTCTTTAGCATCAACGCATGAACGTATGGGCAAGATTTCCTTTTGTTCGATTACTTGTGCCTTTTATTGTCGGTATCCTGGCATGTTATTATAGCGATGCACGGGTTGATATTTCAGTGTGGGCAGTTATAGTATGCTTTATTACGCTAGTACTTTGCCAGTTTTTTGTATCTCAATTCAGTACATACAGAAACAGGTGGTTGTTTGGGTTTCTGCTTAATGCAAGCATGTTCCTGGGTGGGTACGTGGTTACCTCCGGTACTTTCCTGAAAAATCAACCTGTTCATTTCTCTAAAATTGAAGGCGGCTCTCTTACCTATATTGCAAAGGTAATTGAACAGCCGGTGGATAAACAGCAGTCGGTTAAATTGTTACTTTCTGTTATAGAAGTGAGGAATCAAAATACCTCCTTTAGAACAAGCGGGAACGTGATATGCTATATTGCCAGGGATTCATTGTCGGCGGTATCTGCTTATGGTGATGTGCTCCTTTTTAAGAAAAAGCCTGAACTTAATACCCCACCGGGAAATCCCGGTGAATTTGACTATTCAGCCTATCTGGCACACAAAAATATTTTTCACCAGGTTTACTTACCAAAGGGTGCCTGTCAGATTATTGATACAGGTAAAGGTAATTTTATAAAAGCCTTTGCAGTTCAATCGCGCAAAATATTTTTAAATATACTGAAGCATAACAACATAAGCGGGAAGGAATTATCAGTTGCGGCAGCACTTCTTATTGGTTATGATGATTTACTGGATGCCAACCTGCGGCAGGAATACAGTGGGGCAGGAGTAGTGCATATATTGAGCGTTTCAGGGTTACATGTGGGCGTTATTTATCTGCTGGCCGGATATGCATTCTTCTTCCTTCGACGGCAAAAGCGATTTTTATATTTGGAACCATTTTTGATTATACTTGTGATATGGTTTTATTCATTGATAACCGGGTTAGCTCCTCCGGTGCTGCGTGCAAGCATTATGTTTACCCTTATTTTAATTGGTCAGTCAATGCAACGGCAGTCAAACACTATCAATACACTTGCTGCTGCAGCATTCCTGCTTTTAACAATGAACCCCCGGCTGCTTTTTAATGTGGGGTTTCAGCTATCCTTCAGCGCAGTTGCCGGTATTGTTTTCTTTCAGCCTTCTATTCGCAAACTCTGGATGCCCAAAAATCCTTTAGCCCGGTTTGTATGGGATATTATATGCGTTTCATTAGCTGCCCAGGTGTTTACTGCACCATTGGCAGCTTATTATTTCCACCAGTTCCCTAATTTCTTCCTTTTCTCCAATGTAGTAGCTATTCCCTTGTCAGGATTATTGATCTATACCGGTGTGCTGTTGTTCTTAACCTCTTTCATTCCGGTGGTTGGAAAACTTGTTGCAATAGTGCTAACTGCAGAACTTAAAGCATTAAATGCATCAGTATCCTTTATCGAGAGCCTTCCGGGCGCTGTTAGCGAAAATATTTATCTTTCAGAGTTGTCGCTGATTTTACTTTTGATCCTGTTAGTTTCAGGCATATACTGGTTGATAAATAATCGAAAATCTCTACTCTTTGTATCACTTTCCTGTTTGTTGCTATTGGTTATTCATACAGTGGTGAGAGAAATTTCAATTAATAACCGGCAAATGATAATCTTCTACCAGGTGAACAAGCATCCTGCTTTTAGCTTTATTGATGGAAGAACCCAAGTGCTGGTTTCTGATTCAACCGTATTTAACAACGTGAAAACACTGAGTTACCAGGTTGACGGGTTCAGGGTGCAGGCAGGGCTTGATAAACCTGTGCAGCAATGCTTGCCGTTCACTACCTACATTCGGGGAAAATATAATACTACTGTGTCTTGTCCTGAATTCTATTATTTTAAAGGGAAGAGGATTGCCGTGCTTAGTGGCAGATGTAAACTGCCTCGTTCAAAGAAAGTGCTAAAGACTGACTATGTGCTTTTGTGCAATAACCTATCAATTCCAATAAGCGATTTGGCAGAATACTTTCCCGGCGCACTCATGTTATTCGATGCTTCCAACTCTGACCGGGCTTCAAACAAGATGGAGGCAGAAGCTGATATAATGGGGCTGGCTTGCCATAATATAAAGAGAAAGGGAGCGCTGATTATCAAATTATGATTAGTCAGGTTCAATATTCCAAGTGCAACAGCACAGGCAGGTGATCACTGAACCCTCCCTGATAGCGCATTCCATTATAAGTTCGGAAAGGAATAGTGCCCGTGTATTTTTCATCTCTTTGCAGCAGATAAGGTGGGGCGAATATCTCAGCTCCCTGGTTTGATAAATGAATGCTGTTTTTATTGAACACCAGGGGTGAGGAAATGATAAACTGATCCAGTATACCCCATTGCCCCCTGAATTTATTGGTTCCGGTATCCCATTTATTCATATATGGGTACATCAGGTTGTTTAAGCGGAAGACCGGAGAATCAGGCAAACCAATTTGAGCATCCAGGTACTTTGAAATGCTTTCGTCAGCAGGTTCATCATTAAAATCACCCATGATTACAATAAATGCGTCAGGCTGTGCTTTGGAGATTGAGTCAACTATATGCCTCAGAGTAAGGGCAGCCTCTTTCCGCCTGTTCATGGTTATAGAAACGCCGCCTGTTCGTGAAGGCCAGTGGTTGACAAATAAATGAAGCGTATCGTTACTTGGTGTAAGTCCCTTTACATATAGAATATCGCGGGTTTTAATCGATGAATCGCTCATTGTGATGTGTATGGACTTGTGATTGAGTTCGGTGAACTTATCACGCTGATAGATCATAGCAACATCTATACCTCTCTGATCAGGTGATTCCTCATGGATAATGCGATAATTAAAACGCTCAAGGGGAGTCAGTTTAAGTAACTGAATGAGTACAAAACGATTTTCAACTTCACTGAATGCTACTATTTCAGGAGGTCGCCATCCACCTGCATCTACAATTACTTTTGAGATATATTGAAGTTTTCGGTTGAATTTCTTCCAGGTCCATCCCATCACTCCACCACTTACAAATTCATAATCGTTTTTCAGGGTATCATGAAACGGGTCAAACAGATTTTCGAGATTATAGAACATAATCCGATACTCATGTTTTTCATTCTTTCCATTCTTTTCAGGCTTATCACCTAAAGTTTGGAAACAACATGCCAGTAAGATTATGATCAGGATTAACTGCCGTATCATGGATTTATTTTGTTCCAAAGATGAGAAAAAAGTTTGATACTCCCATATAACATTTGCATGATAATCACGTTAGTATGAAAAATAATCCTGATATGAAAAAGGCATCACTGATTATTCCTTTATTGCTTGCCATCCTTTTCCCTTTATTGTTACATCGCCAACAAGCCGGACTGAATGTTTTACTGTTTGATGCAGTAATTACAGGGCTGTTGCTTTTTACTAAGCGGATTAAGATTGCACGGTCATTGAATATGCTCCTTTGTTCAGGGGTAATGTTAAGCGGTTTAATGGTATTGATTTATGGATCAACCTTGGCGGTTGCGGCTAATGTTGTTTCATTGATTTTGCTTACAGGATCATTGGCTTTGCCTGACATGGCGGTGCTTTTGAATGGATTTATGGCATCAGTTGCTGCTGTGATTACAGGCCCGTTTCGTTACCTGGGAGCTTGGAACCAATCAATCAGTAAGAGTCATCGGTGGCAACATTGGATAAGATTTGGCGGGTTTGTTATAGTTCCAATTATTATCCTGATTATTTTTATTTTATTGTATTCCGCTGCAAGTCCCTACTTTAACAAGCTGACCGGTAATTTTGTGCAGATGCTGGTGAACCTGAATCAATGGATTGCAACGTTCATTTCACCTGATGCTTTTTGGATTGGAATAGCAGGACTCTTTATAGGATTTAGTCTCTTTTATGGCAAATTTCCCTTTCAAATAAAGTTATTGGGTGAAACCGGTAATGATGAACAGAAACGAGTGAAGAGTAAGTATTCAGGATCTATATTGGGACTTAAAACAGAGGCAAAAACAGCCATACTGATGTTTGTGTTGCTGAACCTGCTGATAGCGGTGATGAATGTGCTTGACCTTTATTATGTGTGGTTTAACTTTGAATGGGACGGGGGATTCCTTAAACAGTTTGTTCATGAAGGTACCTGGCTATTGATATTGTCTATTTTTATTTCCATGTCACTGGTGCTATGGTATTTCAGGGGGAATCTTAATTTCTTTTCCCGAAACCGTTCACTTATTATATTAACCAGGATATGGCTGGCTCAAAATGCACTACTGACTTTATCTGTTGCTATGCGTAATTATTGGTATTTGCACTATTTTAACCTGGCATTTAAGAGAATATGGGTGTTCGCTTTCCTGGTATTAGTATTGCTTGGATTACTAACCGTTATGCTTAAAGTGGAGCGAAAGAAATCGCTTCGTTACCTGTTAATCCGCAATAGCTTATTCGCCTACTGCGTATTTATGGTATTAAGCTTATTTAATTGGGATGTGATTATTGCCCGATTTAATGTTAACCGTTCCGAAAAAGCATTCTTTCATACTAATTTTATGATGAGCCTTCATAGTTCTGCACTACCTGTATTGTTAATGGACGACCAAAAGTTGCAAAGTACTGAAGTTGCACAAAAAAAGCTATACCCATACCATGGGCGTTATATGTCGCTAGTCAAATACAATAATGTGATAAGGGAACGAAAACGTAACTTTTTAGCCGGATATCCACAAATGCATTGGTTGAGTTTTACTGTTGCTGATTACAGGACCAGCCAAAAATTAATGAGGACCCAATCGGGCTCAGCAAGGGTTCCTGCTATAACCCCAGCCGAATGAGTTTGAGCTTGAGACGAACAAGTGTAGTTTGTTAAATGGTAAATCGGAAATTTTAGCAATATAAATGTGATTCCAGACAGTCAGATCTGGAATCATGGTTAAAACAGCTATACAGATCTGGAATCATGGCTAAAACAGCAATACAGATTTGGAAAAATTAAAACTTGAATAGGAGGAAGAATGACAGACAGGAAGAATGACAGACAGAAAGAATGACAGGCAGACAGAATAACAAGCAGAAAGAATACCAAACAGACAGACAGAGTAACAAACAGACAGAATACCAGACAGACAGAATAACGGACAGGGACAGGCTTTAAACAGTTGTCTCTGTTTTTGTAAAATCAGTATATGTTTATACATTTGCCCAATAATCAATTCTTTTAGTGTTATATCATGGCAAAACGAGTGAAACGAAATCCTTACCGAATAGCTTTTCAATTATTAATCGTAGCGTTGCTTGGTTATTTAGTGATCAGGCCTTTTGTTGACCGTTCTTATGTAGCTGATTTTGAAGCGTACTGTCCTTTTGGTGGCTTACAGGCATTTTCATCCTATATAACCAGTAATTCATTAGCCTGCTCCATGACTGCGACCCAGATATTTATGGGATTGGCGTTGATTGCCGGGGTAATATTGTTCAGCAAGCTGTTTTGTAGCCATATTTGTCCTATCGGTACTTTTACTGAATGGCTCGGACGAATGGGCGGAAAACTTAAAGTGAACTTTACGGTTAAGGGAATAGCTGACAGGCTTCTGAGGATTGTTAAATATGCTCTGTTATTCATAACCTTCTACTTTACCATTAGTAGTAGCGAATTATTCTGTAAGAAATTTGACCCCTATTATGCTGTTTTTTCAGGCTTTAGTTCTGATATAGTAATATCCTATGTTGCCATTACATTGTTATTGGTAATCGCGGGCTCATTTTTCATACGCCAGTTCTGGTGCAAATATGCCTGTCCGCTTAGTGCTGCCTCCAATATCTTCTCAAATAGTTATATTTTTATCGGTATTACAGCACTTTATGCATTACTCACCCTGGCGTTACATTTAAGCATTAGTTGGGTATGGCTATTGGCTGCATTATGCATTGCCGGGGTATTGATTGAAACCATCACGTTAAGAACATTCGGGTTCTCAGTTTTCAGGATTAACCATAATCATGAAAAGTGCGTATCATGTACAATGTGTGATAAAGCGTGCCCGATGTCGATAAAGGTAACTGAATATGATAAAGTTCAACACATTGACTGCCATTTATGTGGAGATTGTGTTGCCGCTTGTCCTGAAAAGGGTGCACTTACTATTCGTCATCACACAACCCTTTGGTTGCCGGGACTGGCAGCACTCATTTTAATTATTGCAGGGTTGGGATTCTCATTGATGACTGATATACCCACCATCAGCCTTAAATGGGGCAATAAACAGCAAATGGCTAATGCAGGTGTGTACCAACAATCGGGCTTGACCAGTATCAAGTGCTTTGGTAGCTCTATGTCGTTTGCTAACCATATGAAGGAGCTTGATGGAGTGTTGGGTGTTGAAACCTTTGTTTCTGACCATAGTGTAAGGGTGTTTTATGATAAGTCGAAAATTAGTGATGAAGATATCAGCGTGGCTATCTTTACTCCTGTCAGTCGTTTGTTATCAGCTCCTGACCATGGTCTGTCAAATGTTTCAGTATGTGAATTCAGTATTGATCAATTTTTTGATCCCAATGACGCTGACCTGCTCAGTACAAGGTTCTCACAGAACAAAGGTATCCTTGCAATGCAGACAATATTTGGAGAACCTGTTCATGCAAAGGTATATTATGACCCCAGACAAATTACTCCCGCCAAAATCAACGCACTCATTGAACAGCGGAAAGTAACCTGGGAAGAGGAAGGTACCTTGCAAGTGGCAAAAACAAACTTTAAAGTAGCCGGGCAAGTTGAGAAACCGGCTCTGACACAGCAAGATTACCTGTTGGAAATGTATGAGCCTGTGAGCTTAACCTTTAATGGTTTTGAAGAATATTCGGCTGATCAACTGGAAACCTTAGAATATGACTTTCATGATGCCGCTGATCCTGAATTAGTGGATATGCCCTGGTATCTGCTAAGCCATCTTAGTAACGATAAAGGAGTAGTCAGTTTTGAGAGTGAAGCTACTGATCATGGATTTGTACTTCTGCTGAAGATAGTAAAAGCTAAGACGAGTAAGCAACGAATCGATAAACTTATTAATGAACCTGTGCTTAAAGTTCATTTGAGTGACGGAACAGAGGAATCTGTACCAAACCCTTATAAATTCTGAAATACGACAGGATATTAAAGATTCCGGTCTTTATAATTCTGATATTTATGCTTTATGTGAAGTGCATTTATAGCTATACAGGTCAGCAATCACGAATATTGATCCGGTACTGATGCTATAGTGGAATATACCCCTATAATGCTGTGTGTTTGCCGGTAAAATATTGGTTAAACTTGCTAACAAGAGGTTACATATTATAAGTAGGTGCTTGTTGATTGAAGTATTTTGTTTACTTTTGCTTTTCAAAACCCGGGATGTTAGCTCAGTTGGTTCAGAGCATCGCCTTGACAGGGCGGGGGTCACTGGTTCGAGTCCAGTACATCCCACCAAGTGAACAAAAAAAGCACTGCTTTCAGTGCTTTTTTTGTAGTTAGTAGGGAAAATTTAGGGAAATTATTCCAAAGCTTTAACACAATCTATATTCAAGTCATTCACAATTTCACCAAGTACTTATTTCCCCTTATTCCTTGAATAGAAGTTCTCCAACTTCTTATTCATGTCCTTCACAGCATCGTCTTTTGTCCATTTCATAAAGGACTTTATGCCTGAGACATAGGGTTCATCTTTCATACTCCATTCCAACGTTATTGTTAGTGTTATTTCTGAACCGTGAAACAGTCAAATACTTATACCGAACCACACGGGTGTAAAAAATTGTGATAGTTTACTTCTTAAGGTCTATGCTCTGATTATTGTCTATTTTTGCATTTCTTGAAAATTAGTAAAACCATGAGAAGACTTCTAACAATTACATTTCTGTATTTAATACTGACAATGCCTGTATGGGTGATTGCACAAAATGGAACAAAGAGCTTTACGCTTGATGATTTGATGAAAACCCGAATATTCAGAGCTGCCGGCTTGAATGAAATCAGGTCAATGAATAATGGGCTCCATTATACTGCTTTGAGCCCGGATTACAAATACATAACCAGGTATGAATATAAAACAGGCGATAAGGTTTCAACTGTTTGTGATGTGAAGGATTTGAAGAATGAAGCTATAAAAGTGATTTACGATTATGAGTTTAATGAGGATGAATCAGCTCTTTTGATTCAAACAAGTTACGAGCCTATTTACCGCCGGTCATTTAAAGCTGATTATTACATCTATAATATAAAAACCAAAACTGCGAAACCATTGTCGTTGAATGGTAAACAGCAATTAGCTACCTTTTCGCCCGATGGGAAAATGGTTGCTTTTGTCCGTGATAATAATCTGTTTATTGTAAACCTTGAAACTGGTAAAGAAACCCAAATAACAAACGACGGCAAACATAATGAAATCATCAATGGGGCACCTGACTGGGTTTATGAAGAGGAATTTGAGTTCAACAAGGCATTTACATGGTCGACTGACAGCCAACGATTAGCCTATATGAAGTTTGATGAACGGGGTGTGAAGATGTTTAATATGACAATGTTTAAGGGTGATCAACCCTCAATGGATGAGAATGCTCTGTATCCGTCGAATACACAATTCAAGTACCCCAAAGCCGGTGAGGATAACTCAATTGTAACGGTACACATTTATAATTCATTATCAGGAAACACGTTAAGGGTTAATATTGGAACCAACAAGGATCAGTATATTCCCCGTATAATGTTCACCAAAGATCCTGAAATATTGGCTGTATTGCGTTTAAACCGGTTGCAGAATAAATTGGAGATACTCAAGACCGATGCTTCTAGTGGGCAGAGTGAGGTAATGTACTCTGAGGAAAACAAGTGCTACATAGATGAAGGGAATTTTGATAACATCAACTTTCTTCCTGAAGGCAACAGCTTTATAATCACGAGTGAACGTGATGGCTGGAGCCATTTATACTTATGCAGTATGCTCACTAAACAGTTTACTCAACTTACTAAAGGAGAATTTGATGTTACGGAATATTATGGCTATGACCCGGTTAAAAAGTTGCATTATTACCAGGCAGCCGGTGTTAGTCCGATGCAGCGTGAAATATATTCCGTAAAAAGCGATGGCAGTTCCGCCCATATGATCAGTACTACTGTTGGCACAAATAGTGCACAGTTTAGTAAGTCACATAAATACTTCATCCACACATGGTCATCCGTTACCACTCCTGCTGTTTATACTTTACGAGAATCAAACGGTAAGCAAATCAGAGTACTGGAAGGAAACAATGAACTGGTGAATACTCTAAAGGACTATCGGTTTACCACTAAGAAGTTTTTCAACTATACTACCTCAGCAGGGGATAAGTTGAATGCATATGCTATTTTTCCGCCTGATTTTGATACAAATATGAAATATCCGGTCATCATCAATCAATATAGTGGGCCAAATTCACAACAAGTACTTGACAGGTGGGTTTTTGATTTTGATGATTATATGGCGCAGCAGGGATTTGTTGTAGTATCCATTGACCCAAGGGGTACTGGTGGAAGGGGAGAGGTATTCCGTAAAGTAACCTATTTGCAATTAGGAAAATATGAAACCATTGATCAGATTGAAGGAGCAAAGTATTTGGCATCCCAGCCATGGGTGGATGGTTCCAGAATCGGTATTTGGGGATGGAGCTATGGCGGCTTTATATCATCATCATGTATGATGAAAGGTGATGGAGTCTTCAAAGTCGGAGTTGCTGTGGCACCAGTTACCAATTGGCGTTTTTATGACAACATTTATACCGAACGGTTCATGCGACGACCTCAGGAAAATGCCGAAGGGTATGACCAGAATTCACCTCTTTTCTTTGCTGATAAGTTACAAGGGAAGCTACTATTGGTTCATGGTACTGCCGATGATAATGTGCATTTACAGAACACTCTTGAATTATCAGAGCAACTGGTACAGGCAAATAAGAAGTTCGACATGATGCTCTATACAAATCGTAATCATTCCATTTATGGAGGGAACACCAGGATGCATTTGTTTGGACTTATTGAGGATTATTTCAAACAAAATCTTTAGAAAAGAAGTTATACTGTTGCAGAAGTAAAATTATAGTATTACTTTTGCAACCTTTTAAAGAAAACACAGTACAATTAACCAATTAACAGAAAGAGAGCGTATTTCGTATGATTATCGTACCCGTTAAAGAAGGCGAAAACATCGACAGGGCCTTAAAGAAACTGAAGAGAAAATTTGAAAAAACCGGAGTAGTTAAAGAACTCCGTGAAAGACAAAAATTCACCAAACCTTCTGTAAAGAACCGTGAAGCCAGGATGAAAGCCATCTACGTACAACAGCTTCAACAATCTGAAGATTTGTAGCCTGCTTTTTAAGTGCGATTTAAGGAAGAAAGTTTTGCTTCTTCGTAATAATGGTGTACATTTATCCGTTATTAAGAAAAAGCTGAGTTTTCTTCTTTTTTTATTTTCATGATAAGAGAAACCTTCTACGATCACTTGCAATACGAAAAGCGTTATTCTGGCCATACTATACAAGCGTACAAATGTGACCTTACTCAGTTTGAAACCTATCTTTCAAATATTTATGATATCCATGATGACACTCAGGTAACTTATAACATGATACGATCCTGGTTAGCTTCTCTTATAGAATCAGGTATTTCTCCGCGCAGTGTTAATCGAAAATTATCATCTCTTAGAGCTTATTTCATTTACCTGTTGAGGTTTGGGTTTACTGAATCCAATCCTATTGGTGTGACACATTCGTTACGTGTTCCTCAAAGGCTTCCTTCATTTGCTACTGAAAACGAAATGGAGAAGGTATTACAGGATGACCATGATGATTGTTTTAGTCGTCAACGTGATTTAATGACACTTGAAATTTTTTACAGTACCGGTATCAGGCTGGCCGAGTTATTGCAGTTGAGACCTTCAGATGTGGATTATTATTCAAAAACGATCAAGGTAACCGGCAAAAGGAATAAACAGCGTATTATACCCGTAAGTGATTCATTACTTGGTAAGATAAAAGTATATTTAGAAATCAGAGAACAAAACGCATTGCCCGGAGTTATAGCATTAATCATTAATGATAAAGGTGAGGCAGCCAATAAAATGTTTATTTACAAAATGGTAAAGGAATCCCTTAGTGCAGCCGGAGTAACCGGGACCAAGAGCCCACACGTTTTACGGCATACATTTGCGACACATATGCTTAATGAAGGAGCTGATTTGAATGCCATCAAGGAGTTGCTGGGCCATTCAAGCCTTGCTTCAACACAGGTATATACCCATACCAATGTTGAAAAATTGAAGTCAATATATAAACTCGCCCATCCGTGGGCACAAAAAAAGGAGGAATTATGAAAGTTAACATTACTTCAGTCAAATTTAAGACTGACAAGAGATTGGAAGATTTTATTAATAGTAAGGTTGAGAAGCTTTCAAGTGTATATGACGGGATTATTGGAGGAGAGGTGACACTGAAGCTTGATAATAGTGAAGAACAGGACAATAAAGTAACCGAAATAAGACTCCTCATAAAAGGTAATGACTTGTTTGCCAGGAAGCAATGCACTACATTTGAAGAAGCAACAGATACAGCAGTTGAGGCATTGCGCAAACAGTTAGACAGGCATAAAGATAAGCTCAGGAAATAAATATTCAAACTAAGCCAAAAAAAAACATAAAAGTTTTTGTTGGTGTTAAAATAGTTCATACATTTGCAGTCCTTTTGAAAAGAAGGACTGCACTTTTAAAGAGAGCTTCAAAAGCTTCATAAAAGAGTTAGGAATGAAGCAACTCAGCACTTTAGCAATTTGTGAATAAGTGATGAAGTGCACAAAAACAGATTGCCGATGTAGCTCAGTTGGCCAGAGCAGTTGATTTGTAATCAACTGGTCGGGGGTTCGAATCCCTCCATCGGCTCAGTTCTTTGTATTATTGAAAAATAAATTGAGGGGGGATACCAGAGCGGTCAAATGGGGCAGACTGTAAATCTGTTGGCACAGCCTTCGGAGGTTCGAATCCTCCTCCCCCCACAAACAATTTGTTTCTATTATTATTGAAACACATTGGCCATGCGGAAGTAGCTCATTTGGTAGAGCGACAGCCTTCCAAGCTGTAGGTGGCGGGTTCGAGCCCCGTTTTCCGCTCAACGTTTGATGTTGATATTCTATTCTGTCAACTTATAACAAAAGCCGATGTAGCTCAGTGGTAGAGCACTTCCTTGGTAAGGAAGGGGTCACGAGTTCAAGTCTCGTCATTGGCTCAGATTTTTATGTATAATGGAAAGTTGTAAATAAAATTACAAAAATTAACACATCTATTTAATATGGCAAAAGAAAAATTCGATCGTTCCAAACCGCACGTTAACGTTGGTACCATCGGTCACGTTGACCATGGAAAGACTACTTTAACTGCTGCTATTACTTTGTGCCTGGCCGATAAAGGCTGGTCTGAATTCAGGTCATTCGATTCAATTGATAATGCTCCTGAAGAAAAAGAGAGAGGTATTACTATCAATACATCTCACATCGAGTATCAAACACTGACTCGTCATTATGCACATGTTGACTGCCCGGGTCATGCTGACTATGTAAAGAACATGGTAACAGGTGCTGCCCAGATGGATGGTGCTATTTTGGTTGTAGCTGCTACTGACGGTCCTATGCCTCAAACCCGTGAGCATATCCTTTTGGCTCGCCAGGTAGGTGTTCCTCGTTTGGTTGTTTTTATGAATAAAGTTGACCTTGTTGACGATCCCGAACTATTGGACCTCGTTGAAATGGAAATACGTGACCTTCTTACTTTCTACGGTTTTGATGGTGATAACACTCCTATCATTCGTGGTTCTGCTCTTGGTGGTTTGAATAAAGAACCACAATGGGTTGATAAGGTCATTGAACTTATGGAAGCTGTTGACTCATGGATTCCTTTGCCTGAACGTGCTATAGAAAAAGATTTTCTTATGCCTGTTGAAGACGTGTTCTCAATTACTGGTCGTGGTACTGTTGCTACGGGTCGTATTGAAACAGGAATTATCCATACTGGTGATCCCGTTGAAATTATAGGACTCGATGCTGAAAAACTGAAATCAGTTGTTACCGGTGTTGAAATGTTCCGTAAAATTCTTGACGAAGGTGAAGCTGGTGATAATGCAGGTTTATTACTTCGTGGTATTGATAAGGATTCTATTCGTCGTGGTATGGTTGTTGCCAAACCAGGTTCGGTTACTCCTCACAAAGACTTTAAAGCAGAGGTTTACATTCTTAAAAAAGAAGAAGGTGGCCGTCATACTCCATTCCACAACAAATATCGTCCTCAGTTCTATTTTAGAACAACTGACGTAACCGGTGAAGTTATGCTTCCTGAAGGAGTTGAAATGGTAATGCCAGGTGATAACCTTTCTATTACAGTTAAACTTATTCAGCCGATTGCTATGTCAAAGAACTTGCGTTTCGCTATCCGTGAAGGTGGTAGGACCGTTGGTGCCGGACAGGTAACTGAGATTATAGATTAATAAAAAAAAAGGGATAAAGGTGTTCAATTGAATACCTTTGTCTCTGCCATATTAAATAATAGATTATGGCAGAGAGTAATCTCTGTGAGATAAATACTCAAACGGGAGTAGCTCAATTGGTAGAGTTGCGGTCTCCAAAACCGTCGGTTGGGAGTTCGAGTCTCTCCTCCCGTGCAATTAAAATAAAAGGTTAAATGGCAAAGACAAAAATTCAGGTTTACATCAATGAGAGTTACGATGAATTGGTGCATAAAACAACCTGGCCAACATGGAGTGAACTCCAAAATAGTGGAGTAGTAGTATCCGTCGCTTCCCTTATAATCGCGTTAATCGTTTATTTGATGGATATGTCTTTCCAAACTTTATTAAAGCAGTTCTACCTGCTGTTTTAATGAGTAACCTACTTTTTCTACAATTATATATCAGTTATTTGATATTTATTCTTATCAATCAGGTGCATCTGTTATGAGTGATCAAGTTAAAAAGTGGTACGTAATCAGAGCCATTAGCGGTAATGAAAAGAAGGTAAAACAATACCTTGAAAGTGAAATTAACCGTTTGGAGTTACATGATGTAATATCACAAGTGCTGATTCCTACTGAAAAGGTTTACCAGGTCCATAAGGGTAAGAAGGTCAGTAAAGAACGGAATTATTTGCCGGGCTATATTTTGATTGAAGCAATTTTAACTGGTGAAATTCCGCACATTATAAAAAATGTGCCGGGAGTATTAGGCTTCTTGGGATCAAAGGGTGAACCCGTTCCTCTTCGTCCTGCAGAAGTGAACCGCATATTAGGGAAAGTTGATGAGTTGACAGAACAAGGCGAAGAAGTCAGTGTTCCGTTTATTGTCGGCGAGACCGTAACTGTGATCGATGGACCTTTCAACAGCTTTACCGGAGTGATTGAAGAAATCAACGAGGAAAAGAAGAAGTTGAAAGTTATGGTCAAGATTTTTGGCCGTAAAACTCCATTAGAACTAAGTTTTATGCAAGTGGAAAAAGACTAAAGAACGGGAAGTGTGATAATTAATTCACTAAGTAATCAACAATGGCAAAAGAAATAAGCGGTTTAATTAAACTGCAAATTAAAGGTGCTGCAGCCAATCCCTCACCTCCGGTAGGGCCTGCATTAGGCTCCAAGGGCGTGAACATTATGGAGTTTTGTAAGCAATTTAATGCACGTACACAAGATTCAGCCGGTAAACTATTACCAGTTATTATTACTGTGTATAAAGACAAGACTTTTGATTTTGTCATCAAAACCCCACCTGTGGCAGTTCAGTTGTTAGAAGTAAGTAAACTAAAAAGTGGATCTGATGAACCCAACCGTAAAAAGGTTGCTTCCATTAACTGGGATCAGGTTAAGGCAATTGCCGAAGCCAAAATGGTTGACTTGAATGCCTTTACTGTTGAATCAGCTATGCGAATGGTTGCAGGAACAGCAAGGAGCATGGGTATAACTGTTTCAGGAAATCCACCATTTTCTATTGAAGAATAACTGACTGCCGGTAAACGGTTGTAAATTGTTAAAAACAAATTATTAACAATGGCTAAATTGACAAAAAAAAGGAAAGAGGCTCTTGCAAGGTTCGATAAGACTGGCACTTATTCCCTGACTGAAGCCATAAAAGTCGTGAAGCAAATCACTAACACTACTTTCGATAGCTCTGTAGATGTGGATGTACGTTTGGGTGTAGACCCGCGTAAAGCCAATCAAATGGTTAGAGGAACTGTTATGCTGCCTCACGGAACAGGCAAAACTGTCAGAGTTTTAGTACTTTGTACTCCTGAAAAGGAAGAAGAAGCTAAAGCAGCAGGTGCAGATTATTATGGATTGGATGAATATATCAAGAAAATCAAAGAAGGATGGACTGATATTGACGTGGTAATTACTATGCCTAGCATAATGCCTAAGGTAGGTGCCCTCGGAAAAATATTAGGCCCCCGTGGTTTGATGCCCAATCCTAAAACCGGAACTGTAACCATGGAAGTGGGAAAAGCAGTTACAGAAGCGAAAGCTGGTAAAATTGATTTTAAAGTTGATAAATTCGGTATCATTCACGCTGCTATTGGTAAAGTCTCTTTTGACGAAGCCAAGCTGGTGGAAAATGCTAAAGAATTGCTTCAAACTATTATCAAACTAAAACCGGCTGCTGCGAAAGGTACTTATATGAAATCATTATACATGTCAAGTACTATGAGTCCGGGTATTCGCGTTGATCAAAAATCAATCACAGCGTAAGTTTAATCTGTGGACTTTCCTCGTTAACAGAAAAATATCATGAGAAAAGAAGAAAAAAGTCAACTAATCGACACCCTGACAAAGCAACTACAAGCAAGTAGTAATCTTTATATTACGGATATCTCAAATCTAAATGTTGAGGTAACCAGTAAGTTAAGGAGGTTGTGCTTTAAGAAAGATGTAAAGTTGATCGTAGTAAAAAACACATTATTACGTAAAGCAATGGAACGGTCTGATAAGGATTTTTCCGGACTTTATGATGCACTTTCAGGTGCAACTTCCATCATGTTATCGGAAGTGAATAATGGACCAGCCAAGCTGATAAAAGAATTTCGCAAAACCAGTTCTAAGCCAATACTTAAAGGTGCTTTTGTAGAAGAAATGTCATTTTTGGGCGATAATAGCCTGGATATGCTTGTCAACATTAAATCGAAAAACGAACTTATCGCAGACATCATTCTTGCCTTGCAATCACCTGCTAAAAATGTTATTTCAGCATTGCAATCGGGTGGGCAAAAATTGAGTGGTGTACTCAAAACCCTCTCTGAGAGGGAAGCCTAATACTTCATTAAGAAGCAAATAGAATCGAACAAGAAAGTAATTATCATTGTAAACATTTAAAAACATCAATAAAATGGCAGACTTAAAAGCTTTTGCAGAACAATTGGTTAACCTGACTGTTAAAGAAGTTAATGAATTAGCCCAAATATTAAAAGACGAATACGGAATTGAGCCCGCTGCAGCAGCCCCTGTTATGATGACTGGTGCTGGTGCTGGTGAAGCAGTTGTTGCTGAAGAAAAAACTCAATTTGACGTTATCCTTAAATCTGCTGGTCAGGCTAAACTTGCAGTTGTTAAGTTGGTGAAAGAACTCACAAGTCTTGGGCTTAAAGAAGCTAAAGAACTTGTAGATTCTGCTCCAAAAGCAGTCAAAGAAGGCGTTACTAAAGATGAAGCTGAAGTATTGAGAAAACAACTCGAGGATGCTGGCGCAGAGGTTGAAGTAAAATAAGTAGATGGGATTAGCTTGCAATTATACCTTCAAGTTCTGTTGCTACGCTTACGTATAGCAACAGAACTTGTTGTTCCCCGATTATCACATCGGGTTTAATTGTTTTAATTCTTGAGTATTTACTTAAAATATTACACCCTTGGCCTCAAAAACAATCGAACGAATAAGTTTCGGAACCTCTAAGATTCAAACCGCATATCCTGATCTTCTTGATATTCAAGTCAAGTCATTTCAGGATTTTTTCCAGTTGGAAACAAACCCTGAAAACAGGGCGTCGGAAGGTTTGTTCAAGGTTTTCGCTGAGAATTTTCCTATTACTGATGCAAGGAACAATTTTGTACTCGAGTTTCTTGATTACTTTATTGATCCTCCAAGGTACTCTATTGAAGAGTGTATTGAAAGAGGCCTTACATACAGTGTCCCTTTAAAAGCTAAATTGAAATTGTTTTGTACCGACCCTGAGCATGAGGACTTTGAAACCATAATCCAGGATGTATATCTTGGTATGATTCCTTATATGACTCCCAAAGGCACTTTTGTTGTTAATGGTGCTGAAAGAGTGGTGGTTTCACAGCTTCACAGGTCACCGGGTGTGTTTTTTGGTACGAGTTTTCATGCTAATGGTTCTCAACTTTTTTCAGCACGTATTATCCCATTTAAAGGTTCGTGGATGGAATTTACCACGGATATCAATAATGTGATGTATGCTTATATTGACAGGAAGAAAAAATTGCCTGTTACTACTCTGCTACGTGCTATTGGTTATGAAACCGATAAGGATATCCTTGAAATATTTAATCTTGCTGAAGAAGTTAAAGTTTCTAAGGCCGGATTAAAGAAAGTAGTTGGACGAAGGTTAGCAGCTCGTGTACTGAAAAATTGGATTGAAGACTTCGTTGATGAAGATACCGGAGAAGTTGTTTCAATTGAACGTACAGAAGTTGTGGTTGAACGTGAAATCGTTATTGAAAATCAACATATAGATATTATCGTTGAATCAGGTGCCAAGACTATATTGCTACACCGTGAAGACCCTGATAATATTGACTATTCAATTATTTTTAATACCCTGCAGAAAGATACCGCTAACTCTGAAAAGGAAGCTGTAGAATTCATTTACAGGCAATTGCGTAATGCTGAACCACCTGATGAAGAAACTGCCCGTGGAATTATAGATAAACTATTTTTCTCGGATAAACGGTATGATTTAGGTGATGTAGGGCGTTATCGAATCAATAAAAAGCTTAACCTTGATACCTCTATTGATACAAAGGTGCTTACCAAGCAGGATATTATATCTATTATTAAGTATCTTATCAGTTTGATAAACCTTCGTACGGAAGTGGATGATATTGACCATTTGAGTAATCGTAGAATCCGTACAGTAGGAGAGCAATTATATAACCAGTTTGGTGTTGGATTGGCCCGTATGGCACGCACTATACGTGAACGTATGAACGTTCGCGATAATGAGGTGTTTACACCTATGGATCTGATTAACGCAAAGACTCTTTCGTCAGTTATTAATTCGTTCTTTGGTACCAATCAGCTTTCACAGTTTATGGATCAAACAAATCCATTAGCTGAATTAACGCATAAACGTAGGGTTTCAGCTTTGGGCCCTGGTGGCCTTTCACGTGAAAGAGCAGGCTTTGAAGTACGTGACGTTCACTATACGCATTATGGCCGTCTGTGTACAATTGAAACTCCTGAAGGCCCGAATATTGGCTTGATTTCTTCATTGTGTGTCTTTGCAAAAATTAACAGACTCGGATTTATTGAGACTCCATATAGGCATGTGGTAAACGGTAAAGTTGATTTATCTGAAGGCCCTGTTTATTTGAGTGCAGAAGAAGAAGAGAATAAGATTATTGCTCAGGCAACCACTCTGATGGATGACGATGGTAATTTTCTTGATAACCGTGTAAAAGTAAGGTATCTTGCTGATTATCCTATTGTTGAGAAGGGCAATGTTGACCTTATTGATATTGCACCAAACCAAATGGCTTCTATTGCTGCTTCCTTAATTCCTTTCCTTGAACATGATGATGCCAACAGGGCTCTTATGGGATCAAATATGATGCGTCAGGCTGTTCCATTACTTAACCCTGAAGCACCTATTGTAGGAACCGGTATTGAAAAAAGCGTGGCATACGATTCACGTGTACTTGTTACTGCTGAATGTGATGGTATAGTTGAATTTGTTGACGCTGCTGAAATTGTTATTCGTCATACACGCCTTGAAGATGAAAGGTTGGTAAGCTTTGATGATGATGTTAAAACTTATAAGCTGACCAAATTTGCACGTACCAATCAGAATACCTGTATGAATCTTCGTCCTATTGTTCGTAAAGGCGACAAGGTGAAGAAGGGACAGGTATTATGTGAGGGTTATGGGACCAATAAAGGTGATCTGGCTTTAGGCCGTAACCTGATGGTTGCTTTCATGCCGTGGAAAGGTTACAACTTTGAGGATGCTATTGTTATTTCGGAAAAGGTTGTTAAAGATGATATCTTTACTTCTATTCATATTGAGGAGTTCGTTCTTGAAGTACGCGACACTAAACGCGGAGTTGAAGAACTTACAAATGATATTCCTAATGTTAGTACTGAGGCCACAAAGGATCTTGATGATAATGGATTGATCAGGATTGGTGCTGAAGTGAACGAAGGCGATATACTGATTGGTAAAATCACTCCTAAAGGTGAAAGTGATCCTACACCGGAAGAAAAACTGCTAAGAGCAATTTTTGGAGATAAGGCCGGTGATGTGAAAGATGCTTCTCTTAAAGCACCCCCTTCAATGAAAGGTGTGGTTGTGGATAAGAAATTATTCTCACGCATGATTAAGGACAGAAAAGTAAAAGCAAAAGAAAAAGATTTAGTTAAAGTGCTTGATGATGAATTTGCTAAAAATTCACAAGATCTTAAGACTAAATTGGTTGATAAGCTTACTGTTCTTGTTTCAGGGAAAACTTCACAAGGTATCAATAACAACTTTAAAGAAGAGATTGTACCTAAGAAGGTGAAATTTACTCAAAAAATGTTGATGGGTATTGATTACATGAACGTTAACCCTAGTAAGTGGACTACTGACAAGGAAGTTAATGAACTGGTAAAAATACTGATAAACAACTATATTATTAAGTATAAAGAAATATTGGGTATTTACAACCGTAAGAAGTTTGTGGCTACTGTTGGGGATGATCTTCCTAATGGAATCGTTCAGATGGCTAAAGTATATGTAGCTAAGAAACGCAAACTGAAAGTGGGTGATAAGATGGCTGGACGTCACGGGAATAAGGGTATTGTTGCAAAGATAGTACGCCCGGAAGATATGCCATTTTTAGCTGACGGCACACCGGTTGATATTGTGCTTAACCCATTGGGTGTACCTTCACGTATGAACCTTGGTCAAATATATGAAACTGTTTTAGGTTGGGCAGGACACAAACTCGGATTACACTTTGCTACTCCTATTTTTGATGGTGCAACAGAGGGAAACATAAACGAGTATCTGCATAAAGCTGAATTACCTGCAAACGGGAGATTGTATTTATATGACGGAGGAACAGGTGAACGCTTTGATCAACCTGCAACAGTAGGTTATATCTATATGCTGAAACTTCATCACATGGTTGATGATAAGATGCATGCCAGATCCATAGGGCCTTATTCACTTATTACCCAGCAGCCTTTAGGTGGTAAAGCTCAATTTGGAGGTCAGCGTTTTGGAGAAATGGAAGTATGGGCACTTGAGGCATTTGGTGCTTCGCATGTACTCCAGGAAATCCTTACAGTGAAATCGGATGATGTTATGGGCCGTGCTAAAGCTTATGAAGCTATAGTTAAAGGCGAGAATATGCCGACCCCCGGGATCCCCGAATCATTTAATGTTTTAATTCACGAGTTGAGAGGTTTAGGCCTTAACATTACTTTCGATTAATAAATTGTTTTGCAACTGACCGTTATTCCCTATATGGAATAGCCGTTAGTTGCAAAATTGATTTTCGTTGTCATTACGTAAATACTTTATTCAACAGCATATGGCTTTCAGAAAAGACAGCACTATCTCCAGTAATTTTTCCAAAATAACCATCAGTCTTGCATCGCCTGAAATGATTCTTGAGCGGTCAAGTGGTGAAGTACTTAAACCGGAAACTATCAACTATCGAACCTATAAACCTGAAAGGGACGGTTTGTTTTGTGAGCGGATTTTCGGTCCGGTAAAAGATTGGGAATGTCATTGCGGGAAGTATAAAAGAATTCGTTACAAAGGGATCGTTTGCGACCGTTGTGGTGTGGAAGTTACCGAGAAAAAGGTACGCCGAGAGCGAATGGGACACATTCAATTGGTTGTTCCGGTAGCTCATATTTGGTTCTTTCGTTCACTGCCAAATAAAATAGGTGCATTACTAAACCTTAATACCAAAAAGCTTGATTCAATCATATATTATGAACGTTATGTGGTTGTTCAACCTGGCGTTATGGATGGTGTTATGCTCAAGGAAGATGTGAAAATTGAACGAATGGCACTGCTCACTGAAGAGCAGTATTTTGAAGTCCTTGATGCATTACCTAAAGAAAATCAATATCTTGATGATACTGATCCTCAGAAGTTTGTTTCAAAAATGGGAGCAGAAGCTTTGTATGACTTGCTTAGTTCTCTTGACTTGGACAAAGAATCATTTGATCTACGACACAAAGCAAATAATGAAACATCACAACAGCGTAAAGCTGACGCTTTAAAACGCCTGCAAGTATTTGAAGCTTTCCGTGATGCTCAGAAAAGAATTGAGAATCGTCCTGAATGGATGATAGTAAAGGTTGTTCCGGTTATTCCTCCTGAATTGAGGCCTCTTGTACCTCTTGATGGGGGTAGGTTTGCAACCAGTGACTTAAATGACTTATATCGCCGTGTTATTATCAGAAATAATCGTTTAAAGAGGCTTATTGAAATAAAAGCTCCTGATGTGATTATGCGTAATGAAAAGAGAATGCTCCAGGAAGCTGTTGATTCTCTCTTTGATAATTCACGTAAAGCAAACTCTGTTAAAACTGAATCAAACCGTGCACTCAAATCATTAAGTGATAGTTTGAAAGGTAAACAAGGTCGTTTTCGCCAAAACCTTTTAGGTAAACGTGTTGACTATTCAGGCCGTTCAGTTATTGTTGTAGGTCCTGAGTTGAAACTTAATGAATGCGGTTTGCCGAAAGACATGGCTTCAGAACTGTTTAAACCTTTTATCATTCGCAAAATGCTTGAAAGAGGTATTGTTAAAACAGTGAAATCAGCTAAGAAAATTGTTGACAGGAAAGACCCTGTTGTATGGGATATACTTGAGAATATACTTAAAGGTCATCCCGTGATGCTTAACCGTGCTCCAACACTTCACAGGTTGGGTATTCAGGCTTTCCAACCAAAACTTATTGAAGGGAAAGCTATTCAGTTGCATCCTCTGGTATGTACTGCATTCAATGCCGACTTTGATGGTGACCAGATGGCCGTTCACGTTCCTTTAGGAAATGCTGCTGTTTTAGAAGCACAGCTACTTATGCTTGCTTCGCATAATATCCTGAACCCTGCAAATGGTGCTCCTATCACAGTGCCTTCTCAGGACATGGTTTTAGGCCTTTATTATATGACTAAAGGTCGCAAATCAATACCTGAAAATCCTGTAAAGGGTGAAGGGATGGTTTTTTATTCACCTGAAGAAGTAATCATTGCTTATAATGAGAAAAGAGTTGATTTAAACGCTTTTATCAGGGCCAGGTTAATGGTATTTGAAGGTGATAAGAAGGTTGAAAAGATTATAGAAACTACGGTAGGAAGGGTATTGTTCAACCAGGTGGTTCCTCCTGAATACGATTATATTAATCAGTTACTTACTAAAAAATCACTTCGTGACATTATTGGTGATGTTTTAAAAGTTACAGGTACTGCCAAAACAGCTCAGTTTCTTGATGATATCAAGAGTTTGGGTTATACTATGGCTTTCCGTGGCGGTTTGTCATTTACCTTGAGTGATGTTATTGTTCCTGATGTTAAAGAAACATTAGTAAACCAGGCAAATGCAGAAGTTGAAGAAGTAATGAATAACTATAATATGGGATTCATTACCAATAATGAAAGGTACAATCAAATCATTGACATTTGGACACATACAAATTCGCGTTTGACTTTTACCCTGATGGAAAATCTTGCTAAAGACAAACAGGGCTTTAATCCTGTTTACATGATGCTGGACTCAGGAGCTCGTGGATCAAAAGAACAGATTCGTCAGCTCTCAGGGATGAGGGGTTTGATGGCAAAACCTCAAAAGTCAGGTGCATCAGGAGGTGAAATTATTGAAAACCCGATTTTGTCAAACTTTAAAGAAGGATTGTCAGTATTGGAATACTTTATTTCAACTCACGGTGCTCGTAAAGGTTTGGCTGATACTGCGTTGAAGACTGCTGATGCCGGTTATTTGACCAGAAGGCTTGTTGACGTGGCCCAGGATGTTGTAATCACTGAACTTGATTGCGGAACTTTACGTGGATTAACTACTACTGCTTTAAAGAAAAATGAGGAAGTTGTAGAAACATTATATGACAGGATATTAGGCAGGGTATCATTACATGATATCTATCATCCTCAAACCGGTGAATTAATCGTTGCAGCTGGTGATGAGATTATTGAGGAAATTGCCAAAAAAATTGAAGAATCACCTATAGAAGGTGTGGAAATTCGTTCAGTACTTACCTGTGAATCAAAGCAAGGAGTATGTGCTAAATGTTATGGTCGTAACCTTGCATCTGCCAAGTTGGTTCAAAAAGGTGAAGCAGTAGGTGTTATTGCTGCTCAGTCAATTGGTGAACCTGGTACTCAGCTTACTCTTCGTACATTCCACGTTGGAGGTATTGCTTCCAACCTGTTGGTGTCATCACGAATTGAAGCTAAATATGATGGTATCCTTGAAATTGATGAACTCCGTTATGTTGAGTATGAAAATGCTGAAGGCAGAAAATATGATATCGTAATAGGCCGTTCTGCTGAAATGCGTATTGTTGATAAGAAAACAGGTATTATACTGGCTTCGGCTCATATTCCTTATGGTGCTAACCTTTACTTCCGTAATGACACTGAACTTACGAAAGGTGATATGGTTAGTGATTGGGATCCATACAATGCAGTTATTTTGTCGGAAGTTGCAGGGAAAGTTGTATTTGATAATATTATTGAAGGTACTACTTACCGCGTTGAATCAGATGAACAGACCGGATATCATGACAAAGTAGTTATTGAAAGCCGTCAGAAAGCAAAGAACCCAAGTATCCGTATTGTCGGAAACGATAATTCTGATTTGAGGGTTTATGATATTCCTGTAGGATCTCACATTGTTATAGAAGAAGGTATAACCATCAAGGCCGGTGAAGTTTTAGTAAAGATACCGCGTGCTATTGGAAAATCTGGTGACATCACGGGAGGTTTACCACGTGTTACTGAATTGTTTGAAGCACGTAATCCATCTGATCCTGCTATTGTTGCTGAAATTGACGGAGTGGTTTCTTTTGGTAAAAAACTTAAACGAGGCAATCGTGAAGTCATTATCAAATCAAAGACAGGAGAAGAGAAAAGCTATCTTATCCCGACTTCTAAACAGATATTGGCTCAGGAAAATGACTATGTAAAAGCTGGTACTCCACTTTCAGAAGGTGCGATGACACCAAGTGATATTTTAGCTATCAAAGGACCTATGAAAGTTCAGGAATACATTGTGAATGAAATTCAGGAAGTGTATCGTCTGCAAGGTGTTAAGATTAACGACAAACATTATGAAGTTATCGTTCGTCAAATGATGCGCAAGGTAGAAGTTGCTGACCCTGGTGATACTAAGTTCCTTGAAGGTGAATTGGTAAACAAGATTGATTTCCACGAAGAAAACGATAATATATACGGAAAAAAAGTGGTAATAGATTTTGGAGATTCTATTAATATCAAGCCCGGTCAAATTGTTACTGCTCGCAAGTTAAGAGATGAAAACTCCATGCTAAAGAGACGTGATAAGAAACTTATTGAAGCACGTGATGCACAGCCTGCAACTGCCAAGCAAATATTACAAGGTATTACCAGGGCTTCACTGCAAACAAAGAGTTTCATTTCAGCCGCATCATTCCAGGAAACAACAAAAGTACTTACAGTTGCAGCAATCAACGCCAAGAGTGATGATTTACTCGGATTAAAAGAAAACGTTATTGTAGGGCACCTTATTCCTGCCGGAACCGGATTACGTGAATATGATGATTTGATTGTTGGTTCACGTGAGGAATTCGAAAGATTGGAAGCTTCAAAAGCTGAAGATTTTTAATAGACAAAAAATAAGCAACAGAACTATCGGGTTCTGTTGCTTAATTATTACTGCTTTTAAAAAAATCAAACCATGAGTGAAACCAAGCAAAATCAAGTTAACATTGAATTAAGTGATGAGATGGCAGAGGGCGTATATTCTAATCTGGCAATAATTACTCATTCAAATGCTGAATTCATCATAGACTTTGTAAAAATGATGCCCGGAGTCCCTAAAGCAAAAGTGAAATCCCGTATCATTCTGACTCCTCAGCATGCTAAACGTTTGATGAACGCACTTCGTGAAAATATATCAAAATTTGAATCTGTTCATGGTCCTATTAAGGAAAGCGAGCCTACTCTTCCTTTTACCCTTGGCGGACCAACAGCACAAGCCTGATAATTACATTTTATAATGGAAGAAAGCGGGCATTTTTTTAATACCCGCTTTCTTTTATTTGTAATCAATTAATATGGTGTATCCATAAAATCCTGACCTGATTGCATAAAGCCAAAAAAGGCCGCACCAAATACAGCAAATACAATAATGTATAACACTAATAATACTGCAATAAGTATTAATGTGGCTTTTGCCCAGTTTGCTTTAGTTGTTGGAGTACTATGGTTGAATGCCCAAACAAAAAGCATAATAATGTTTACAATAGGAATGGCTGTAATAATGAGTGTGATTAGCCAATCTCCAATTGAAAGAACTTCTTTTTTAATAGTCTCGGTTGTTTCCATAATTATTTGTTGTTTGTGTATAAGGTATTGTTTAAATAGTAAAAGTATAAAAATTAGAATTATTTACAAAAATAATTTGTTATCTGATTGATTTGGAAGAGTAATTTAGGGTGACTGTTGTTATATCCTTTTATTGACTGTCGTATTGTTTGCCGCCGGATCGGTTTTATAGTCTGCTTTTAGTAAGTTTTTGTGTCTGCTTTTTATTTTGTGTTTTGACCTGTTTTTGTATTAACTAATCTTTATTATTAAACCTATGTTGTTGTCTATTTTATATAACGACTCGTCACTATTTACCTGGGTTATATTGCCTGTGCTGATTTTTCTGGCACGTATAAGTGACCAGTCTATAGGAACAGTAAGACTTATTTTCCTTTCAAAAGGGTATAAACATCTTGCACCCTTCCTTGGATTCTTTGAAGTAATCATATGGTTGGTTACTGTTGGCCAGATTATGCAGCACCTTGATAATGTATTATGTTATATTGCATATGGGGCGGGGTTTGCCACAGGGAATTATATAGGAATGGTTATTGAAGAGAAACTATCTATCGGGAATGTGCTGATACGAATAATTCCCCGGAAAGATTCAATGGATCTTATTAAATTTTTACGTGATAACAACTATGGTGTCACTTCTGTTGAAGCTGAAGGAGCGAAAGGCAGGGTTGATATAGTTTTTACAATTATTAAGCGGAAGGATATTGATCATGTGGTTTCCATAATAAATGAATTTAACCCGGCTGCATTCTATACCATTGAAGATATTAAAGCCATTAAGGAAGGAATCTTTCGTCAATCAAACAGAAGTTCTATCTTTAAAAGCTTGTCATTTGGAACGAAGATAAGTAAATAAGTGATGCTTTTTGGATATAAGTATATAACTTTGCAGGTTCAAGAGCAGTAAGAGTAAAAATCGGTCAGATAATTGTTCAATGCTTAATATTGTCATTCTGATTTTATATTTACTCGTTGCAAAAATGACCAGTGACTATAAATTGCTAAATGTTTAAAAATTTACAATAATGAAAGACAAAAAATTAGGTATTAATTCAAGAATGATTCATAGCGGTGATTATGAAAATCCGCTTGGCAGTGCAACTGTGCCAATATACCAAACGTCAACCTTTATGTTTAAAGATGCAGATCATGGCGCTCGTTGCTTTTCAGGTGAGGAATCAGGTTATATTTATAGTCGTATTGCAAACCCTACTATTAATGCACTTGAAACATTAGTTGCTGACCTTGAGTCAGGCACTAAGGGAATTGCAACCAGTTCAGGAATGGCTGCTGTGAACACTGTTTATATGGCATTACTGAGTAAGGGTGATCATATGGTAAGCTCAGCGGCTGTTTATGGCCCATCAAGGGTGGTTATGGAACAGCACTGGTCACGTTTTGGTGTAGAGTCTTCGTATGTTGATACCAGTAATATAGAAGAAATAAGAAAGGCTATCAGGTCTAATACCAAAATGCTGTATATTGAAACACCTGCAAACCCTACGATGGATATTTCTGATATTAAAGCTTGTGTTGAGCTGGCTCATTCAAAAGGAATATTGGTGGTAGTTGATAATACTTTTTGTAGTCCTTATCTGCAACGTCCTTTAGAATTAGGTGCTGATGTGGTATTGCATTCTATGACAAAGTTTTTGAATGGACATGCTGATATTGTTGCAGGTATTATCATCACAAAGGATTTTGCTTTAGGTGCTAAACTCAGAAGTATGATGGTAACCCTTGGTTGTAATATGGACCCACATCAGGCATATATGGTGATTCGTGGTATAAAGACAATGGGAATCAGAATTGAACGTGCTCAGGCAAGTGCTATGAAGATTGCCACCTATCTTGAAAATCATCCGAAAGTAGAATGGGTTAAGTATCCTGGATTATTATCACATCCTCAGCATGAACTTGCCAAGACTCAAATGCATGGTTTTGGTTCTATGATAAGTTTTAGCCTGAAGGGTGGCCTTAAAGCAGGGAAAGTACTTATGGATAACGTAAAAGTTTCTATCCTTGCAGTTTCTCTTGGTGGTGTTGAATCGTTAATTCAGCATCCTGCTTCAATGACCCACGCTAAAGTATCAGCACAGGCAAAATTAAGTGCAGGTATTACAGATGGCTTAGTCAGATTTTCAGTCGGGATTGAAGATGTTGAAGATTTAATCAGTGATCTTGACCAGGCACTTGAAAAAGTAAAATAGTTTTTATTGGAGCTACATTAACAATGTAGCTCCAATCTTGTTTTTATTGACGGTTGCAACCTCTATTTCAGGATGATTAAGCGAATCTTAAATATTGTTTTTATTATCTTACTGTTGCAATCTGCACAAGCTCAAAAGGTAGGCCTTGTGCTGAGTGGAGGCGGTGCAAAAGGTGTAACACATATTGGAGTTATAAAGGCACTGGAAGAGGCCGGGATCCCTATTGATTATGTTACAGGTACTTCCATGGGGGCTATTGTCGGTGGTTTATATGCTGCAGGATACTCTCCTGATGAAATGGAAGCGATCATAAACTCCTCTGAATTTTACAACTGGGTGTCAGGTCAGATAGATGCCAAGTATATCTATTTTTACAAGAAATCTGCTCCTACTGCTGAATGGATCAACTTGAAATTTATTATTGATTCTTCCATTATTAAACCGGTACTGCCTACCAATATCATATCACCTTTAATGATGGATTTCGCTTTTATGGAAATCTTTTCAGCAGCGTCAGCGGCGGCAAATAATAACTTTGACAGCCTGATGATTCCTTTCAGATGTGTTGCTTCGGACGTAGGCCATGCACGACCGGCAATTCTGGGGAAAGGTAACCTTGGAAGCGCTATCAGAGCATCCATGACATTCCCTTTCTATTTCAGGCCTATTTTAATTGATAGTATTCTCATGTTTGATGGAGGTATGTATAATAACTTCCCATCAGATGTTATGCTCGAACAATTTTTCCCTGATATAATTATCGGCAGTCAGGCAGCGTCAAACTATGAACCACTGGATGTAAATAATATCTTTACTCAAATTGAAAATATGCTCATGGTGAAAAGTGAGTATTCTGTTTTGTGTGATAATAGCATTCTGATCAGACCTCATTTAAGTCAAACAAGTACCCTTGATTTTTCGCATAATAAGGAATTCATTGATAGCGGTTATGTCCAGACCAAAAGGATGATTCCTGCTATAAGGCAGTTTGTTGTGGAAACAAGAAACAAAGAACAGGTTGATTCTATCCGTTCGGCTTTTAATAAGATGAAACCCGAATTATTGATTGATAATGTTCAAATTAATGGCCTAAAAAAAGGTCAGTATGTATACCTTAACCGCCTTTTTAGCAAAGAATTAATTGGAGAAGAGCATTGTTCAGATAAACTACCTGAACGCACGTTAAGCACAATAAAGCCTCAATACTTTAAGTTTTTAGCTGAGGGTAAAATTGACAATATTTACCCTTACTTGAATTATAATAAATCAGAAGGTTCCTTTGACCTTATTCTTGATGTTGAAAGACAGAAACAACTTGTTGCAGATATAGGAGGTTCTGTTACTTCAAGTTCAGTCAATGAGCTGTTTTTGCAATTGCAATATTTTTATTGGTCCAAAAATTCTATTCAATTAACGGCAAACTCATACTTTGGGAGGTTTTACACATCAGCCTTCTTTGAATCCAGAACTGATTTCCCAAGGTACAATCCACTATATGTCAGTACCGGTTTCGTATACAACAAGTTTAATTATTTTAAAACACATACCTTTTTCTATTCGGATGATGACCCCTTTTTTTTAATTGAACAGGAAAAATATGGCTATGTGTCAGCAGGATTCCCGATTGCAAATGATGGGAAGGTAGTCTTTGAAGTACTTGCCGGTAATTCACTTGATCAATATTTCCAAACTAATGAATATTTGAGTAGCGATAAACTTGATCGTACAACCTTTACCTTTCTCGTCCCCAGCGTATTATTTCAAATTAATTCACTCAATTACAGAGAATATCCAACCACCGGCTCTAATTTTCTTTTAAAAGGGGGACTTGTAGTTGGTGATGAAAAATATAGTCCGGGGAACACATCACCTGAACAGATGAAGTTAACCATTCAACACCTGTGGGTACAAGCACTGGCAACCTATGAAAATTATTATTTCAATAGAGGGCGTTTTAACCTGGGGCTGTATTCACAACTATACTATTCCAGCCAGTCATATTTCTCCAACTATGTTTCAACTCTTTTATCGGCACGTTCATTTCAACCAACACCCGAGAGCACAACCAAGTTTATGCCGGCATACAGAGCTAACAAATATGCGGTGTTGGGTTCAAGGAATATTTATTCAATCACTAAAAACATTGATTATCGGCTCGAAGGTTATATGTTTATGCCGGCAAGAGCCATTACACAAAATCCACTGACTGGCAGAGTGCAGCCTTCATCAGGTATAAAATTTTACCCGATAGTTTCAACATCCCTGGTTTTGCGTTCTCCGTTAGGCTATATGACCGCTGATGTGAATTACTTTAGCAGGGAGGATAAACCATTTTCCTTCTTTCTGAAACTTGGTTATCTGATTTTTAATCGCAGGGCTCTATAATAATCCTGCATATATTGACTTCATTGGGAAGCTGTTCATCTTAAAAAAAAGAGGTAATTAAGTGGAGAATAGGTATTTTACATAAAATTATTGTTATTTTTGCAACCCTAATCAATAAATGATCCAGACAACTGAATAAATAACAGTTAACTATCCAGCCTCCGTAATTATCAAGGGATAGATTTTGGAATTAAACAATTTCAAATTGTTACCAAGATGAACAGGGGGTATTTTTTAAACCTAGTACTAATCATTCATTTGAATTCCTAATGGAAACCAAAGATCAACACAATCAGAATCCTGAAGAAATCATCAACAATCAGGAGGAGAATTCTTCACTTCAGAATGTATCGAATACATTGGAAGAGATTCAATCAGAAGTAATCAAAGAACAACCGGTTTTAGAGATGAACCCGGAACTTGTTCCTGAAAACAATGAGATAATCGGCGAAGGCGAACTGCAATCACCGGCAATTCCTGAACTCGTTGAAATTCAGAAATCTGTTGATGCGGCTGTTAATAATTCAACAGAAATGGGAAATGAATCTGATGTTGAATCTTCAGAACCCCAAACCAGTGTAAAAATTCCTACTATTAAAAAGGCTAAAAGTAAAGGAACTGTTGCTCCTGTAAATACGGAGCCTGAGGATGAAGTATCACCTGACGAGGTTCAGCCTAAAGAGATAGTATCTTCTGATGAGATTCAACCTGTGGATGCTGTATCACCTGAAGTTGTTCAGCCTAAGGATGAAGTGTCATCTGAAGAGATTCAGCCTAAAGAGATAGTGACTGCTGGAAAAATGGAGAGCAAAGACGAAGCTGTCGTTAAAGAGGCAGTCGTTCAAGAAATAGTTGCTGATGAAGTTACTGCTCAGGAAGTTAGTACACCTAAGCCGATAGATGAAGTTTCAGTACCCGAGGTAATGGTTCCAAGTGAGCCTGCTATACTTCTGGACCAAACTGAAGAGGATGAAATTGATGAGATTGAAGAATCGCACTTTGCAGAGGGTGATGCCCAATACGAAGGGTTAACACGTGAACAACTGGTTGAAAAGTTGGAAGAACTTGTAACAGATTCTGACGTAAATGTTATCAAATCTGCAGTTTCACTTGTTAAAGTTGCATTTCTGAAACTAAATAAGGAGTTTAAACACGAAGAGTACCAAAAGCTGGTTGAACAGAATGTGGAAGTTGAGGGTGAAACCCCTGCTGAAGCTCCTGTTATTCAGGATGATTCCATTGAAGAAAGGTTCAAGGCAGCATTTAATATATATAAGCATAATAAAGCCCGTTACAACGAAGAACAGGAAAAAGTAAAGGTTCAAAATCTTGAAGCTAAGAACCTGATACTTGAGGAACTGAAGGTTTTAATTAACTCTGAAGAAACCCTCAAGAAAACTTACGATGAGTTTAAGATTCTCCAGGATCGTTGGAAAACCATCGGAATGGTTCCTAAAAATGATATCAATACCCTTTGGCAGAATTACCATTTCCTTGTTGAGAAATTCTTTGATAAAGTAAAGATTAACAAGGAACTTAAGGATCTTGATCTGAAAAAGAATCTGGAAGCTAAGATGCAGTTGTGCGAAAAGGCTGAAGAGCTTTTGCTTGAAACATCGATTATTAAATCGTTCAAACAACTACAGCAATATCATGAAGAATGGAAAGAAATTGGCCCCGTTCCTCAGGATAAGAAAGATGAACTATGGGAACGTTTCAAGAGCGCTACTGAAAAGATAAATGAACGCCGACGCGAATATTATACTGAAGTACAGGATGGCCAGGAACAGAACCTTTCAGCCAAAACTATCCTTTGCGAGCAGGCTGAACAGGTGTCAGTTCAGGATGTGGATTCTATTAAGGGATGGCAGGAAGCTTCGGCACAGATTACTGAACTGCTGAAAATATGGAAGACCATTGGCCCTGCTCCAAAGAAACAAAATAATGAAATTTGGGCAAGGTTTAAAGCATCACTTGATAACTTCTTTAATGCTAAAAAGGATTTCTTTAATAAGCTTAAAGAACAACAGATGCACAATTATAACCTGAAACTTGATCTTTGTCTTCAGGCTGAATCATTGCGCAATAGTAACGACTGGAAAAATACTACCCGTGAGCTGATTAACTTACAGTCAGAATGGAAGAAGATTGGACCTGTTCCACGTAAACAAAGTGACAGGATATGGAAACGATTCAGATCAGCTTGTGATGAATTCTTTGCTGCTAAAACTGAATACTTCAAGAATGTTCAGAGCCACGAAGATGAGAACCTGCGTTTAAAACAGGAACTTGTTGAAAAGGTAAAAGCTTTTGAAGTAGGTGAAGACAGAAACAAGGCTGTGGATGCTTTGAAAGACTTCCAACGTCAATGGATGGATATTGGCTTTATTCCTATAAAGGAAAAGGAACGTATCCAGAATGAATTCCGTGCAGCCATTAACAAACATTTTGAGAAACTTAAAATGGATTCAGTTGCTATTGGTGCACAGAATTACCGTAGTAAAATTGAAAGAATGAGCAAGGATGCACCTGAAGCAAACAGAGTTATTGGTAAGGAACGAAATTTCCTGCTTGGCAAAATCCAACAACTTCAGGAAGATATCAAGCTATGGGAAAATAACATTGGTTTCTTCGCTGAGTCAAAGACCGCTAATCTGTTAAAGACGGAATTTGAAAAGAAGATCAATAAAGCAAAAGAAGAGCTTGTGCAATTTGAAGCAAAGCTTAAAGTGCTTCGTGAATCAAACTAATTTTAAAAACTGCCGCTGGTCGGCAGTTTTTTTTTGCCATTTGCCTTACATTGCTGTTATAATGCTTAAATTAGCATCATGGCAGGAAATACAACAGGTATAATACTTCAGCTAACTTCCTTTGGTGAGTCGCACGGACCCATGATAGGAGGGGTGCTTGATGGTTTCCCATCAGGCTTTATGCTTGATATCAATCAAGTGCAGGAAAAGCTTAATAAGCGGGCCCCGGGTAATCAACCCTTTAGCTCTCCAAGGAAAGAACCCGACTTGATTGAAATTGTATCAGGGGTATTCAATCAACAAACTACCGGAGCACCTATTGCTTTCTTTATCAGGAATATTGCACCGCAATCTGCTGATTATGATCATCTGAAGGATGTGTACCGGCCTTCACATGCAGGATTTGCTTACCAGAAGAAGTATGGATGCCAGGATTATCGGGGCGGAGGCAGGTCGTCAGCGAGGGAAACATCTGTCAGGGTAGCTGCCGGGGCTATGTGTGAGCAGCTATTGGCCCGATACAATATCTCGATAAAAGGTTATGTTTCACAAATAGGAACCGTTACGGTGCCTTCCTCTTATCGTGAGCTGGATATGAACAAAACAGATCAGTCTACTGTAAGATGCCCTGATCCCGTGGCTGAAGCCTCCATGCTTGCCTTGCTTAAGCAGGTAAAGGCTGATGGGGATTCAACCGGAGGAATTGTTACCTGCGTAATCCGGGGCGTTCCTGCCGGTTTAGGGGAACCGGTATTCAACAAGTTGCAGGCTGATCTGGGCGCAGCTATGTTAAGTATCAATGCGGTGAAGGGCTTTGATTATGGTGAAGGCTTTGCTGCTGCTGCAATGACCGGCTCCCGACATAATGATGCTTATACATTCATTAATCAGGATATTCATCCTGAAACCAATCATGCAGGTGGTATTCTTGGGGGTATTTCAACCGGGGAGGACATTTTTTTCAGGGTCGCTTTTAAACCGGTTCCTTCTATTTCAAAGATTCAACATACAGTAGATAAAAGCGGGCATAAAATAGAGTTGAACATTGGTGGTCATCATGATGTTTGTTTTGTTCCAAGAGCAGTGCCTGTTGTAGAAGCAATGGCTGCCCTGGTTATTTCTGATCACATGCTGCTGGCCGGGTTAATAAGAAACAATCAAATAAAACCGTTATGAACAAGTCCTTTAAAGTAATAGTCATTGTACTTGCTGCCATACTGGCACTCCTTATTATTCTTCCTTTTGCTTTTAAGGGCAAAATATTCACGGCAGTTAAAGATGCAGCCAACAAGAGCCTTAACGCCAAAGTTGAGTTTACGGACTTAAAAGTATCGCTCATACGTAATTTCCCAAACCTTAACCTTCGTCTTTATGATTTAAGTATTGAAGGGGTAGGCGATTTTAAGTCGGATACACTGGCAGAAATACCAAAACTATCTGTCAGTATTAACCTGATGAGTATTATTCAGGGTGATGCCTACAAAGTAAGGGGCATTGTTATTGATGATCCTAAAATATATCTAAAGGTACTGGCTGATGGCAGGGCAAACTGGGATATTATGAAGGAAGATACTACTGCCGTGACTGATACTACCAAAGTGCCCTCCAAGTTTGAGGTATCTCTGAAAAAACTTAAAATTAACAATGGAATACTCATTTATGATGATGCTTCACTTGATACTCATGTACTTGCTGAAGGGATTAACCATACCATGCGGGGTGATCTGAGCGAGGATTATACTGACTTAGATACCCAAACAACCATTGATAAACTTGATGTTGACTATGGAGGTTTACGATATGTTAATCGCGCAAAAGCTACCCTTGATTCGAAAATTAATGCTGATCTTGTCAAGTACAAGTTTACATTCCCTGATGCCCACTTATTCATTAATGAATTTGAGCTTTTAGCACAGGGTTTCTTTGAAATGCCTGATGCAGGTTATAATATGGATATCAAGTTTGAGGCAGTTCAAAAGGAGTTCCGTAACTTCCTCTCCCTCGTTCCTGCCGTTTATGCCAAGGACTTTGATAAATTAAAATCATCCGGCACTCTGGGATTTGCCGGCTATGTTAAAGGGCTTTACAGCGACAACTCAATGCCGGCTTTTGGGGTAAACCTTGATATTGCTAATGCACAATTTAAATATCCTGATCTGCCTGGTGCTGTGAAGAATATTAATGTAAAGGCAGTCATCGACAATAAAACTGGTGACCCGGATGCTACGGTTATTGATGTTGCCAAGTTTCATGTTGAAATGATGGATAACCCTGTGGATGCAGTCTTGTATGCCAAAACTCCGGTAAGTGATCCATACGTGGATGCTGTTGTAAACGGAAGAGTGGACCTGGCAGATGTTAAAAGCTTCTATCCTCTTGAAAAGGGCGACCGGCTTGCAGGTTTAATAGTTGCTGACTTTACAGTAAAGGGTAATTTGTCGGATGCTGAACAACAACACTTCGATAAATTTAAAGCAAGTGGCAAGGTTGATTTATCAAACGTTAAGTATAACACATCCGCTTTTCCTGAAGGAGTTGATATATCAAAAGCCCTGTTTAACCTGTCGCCTGCTGAAATTTCTATGCCTGTTATGAATGCGAAATTAGGGAAGAATGATTTGTCGGCAAATGGTAAAATAACCAATTACCTTGCATACGCTTTCAGTAAAGGTGAACTTAAAGGTACTCTTAATCTGCATTCTAATTACTTAAACCTGAATGATTTTATGCCTGAAAGTACTGGCGCAAAGGTGGATACTGCTACCTCAGCAATCACGATCATTGAAGTTCCAAAGAATATTGATTTCCAATTATCCTCTACTCTTAACAAAGTTATTTATGATAAAATGGAGCTCACCAATGCTTCGGGGGTCATTAAAGTTAAAGATCAGCAGCTGACACTTCAAAACCTTATGTGCAATGCGTTGCAGGGGCAGATGGTCGTAAACGGCATTTATTCTACCAGGATACCGGACAAGCCTGTTGTGGATATGGAAATGAAAATTATTAATGTTCAGGTGCAGGATGCTTTCAATACGTTCCTTACCATTGAGAAGTTGGTGCCCATTGCTAAGCTGACAACCGGCAAAGTGAGCTCAACGCTACATTTCTCTTCGGAACTGGGTAAGAATATGATACCCATATTCACAACCTTTGCAGGGAATGGCAACCTCCTTTCTCCTGAATTGGTCATCAATAACCCTGTTGTATTCAAGAAACTGGCAGACGCACTCAAGATTGAGGAACTTAAGAAATGGGCTATAGAGAAAATTAATCTCTCCTTCGAGGTCATTCAAGGTAAGGTTTACGTAAAACCATTCAATACTAAATTCGGCAATATTACCGCAGATATTTCCGGATGGAACTCTTTTGACCAAACACTGGAGTATGTTATGGAACTTAATATTCCCCGATCCGCTTTTGGAGGTGCTGCTAACAGTGTTCTTGACAACCTGGTGAAACAGGTGAACAGTAAGGGCGCCAATTTTAGTGTAGGGGCAATGATACCTGTATCGGTGCACATTACCGGTACCGTGACTGATCCCAAGATAACCACCAGCCTGAAAACTGCGAAGACTAACCTCATGGAAGGGTTGAAGGAAACAGTGCAGCAAAAGAAAGAAGAGGCAGTAGCAAAGGTTAAAGAAGAAGCCGGCAAGTACATTGAGGAGGCTGATCAGCAGGCACAAAAACTGCTGGCTGATGCACAGGCAAGAGCTGATAAACTCGTTGCTGCTGCAACAACAACAGCTCAAAAGATTAGGGATGAGGCGAATTTACAGGCTGACAAGCTGGTAGCTGAAGGTAAGAAGAAAGGCCCGATTGCTGAGCTTGCAGCTAAAAAAGCATCTGAGAAAATAAGGAGTGAAGCCGATAAGAAAGCCAATAGTGTGGTAAATGAAGCTAAAACTCAGTCTGACGCCATTATGGCTTCAGCCAGGCAACAAGCGGATAAATTAAAAGCAGAAGCAAAAAGTAAAGTGAAATAACTGAGTAGAGCTTAGTATTTACCGGTTAAGTAAGTATATTCCAACTGAATAGAGCTTAGTATTTACCGGTTAAGTAAGGTTATTACAACTGAGTAGAGATAAGCATTTAACGTTTAAGTAAGTACATTCCAACTGATTAGAGCTTGGCAATTACCGGTTAAGTAAGTGCATTCCAACTGAGTAGAGATTAGTAATTACTAGTTGAGTAAGTATATTCTAGCTTAATAGGGATTAGCAATTACCAGTTGAGTAGGTATGCAATAACTGAGTAGAGCTTAGCAATTACAGGTTAAGTAAGTATTTAATAGCTGATTAGAGATAAGAAACTACAAGTTGAGAAGATTGAAGATAGCAGTGCAGTAATATAAAAATGCCGAAGGAAAAAACAGAGCTAAAATATTTTCCTGAAACCCTTGTCTGTAGAGTTTTTGCGTGAGTAACAGCATGAGGGTCGTCATTTTTGTGAAAATATTATTTTGCTTTTTCTCCCTTAAAGTCATTTAATTGATAATCATCTGAATATCAATTAAATGGCTTATAATTATCTGATGCTTTTTTCAGATTGTATCA
>Ga0172378_10000319_pt1 | contig 41475 bp, 30 predicted proteins | sample GrowelOW332metaG_FD_119755 | JGI IMG/M metagenome (GOLD analysis project Ga0172378, IMG submission 119755) | Groundwater microbial communities from an aquifer near a municipal landfill in Southern Ontario, Canada - Pumphouse #3_1 metaG | ecosystem: Environmental > Aquatic > Deep subsurface >...
TGAATCCATACAGGTTCTGACACTGTTCTATCCAGAGTGTAAAAAAGCACAGCTTTATTTGCGGATTTATTGCTGTGTCGAAGCGCCCAACTAATAGTTATATTTTGAAAATTGGCGGTGGAAACATTGATAACTATTCCCGCTGTCGTGTTATTCGTCCCCTGAGCAGGATAACTTGTTGTGCTCCAAGCCAATCCACCATTATAACCAGTATTAAAACCGTCATCTGTTACCCCTCCGATTAATGAAACGCTTCCACTGCCGGTAGATGGACTAAGAGTATTTTCAAATGTCCAAGCAGAAATAACGGTAGCATTTAGTGCAGCCCCCATCAATATGAATGCTATTAACAAAATTTTTTTCATTATTGCTCCTTACTGGATGATGCAGATCTTTTTGCTGAATTGTTTGCCGGCAAATTGAGTTCGGATGAAGTATATACCGCTACTAATGCGGTTGCCGTTTTTATCGCGTAAATCCCATTGATTTTTACCGTCTGAAGCCATTACATTCTCGGTAACTAACTGCCCTTTAAGATTATACACTTTTACGCGGTATTTATCGTTGGCACCTTTAAGATTGATATTTAGCGCATCTCTAACCGGATTGGGCCATACTTCAAAACGCATAACAACCGGAGTAATAATATCATCACTGTTGCCAGTAGGATAATTTTGCGTTCCTGGCGTAACAGGATTCTCAAAATCAGTTCCAAACTTAACCCAATTTTCACTGCCATCAGGATATCTTCCATAAGATATATCACTGGCTAACGCTAAATCCTCTGTCCAAGCAATATGATCTATCACTGTTAACATATCGGGTGCTATTAAATAAACCGCATCCGCAGTAGCGCTTAATTTAGTATTGATATGCAAAGGACCTTGGTCAAGGTCTTCATCAAACCAGATAATTTTATAACCGCTAGCAGGTATAATCGTTTCGGTAAATCCCGTAGGAATCTGAGTTAAAGAAGTGCCGTTATCGGGATAATGATCATCTGTAAAATAATAGCCAGCTAAATCAACTTCAAAATTATTGGGATTATAAATTTCTACCCAGTCCTCATATTCGCTGTTTTCATCCATAACAGTTGTAGAATTGGAAGGCATTAATTCGTTGATATACAAAATGGGAGCAGAATAACCAATTACAATTGTATATACTGGCGATTGAGTTACTCCTGAAACATTATCCGTTGCTTGAATCCGGTATTTGATGATAGAATCCAAAGCAAAAGGTCCGATTTGAGCAGTGTAGCTGTTTTCGGTTAAACTCATTGTAACGGTGTTCAAAGTCCAGTCCGAAAGGCCATACAATAATTGAACGCTATTTATGCTCCCATCGCTGTCACTAACACTGGCAGATACGGTTATAATGCTGTTTTCATCTGTGATAAGTGGGTTATAAGCGATATTTTCAATAACGGGAAGTGTGTTTACAGTTCCTTGATTGGAAGCACCAGGAGTGCAAGGATTGGTTTGCCCTGCTCCAAATAAAACCCAGTTATCGGTTCCATCTGGTAATCTGCCAATTGATCTATCATCAACATTTAAATCGGTTGCCTCAGTCCAAATATAGCTATCAACAAGAGTAATGCCATCGCTATCAATTAAATAAACAGCATCTGCCCCACCCCCTAATTTATCATTTATATGTAAAGGACCCTGATCGAGGTCTTCATCAAACCACACAATTTTATAGCTATGCGCCGGGATAGTTGTAACATCAGGATTAGTTGTCGGAATTTGAGTCCAGGCACTTATCCCGTTGCTGTAATGACTATCGGTCATATACATACCTCCTAAATCTACAGCATAATTATTGGGATTATAAATTTCCACCCAATCGTCAAAATCGCCGTTGGGATCTGCAAAAGAGGCATTTTTTGCCATAATTTCGTTGATAAATAACTCTCCCGTGAAACTGGAAACAGCAATAGTAAAATATTCGTGTTCCGCTCTGGCAGGAAAGAACATACCCTGAGAGGAATTCTCTGCCCAGAAGTAATAATTTATATCCCCATAAGAAATGGGAACGCTTATTCCATAAATGCCATCATTGGCTGCGCCATCGGAATGAGCTCCATCATCAAACATTTGGTAATAAGTGAATTTGCTTGCTATGTTTTGCCTGATGCCAAGCTGAGCATAAGTTGCATTGGCAAAAGTAGCTGTAAATTGAAGAGTGGAACTTGGTTCGGGATTTTCAGGACTGTAACTTTGAGCAGTCATTGTCGGAACTGTTCCCGCAAAATTAGTATTACTTAAAAGATAAGTAGCGCGGGCATTCATCAATTGTGTAATACCAGGAACGGTTTGTCCCCCTCCGGGACCTCCTGAACCACCTCCAACCTGATTATTTAGGTTTGCTTGAAAATTGGCATAGGTATAAAAGTAATTGGGATCGTTTTGTACGGAAGGTCCGCAGACGCTTTGCAATTCAGCTGCCCTGGTTGCATACCAGCCATTGGAAAAATTTTCCTCTATCATAGTGCGCATATGAGCAATATACATCTTTTTGTAACGAGGATTAATTAACACATTCTTTAGTAACAAAAAAGTGTTGCTGGTGGAATTGCGCAAAGGGTCCAAATTCTGCATACTGGAAACAGAACCACCTTGAAATCCGCCAAAGGACATATTCAAATCCCATAAAAGCGGGTTAATTCTATTATCGGCATCCCCGAAGAGATAAAAATTATGAAAGACATTGATAGGTGAATCCAAATTTACCAATAGATTATCATAGGCACACATCCATATATTCTGATCCACATTCATCACCTGGTCTATATTGGCATAGTTGTTTTGAAGAGTATTGGTAAAGTTGATTAAAGTGCTCCATCCATAGTCAGATTCCAAACCATAATATTGCATATAGGCAGTAGAATCAGCTCCTAAATAACCCCAAACAGTAACAGGGCTCATAGTATTTGTTTCACATTTAAACCGCGGCATCCCGGAAGTATGAAAATGTTCCCTCATAAAACTACTATCCACATCTTCCACTGAAGTGTAAACTCCGATAAGTACATTATTCACCCAAACATTGGCATAATTAGCTTTACAGGCAGGCATATACTTACGGGCAATTTCGTAGGAAAGAGTTTCCCGCACGAAGGAAGGATCACAAAAGCCATTGGCAAGCTTAAGAGTTCCATATTTCCCATCAATGAGTTGATCTTCAATTATGTGATCTAATTTAATATTGAAAGGATTCTTGTTTCTGTTGGCACTGTAGGAACTATTGCCTTTATAGCGAACGCCTACACTATCATAAGTTACCCCGTTAATAATTGCTGTGCCAATCAATCTATCTTCTCCCGCTGCATAAAGCTGGTCGAGAATTTGATCCCAATTGGATTGTGTAAAAAATAACTGAATCGTATTCACGGTACTCATATCGTAAAAATCTGTTTGGGCTCGCATACTAAAAACAAAGCTAAGTATCAAACAGAGAACAAGATATGCTTTTTTCATATTCACCTCGTTAAAAAAATACAGGGACTGCTTTCTACAATCCCTGTACTCAATACTCTCAGGATTTGTTAATCCTGCATTTTTTTATTCGCTCAAGTAGCTAAGCACCTGGTTTGCCTTATTAATAAAGCTTTTAAGTTCTTTACCACTGAAAGGTTTTTGCTCCAAGAGTGATAGATCGTGAATATAAGAGCAAAGTGTTTTCACTACATCATCTTTACCCTGCTCAGCGTAGGCGAGAATCTTTTTGATTATCGGATTATCGCGATTTACAACCAGAGTGTGATATTTAAGCATATCGGAAGAAGCATTTTGGTGAGACAGCATATCCATATCATGCCATCTGCGCATATATTCACTGAAGACAATCATTGAAGGTATCTCCGGGCTTTTCAAGCTTTTCACTTCTACCTTGATTTCCGTAAAAGCATTATCTTCCAGAGCTTTCATTGCTTCAGGGCCAATCTCTTTGCGTACATTATCTGGCAGTTCATAGGGTTTGATGATGGTCTGTTCATCATTTTGAATAAGATAAGGACTTAAGATAGTGGCAGCATTAGGGTATTTTTTTAAGAAATCTGCATAGCTTTCTTTGCTGAAACTTGCTTCCACTTTTTGGCCTAATGCCGTGTAAAAGAGTTCTTTAAGCTTATCTTCAGAATCGCTGGCAACCCCTTCTTTGTTTACCAAGAGGTCGTTCACTTCGCTATCTATTCTCATAAATTCGATATTACCCAGTTTATTTTCCAGCTGTTGATAGAGATGAGTATCTAAAGGACTGTTTTGGAAAACAACTTCAATACCCTGTTCTTTCATCAGATTTAAATAACTAACTTGAGTATCTTCACTCGCTGCATACCAGATTTTTGTTTTATCGCCTTCGCTTTTATTGCGGGCTTTATATTCTTCAATTGTAACATAATCGCCGCTGGCAGTTTTAAATATAATGATATCCTTCATTGCTTCAAAGAAATCATCTTCTTTCAGCAAGCCAAATTTGATGAAAGCATTAATATCTTCCCAGTAACTCTCATATTTCTTACGGTCTTCTTTGAAAGTATTATTAAAATGATCAGCAACCTTTTTTACGATATATTGGCTGATTTTCTTCACCTGGGCGTCATTCTGTAAAAAACTGCGGGATACATTTAAGGGAATATCGGGAATATCAATTCCACCTTTCAACAATAGCAAAAATTCCGGAATAAGGTCTTCCAGATTGTCTGCTACGAAAACATTATTACAATAGAGTTTCACTTCGCCTTTGAAGAAATCTGGCTCATTGCGCAGTTTCGGAAAATATAGAATCCCTTTCAGATTGAAGGGAAAATCCACATTCAGATGAATCCAAAACACAGGATCCATATAATCGTGAAATACATTCTTGTAAAATTCTATATATTCTTCATCCTTCACATCGCTAGGTTTACGATTCCACAATGCTTCTTTTTGGTTTACCTGCTTGCCTTCAAACATAATTGGATAGGGCATAAAATTGCAATAGCGATCCAAAATTTCCCTTATCTTACCTTCATTGGCATATTCTGCACTCTCTTCATTCAGATAAATAGTTATCGTTGTTCCAATCTCTTTCCGCTTACCTTTGCTCATCAGATATTCCGTGCTGCCATCACATTCCCAAAATGCAGCTTCACTACCTTCAGTGCAAGATAGTGAATCTATAGTTACTTTATCGGCTACCATAAATGCAGAATAAAAACCTAAGCCAAAATGACCAATCATATTGTTCTGGACATCCTTATACTTATTAATAAAATCCTCTGCACCCGAAAAAGCTATCTGATTGATATACTTCTTTATCTCTTCTGCCGTCATACCAATTCCACTGTCTATTACCTGAATGGTCTTTTTACCTTTATCCAACTTCACTTCCACTTTCATCTCTTCTTCCTTGAAGTTCGGATCAGCATATTTCCGTTTGGATATTGCATCCACAGAATTAGATACCAGCTCTCTTAAAAATATATCATGCTGCGAATATAGCCATTTCTTGATAATCGGAAAGATGTTTTCTGTATGGATGCTTAAGCTTCCTTTTTCTTTCGTTTTCTTGTCTGCCATTCTATTATCTCCTTTATTCATTAAATTCATTCTGATGATATAATAATCGAGACAGGGATTTTGTCAAGTGTTTTTAGCAGTCCTCTTTCTTGACTGCTAAAAACCCAAATTTGCTTCAGACACTAATTGGATCACTATTCTATGTTAAATTCTGCTTGACTAATTTGGGTTAAGATGGAACAATGTAATTTAGCGAATTTTGATATTTTATAAAGCATAGGAGTATAGATGAAAAGAAATCTAATAGCACTGAGCTTCCTGATACTGTTTATACCCTTGGTAGCAGTAATTCAGGAAACCGCTTCCTTAAAGCATTTTCTTTACGGGCACGAACCAAATTGTGCTTATGATAACTGGATTTCCCATTTAGCCGAAGGGGTAGTAATCCAAGGGTATAACACATATGCCCCCTATGATAGACAGACAAACGGTTTTGGCAATTTTGTTATTGCTACTACTTTTCAGCTAAGCAGTTGGGGTAATATTGTTGATTTATTTTTAGAAGGTATGTTAGATGAAGCTCAGTCCGCAATTGATGCTTCCGGTTTTCCCTATCAAGTTGTTATTTTTAATGATACGGACACTAATATCACTTACCGGATGTTGCGAGAAATTCCTGATAGCAGTTATGTAGATCAAAATGGAACAGAAGATGATTATGATGATGAAATAGGTGCTTTTGCATATGGTTGGGGTTTGTATATTTATAATCCTGAAGGGACAAGACCCATCATTGTTACAGCACCTCATCCTTGTGACGATTTTCCTACTCCAGCTTTTGCTTTGGAATCGTTTAAAATTATGGATGCTCAATTTTTGCTAATAAACGGTGCAGGCAGAGAAGTTAAATGGACTAATAGTGGCAGTTATACAAATACTAAATCACTTTCTGATCCTACTCGAGTAGCCAATCATCCCTTCAATACCTGTTATAAAAAGTTTGTCGATAAGCTAAGGATTGTTTTTAACTGCAGAGAATTTTCCCCTCAGATTCATAGTTATGATTGGAATTATCATGCTGGTTATCCCAATGTGCAAATTTCTGCAGGCAACAGTCGTCTCTGTCCTAATCTTCCTATTAGAGATCTTTCCAGTTTGAAGCTTGATATGATAAACCAAGGCCATCATATAATGGTGCCAGCTAACACTGTTGGTTTTCATAGTGAAGTTGAACTAAATGATTTTTATTCAGTATATTATGACACCTATCCTTTTATTTTCGATGATGGTGAACATAGCTATGAAGTAAATAATTATATTGATTTACCGGCTTATTCGCAAAACTATCAAATGCTATATAGTTTGGAAAACTGGACTGATTATGATGTATATGATCCTTTCCTCCATGTTGAAATGGACGAATTACCCAATTCGTATGAATTAACTGAAAACACTTATCGATGGTTTTATGGCTGGAATGAAGCACAGCAACGTTGGAATTTTGATCATCTTTTTGATAATTTTTTGCAATATTATCTACGTTGGGTTTACGATCTAAATAGTGTATTGAATACTATGTTCGCTATGAATGATGGGCTTAATCCTCCTACTCCAACAGGTTTTGCAATACATAATCAATCTTTATATTCTGTTACTTTACAATGGAATAAAGTTGATTGTTACGATTTTGACACCTTTGAAATACTATATTCTACAGATCCTATTGGAACCAATAATTATCAGGTTTATAACCGCAGTAATAATGCTATGCTTGCGTCCCCATATTGTGAGAGTATTACAGTTCCAGGCCTTAGCAGTTCTTCCAGTTATTTCTTTAAAATCCGAACAAAGGATAAAAATGGAAACTATTCTGATCTTTCTAATCAGATAACCACTATACCTGCACCTGCAAATGTTTATACATTTACTGCTCATGGTATGGATAATGCAGTTCGTCTTTATTGGGGTGTTTCAGGTCAGAATAATAATCAGGGTTTCAGTGTGTACCGTAAAAACTCTACACAGACAGATTATTCCCTGATAGATTCATATCTAACTAATTCTTCTCTTAACAATCCAACTGCTTCCAGTTTTACCTATTGGGACTATAATGTAGCTAACGGACAGGATTGGGAATATATTATCAGCTGTACTAATACCAGTAATCAGGAATTTTTCTATAACTATCCTGCAACAGCAGCTGTTAGAGCTATTCATAGCTTGTATATAAGAAATAATACTGCAACTTTGGCAGATACAATTTCCTTTGCCCAAAATTCTTTTGCTTCAGATGCTCAGGATGCCTTCTATGATGTAACAAAAGGTAGTCCTTCTGGTTCAAATTATGTATGGGCAGCCTTTTGGGAACAGTATTGGGGGAATAATGGAACTACTTTATCTCGAGAAGTAAAAGGTGGATATAATACCGCGCTCGATATTAAAACATGGGCAATTAGAATCCGTTCTACTGAACTAAATACACCACTATATATTAGTGCTTCCGATAATTTTAATAGGGCAGAAAAGCTCTATCTTTATGATTCTTACACGGGAACCTGGCACAATTTATTCAGTGGACCCTATCAATTTACTGTGCCTAATTCCAATGTGAGAACGATGACCCTATATTGGGGTAATTTACAACCCAAGGTCGTTCACGGCACCCAAAGTAACCAATTATACCAAGGTGGAAATAATATACCTTTGCAGTGGAGCTGTCAAAACAACTTCCTGGTTGATCACTTGGATCTATATATAAAGAATGAAACGGACAGCTTGTTTTTAGTAGCTAATGTTCCTGGAAATCAAACTAACTTTACTTATAATGTTCCTCAGAACCTGGATATGCAATCTGCTCACTTTTATATAGATTGTCATGCAGTAGATGGATTGATGCAAACTTACCGCTCATCCTACACTTTTGCTATTGTTCCCCGAATGGTTTTACATAGTAATGAAGCAGGTTGGCAGACCCGTTCTCATATTTGGCCAGATTTAACTCCGACGGTAGAAAATATTTTTGGGACTGGAGCTACCGCTTTTATCGCCGGGGATAATAACACCTGGGTTGAATGTGATGATTTTCTTTTTGGAATTGCCTATTGGGTTAATGCCCCCGATATGAATTTCTTCAGTTCTACTGCAGACATCTGCGCTTCTGGAATAGATTCTTTTCCTTTGGAACCTGGCTGGAATTTTGTAGCCAATCCTCATTATTGTCGTTATCCGATTCATAGCTTACGTTTTCTGGTTGGCAATAATCTCTTCCTATACAGTGAAATGATTGCCCAGCATCTTATCTCTCGAGCAGTTTATGTATATCGGAATGGTAGGTTTCAGGCAGTGGATGTTATTGAACCTTTTGAATCCTTTTTTATTAAATATTACTGCGATCAATCACTGAACACCTATCTTAGTTTTTACCCCTATTTTGAAGCACCAGAAATTACTCCTCCTGATAATTTCTGGCAGTTCCAAGTGGCGGTCACTTGCCCTGCCAGTGACACTGATGAATTTATTTTGGGTACTAATCCTATCGCTACAGATGGGTATGATTTTTATGTTGATTTACCAGCTGCTCCTGTTAAACCTTTCCCTTCTATCAGTGCATACTTAACTCGTGAAGCACCTGAGGATATAAGTTTTACGGATAAAAAACTAAGCTGCGAATTTCGTGAGGTTTTTTCTCCCACTGTAGATCAGGAAAAAATTTGGCATTTCAAATTTACCTGTAGCTCAGTAGAGCCAATTGAATTTGATTTGAGCGACATCAATCTACCAAATGATTATACCATTAGAATCTTTCTGGGAGAAAATATCTACACTTACAGACAGCTGACTCACTTTACTTATGTTCCTGCAGAACCAGGAACTTATGAAGGTTTAATTAAGGTAACAAACTACCCTGTAAGTGTAACAGATCTGATTCAGAAGCCTGTTTCAGCACTTGCAGTATATCCCAATCCTTTTAATCCGACCACCACAATTGCCTTTAGTACTTCCCAAACCCAAGTTGTGGAAGTTTCCTTGTATAACCTGAAGGGGCAAAAAGTCCGCACTTTACATAAAGGAATATTGAAGAGTGGCGAACATAAATTGATTTGGGACGGAAAAGATAACACAGGTAGAACTGTTAGTAGCGGTGTCTATTTTACCAGAATTGAAACAGGAAAACAATCCTTTACCCGTAAGCTGTTATTAATGAAATGAGCTTGCTAAGCAAGAAAGTTACGATAACAAAGAGCTAAGGACAGAATTTAACCAAGTAGACAACTTTAGGTTAAAGAAGCTACTTCAAAGAAAACAATAGAATGCAAATTAGGGCAGGGAAATCTAATCCCTGCCTTATTATTTATAAGATAAGATTGTAGAAATATAGACAATAAATAGTATGAAGTAATTCTTGACAAAACAAATGAGAATATCTAAGTGTTTCCATAGTTATTAAGGAGCCTATCATGGGAAATCAAACGATGACTTTAGCTGAGCAAGAGAATATAAACCGCATAGCTAATCAAAAGCACTTTCTTAAAGAAATAGATTTGATAATAGACTGGACTAAAATCAATAAAGTCCTATCCAAAGTAGAAATTAGACGCGAATCTGTCGCTGGCAGTGATACATATTCAGCCGAAGTTATGTTTCGGATTTTGCTGATTCAGTCCTGGTATCAACTATCTGATTATCAGCTGGAAGAGCAACTGACTTACAATTTGATGTTTCTGTACTTTAGTCATCTCAGTTTAGAAAATCCTATTCCAGATCATTCAACCATCAGTCGTTGGCGCAGTAGGTTTTCGGAAAAGAACATCTTTGATGAGCTCTTAGAAGAGATTAATCGACAATTGGTTATGCATAACATAGAGGTTCACGAAGGCGTAATAGTTGATGCTACTTTAGTAGAATCCTAAGCTTGTCCTCGTCGGAAAGAAATAATAGAGACAGAACCAGTAGGCGATGAAGAGATTCCTGAGCAGCAATTTTATCAGGCGACAGAGTTGGTTGTAGAGGAATCAAAAGATAAGGATGCAAATGGTTGAAGAAAGGGAAGAAATGTGTTTTTATTTTTGTTTTGACTTACAATTTTACCACTACCCTCTCTGTAACCACATCCCTAAGATTGCACACATTTTCAACCGAATTATAATTGGTCTCCTAACTTCAAAATTGTGAGTTAAAATATGAATCCTACACCCTTGCAACCGAGCTGTAACAATTCTTCAAATTCCACAATCGTGAATGAAGTTGTTTTTTCACATTTGCAGGGATGGGTTGGAATGGTTCAGAGATAGGGACTTCGGGACGAATTTTTGTTTTGACTTACAATTTTGCCACTACCCTCTCTGTAACCACATCCCTAAGATTGCACACATTTTCAACCGAATTATAATTGGTCTCCTAACTTCAAAATTGTGAGTTAAAATATGAATCTTACACCCTTGCAACCGAGCTGTAACAATTCTTCAAATTCCACAATCGTGAATGAAGTTGTTTTTTCACATTTGCAGGGATGGGTTGGAATGGTTCAGAGATAGGGACTTCGGGACGGATTTTTGTTTTGACTTACAATTTTGCCATATCTTAACTTTTTCTTTTGATGTTTCTTCCCGGTTTCACTTTTCCACCTTTCCACTATTCACCTTTTCACTTTGAAAGTGATCTTTTCTGGTATAGGTTAAAAAACTTAGGGGATAGCCCGTAGAAGAAATAATATCCTTTTTTTCCTTCAACAACCATTCATCTTCATTATAAGGAGGGAAAAAAGTATCCCCATCAAACTTAGAATGAACCATAGTAATAAACAGTTTATCCGCCAAAGGTAGAAATTGTTTATAAATTTGAGCGCCCCCTATTACAAATGCTTCTTGTCCATCAACCAGCTTCAGGGCTTCTTCTATGCTATGAACAACAATGGCTCCCTCTAATTGGAGAGATACATCTTTACTGATAACAATATTTTGCCTACCCGGTAGTGCTTTTCCTATAGATTTCCAGGTTGTTTTTCCCATAATTACAGGATAACCTGTTGTTATTTTCTTGAATCTGGTAAGATCTTCAGGAATATCCCAGGGCAATTTCCCATTTTTACCAATCACCCGATTTAAATCAAAACCGACTATAATAGAGATACTCAGAATTTACCTACTTTAAAAAAGGTATCAATTTGAGGAATACCTGCATTTTTTGCGTCTTCCAGAGTTCCGTTAAAAAGCATTTTCCCGCTATCCAGAAAAATGATTTTATCGGCTATTCTATGTATGGAAGCCAATTCGTGAGTAACAACCACAATGGTCATTTTCAGTTGTTTTTTTAGTTCCAGAATCAATTCATCTAAGGAAGCAGCAGTTAAAGGATCCAATCCAGCAGAAGGTTCATCACAAAACAGGATTTGAGGGTCCAAAGCAATCGCTCTTGCCAAAGCAGCTCTTTTTTTCATACCGCCGGAAAGTTCTGAGGGGAATTTATAAAGCGCCTCACTGAGGTTAACGAGATTAAGCTTCACTTTAATTATTCTATCTATTAAATTTTGGGAAAGATCAGTATGCAATTCCAGAGGGATACTAATATTGTCATAAACGGAGATAGAATTAAGCAAAGCCCCGCTTTGAAATAGCATTCCTATCTTTTTTAAAATATTGGCCATTTGGATATCATCCAAATCTAAAACCTCTTCTCCCCAAATCTTTACGCTACCCGAAAAGGGCTCAACCAAGCGCAAAATATTCTTCAAAAGAGTGGTTTTTCCACATCCACTCCCCCCCAAAATAACAGTTATCTCACCAGGAAAGATATCCACGCTAATATTATCCAGAACAATATTATCACCATATTTAGCAACCAAGTTCTTAACGCTGATTATAGGTTCCATAATTATAAATACAACAAACTGAAAATGGCATCCCAAATAATAACAGCAAAGATAGAAGCTACAACCGAAGAAGTAGTTGCCTTACCAACTCCTTCAGCTCCACCTTTAACTTCAAAACCGCAATAGGCACCAATTACAACAATCGTCCAGGCAAAAACAATACTCTTACCAAAACTGGTTACTATATCCTTCATGGATAGAACATCAATGGAACGCTGCACAAAAGTATAAACACTGAGGTCTAAATAGTCAATAGCAATTATACCGCCTCCAATTTCAGAAACCAGTATAGAAAACATAACCAGAATAGGCATAACAACTGTGATAGCATGAAATTTAGGGACAACAACATAGCGCACAGGAGAAAGAGCCATAATCTTCAAAGCGTCAATTTCTTCCGTAACTTGCATTGTAGCAATTTCTGAAGCTATAGCTGAACCACTTCTTCCAGCTACAATAATAGCCGTTATTAGAGGAGCTATTTCTCGCACCATAGAAAAAGCCATTAAATCGGCAATAAAAACATTTGCTCCAAAATTAGCTAACTGCACCGAGGCCTGCAATGCTAATATAAAACCTACTATAAAAGATAGCAAAGCTAAAATCGGCAATGCTTGTGAGCCCAAGAGTGAACACTGAATAATAAAGGAACCTTTGCGCTGTCCCTTTCTATTAAAAATACCAATTAAGCTCCAATAGAATACTTCTGAAGCCAACATCATTACCTGATAGAAATTCTGAGCTGCCAAAACAACAGAATCACCTATTTTTTCAAAGAAACCCATTTTGCGTGCTGGGATAGGAGTTTCTATTTTTAAAGAGGTAAAAGTATCTATAACCTCTTGAATTTGTGGTTGAACGCCCTGGAACATCAATAATCCTTCAGCTGCTAAACGATTATGCAATTCATCCAGAAAAGCTACACCTGCACTATCCAAATTTGATATTCCACTAAGGTCTATCGTATTAGGACTTTGATTTTTAAGGAGTGTATTAATTCTATATAAGACCTCAGGAACCGTTTCCTTAGTAAGGTTTCCTTCCAGATAAAGTGTGTTATTTACAATTCTACAGGGCATTTATCCTCTTAATAAAATAACGAAAGGCGTAAGAAAGTAGTATAATCGTAAACCATCCAGGGTTTTTCTGCTTCATCATAAAAAGTATTGAATTTTACATCTAACGAGATATTTCTAAATAATTTAAAGCTAATCCGATTTTCGTTTTCCAAACGATAAGTATGATCTGGCACACCCATCCTGAAAAGCACATCCAAAGTAGAATTTATGCTTACAAACTTAAGTAAATTTAAGGCAGAAAATATGATGGTAGATTCTATCCCTTTAGAACTGCTGTTCGGTTCTTCAATATATCTATCATAACTCAATCCGGTTTGGGTGTCAACTATGGTTTTATCGAAAACATAGCTGCTTGTATTATAGTCCTGCAGCCAACCATAACCAACTCGTAAGCTTGTCCAAGCTCTGGGGCTGAAATTTATTTGATAAGTTAAGCCGGTTCCTTCTTTCAAACGCAGAGGGTAGAAAGCGATTTTTGTTTTTAAATCCGGTTGATCTAAAAGGGTTGAACAAATATCACCTTCTGCGTTTTGAAGTATTATATTCTTGTTTTCGGAAAAATAGGTTGTCTCATCAAAAAAATGCGTATTTATGTTCATTCTTCCATAGAATGCGAAATTCCGCAGGAATTTCTTCTTTTCCATAGGATATAACATCAACACGCTTTTCAGAGAATAATCGTCCGGACTGAATATCAGATCTTGATTGGATGTTTTATTTAAGCCCAGATCATAAATGCTTCGAGTAGTAAAATGAAAGGGTTTTATAAGTTCATGTGTATCTATACTGTTATCAAATTGACCGGCAAGTGAAACGCTGGAAGTTGGCTTTTTCTTATCTACATTATTATTAGAAGATAAGGATATATTACCATGTATGGCTCCTCTATGAATTCTCTTGGAACCCAAACCGATATCTTCATCAGCAAAAACACCTGCACCGATTAATACATTTCCTTCGGCTGCAGGATCAACAATCATTGTTAGCGTCTTCTTATCGCCTTCTGCTAAAGCAACTGTAGCAAAATCTTTTAAATCACTCCAAGAGCCACCACCCAATTTTACTAAATATGAACCTGGAGGTAAAATCCAAAGCTTATCTACGGCTCCAACTTCATCTTCGCCCATACTTACCATCCCTCCACTATAAATTTTATAACCTTCACCTTCCGCATCTTTTTTCCAGAGATCATATCCCATTCTTACTCTGCTTTTGGATTCGTCCATAATCACAATTTTTAATTCGCCCCAATTGGGTTTAACCACTGTTCTTTGACGAGGTAAAATCTGAACAGGGATAATTAGATCTTCCATTTCCCCAATTATTACTCTATATCTACCCGGACGCAGTAAAGCTGGCACTCCCATTACTAGTTCATCTGTAGAGATAACAGAATTCAGCGAATCCAATTCTTCGATTGTATAACGGAGCTCTTCTTCAGTTTGGGTTTTAGTAATAACCATCAACTCCCCATAATCATTAACAGTTTCTGAGGCAAACATTTCTTCGTAAACATATCTAGCCATTGGTGAAGCAGAAGTAGCAAGAGATTTTTCATCTATTTTGTGGCCACTGAAGTACAGATTACATTTGGCTGCAAAGAGATCTGTCTCTTCCATAATCATATCATTAAATGCTTGAACCAAATATATCATAGAGGGGTCTATCAGCTCTACTGAACGTTCATTTTTATGGGATAAAACTATCCGCTCAGAAGTGGAATCCCGTAAAACAAATTCCATTTTTAAATAAGCTCGGGGCTCGGCACCTTCTATCTTTTCAATATTATACACTGTCGTTTCCAGAAAATAGTGAGGTTCTTTATCCAAAATTTCCCCGCGGGATACAGTTCCAAAAATATTGTATGCTTTCACACGCTGGACAACTAAGTTGGGAATAGCATCTCGTAGCCTTGTTGCCCAAACATCAGTCTGCAGGAATTTTACTTTATAAAAATTCTCTTTTACCACTATCTGATTACGGTCATAAGTTCTGGGCAAAACTGTATCCAGCACTTCCAGATTTTTTCCTGTATTATTAGCTCTGCGTAATTCAGGTTTTTCACTTCCTGGTTGATATTCCAAAACATAGTAGTTTACAGGTGTTTTTTCCACCTTTTGCAAGCAGCCTGAAAGCATAATTACCAAAGCTAAACATCCTATAATGAAGCACATACTCTTTATTTTATGCATAATAACTCCTAATTTCCGCGTAGTAAGATAGCAGGCGTATCTGCAATCTGACGAGAAAATTCATTCAGATTTTCACTCGTCTCGGTTAGGGTGCTTAAAATTTCCAGTAAGTCTCCCTGACCACGCGTTACAACTCTATTCAAGTTCGCAACCAAATTTCCTGTTTTATGAATTGTAGTGGATAGCTCACTTACCATTTCATTAATATTAGTTCTAGAAAGTTCTCCGCACAGAGTCCCCAGGTTAGTCATTAAACTGTCTACTCCTGGAGTATAAAGAATAGCATTCACCTGGTCTAATGTCTTATTAATATTATTACTGATCGTTAATATTTCGCGGGTAGTTTCCAAAATCATTTGATCGCTATGTTCACCTACTGTAGTAACTTTTAAATTAGCCTCGCGAATCAAAGCAGAGCCATCTTCAGTTAACCTTGCCAAGCTATATTCTAGTTGAGAAGTTAATTCCTCCAACTGTTTATTTACATTACTAGTAACGCTAATTAAACTTGTCTGCGAGGTTTCCGAAACACTTTGAATATTGCTTGTAGCGCTATTAGTGATAGCATCAAGATTCTTAGTGAGATTATCGGTTACTGCACTTAAATCTCTACTTAGTTCCTCTGTTAAATCCGCTGTATTATTTGCTATTCTACTAATGCTTTGCATCGTAGTAGCCAGATTTTCGTGAGTATCTTTCAAAATCAAACTTGTTTGCTCGAGGATCTTAGAAATATTCTGCCTGTTTTCCTCTCCAGTAATTAAGTTTAGGTTGGCAGCTATCATATCGATTTTATCCACAATTGATTTTGCCCGTTCACTGATATCTTCCAACATTGTAGTTCCAGGCTTTATATAACTTTTAGGTTTCAACAGTTTAGCTTCATTAGTTCCGCCCCGAATTTCCACAGATTTCAGCCCAGTTATTCCCGATAACAGTAAAACGGCTTCCGTATCTTCTTTTATAGGGGTTCCCCGGTTAACACTTATAGAGACAATTATTTTAGTTACATCCTTAGGATTGATTTTAATATCTTCTACTCTACCGATTTTAATACCGCGGTAATTAACCGAACTGCCAACTTGCAATCCACTAACAGAATAGTCCTCAAATTCAATATAATATATATCTTTCTTTTCTACTAATCTGCTACCAGCTACAATTGCCGCAAAAATTATAATCAGAATTGCCCCGATAGTTAAAAAAACCCCTAGTCGTATTTTAGCAGCCTTGGAAACCATATTCATCCTCCTGCTTTGTCTTGAGGGAAATTTCTTTGCATATCAAAATTCACTTCTCCGGTAAGCAAACAATTTTGCACAAATACCGGATTACTGGCTTTTAGAGTTGTTTTGCCCTCACAAATAACTCCTTCTCCAAAACTTACATCCCCGTAAATTTTCAATTCCTTACAACCGCTTAAACAAGGGATACCTTTGCTAAAACGCTTTTGCATATCATCAATTTTCCCATAATAGATTTCATCCAATTCAATTACCGGTGGTTTTTCCAGACCACGCTTCAACACTACCTGATACATATCGTTCAGATCATAAGCATCCGACCAAAGAGCTAAAAGATCATTTGTTTTTTTTACAGGTGCAAATCGTTCCCTGGGAACAATTAATGCCTTGGAATTGTTAAATATACTAATTGCCGAACCCATAGCTGTTTCCAATTGATAAACAGGAGTTCCTTCCACTATCTTAGGATTAACAATTAACGGTAACAGCAGCAAACCTTCATTAGCAATTATATACCATTCTAAAGCTCTTAAATCTATCCACAAGTTATTAGTATTGAAATATTTGTAATATTCGATATCTTGAAAGCGGGGCAAATCATTATCGGAGCATTGTGCAATTTCCCTTAAGAGCAATTGTCCAGATTTATCTTCACAAAGATGACCTCCTTTTTTATCCATTGGGCTGCGTAAACAGACCTCCATTAAAAAAGGAATATTATTATCTTCCATATAGGCTGGAATGGATGTATCTACAATCGCTCCTAAATTATCTGCATTGGAAACAAAAGCATAGCGGCAACCCTGCATAATCATTTTTTCCAGTAAATCACCCAAAGCAGTATAAATATCCCCATGCCCCGGAGGGTTCCACATCAATTTCTTATCCTTATTTTCATAGGGCATCAGGTTATCCTGACGGATGCGGGGAAATTTATTCTGTAAAAAAGAAAGTGGCAAACCCTGCTTACCTAAATCTGGATATTTTTCCAGATATTTTAGGGTGTCCTCTTCAGTACTGAAACTGTTCATAAAAAGCAAGGGAACATCATATCCGGAAATTGACCTTAAAGTTAGAACCTGACGGCTGATAATATCCAGAAAGTTCAGATTGTTTTTCACTGGTAATAGTGATTTCGCTTTGGAAAGCCCCATACTTGTTCCTAAGCCACCATTTAGTTTTATAACAGCAGTATTTTTTAACATAGAGCTGCGAGAATTTTGTCTTATCTGTTGATAATCAATCAAATTCTCTTCCGCTGGAGGAGAAATTTCTTCTTCCTTAATAAGCCCTTTTTCGCCTTTAACAAGCATCTTATAATATGCTTCAAAAGTACGGATAACATCTTCCCTTATGCCTTCCTGTTTCATCAACCGGATAAAGGGAGTGCTCATTTTCTATTCTCCAAATTCCTTTTTTACTAAATGCTCCACCATTTCTTCATCTACCTTTTCTGCAATAGTGATATTTCCTTCAGAGCTATGTTTTTCGTTCCAAGCGTTACTTGTTTTAATTGCTCCTTCATTTTGAGCCCATGCCCGTCTGGCAATCCCCCCCATTACATCCCAAGAGAGGCCATTTTTAACAACTTCGTCCATTCTTTCACTGCCATCTAAAACGATTCCATTTCCACCATTTATACAACGGCTTACTCCTACTCCACCTCCATTGGAAAGAACTACCAAAGTCATTCCTCTGGCAATATTTCCAGCAAAGCAATGTGTAGCCATTTCAGCCATTAAATTTGAGCCATCATATATATTAGCTGTTTCGCGGAAAGGAGAATCCGTTCCAGAAACATCATGATGATCTCTACCTAGCATAACAGGACCAATTTCACCCTTGCGAACCATTTCGTTAAACTTCAACCCCAGTTTTATTCTGCTTTCTTCATCGGCATAAAGTATTCTTGCTTTGGTTCCCACCACCAGGTTATTTTCTTCTGCAGTTGAAATCCAATAGTGATTATCTTTGTCCATAGCGCTGCGATTTTTATCTATTAAAGAAATGGCAGCCAAATCCGTTTTATGCAGGTCTTCATCTTTGCGGGAAAGACAAATCCACCTGAAAGGTCCATAGCCATTATCAAAACAAATAGGTCCCATAATATCTTCCACATAAGAAGGCCAGATAAAACCATCTATCGTATTTATACCGTTGCGGGCAATTTCTGTTACACCTGCGTCAAACACACTTGCCATAAAGCTGTTGCCATAATCCCAGAATTTTGAACCCTTATATGTTAAACTTTTTAGTACATTAAAATGTCTCCTTAGAGATTCATCAACTTTTTGCTTGAATAACTCAATATCTTTTGCCAAAAGTTTGCGCCCTTCTTCATAAGTAACGCCCACAGGAGTATAGCCACCCTCGTAAACTACATGACACGAGGTCTGATCGGAAAGCAATTCCACTTTGATATTATGTTCATCGATATATTCCAGTAAATCTACAATATTGCCATAATAAGCTATAGAAAGAGCTTTTTTATGTAAGCGTGCTTCATCAACCCAACTAAATATTTCTTCCAAATTACTGGAGACCTTGCTAACCCAACCCTGATTAAATCTGGTTTCTATCCTGCTTTTATCTACTTCAGCAATTATACCAATGCCACCTGCAATTTCAATTGCCTTACTTTGAGCTCCACTCATTCCTCCCAAACCGGAAGAAACATATAAAACTCCTGCCAAGTTCTTATTTTCCGGAATACCCAGATATTTTCTACCTGCATTTAGCAGGGTTATATAAGTTCCATTCACTATTCCCTGTGGGCCGATATACATCCATCCGCCAGCTGTCATCTGACCATAATTTGCCACTCCTAATGCAGTTAGCCGTTTAAACTCCACTGGATTATCCCATTTGCCAACCATCAAGCCATTGGTAGATATTACTCTAGGAGCTTCTGGACGCGAAGGGAACAAACCCAAAGGATGGCCTGAAGCTACAACCAGTGTCTGATTTTCTGTCATAATTTCCAAGTATTGCTTTATTAACCGATATTGCATCCAATTTTGACAAACCTGGCCTGTCTCTCCGTAGGTTACCAATTCGTAAGGATATAAGGCAACCTCGAAATCCAAATTGTTATCAATCATCACTTGAATAGCTTTAGCAGGGGTTATACCTTTATATTCATCTATCGGTTTTCCGTAAATTTTGCCTTGGGGTCGATAGCGATAGCCATATATTCTACCTCTGGTTTTTAGTTCCTGTAAAAATTCTGGTGCTAAAACGCTATGTAATTTTTGAGGAACATAGCGAAGTGCGTTCTTTACAGCCAGAGCTATATCTTTTTTGCTTAAATCCAATCCTCTATCTGGAGCTCTACGAATATTAGGTTCGAAAGTTGGTTCCGGAGGCAGCTCATCAGTTAGATGAACTTCAAATTTTCTATATACCATTTTTTATCTCCTTTATTTTGTCTTATTCAACATTATATTAAGGATAGTGCTGTCGGCATCTTGCATTCCTGTTGTTACAAAATAAGCAAGATTTTCGATAGTACCTTCAATGCTTTCTGTAATGATCCCATCGTTGGAAGAAACACAAATTCCTGCTTTTGCTAATAGAGCAGCTTGTACCGCAGCACTTGTAGTAGTAGCAACTTTTAATGAACAACCTTCTTTAGCTCCATCACAAACCATTCCAGCCGTATCGGCGATCATATTTTTGATGGCATATTCAATTTGCTGATAATCTCCTTTCAAAAGCATAACTATACCACTGGCAGCTCCTGCAGAAGCAGAAAGGCATCCGCACAAACAAGATAGAATCCCAATCTTTTCTTTAATATGAATACTTACTAAATGACCCATAGCTAATGCTCTGATTAGTTCTTCCCTGGAGCTACTAAGTTTTTCGCCAACTGCTATTATAGGAAGAGTGATGGATAAACCTTGATTTCCACTTCCAGAATTACTAATAACAGGCATATTACAACCACTCATTCTGGCATCAGTAGCAGCAGCAGTTAAAGCCATTGCATAATGATGAATGTCATCACCCAAAAGACCGCTTTTTATTTGATCCATTATCATTTTACCTACATTAATGCCAGATTTATTGGATAGCCCGAAATCTGCTATCTTACGGTTTAAATGTAAACCTAAATCAATAGATTCTAATTTGTCTATCTCTATATTAATGCAAAAATCATAGTAGTCCTTCAAGATATAAGATGCAGGAGAAACTAAACGAGGTCCTTTATCAGCTCCCAATTCGTTATGGCATAAAATCTTTTTATCTTTTTCCATATGAAACAACCAGTTATGCCGCCAACGCAAAATTGCAGTACTTTCAGATTTGGAGGTTTTTAAATTTGCTTCAATCCAGATCTTCTCTTCAGTTTCTTTCATTGTGGTGTTCACTTTTTGTTCATCTAACATTCGTTTTGCAGCATCTATCGTTTTTTCATCAAGATCAGCTAAAACTTCCAGTTCCTTTTCTGGTTTAGCCACCAATATTCCTAAAGCAAAAGCAATATCCAAACCGAGTAAATTCGTATTGGGAATCCCTACTCCCATCCCGTTTTTCAGAATATTGGGGCTAACAATTAAATCTGCAGAAATAATTGTTTCATCTATAACACTTGCAGCATAAGCTCCAGCTAAAGCAACAGCAGCTGGTTCTGTACATCCCATAGCAGGAGAAACTTCTTGTTTTAATAGCGCTAAGATATTTTCAGTTTCACTCATTATCGATCCTAAAACTAATTTTTAATTTTTTACTATTCTTTATATCGGATTTATTCCGTCAAGCAAAAAAGGAAGTTGATATTATGATTTCAGGATTATTTCATACCCAAACCACCGAATTAAACCAGAACAACAAAATAGATTTTACACACCCAGATTGCACAGGATAATAGGTCTGGGATAAACAAGTTTAAGAGAATTTATAGGATTTTATTTTATGCAGGACTCTTTAATTTAGAAGCATTAAACATATATCCAGTCTTCCAATTTGTCTGGACTTGCAAATATATAAGTGATCTGAAATCCCCTCTTTTTACCTCACTTATTATTCAACTATCAATCTTTCTTTTAGAATTGGCATAACAATATACACAACCATTAGAGCAGGTATTATATTGCCCAATATCTTTGCTTTTTATACAACCGCAGAATTTGCGTTGTCCTTTATCTTTCAATTTTTTGTAGCTATAGAATGAATTTTCGTTTTGTCCTATTAAAAAATCTGTCTGTTCAGTTGGCTTATAGCCCAAAAAGTTCATTAATTCAGTATCATCAGAGAAAAGTTTAATAATCAGACGGTCATCAATACAGCGGTTATGTTCAATTCCATATTGATGTAGGTCTATTTGTTCAGCGCAGGTAGCTATTTTTAAGTTCCATTTTTGGTTTAGTCGCATCAATTCCCGAGCAAAATAATTCATTGTTGGAATATCTATTTCTTTTATTTCATCGGGTAATGCGCTTAAGTTGCGTTTCACTCTTTTGTATATATCTATATCTATGAAGCTGATAACTAATCTATTTGTATATGCATAAATTTGGTCACCAATATTTTCTATGCGTTTTAAGAGTTCCTCGGGATGTAATTTATCACTGATAATAAAGGGATCAAAACGCCAGATAACTTTTTGGTTACCTATAAGTTCAGATAGTTCTATAAAGTTCTCCAGGCGTTGATTCAAAGCTGGTAGATTTTTTTCCCATTTTTCTTGTTCATAGTCATTCAGGGTAAATTGAAAATAGTAATTATAACCCTTCTCATCAAAGTAAGACAGCTTTCTCAGCATAGGAGAAGGATTTTTGCTCCAGAACACAAAAAGTCGAGTTTTAGCAAAAGAGACATCTTTAATTTGACCATTAAAAGGATTTTTCCATTTTATATATCCTGCTTCTATCCGCGAAATTAACCAGTCAGTATAAAAAGCGGGTATATCTGTAGCCCGCGAAGCAGAAATAATAATAGGTTCCTGCTTTTTAATATCTGGAAAAGATATCCCATCCGATATTTGCATAATCTTCTCTCTTTCTGTAATCCGATTTAAAAACTATAATACACAATTTCATAATATTACAAGCCATAAAAATGTCAATAATAAGTAACCGTTTCTGGCTTATTTATGCATTATTTTCGTTCTGGCCATCCCACAATGCTACTCTCATTTTGTTATTTCAGAAGTATAGAATTAGTCCTTACTTTCAGGCCTTAAATAGTAGACTGATTTTTGATTTTATCTATACTAAAAATCCTGTCAAAATTTGAGTTCAGTTAGGAATGACATATAATAACGACGGGGTTTTTAACCCGGCGATAAAAAAAGCCAGAAGGTTGATGTCTTCATCAAATACTTCTCACACTTTATTTTTCGTACAACAAAGGTAAGAAGTAATGCAAAAAGCTGGTTGCCATTAGTTTTTATAGACGATTTATCTCCCTAATTTTCAACTATCCCTTTTTTTATTTTCTGCTCAACTTTATGTTCTAAGGCATCACTATACTTATAATGCATTTTCTTCAGTAGACTTTTTGTTCATTTCTTTTCCCCCAATTTTAGTGCTCTTAATTCAGAACGACTCTCTCCTCCTCAACTCCTCTTCCACCCATCCTTCTCTCCTCTTTAAGGATGGGTTGATGAGAAGTGGTTAAGGAGATGTTTTTTGTAAGAATGGGTGGTAGAAGTAAGATCTTCCCTTATATTTTGTACTATTCATCTGCATATATTAATGAACCAAAATAAGAGGGATGACAGTAAGCGGTAGGAAATAAAAAAATGAGTGGCATTTATAATCTTCGGTAGGGGGATACTCATCACCTTTACCACCCAATGTTAATGAAAAAAATGATTGACAGTAATGCAGATGCTAAAATTAATGACTATAAAAATGAAGCTGCTTGCTTCTGCCTTATGGCTTTTAGATTGCTGATAAGGTTTTTGCGATAACAAGAAATAATACAAAAAGTATTTACTGTGAAGCAGGCGGTTTTCTCTATAAAGAAAATCGCCTATTTTATTACCGGTAAGAAGGAGGTTCTTATAATCCGGATTAAGAAAGGAAAGGCACGCACAAATGAAGTGGTGCCCAAGGAAAGAATTAATAATCAGATCACGGCTGATAAAGTCCGTTTGATCGGTCCCGATGGTAAACAGATAGGAATAGTTTCTTTAAAAGAAGCTCTTCGCAAAGCAAATGATATGGAGCTTGATTTAGTGGAAATTTCTCCTAATGCGGAACCGCCTGTATGTCGGATTCTGGATTTCAGCAAGTATTACTTTGAAAAAGAAAAGAAAGCAAGGGAAGCCAGAAAAAGACAGCATGAAGTGGAAGTGAAAGAAATCAAGTTTGGTCCCAATACAGAAGAACATGATTATAACTTCAAGAAAAACAACGCCATCAAATTTCTAAAGCAGCATAACAAGGTGAAATTTACGGTCCGTTTTCGGGGACGGCAAATGGCTCATAAAGAACTTGGTTACAAGGTTTTGGATAAGCTAAAAGAAGATCTCGCCCATCTCATTGAAATTGATAGTGAGCCGGTATCCGAGAGAAATATGCTATCTATAGTGGTTTCTCCCAAAAAAGACATTGATCGCATTTTAGCCAAAGAAGCAAAAAAAGAAGAAATGCCTGCGTCTGATTCAGAAAAGACAGATCCTCAGGCATAAAGTAATTATTATTTCCATTGTTCCTCGCCGGATAATATTTGATAATAGGCATTCCGGAGCGGGGAAAATTTTAATATAAAGGAGATCTAAAATGCCTAAGCTCAAAACTAACCGTTCGGCAGCTAAAAGATTTAAGGTTACCGGCACAGGAAAAATAGTGCGTCATCATGCAAAAAGCGCACATATTAAAACCAAAAAATCACCAAAACTAAAACGAAATCTACGCACAAGTGCCATCGTGAAAAAATGTGATGAAAAGAAAATCAACCGGATGCTGGGATTATAGATAAGGGAGGATAAAAATGCCAAGAATAACTAATAATGTCGCTGCTCATCGTAGAAGAAAAAAATATATGCTGAATGCTCGAGGTTATTTTGGAAACAGAAGTAAAACCTATCGCGCAACCAGACAAACTGTTGAAAGAGCAATGGTCTTTTCTTTTGCTCATCGTAAACTGAAAAAACGCCAGTATAGAAGCTTATGGATAACCAGAATCAATGCTGCCTGCAGAATAAATGATATGAGCTACAGCCAATTTATCAATGGTTTACATAAAGCAAATATTCAAATTAACAGAAAAACATTGGCACACTTGGCCTGGCATGATGCTCCCGCTTTTGCCAAACTTGTAGAAATCGCTAAGGGATAAGAAATTGTAGCACGCAGGTTATGCAGATTACTGATAAAAAAAGCAATGAGGTTTTTAAGACAAAAATAGATTAAAAGGATTATAGATGATAAACAGGATAGATACGCTGAGAAATATTCCATATATCTTCTGGAGCTATATATATAAAATCCTGATTAGTCCTTTTTATTTAATAAAACTCTTACCTTTTCATTAAATCTGTATAATCTGCGTAATCTGTATGCAGATAAATAAATGAGGATAAGTTGGAAGAAGAATTGAAAGAACTCGTTAAACAGGCAGAGAGCGATATTTTGGCTTGTGCCAGTTATAACGATCTATTGAATATAAAAGCTAAATACCTGGGCAAGAAGAGTGTTCTTAATTCTCTATATGCTAAGATGAGAGATTTACCGAGCGAAGAACGTCCTGCTTTCGGAAATTTGATAAATGCAACCCGCAAGAATATTGAAGATCTTCTGGAAAAGCAAAATAAAGCGATCAAAGAAGATGCCTGGAAAAAGAGTGAAAACAGAACAGCAATAGACCTTACGATGCCTGGGATTTTTAGCTCGCGCGGTGGTTTACATCCTTTAACTATCATCCGCCGTGAAATTGATGAGGTTTTTTTGGGCTTGGGTTTTGAAATTGCTGAAGGGCCAGATATTGATGATGATTTTCACAATTTTGATGCGTTGAATACTCCTCCTGATCATCCTTCCCGTAATCTTGCTGATACTTTTTATCTGGAAGGTGGAGGACTTTTAAGGACTCATACTTCAACGGTGCAGGTACGAGTGATGGAAAAATATCCTCCTCCCATAAAAATAATATCTCCAGGTTGCTGTTATAGAAATGATAAACCAGATCCTTCTCATTCTCCTGTTTTTCATCAAGTAGAAGCACTCGTTGTAGATAAAGGTATTTCTTTATCAGATATGAAAGATATGCTATCTCAATTTGCTTCCATTATGTTTGGTAAAAATGTTTCCAGTAGGATCAGACCTCACTTTTTCCCGTTTACAGAGCCCAGCGCTGAAATGGATATATCCTGTGTAGTTTGTGGAGGAACTGGATGTAGAGTTTGTAAATACTCTGGATGGATAGAAATGGGTGGAGCAGGAATGGTAGATCCTAATGTTTTTGATATTCTGGGAATAGATTCTGAAATTTATACTGGATATGCATTTGGTTTAGGAATAGAGAGAATCGCAATGCTGAAATATAATATTCCTGATCTGCGTATATTGTATGAAAACGACTTAAGAATGCTGCGTCAGTTCAAAGGAGAGCTAAGATGAAGATCTCTATTTCCTGGCTAGCAAAGTATCTTGAGATAAAAGAAAATACTAAGGAGCTGGAAGAGCTTTTAACCTTCTCCGGTATTGAAGTGGAAGCAGTTCAAAATATACCTGCCCTTCCAGAAACTGTTTTTAGCGCAAAAGTTATTAGTGCTGAACCAGTTCCCAAAACAGACCATTTAAAACTCTGTTTAGTAGATATTGGCAACTATCCCTATCCTGAAAAAACTCCAGAAGACTATCTACAGGTAATATGTGGAGCACCTAATTGTAAAACAGGAATGATGGCTGTAATAGCTTTACCGGGATCTACTTTAGCAGATATAACTATAAAAAAGGCGAAAATAAAGGGAATTGAATCTAACGGAATGCTCTGTTCGGAAAAAGAATTAGGTATTTCAGATAATCATAGTGGAATAATTGAGCTGGAACCAGATACCCCAATTGGGAGAAGTGTTAATGAGCTATATGAGCTTCCAGATACTGTTTTTGAACTGGAAATTACACCCAATCGTCCAGACCTTCTTGGTTATATAGGTATTGCGCGTGATTTATCAGCTAAATTAGGCAGACCCTTAAAACTTCCGGAAATCGATATACCAGTTGCAAAATGCAGAGCAGAAACTATGCCACTGGAACTTATTAATAAAGTACCTGAACTATGTCCTCGCTATATAGCGCGTTTATTTGATAAGGTTAAAGTGAAAGAATCCCCGCTGTGGTTAAAAAGTGCTTTAATCAAATCGGGGTTAAGACCAATCAACAATCTGGTTGATATTACCAACTATGTAATGTTGGAATATGGTCATCCCTTGCATTGTTTTGATTATGAAAAACTTGCCTCCCTTCCTGATAAACCGGGAATTCCAGCAATCGTTATTCGCCAAGCATATAAAGATGAACCAATAACTACTCTAGATGGGAAAAATTACATTCTGGAGGGCGAGGAAATGGTTATCGCTGATGGAATTAAACCCTCTGCAATAGCAGGAATTATGGGTGGAAATATTTCTGCCATCAGCGAAAATACCAAAAGAATTGTTTTAGAAAGTGCAGCTTTCGATCCAAGGTCGATTCGCAGAACTTCTTATAAATTGAAGATTAGTTCAGATTCTTCCTATCGATTTGAAAGACATTTAAGTGAATGTTCAGCCCAAGATGCATCTTTAAGAGCCAGCCAATTTATTTGTGAATTGGCAGATGCTGAACTCTGCGAAGTAGTTTATGACAATTATCCTGTTCCTGAAAAATCCTTGATCTTAGGTGTCCGACCCAGCCGTTATGCAAAAGTAATCGGCTACGAACTGGAAGAAGAAAAAATAAAGGACTACCTTCAACGCTTGGGACTTAAATTTCTGCGATATGGTATTTGGAAACCAGGAAAAATAACCAATATTTCCGAAATCAGAGAGTTAGATTCGGAAACATTAAAACAGAATAATACCGCCCTGCAAAATCAGGAAAAAGCACACTACTATCTTATTCCCCCCAAAAGAGTGGATTTGGAACGCGAGATTGATATCATTGAAGAAATTGCCCGTTTGGACGGTTATGATAAAGCTCCTGTAAAAACAAAACCACAGCATATTATGGACCGCCATTCCTATCGGATTAAGAAAGTAGCAGTGGATTATCTGGTTAGTCGTGGTTTTTATGAAACGCTCAATTACAGTTTTTCAGAACCGGAATTAATGCGTAAGCTTGGTTACCAAGAAGGTGACTACGAATTGGATATGATTTTTCTGAAAAACCCGCAAAGCAGTAATCAAAGTGCTATGCGCACTTCTTTAATTCCTCAGCTTTTACAGAATTTAGCCTATAACCTGAATCGGGATGAAAAGAATATTAAGCTCTTTGAACTGGGAAAAACTTATCACCGCCAAGAAACTATATCTTACGAACCCTATTATTTAGCTGCAATTTTAACGGGACTAAACAAAGATGAACACTGGCAAGATAAAGCAAGCCCCATAAATGTTTTTTGGGTGAAAGGCATCGTGGAAGAATTGCTATCTCTGCTGCATTTGGAAAACTGGACTGTACAAGAAGCAAAAAAACCCTATCTTTCACAATCTGAAAGTGCTGCTTATTACCTTGATAATAAGGAACTTGCCTATTACGGAAAATTAACTGCACCCGTGGCAGAGAATTTTGATATCGATCTTATTGAGCTAAAACAGGATATCTGGATTGTGCAATTTTCTATGGAGAATCTGATAGTCGCTACTCATAACCTTGAAATCCAATATCAGGAAATACCGCGCTTGCCATCAGTTATTAGAGATATTTCTTTTCTAATCTCAGAAGAAATACCCTATAGCAAAATTGTAAAAACAATTGCAGAAGTAGATGATAAGATGATAACTGATATAATTGCCTTTGATGAATATCGCGGTAAACAAATTCCCAATGGCAAACGCAGCTTAACATTACGGCTGAAAATTAGAGACAAAGAAAAAACATTGACAGATGAACGAGTAGATTATCTTGTTGATTCAGTGATAAAAAAGCTCGAGAATACTTGGAAAATAACTATGAGGTAAAGATGATGGAAAGTAATGTTACAAACCTTCAAGACAAGATACAGAAACTGATAGATCAATATACTGCAGTTACTCAAAAAGTGGAAGAACTGGAAGAAATTAACAAGCAACTCGCCGAAGAAAATTCTCAGTTCATTGCTCAGCTTCAAAATAGAGATGTGGCAACCGGTGAACAGGAAAAAAAGTACAAAACACTGCAGGATGAATATAACATTCTGGAAAATAGATATAAAGAACTGCAGAGAATCCTTGCTGGTTTTGAAACTGTTGCCGAAGGTGCTATAAAAAAGATCGACGGAATTTTACCGCCGCTGGATAACGAGAAATAAATATGAAATCTGTTGAAGTAGAGATCTTTGGACGCAGATTTCGTTTAAGAAGTGATAATCCGGAACGAACCAAACATATAGCTGAAGAGATTGACCGTCAAATTGAGGATTTATCTAAGCTATACGATAATCTGGATTTCACTAAACTGCTACTTCTGATCTGCCTTCAACAACAAGAAGAAGTTTTAACTTTAGGCGATAAGAATCAAAGTTTAATGTCTGAACTGGAACGCTTAAATCAGATGCTTTCCAAAATAACTATATAGATAGTGCCTGCAGAATTCGTGATATGGGTTGCATAAAAGCTATTATAATTTTGGGTTTCGAGCCATGAGTGGCATGCGCGCCGGCTGGTTCCGGATACATAAAACTCACAAGGTAGATTCCCACTTAAAGCTTGGCTTTCGAATGACAAGCGTACACGGTTCATGCGGGCAATATTATAATTCGCTTTGGGCTAAAACCCGAAGTTAAATAAATTTACATAAGGAAATAACTATGAACATAAATCCTTACATAGCACTCGTAATTGGAGTGGCTGTCGGCTTTGTCATTGCGCTTTTTATTTATATTATAAAACGCAATAGCACTTTCAAACTTATCTCACAATCTACAAAAATAGCTGAAGAACTGGAAAGAAACGCTAAAATTGAAGCGGAAAATGCTAAAAAAGCTGCTCTCTTGGAAGCCCGAGAAGAATGGTTTAAACAAAAACGCATCCTCGATGAAGAGATTAAGGAACGCCAGAAAGAACTGCGCACTCAAGAAAAGAAATATAACGAACGCTTAAGTAGCTTAGATAAGCGTCTGGATTCGCTCGATAAAAAAGAAACTAACCTCACAGAACAGGAAAGAAAACTAAAACAAAAAGAAGAAGAGCTTGCTAACAAGAAAACTGAATATGAACAAATCATCACAGAACAGAAAAATAAATTAGTTGAAATTGCAGGGCTCTCTCGAGATGAAGCTATAGCGCTTTTACGAGAAGAATTAATTTCACAAGCCAGACAAGTTGCCGCAAATGATGCACGATTAACGCTTGAACAAATAAAACTGGATGCCAATCAAAAAGCTGCTGAAATACTATCTACCGCTATTCAGCGTATTGCTGTGGATCATGTTTCTGAAACAACCGTCTCGGTTATATCTTTACCTTCAGATGAAATGAAGGGACGCATTATTGGTAGAGAAGGAAGAAATATTCGCACTTTTGAAAAGGTTTCCGGTGTAGATTTAATTATTGACGATACTCCTGAAGCCGTTGTGCTTAGTTGCTTTGATCCTGTCCGTCGGGAAATAGCCAGATTATCTTTAGAAAAGCTTATTGCCGATGGCCGAATTCATCCTGGACGCATTGAAGAAGTAGTAGCTAAAACTACCAAAGAAATGGAAGAAAATTTAGTAAAAATAGGCGAGAAAGCAGTTCTGGAAACTAATATCCATAATATTTCACCTAACCTAATTAAGGTTCTGGGACGCCTACATTATCGAACAAGTTATGGCCAAAATGTTTTACAGCATTCAATAGAATCTGCTTGGATTTGTGGAATTATAGCTGCCGAACTTGGATTAGATCAAGAACTTGCTCGCCGAGCAGGTCTGTTACATGATATCGGAAAAGCAATAGATCATGATTTTGATGGCTCTCATGCTATAATTGGAGCTAATCTAGCCCGTAAAAATGGAGAAGGAAAGATTATCGTAAACGCCATTGAGGCTCACCATGAAGAAGTGGAAGCAATATCTGTTTATGCAGCTTTAACTCAAGCCTCGGATGCTATTTCCGGAGCCAGACCTGGTGCCAGAAGAGAAATGTTAGAAACCTATATGCAGCGTTTATCTAAGCTTGAAGAAATAGCCAATAGCGTTGAAGGCGTTAGTAAATCCTATGCAATTCAAGCTGGACGAGAACTCCGGATCATTGTTGAGCCTGCTTTGGTAGATGAAAATCAAACTACTCTTTTAGCAACTGAAATTGCTGCCTCCATTGAAAAGCAAGTTCAATATCCAGGTCAAATTAAAGTAACCGTGATAAGAGAAACGCGCCAGATAGCTATGGCAAAATAATGAAAGTTCTTTTTTTTGGCGATGTTTATGGAAAAGCTGGTCGGCGAACTGTTCAGCAAGCATTGCCTCAATTGAGAGAGGAGTTCAATCCGGATTTTGTTTTGGCCAATGCAGAAAATCTTGCAGATGGTAAAGGCCTTACAGAAAAAACTCTATCGCAGCTATTCAATTCTGGAGTAGATGCAGTTACTGGAGGCAATCATTTGTGGGATAGAACAGAATCTTTAGAATATCTCCATAGCCAAAAAAGGATTGTTAAACCTCTAAATTACTCTGAAGAAGCACCTGGCAATCCTTATTTAGTTTTATCTAAAGGAGATCTCCACTTAGGAATTATCTGCCTATGCGGACAATTACTTATGCCACCTTGTGATAGCCCTTTTGCAGCGTTGGATAGGTTTATTATGTACAGTTTATCTATAGATAACGAGAAGCAAAACAATATCCCTCTACCCTATCCCATAATTTTAGATTTTCACGCTGAAACTACAAGTGAGAAAAGAGCTATGGGTTGGTTTGCAGATGGAAAAATTAGTGCAGTTTTAGGAACCCACACTCATATTCAAACTGCGGATGAAGAAATATTGCCCTTGGGAACAGCTTATATAACAGATGTGGGGATGACTGGTTCCCACAATAGCGTGATTGGCGTTAAAAAAGAAATTATTATTGAGAAATTCAGAACCTCTGTTCCGAATCGTTTTGAATCCTCAGATGAAGGTTTACAAGTGAATGCCGTTTTTCTGGTGTTAGATTCGGAAACAGGATTTGCTGAAAAGATAACACGGATAAAAAGGAATATTGATTAAGTACTATGGAAAAGATCTTAAGTGGAAAACCCGTTGCTCAATTGGTTAATAAAGCAACTAAAACTTTAATAACACAATACGAACTAAAACCAACAATGCTCTTAATTCAGGTGGGAAGCGATCCTGCCTCAAATTACTATGTGCAAAACATTATCAATAGCGGAAAAAAATTACAATGTAATTGCGAAGTGATAGATCTCCCGGAACAGATAACTGAACAAGAATTATTGGCTATTATGGAAGGAGCTAATCAAAATCCCGATATAAACGGAATAATGCTGCAAAAACCTCTCCCTTCGCATATTAAGGATAATATTATTAATATGGCTATAGATCCGGGAAAGGACTTGGACTGCTTGCATCCTCTTAATTTAGGAAAAATACTAAGCGAAGAAAATGGATTTCTTCCTTGTACACCCGCAGCAGTACTTTTTTGTATGCAATATTATGGAATTAATCCTCAAGGCAAAAATGCGGTTATTCTGGGTCGCAGTAATGTTGTTGGTAAACCTTTAGCAAATATGCTGCTTTGGAAAAAGTCATTTGCCAACGCCACGGTTATAGTTTGCCATAGTAAAACAAATAATATAGCGGAAATTACCCAAAAAGCTGATATTCTAATTGCCGCTATTGGTAAAGCGAATTTTGTTACTCCGGAAATGATAAAAGAAAATGCTGTCATTTTGGATGTTGGCATAAATGAAGAAAAAGGAAACGATGGGCAGAGCATTTATGTTGGTGATGTAAATTATAACTTATGCTTTGATAAGGCATCAGCGATTACTCCTGTCCCTGGTGGAATTGGACGAATAACTACTTCTATTCTCTATTTCAACCTCATTAAAGCTTGCCTTGAGCAAAAAAATATAAATAAAAGTATTGACGAATATCTTGATCTGATTTTCAAGGGTATTCATTAGAACCTACAAATTAAAAAGTTTGGGAGGAATGATGCAAGTTAAGAGTATTAAACTCTTGTCTATCATTATGATAACCTTAAGTGCAATATTGTTGCTATCGGGATGTGGAAAATCTGGTAGCCGTTTTGCCAATCAACCACCAACAATAAGAATAACCTCTTTTGAGGGTTGGGATAGCACATATGTAACCGCTGGTTATGATACTAGCCTTGTTTACACATTCCAACAGCGTATCTACTGGCATGCTACTGATCCTGATGGTATAATAACCGGTTATGCTTTCAGAGTGTTAGATGAAAATAACAATCCTATTCCTACTCCGGGGTATGATTATATTGACACAACTGGAGAGCTTACTCCTGACAATCTTCTAGCTTTTGGAACCGGATGGGTAATTCATTATATGCAAGGTGCAGATCACAATATTCCTTTGGATGATCCTTCAGCACGCCGCACTATTTGGACTTCCCAAAAGTATGCTGTAATCAATTTCCCTTCTGCAGATGCTTATGGAAATCCCATAGACAAATCAAGCCGGTTTGAAGTTGTAGCAATAGATAATCGGGGAGCTATAACTCCTCAACCTGCCTGGCGTAATTTTTGTACTCATTCCGACCGGCCTACCTGTTCAATTACTACAACCAAAGGAAATCCAAATAACCAAGATGTCGGTTCGGGCTTGAAATTATCCTTCGCAATGAAAGATACCGATCCTTTTATTACACCAGTTCCCTATCAATATGAATTTCAAATGATGAAAGTTGATTCTCAAGGTAATGTTATTCCCGGAACTGAATCAGATTGGTATTCCACTATTAGCGATGATAATAGAACAGATAAGATTAATGAATATCTTTTAACTAAACATACAACTCCCTATTTAACTTATGATTATGATGAACAAACAGGGCAGCCCTTACAACAAAGAACAAGAGTAACTGCCCGCGTTACAGACCTCGCAGGAGTTGTTTCTATTCCTGATACTAATACAGTTATTAATTTTCGTGTTCGTCCCGGGTTCAGACCTGAATCCATTATTTATCCGACAAAAACTTATGCTTTAACTAACCATCATTTTGAAGATTATGGTGATGATACAACACCTGAATTAACAGTACTACCGAGAACTATCACTCAGGGCTCAATCCATTATGCCACACCTTTATTCAAAGATTTTGAAGGAAAATATACTGCAGTTTATTCTCCTAACATAAAACTTTGGGTCCGCTGGGGTTGGTGGGGTGAATATGGAGATGTGCGTGATAATTCAGCAGATTATGGAGATACGACAAATCTAATTGCTATGCCTTACGGTAAGAAAGTAGATGTAGTTTTAGACAGTAAAACCAGGAAAAACTATTTTAGCGAAATAACTGCTTTTGATATTCGCTTCGACGGTGAACCTTATAACTATCCACCCTTTCCTTTCAGTCAAAATGGAGTTACAGATCAAGATGGAAAACGGTGGTTACGAATTCCAACCAATTCTCCTTTAGGACAGACTGTAGTATTAACCAGTGGTCAATTACCTGCTCCAGTTGGTACTGGACCAGGTAAGCATACATTTGAAGTAAGAGTAGTAGATTTACAAGACGAATATGATCACACCCCTGCAGTATTTACCTTCTATCTTCATCCTTACATCGAACCCGCTAACCGTAATGGAGTTTTGATTGTAGACGATGATGTTGATAGCCCTAATCAAGCTCCAGATGCTTTGATCGATGAAAAATATGCCAATATGCTGTCTGATTATACTGGCCCAGTAGATGTATATAGCCGTCGTACCCATGTTAAAGGCAAGATAAACGCCGAAGAAGATATTCGCGGTAGATCATTAGCTTTTAGCGATTTACAAAAATATAAACTCGTTATTTACCATAGTGATAATATTAATGATACAGGAAATCTCTTATACGAATTAGATGGACTTAGCTTGTTTATGATGAAAGGTGGTAATATGGTTATTTCACATTCACATAGATTAAGCCCTATTTTATCTGAAATTGCTGATTCAGGAACACGACCAACTTTCGTTACCAATCTCGGATTTGAAAGCAATCCAAAAATCGGTTTTTTAAATGATAATAACCGCTCTGCCTTCTTCCAAAACGCTGTAGCCTGTATGGCAGGATATGAAAATATGCACCTCCAATATGGAACCCCTCCTTCATTCCTAAATATGGTAAATTTAAGGCATGGACTGGGCACTCTCTCATACTTTGAAGAAGGGCATTATACTGGCGAAGCTATATATAAATTTGGTTGTAAACCAGTTGGATATGAAATCTACCCGCCCACAAATGATCAATACAATTTCTATAATGGTAAAACTGTTGCCTTCCGAAAAGTAAATCCCAGTAACAGCCGTGCCTATGTTTTTGGTTTCCCTCTTTCTCTTATGAAAGATTCTGAAACCAAGGCAATGATGAATAAGATTCTATCTGAAGTAATGTAATTTCGATTAACAATATACTATAATTGAGTAGGATGATGCTGGATGATCTTTTCCAGCATCATCTCTCTCACAGAACCTTTTGCATACAGGCCTCGTACACTGCTCTTGACAATTATTCAATGTAATTAAATAAAACACCGGTCCTGAGACTGGTCAAAGCAAACAATTTCATTTCCGTGAACCACCTGTTAGGAAGGGCAAAACTCATATGTAAGCACGCAGATTTTTTCCATAAGGCAATATTAACAAAGAGTTGACTAGGAGGTCTATATTCCGTAAGAACGAAAATCAGTTACCGATTTTATTGCATACTCTTCCATTGATTAATTATATCTTCTCTCAATTTATTCATTCGTAGCTTAACTTCAGACCAGTCGCTGTAATGATAAATGTCTTTTACTTCGATAATTTCCTTGTTCGTTAAACGAATAGAAAAACCAATAAGGTACTTTTGAACAATATTATCAACCTGCCCGTAATCCCTAATTTTAGAAATGCTTTCTACCTTCGATAAATCAACTTGTCTGCCATCTGGTAAAGTATAAATCATCTTTTCCACCTTAAGCATATACTATTATACCTCTTACAACCGCAGCCATATTGCTGTCAATCTTTTTTTTAAAATACCTAATATAGATCTAATATTAATATCTAGTAATTAGCAGCTAATCCTATTTTTATAGTGCTTTAAATAGGATAAATTATATAGCTGCAGACAGATACCAAGAATGAAATAATATTCAAACATAAAAAACGATGCTTCTTCAGATTAAAAATCCTTGATGCTAATATGATTGATAGGCAAATTATAATCTGTGTGATTTATCCCCAACAAAAAATATATAAGTTATGCTTGACAGTAAACCCCACTTGAATTATTATATCAATTAGGAGTAGTTAATGAACGATAGAATTAATAGCATCTTCAAAGAGATTAAAGCAGAGCACGAGAGCATTTTAGGCAAGCGTGCTTTTTATAATTCCAATGCCTGGCGCAATAAAAAAGAGGAGCCAGATATTATGCGCTCCCAATTTGCCGTGGATAGAGATAGAATTTTATATAGTGGAGCATATCGTCGCTATCACGGAAAAACCCAAGTTTTTTCGTTTACAAATATGATAGATGAAGAAATGACCAATCGCAATTTGCATATAGCTTATGTTTCGCAGATATCGCGCACTATTGGTAAATATTTAAAGTTAAATACAGAGCTTATTGAGGCAATAGCTTTAGGGCACGATTTGGGGCATTGTCCTTTTGGTCATGATGGTGAAAGTGCATTATCTCGTTGTTGCGAACAAAATGACATCGGCCAGTTTCATCATAATATCGAAAGCTTGCATATTGTAGATCATATTTCCCGAAAAGGTAAGGGCTTGAATCTAACTTTTCAAGTTCGGGATGGTATTATTTCACATGATGGAGAGGTTCATAACACACAGTTGATTCCTAATACTGCTAAAAAAGAAGCAGATATCCAAAGCTATATTACAGCCAAAAAGATAGGTGAAGATATAGAATTTATGCCTGCCACTTTAGAGGGATGTGTAGTTCGCATCACGGATACTATTGCTTATATCGGACAGGATATTGAAGATGCCATTCGATTTAATATCCTTCGCCGTGATGAGCTACCCAAAGAGCAGGCAGTTTATTTGGGAAATACTAATAGTCAAATTATAGACACTCTCATTAAAAGCGTTATTGTAAATAGCTTCGATGAAGATTTTATTGCCTTCGATACTGAAACCAGTGAGCATCTTTTAGCATTGAAAAAGTTCAATTATAGAAGAATTTATACTGACGAGAAAGTGAAAAAATCCAATTCCATCATTTATCGAACTATGCCTATATTATTTGATATTTACCTAAACGACATCAAAGAGAACAATCGCGAATCCAAGATATTTAAGCATTTTTTGGATCATAAAAATCCCGAATACTTAGATAACTATTCACCCGCAGAGCGAGTGCGAGATTTTATTGCAACGATGACAGACCGCTATTACAACGAAGAAATTAAGGCATATCTTCTTCCTTGGAAGGGATAACCTAAAGCAAGAAAAAAAAACACACATACATAAGGAGTACCAATGAAATAAACCTTGTTAACACTGATTTTAGCGGGTGTTCTGCTATTTGCCTTTGCAGTTCCCCGAAACCTGGTAGTTGTAGAAATTGCTACCGGAACCTGGTGTCCCTATTGTCCAGGAGCAGCTATGGGTGCTGACGACTTAATAACTAATAGCAACCCTGCAGCAATTATCGAGAACCACAATGGGGATAATTATGCTAACACTTATTCCAATGCACGCAATTCATATTATGGAATTAGCGGCTTTCCTACCGCAATGTTTGATGGGCTTAATCCTGTTGAAGGTGGAAGCAATACACAATCTATGTATCCTCAGTATCTAACCAGAGTAAATGCCCGTATGGCTATTCCCTCCAAATATACAATTTCTGCAACTGGTTCCATCACGGGTAATACTTTGAGCATAACCGCTAATGTTGCCAAACCGGAAGATGACAGCAATTCTAATATAGTTTTGCATTGCGTTATCACTCAATCCCACATTCAACATAACTGGCAGGGGCAAACTCATCTAAATTTCGTTAATAGATTAATGATCCCCAATCAAAGTGGTACACCTGTTAGCCTTGCTACAGGCGGGCAGCAGACATATAATTTATCCGGAACTTTCGATCCCAGCTGGAATATCAACTCCTGTGAAGCAGTTCTTTTCTTGCAATGTAACACTACCAAAGAAATATTGCAAGGTGTAAAATACTCGCTCCCTGGTCTTTTAGGATCGAACCCTGTTTCCGCTACTGAACTTAATTTCCCTGATACTTATGTGAGCGGACATTCTACCCTGGATATCACTTTGAATAATTTCTTCGAATTTGAAGTAAACGGAACTATTTCTTCATCCAATCCTGTTTTTACACCTATTCCTGCTACTTTTACTATCCAACCATATCAATCAACTACTATCTCTGTAGAATTTGCACCCGCTGCCGCTACTAACTATACAGGAACTTTAACCATAGATAGTAATCTGAGCGGTTATAATCAAGTGCAAATTCCGCTTACTGGAACTGGTTTTAATAATACTGCCCCCAATATTACTAATATTCAGATATCAGGACCCCCGGTAGTATACCAGCAATTATCCGTCAGTTATGATTTTGCCGATCCTGATGGTGATACTGAAGGTGAAACTGAATTTCAATGGGTGCAAATTATTAATAATCAACCAGTAGATATAGAAGACGCCACCGAGCAAACTTATACTATTGATATTGCCGATATTGGCTGGCAACTTGCTTGCCGTGTTACCCCTAAAGATCAATATGGTATGCCTGGAACTCCTGTTTTTAGCAATTATACATTACCTATTGAAGAACTTCCTCCACCTCAGAATCTTACAGCAACCGTAACCGCTCCCAATACTGTAACTCTTCATTGGGAAAAGCCAAATCACTTTGATAACCGTGGATTTGTTGGTTATCGCATATTCCGCAACAGCTTTATCCTGAATAATGTGATGAATGTAAATACCTTGGAATATGTAGATACCGAAATTCCAGATGGAACTTATGAATATTGGGTATGCTCAATATTCAATAGCCCCTATTCAGTATCCAATCCTTCCAATTCCGTAACCGTTATCATCAATCTGCCTAATAGCGATGAGCTTGCGCCCGCCCTGGAAAGTGTGAATGTATACCCAAATCCTTTCAAGGAAAATACTACTTTCCAGATTAATGGAAAAGCTAACAGACCCATTACTGTGGAAATTTATAATCTGAAAGGGCAACTGATCCACCGGCTCAATTCAGTTATCGATCAAAACGGCTCAACACAATTATCCTGGAACGCTTTGGATACCTTATCTAAACCTATCCCTACTGGTATTTACTTCTATAGAGTCAAAAGCGAAGGTATTAGCCAAAACGGAAAACTAATCAAAGTTAGATAATTAACAAAATATACTACAAATCTGTTAACTCCCATTGGTATATATGGCTGATGGGAGTTTTTTTTGTTCTTAGTGCAGGAGTTTAAAATTCTCAATTTCTTCCCTGCCCTCAGCCTGTCAAGTCCTAAAATAGCGGACAGTTTTTTAGGTATTTTCACTTCATAAATATTAGATATTTGGCTCATAATAGTTAATAATAAGTCCAGTCATTAAATATTGCCTGCAAGAATAAGCATATATCGGACATTCATATTGGTTTTTTAGCTGGTTTATGGTGCTCAGATAATTGACTTTTTGAAGGTTTAGCAAGGTACGCAGCGGATAATGGGTTGGGATTTTCTTATGCATGCCCCAAACGGGTGTGAGCACAACTACTAAGTTATGTTCATTTTTGCTTACACCCTTATTGGTTCCGGCTATCCCTGACAGGTTGCTTCCCAGCAGAGCCTGTTTCTGTTTCACCGGACTTTGTTTTCTTACCAACAAAGATATTTTATTTGTTAAGCAAATTTCCCGCCTTTCGGTTAATTGGGTATGAAAGCAATTCCGGTTTTGCTTTATCCTATGCCGCATCATATAACTCGCAAGGTATCATATAGTTAATAGCAGCATGCAAGCGGGTATAGTTATAATTTTGTACTGCGTTCTTAATTAGCTGAATAGCCAGTTTCTTAGTTCTAATTACGGAATTAAGACCATATTCGTATTTTAGGGTATTAAAAAAACGTTCAATTTTAGCGTTATCATAGCAATGATTGGGTCCTGTAAAACTAACCTGCATTCTTTTGATAAGCAGAGCATTCAAGTATCTTCCGGAACAATACTGGACACCATGATCCGAATGATGAATAATATCTTTTGGATTGGATACCTGTTTCAAAGCTTTATTCAGGCAATCCAGCGACCCTTCTGTCCTTAAGTTATTACTGACATTGAAGCTTATAATCTTACGAGAAAATAGATCCATCATTGCTGAAACATACAGTATTCCTTCTGTAGTGTAAATGCAAGTGATATCAGTACACCATACTTGATCCTTATGGTCAACAGTCAAATCTTTGATAAGATTGTGAAAGCTATGTGCATACATACCGGGAAAGGTAGTACGCACTTTTTTCCTGTGTTTGGGCTGAGTCAGGTTATATTTCAACAAAATCTTATGAAGTTTATCCCGACCAATTATTGTTCCATCTCTGGCAAGTTGATGCCAGATTTTTCTGGTTCCATAGGATTGATTTTCTTTTCTGATTTTTAGGACTTTACTAACAATTTGTTGTTCATATTGTTGTACCTTTTCCATACTAGTTTTCGTACCATAATACCAGGACTTACTTACATCTAAGTAACTACAGATTTTAATCATAGAGCTTTTCACAGAAGCCGCATCAGCACTTTTCTTTGCTCTGGAGACAGCTTGGAAAGAGAAGTTTTTTTTTCCTCTTCACTTATGTTCTCATTTACTACATCTACATAGCTTTGCAAGCATATGTTATGTAAAGTTAAAGATGCTATAACGGATTCCAATTCTCTGATCCGTTCATCTTTTTCCTTGAGTTGGCTTTTTTCGTCTTTCATTTCGATCCTCACTACTTTTTGAATTAAATCATTTTTCCCGTACTTACGCAGCCATTTATAGACCGTGTGAGCACCATTGATTTCATAAAGACGACGAGCCTCACTTATTGTCAACTTTCCTTTTTCGATATCCTGCACAACTTTTAGTTTGAAGGCATTGCTGTAGCGAACTTGCAGCCTTTCAGTAGACTTTTTGTTCATTTCTTTCTCCTTAATTTTAGTCCGCTATTTTCAGGACAACTCAGCCTCTGCCCTCAGCCCTCAGCTAAAATAATCCTCTTAATCCTGAAATCCTGAAATCCTTGTTTCTAAAACTATAATCCTAAAA
>Ga0172378_10000321_pt1 | contig 41424 bp, 37 predicted proteins | sample GrowelOW332metaG_FD_119755 | JGI IMG/M metagenome (GOLD analysis project Ga0172378, IMG submission 119755) | Groundwater microbial communities from an aquifer near a municipal landfill in Southern Ontario, Canada - Pumphouse #3_1 metaG | ecosystem: Environmental > Aquatic > Deep subsurface >...
TACCGGTAAAAACCTTGGAAGCGCCGGCATTGAACTTTAAGTTGTTGCCGGTCAAACATCCCCCCGCAACACAATCCACATTGCCATACCCCACATGAAAACTTGGCGTGGGATATTGAGCGGGGACGTTAAAATCTCTCCATGGCGACGCAGCGGTCCATTCACATCCTTGCCCTGCAACTTTTGTCTGGATCTGTACTTGATATGCGGTATCATACGCAAGCCAAGAACTCGGCACTTTAAAAGAGGTACTGTCGGAATTAGCCTCAGAGGTTCCAACTGTGGTCATCGTATCTTTCTTACGAACAGAAACCTTGTAATATGTCTGAGTGGTGCGACTGAGAATGTCGGTATAATTCCACTTAACCATGTAATAGTTATTATCATTCAGTTTGTTACAAAAATTACTCGGCGCAATTATCTGAGCAGTTACAGACGGTGTGTAATTTTTACAATCATGTCCGCACCCGGGACCGCAGATTACCAGCGAATAATACTTATCCAAAGTACCAGAGTTTGTACCGCTTTCTCCCGTATACCATGGAGAAGGATATTGGGGATCATATCCGGTAGTAACGGTATCTCCGGTGCTGCTGGAAACAGAGATCCTGAAAGAAAACTGTCTCTGTGACCCGTTTTCTTTGATCCCAAGATACGCATGAGGAATAACAGGATAATCACAATCACCTCCTTCGACACAAAAAGTGCAGTTTCCGGAATAGCAAGTTGCATTTCCTTTGCCACTGCTCTCAGAAGTCCACTCAGCGCCCTGATATTGAGCAACTCTATCCAATTCGCCCATCCATTCTATTTTTATCGCAGTTATACTCCCCGAACTGGCTGACGCAGAAGCTTTTATGGAAAAATTCTGCGAAATTGGATAAATTTCCCGTTCATCTTTCGTAGATGCCATGAGATAATCGTTGTGCTTGCCATCGGCGTTACACACGCCATTATTGTAGTATTTGTTGCTGTCAGTAGATTCCTTGTTATCGCAAATAACAGATGTGAGAAAACTCGAAGAAATATTGGAAAGGTTATACCAACTGCTTCTATCGGTAGTACGAACCACGACAGAGACGGAATCCTTATTAACCGTCGCGCCGCAAACGGACGGATAAGAAAATGAGGCAAGCATCGCTACAAACAGGCACACAAACAATTGCTTACAATTACTCGGAAAATGAAAAGTCATATGCATATATTATTTAAGTTAAGCCCCAACCCACTCCATATCGAGACCGATTCCGCTTTTCGCGGCAGGAATAATTTTAGTCATATGCCCGCAAATATCGGAAACAATCGAATATGTATTATCGCCAAGAGAAGTAAATTCATTTCCCACAGTACCGACGCCCTCGAAAATAGTTGCAAAACTTTCAATCTCGCAAGCTCCTTTTGTATTCAGCTTGACTTTCATTTGAGTCTTCTCATCAATGCACTCACTGCTCACAATTTGTATCGTTCCGCTGCAATTGTCTCTAATCGCCATTGTCGCGTTCTCGTCCGGTTTAGCTCTGTTTTTATAATCAATGTTGCCCAAAACATCCTCGGTAAAGATCCCGTAGCTTCCATTGCAATCATAAATCCGGCAATCGGCATAGTTCCCATCTCCACAATAAACATTCAGTCCGCACTCTGTCACATCCAAGCAATTCTCCGCCAAAACTTTGCAATCTTTGAAATGCGCATCCGCACTCTTGGCAGCATCCGGAAATAAATAGCTTTTAAAATAAAATCCGCCCAACACCAAAAACAGGACCAAGACAAAAACTGCTAGAATGGTTTTGCGCTTGCCTGCTATCGCACTGCTTATTTTATTTTTCATTTTAAAAAATTAATTTGATAATGACGAAACAAATAAGAATACCATTTTTACCGAAAGAACTATTTTTATACTTTATTCATATTATACACAAGATTGTTTTATTGGACAAGAGGAAATTTCGCATCCACTCACACCTTCAAATATTCCTCTTTATTATATTCCGGATCACACCGAAAATGACGTGAACAATGCGGGACAGAATGTTCTTACGTGGCATCCACGCTATTTCCAATGCGGTCCGAACACCAAAACGGATTCCTGATTTTGGATCAATTTTATCATAGTTTCCTTTTCTCATTTTTCCATGTAGTTGTCCGTATTTATATTCCCGAACAACAAAAAGCGAATCGTATTTTACTACGATCCGCTTTTTAAGCGATACCTATTCTATTGAAAACTCGACAACATATTTTTTGCGAACTTTATGAATCCGTCCTATGGAGTTTTTGTTTGAAGCAGTGTTCTCAAACTGCTTATGAAAGACTATCAGATAGTCTTGTGACCTCGGGTCGTTTCGAATCTTACGATTCGTAATCATCCCTAGAAAGGAGGTGATCCATCCACAGCTTCCGCTACGGATGCCTTGTTACGACTTCATCCTTATTGCCGATCCTACCGTGGTTCCCCCTATTAAGCGGAGGAGCTTCGGGTATTACCGACTCTCTTGATGTGACGGGCGGTGAGTACAAGACCTGAGAACGTATTCACCGTGACATAGCTGATTCACGATTACTAGCGATTCCGGCTTCATGAGGGCGAGTTTCAGCCCTCAATCCGAACTGAGGTAACTTTTGATGGGATTCGCTCCACCTTTCGGTTTGGCAGCCCATTGTAATTACCATTGTAACATGTGTGTAGCCCCAGGCGTCTAGGGCCATGCTGATTTGACATCATCCCCACCTTCCTCCCAATTAACTCGGGCAGTATCGAATGAGAAATACAACATTCGACAGGGGTTGCGCTCGTTGCTGGACTTAACCGAACACCTCACGGCACGAGCTGACGGCAACCATGCAGCACCTGTCCACTGGCTCCTTGCGGCACCCCCAACTTTCATCAGGGTTCCAGTGGCTTCTAGCCTGGGTAAGGTTCCTCGTTTATCGTCGAATTAAACCACATGTTCCACCGCTTGTGCAGGTCCCCGTCTATTCCTTTGAGTTTTAGCCTTGCGGCCGTACTTCCCAGGCGGGATATTTAACGCGTTAGCTTCGGCACTAAAAGGGTCGACACTCCTAATGCCTAATATCCATCGTTTACAGCGTGGACTACTGGGGTATCTAATCCCATTCGCTACCCACGCTTTCGTCTCTCAGTGTCAGGAATAGTCCAGCAAGATGCCTTCGCTTTTGGTATTCCTTATAATATCAACGCATTTTACTGCTACACTATAAGTTCTACTTGCCCCTACCATCCTCTAGAATAAACGTTTCAAATGCAGGTCTAAGGTTAAGCCCTAGAATTTAACATCTGACTATTTATCCAACCTACAGACGCTTTACGCCCAATAATTCCGGATAACGCTTGAGGTCTCTGTATTACCGCTGCTGCTGGCACAGAGTTAGCAACCTCTTATTCACTAGGTACAATCAAAGTTTTTCCCTAATAAAAGAGCTTTACACCCCGAAGGGCTTCATCGCTCACGCGGCGTCGCTCGTTCACACTTTCGTGCATTGACGAAGATTCTCGACTGCAGCCTCCCGTAGGAGTTTGGCCAGTGTCTCAGTGCCAATGTGGGAGAATACCCTCTCGAGCCTCCTAACCGTCATAGCCTTGGTGAGCCATTACCTCACCAACAAGCTGATAGTGCGTCGACCCTTCTTGAAGCGATAAATCTTTACCCTTGCGGGACCATTTGGTATTAGCTCCGTTTTCACGAAGTTATCCCAAACTTCAAGGTAGGTAATCAACGTATTACTCACCCGTTTGCCACTCCCCGGTAAACCGGAGCGTTCGACTTGCATGCCTTATCCACGCCGCTAGCGTTCATCCTGAGCCAGGATCAAACTCTCAATAAAATTATATGCTCTTCCAAAGATCCAGTACTCAAACGGACCTGAGGAAATATGAACTATAATAAAGACTACGTGAGTCTTGTGAAAGTTTTTCAGACACAGGACGGATTCATGAAATTCACAATTTACGTGGAATAATAATTCTATATAAAATATACAAAATCTTACTCAATATGTTGCCAAGTTTTCAACGAGCTTTCTTTTTCAATCACTTCTACATCATAGAGCAAATAAAACATCTGTCAAGCCCTGTTCGGACCAGACTTTTTGTTATGAAATGCGTAAATTGTGAAAAAGTAAATTGAACTTTTTTATTAGCTGTTTAGACTAACAAGATTCATTCTAGAGGATTTAAAAAATTTGTCAAATAGGTGTTTGCGACAGGTATTTTTTGGTCAGCTTTTACGGAATAAACAATGAAAAAGCAGCATTTATCATATCAGACATTATAACACTTTCAGCATGAAGTCTTTGCCTGACGGGCCCTTCTTAAGACCCATTTTTGATGACAAGAATAACATAGTGTAAGCAGATTATTCAAATTATTATCACCTTTTTCTATATGCTCAACATAAAGACTCTTCTCATATTTTTTTAAACTATTCTCTTGCGTAATATTACACCCCGTACATCTAAAATGATCTCTTTCCAGAGCGAGAAGCCTATTACCTCCATATTTTATTTCATCATATTTTTTTTGTTTTCTTTCTTTAACTTCCGGCCTTTTATTATAATTCACTAAATATTCTTTCAATTTCTCTTTTCTCTTGTTAAGATGTCTTAAATAAGATTCCTTGTTCAAAAGTTTAAAATAGTCTGACTTATAATAGCACTGTTCACAATAGCCTTTACTTTTATGAGGAATTAATACCGTGCCGCATGCCTTGCATTTCTCATATTTTATGCTCCATCTATTCTTATTTCTGTTATCAATAATATTAATAATTTCTGGAAAATATTTTTTTAACTCAAGAAAACTAACACCCGATGCCTTTGCATAGCCGCTAACTGTAAAAAAATTTTCTATATTTTGCAAATCATAACTATCTTTCATTTTTTCGAGAAGCTTATTTCGTTCATTCTGAAACTCATTTTCCTTTCTTCGTTTAGATATCTCTCTGATTTCTTCATGAACTGCTAGCTTAAGCAATTTCCTCTCATCCCTCGACAGAAGTTCTCTCTTAATATTTAAACGTAGTATTATTTCCTTTTCTAATTCCCTAGCCATGATTTGTTGAATTCGGGACCTAGTGACACTTAAAAAGCTAGCCAGCTGCTCTAAGGTCTGACCTTTTTTATATTGTTCTAGTATTTCTCGATTCCTGTTTTCCGTCATAACGCTTTCATCTCACAATCTTATCGACAATCGCATACTTCTTCGCCTTCTCCGCGTTCATATAGAAGTCGCGATCGGAGTCTTGTTTAATCTTAAAGAGCATCCAGTCGGTGTTCTTGGCAAGGATCTTGTTGAGGCTCGCCTTGATTTTCAATATCTGCCGTGCACTAATCTCAAGGTCGCTCGCCTGTCCTTCGGCGCCGCCCATAAACCGGTGAATAATAATCTCCGCGTTAAGTTTCACAGAAATGAGAGTTATACGCAATATATGATTCCGATCCATTTGAACAGTAGAAGGATCTGACATATACCCGATATATTTTGAATTATGGATCCCACGCGGGAGAGAACGTTTTTGCGCAGCGTTCCACACCATTTCTGGTGTGGTCCGGATACAAAGACAGATATGGCACAAGGCAGGTATTATAAATCGATTTTCAGTTTGGAATACTTGTCGACCTTAACCGCCAAGACTAAAGACGTGATGCCAACGATAATGATCAGGGTACCGACGAGCATTCCCAGAAGTTTGGGGAAAATAAAGATTAAGATACCGACGACGATTGCCAAAATTCCCTCTGCGACAAGCGCCCAAACAATATTCTTCATAAACCGGGAAACGATTTCGATTTGTTGCATACAAGAAAATTATTTTATTATATTTTTATTATAGCATTATATGACAAAAAAGTGAAGTTGAAACGCAGCAAGCCGACGAAAAATTCCCTTAATCAAATCTCGACTGAATCCCCTATCTTCAAATCCAATTCCGCAGCGGCATCGCCACCTTGACGGATGATTTCCAAAAATCTTTTATCGCCGATTCCCGAACTTCCTTCCACAATACCAATTTCTTTATCGGGCAGGTCTTTAAGCCTTTCATAGAATGCGAGGGTGCGCATTTCGCCTTTGATCAAGACCGGCACCTCGTCGCCATTTTTGAAATTGAAATTTTCTCCCAAAAGCGTCGTCTTCACATTGCCGAAATTATCGATAAACCATACCGCCCTCGGCGCTTCCTCAATCTGTGCCAGGTCCATTTTTTCTTTGGGCAGATCGTAATTTCGCCAGACCCAATCCGCGGCGCGCGGCAAAAAATTGAAGCTGCGAAATTGCGTGTTGATAATGCGCCGCTTATTTTCCGCGGATAGTTCCGCATCACTGATGAAATTCATCACACCCTCGATATCCAGCAAGAAAAATTCCGAGACAAGGTCAAGCTTCTTGCACAACGATAAAGTCAGTCCGTCGACCGAAGAAACCACCAACGTTCCGCCATAACGAAAATAGCCGAAGGGCGTTCCGTTTTTCCACTTTTTTGCTTTGCCGTTGCGCGGCGCAATATTGGCCAAAACCACCCCCTCGCGACCGTCAAATCCATCCAGCGCATCCACCAAAAATCCCGCCGCCTCAAGCTCCGAATTCACCGCGAAACAGTCCACTCCCGCATTCGAAAAAAGCGAACCGGCGCGGGAGATTTGCCTCAACCGGGCATTCTCGTCAAAGCAATCGTTTATGATTGTAATTTGCATTTTTGTGTGTAGTTAATTTCATAAATATAAAAAAATCGGTCAAGGGGACCGTTATTTTCCAAAAACAAAACTCCGGATCCCGGCTTAGACGGCAAACATCATCATGTCCATTATTATTTTTTCGGAGTATTTTTTCATACGGGATCGAGCTGATAACTCTATGACTTTATAATATAAAATATGAAAGACCGTGTCAAGAAATATGCCCAGGGAGAAAAAACGGGGCATGTAAAGACCGAGATAAAAAATCCAGTCCGTTGTATTTTGAATTACGGATTTTTGATTTCGGATCACACCAGAAATGGTGTGAACAATGCAGGATAAAACGTTTTTGCGTAACATTCACACCATTTCTGGTGTGGTCCGAATGCAAAAAAAACAATTTGCCAAACGGAGTAGCATGGCTTTAGCCTGCACAGATGTCCCAAGCGAATAGAACGATTGTATACGTTCGTTTTTCCCGCATTGGACAGCGGCGCAGGCTAAAGCCAGCTACTCCGCATAAAAAATATAAATCGATTGGCTTTTTAGACCCCCCCTCGCATTGTCACTTCACCTTTTCTAATTCCTCCATCACAAAATCCGCCATTTCCTGCAAATATTCTTTCGAAAAATCGAATTTGATTCCCGCCGCGGCGTAAATCTCCGGCACGGATTTGGAATATCCGAGCTTCAAAAATTTCTTGTAATTCTCAATCGCCTGCTTGGGGTTTTCCTTATACTGTTTGTAAAGCGCAATCGCGCCCAATTGCGAAATTGCATATTCGATGTAATAGAAAGGCACCTCGAAAAAATGATGAACGCGCAGCCAGCCGATTTCTTTTTCTTTTTCCAGCCCCGACCAATCCACCTCTGCACTGAATTCGCCTTTCAGCCTCGCAAACTCCCGATCTCTTTCTTCAGGCAAACATTCAGGATTCAAATAAACCCAGTGCTGAAAAGCATCCCCCACCGCCACGCCGGAGAAGATCGACAAACAATCTTCCAACTGTTCGCGCTTGGCTTTTTTGATATCTTCGCTGTCCTTATAAAATTCATCCAGATAATCCAGCGTAAAAAGTTCCATCGACATTGAAGATATTTCAGCCACCTCCATGGGCCAGTCTTTATAAACCAAGATCTTTTCATTTTTTACATAAAAGTCGTGCAGCGAATGTCCCGACTCGTGCAAAAGCGTACGCACATTATCCTGAGTTCCTATGGCGTTCATAAAGATAAAAGCGGCACCGGTTTCAGGCAGTGGACAACAATATCCGCCTTGCGCCTTGCCTTTTCGATTGGGTAAATCCAGCAGGCTGTTTTCGCTCAGCACCGCGAGAACATCGCCGAATTCCGGATCAATCTTATTTAAAATATTCATCGAACCGGCCAGCAAATCCTTTACATCGGAAAATGGTCGCAAAACTTTTCCGTCCAATTCCGCCGACATATCCCATGGCCGCAAAACTTCAACATTGAGGATTTCCCGCCGTCGTCGGTTGAGTTTTTGCAGTTGAGGCAGTACGGCTTCCCGAACGGATTTATGAAACTGTAATAAATCTTCCGGAGAATAATCGAATCTCTCCAGTGACTGATGTTTGTAATCGCGATAGTTTGCAAAACCCGCATTCTTGGAAATTTCCACGCGCAACTTTTTCATCTCGTCAAACAATTTTTCGAATTCATCCCGTTTTTCCAAAAATTTTTGATAAACCAGCCGCCAAGCCTTTTCCCGCCGATCACGATCCTTGTCCTTCAAAATCAAATCCATCTGATCAATGGTTTTTTCTTCGCCTTCGAATTGCACTGTAAGCTGCGAGTATATTTCGTTGTATTTCCCGGCCAACTCGTTTTCTTTTACGAAAAGCGGAATATTTTCTTCGCGATAAAGTTCGATTTCATTCCCGACAATTTTGCCCATCTGACCGTAGCGTTCCCGCGGCAATTCCGCAAAAAATTCGCTTTCATAAATCTTCCGATCAAGCTGCACAAAAAGCGGCTGATTGGACGCAATCACAAACTCATAAAAATCCGCCTGCATCTTGGCATACGACTGATCGTCGGCAAACTGCGTCATTCGAATCTCTTTCCATGCCCCGACCTCTTCAAGAATATCATTCATCTCGCCGAATTTTTCAATCAGCGCGATAAGATCTTCGGAGGAAGAAATTTCCGTATCTAACATTTCTTTCAGGAAAGTTCCCACTTCCTCGCCATCCTCCCCGCTGAAATTTTCAGGAAAATATTTTCTTCTCTTTTTTTCGATTATTACCGACATAAATTATAATTAGGATTTAACGGTTTAGCTTGTCGCCATCTCCGGCATTCCGGAATTTCGGTGCTCCAAAATATTCGGGATAACGCAGCCTGTACAATCAGAGACCTGTCATTTCGAAATGAGGTACTCCGATTGAGAAATCTGGGAACAATACTATGCAAATATAATCTTACTGTAAAAATAATGCAAGTGAAGTCTCGTACATTTTTTTAGATCTTTTATACCGAATTAACTTAATCCGTCACATAATGATTTTACATTTATTCCCCCTCACCCCGACCCTCTCCCGATAGGAGAGGGAGAAAATCCGAATACTTTATGAGAGGATTGTGGTACGGATTTAAGTTAATTTGGTATTAGTCGAGCACTCCTTCAAGATAACGGATAACGCGCCCGGCAAGCCCAACGGAGCAGCACACAAAATCAATCTTATTTTTTCAACGAACCTTTTTGCAAAGATTCATCCTCCTTGTTTTCCCACCAGATCTTAAGCGCCTCCTGTTGTCTTTCCGGACCGTACGAACGAAAAAATTTAAATTTATCGGAAAAATTTTTGTGATATGCCTTGAGATTTTCTTCGCTCCTGAGCGCCCAGAAATCGAATTTGAGCGCGTTCTTTTCTTTTTGCAAAAGATAGTCCTCATCCAGATAACGGTTTTCTGAAATGGAAAAATCCATGTTGAAGACTTCAACTTTGTATTCGGAGTCGAAAATAGATTTGGCAAGTTTGGTTATGCGATTTTTTCTGGTAAACTCGCAAAAGATTCCGATACGCGCGCTTTTGATATTTCTTTTTTCGATTATTCTTTTGGAGTTCAAAATATTTTCCATCGTCGAGAGCGAGGCCGTGTCGGTAAGCAACTCCCAATTTTTGGTTTGTTTTCCGACAAATTTTCTCTTCGCCAAAAAATCGAAATACTTTTTCATTTCTCCCGCTTCGCTCCTTTTGTAAGGCGCTATCATATCCGTCTTTCCGCCGGAAAAGATAACAATGATTTTTTCCTCCTTATGCCCGCGGGCGTATTCAAAAATATTATTGAAAGCGGCCGCGAGATACGAACGATATTCCAAATCCTCAAAAATATCTTTGGGAATTCCATAGCCCAAGATAAGAAAAATTCTGTCCATAATTTCCGTTTATTATTTCTTTTACCTGCCACAACCAAAAAAACAACAACACCGCAAAATGCAATAGGCTTTATTCCTTCTCCGTTTTCCCGATTGCCCCTAAAACAACATAAGCCAGAACTCCTCCCGAGAGGGCGGTCAAAAGTTGCGGATAGCTCATCATCACCGCGAGTTTGGAAGCGACTTTTTCAGAAACGAAATATCCGATCACAAAAGAACTCACCATCGACAAAAATGCGAACTTCACAAAGCTGGCGGCGACAATACCCTTCCAATATGATTTCTTGCGCAGCGCGGAAAAAATCAGGATTAAGATCGCGTTGGAAAAAATGATAAACGGAACCATCGGCAAGATTGCCGCAGACAGAAGCCCCGTTGCGGAGGAAACGGCACTTGGGATAATTCCGATTAAAATCGCAGCGGGCATTCCCAACAGAACGGCGGAGACAAAAAGCGTGGCGTTAACCAGTGTTCCGGTAACCGCCTGAATGTTTATCACCGGAGCAAAGATAGCCACGGACAGCAGCGCGATGAATTGAACAATGGAGACGACTTTACTTTTTGAATCCGCAAGAAGACCGTCTTGCTCTAAAACTTTCTCGGAAACCGTTGATTTGTTTTTAATTTCTTCCATATTTTTTGGTTTATAAATTAATAATATTAGGACTTACGCGATTGAACTGTTTGTCATTGCGAGAAGCCGGTATTCCAGGCGACGTGGCACAATCCTGATACTGGAGCTTGACTGATTTTATTTGTCATCTCGAAAGAGTACTCGACTGAGAGATCTGGGAAATGCACGAAAACTTTGTTGGTACTATTTTTTACAGTAAGATTATATTTGCATGGTATTATTCCCGGATTTCTCAATCGGAGTATCTCATTTCGGAATGACAGATATTGATTGTTTCTTTTAACGGAAGTACCTTACTGTATGAACCGCTGCACAAGAACGTTCTGCCCTGCATTGTTCACGCCATTTCCGGCGCGATCCATAATGCAAAACATGATTCAACTTTTACGCTTATTATTCCTCAATCTCCACTTCTCTCTTTTTCTTAAAATATTTCGTATGGCAAATCTCGTGCGCTTTTTCCCTGTCGTTTAAAAATTCTTCATAAATCTTTTTCACGACCGGACTCTGATGCGCAAGACGAATCTTGTGCTCTTTGTCTATGCTGTAAAGTCCCGCGGCTCGCTTTTTGCGAATTTCTTCATCCGTCGGCAATGGCTGTCCCCCGCCGCCAATGCAGCCGCCGGGGCACGCCATCACTTCCACATAATCATAGAGGTGAGGATCGTCGCGAAGTTCGCGCAGAATTTTTTGCGCGTTGGCAATGCCGTTCACTACCGCCACTCGGATATTTTGTCCGGCGATAAGCACCTCCGCTTTCTTCATTCCTTCCATTCCTCGCACGCTCTCAAATTCGATATCGGCAAGCTCCTCTCCCGTAATTTCTCTATAAGCCGTCCGCAACGCCGACTCCATCACGCCTCCCGACGCGCCATAAATCACCCCGGCTCCGGTTGCCAGCCCAAACGGATCATCGATTTCCTCCGGCTCTATATTATTGAGATCTATCTTGTGATTATGAAAAAGCCTCGCCAATTCTCTGGTCGTAAGCACATAGTCCACCGGCTTCACGCCGTCTATCCAAAGCTCCTCGCGCGTAATTTCATATTTTTTGGAGACGCAAGGCATTATCGAAACCACTACAATATCTTCAATTTTAATATTCTCCTTCTCGGCAAAATATTTTTTGATAAGCCCGCCCAGAATAATATGCGGCGACCTCACCGTGGTCAGATTGGGAAGATAATCCGGCTCGTAAAATTCCAAATATTTCACCCAAGCCGGACAGCAGGAAGTAAACATCGGCAGCACGCCTTTATTTTTAATCCTCTCCGCCAATTCCCGCGCCTCTTCGACAGTCGTCACATCCGCCGCCACCGAAGTATCAAAAACTTTGTAGGCTCCGAGTTGGCGAATGCCGGCCGTCATTTGTCCCAGCATATTCACTCCCGGCTCCATACCGAATTCCTCGCCGATACTGGTACGAATCGCGGGAGCAAATTGGAAGATGACTTTCTTGTTCTTGTCCCTGAGAGGATCTTCGACATTCTCAAATTCTCCCACCGCCTCGAAAGCTCCCACCGGGCAATGCACAATGCACTGACCGCAATAAATACAATCCGCGTTCTCCTCACAGCGCGGTTTGACTTGCCAAAAAGTATCCCGCTGCCTTTCTTCCAAAAAACCGATGCCCTGCTTGCGGCACATCTCAATGCAATTTCCGCAATCGATGCACTTGCTGCTGTCGAAAATCAGCGACGGACCGAACTGATACACCGGATAATCTTTCTTGCGGTCTTCCAGGCGATTTATTTTTACTTTATATTTTTTGGCATATTCCAAAAGCCGGCAATTGCGGCTCGTAACGCAGTCGCCGCACTCTTCTTTGTGCTGGACAAAAAGAAGCTCCAAATTGGTCTGGCGCGCCCGCAAAATCTCCGGCGAATCGGTCAGGACTTTCATTCCGTTTTCCGCTTTTGTGGAACAGGCGGTAAAAAGCCCTTTCTTGCCCTCAATGGAAACAAGACACATCCGACAGCCGGACTTGTCTTGCAAGTCGGAATGATGGCAGAGGGTCGGAATAAAAATTTTATTCCGCTTGGCAACGTCCAAGACCGTTTCGGAAGCGAAGGCCTCGACGTCTTTTCCGTCTATATTTAAAATGATTTTGTTTTGATTTTCCATCAAAGTATCTTATTGATTAAACTGCGAAAAGGAACCGGAACGCTGCGCCCCAACGCGCAAAGGCTGGTATTGTCCAAAGTGAAAAACAAATCGTCCAAAAATTCGCGATCCAACTTTCTCTCCTTGACCATTTCAAAAATCCGATAAACACCCTCGCGGCAAGGCACGCACTTGTCGCAATTTTCCTCCATAAAAAATTTCGCCCACTTCTCCATCAGTTCGTAAGGATCGGTTTTCTCCTTGTTGAAAATAATGATCGACGACGCGCCCCGAACCGGCTGATCAAGCTCCGACGAAAGTAGAATTTCTCCCGTCACCCCGCCGCCGACTTGAACAAAAAATTCAAACTCAGGCAAATTCCCCGTCTTCTCCAAAATCTCACGCACCGCAGTCTCCGCCGGAAATTCCCACACGCCTTTTTCTCTCACGTCCCCGCTCACGCAGAAAAACTTGGTATTCTTATATTGCCCCTGCATAATCTTGGCGACATGATAGAAGGTCTCGACATTATTGATAAGCGTCGGAAATCCCCATAGCCCCGCCTCGCCCGGAAAAGGAGGTTTCTTGCGGACGACCGGACGCCGCCCCTCGATCACTTCGCACGCCGCCGTTTCTTCTCCGCCCAAGTATCCCCACTTCTTTTCGAAGACTGTGACAGGTAAATCTTTGCAGAGATTCTCCAGCTCATTTTTGAATTTCTTGTAATACTCGCGATTGATATAGATATACGCCGAGCCGTGATCGATGGTCTCAAGCGCAATTTTAATCCCCTCCACGACCTCCCCCATGTGATTCTCCCAAAGATAGAGATCTTTGAAAACTCCCGGCTCGCCCTCCGAACTGTTGCAAATAATATATTTCTTATCCGCAGCCCGGTTTTTTACCATCTCCCATTTGACGCCTGTCGGAAACCCGGCCCCGCCTCGCCCGGTCAGCCCCGAATCCTTGATCTTGGCAATCACATCTTCATTTTTGTCCATAAGAATATTTTAATTTTGGTTACGTACTTTAGTGATTTTATTATACACCGAATTTAAGAATATTTAAATAAAAAATCAGGAAAGTACAAGCTGACCCGCCTGCACTTCCTGATGCTTATCTATTGCTTTCTAAACACTGTCCAGTCTTTGTATTCGGATCACACCAGAAATGGTGTGAAATATTACGCAAAAACGTTCTGTCCCGCGTGGTTCACACCATTTCTGGTGTGGTCCATAATACAAAATTCATAATATTTCAGAATACCGAAATTCCGGAATGACAAATAAAAATTAATTCTTTGCCTTTTGCTTTGGCTAAAACAAGCGATTCGAAGTGCAGGTGGATCAAATAAGACAAGGCACCTAAGCCTTGTCTTTTAACTATACCCCTTATTGACTCTCCCCCAGCGTTACCGACACCTCCTTTTCCTCGCCTCGATGGTAAATCTTCAACTTCACCGTATCTCCGGATTTGTGTTTCGCAATCAGTTTGGATAAAGCGTTGTTGCCGCTGTCGATTTTCACGCCGTCGACTTCCAAAATGATGTCGTTCTCCACGATGCCCGCCTTGTCGGCAGGTGAGCCGGGAACGATAGCCAAGTCCGTAGCCTTTTCGCCGCGGCCGACAATCACTCCGTAGTCGTAAGGCAGATTGTTCGACTGCTGCACACTGCTGTCAATATTGATGTAACGCACGCCTAGAAAAGTTTTGGCTTCTTTTTTGATGGTTCCCGAAGATTTCGCCTCTTCGTAAGCCGGCTTAATTTCGTTGATGGGAATCGCAAACCCGATACTCTGCGCGTCCGCCATCGCCACATTAACCCCGATTACATTTCCCTGGATATCAAGCAACGGTCCGCCGGAATTCCCGGGATTGACCGCGGCGTCGGTCTGGATCAAGTTCTCCAAGCTTTCCGCGCCGTTTGTCATGCCGCCCGCTGAGATGGACCGGGAGAGTCCGGAAATGATCCCCTTGCTCACGGTGTTGTCAAACTGCCCCAAAGCGTAACCGATAGCCACCGTAGTCTGTCCGACATTAAGACTGCCGGAGTCTCCCAAATTCAGAGACGACAGCCCCGTCTTATCTATTTTCAAAATCGCGATGTCGTTGTTGGGATCACGGGCAATCACCTTTGCTTCGATTTTTTCATCCATATGCTGGCTGTCTTTCAAAATCACGGTGTATTTTGCGTCCTCCTGCTCCACTACATGCTTGTTGGTAATAATATAGCCGTCGCTGGAGACGATAAATCCGCTCCCCGCTCCGATTTGCTGCTCCTCGGTACCGTTCTGCACCTGCGAAGGAATTTGGAAATTGAAAAAGTCGCGATAAGTCGTTTCATATTTCGGCACCTCGGCAGTGGCGATAATGCTGACCACGGACGCCGAAGCATTCTTGGCAACATCAATAATCTGCGACTGCTCGTCCACGACTTTGACCGATTGGACATTTTTGACAGTCCCATTTTGATATTTGTTTTGCAAAAGATAATCAACCGCCCCCACCACAAAAACGCCGTTTAAAACGAGCAGGAGCAGAATGAAAATCAAAGCCGGGAACGGTCCCCTCTTTTTATCTTTTTGGGATTTTTCTGAGGACGGTTTTACCGCTTCCGGCAATTCGATGTCTTCAACAGATTTATCCCCCATCGCACTCTCCTTTTCCGAGACTTTGGCTTCGATTTTCTCCGTATTCAAAGATTTATCTTGACCGGAATCCGACTTTATCTCAAATGTTTCTTCCATATTTTCTCTCTTTTCTTCTTCATTTTCCATATTTTTATCTTAAAGATTAACACGTCCCATCCATATTAATACGGATATTTTTATATTTTTTTTCAAATATCCGTTCCGAAATACAGCAAAAATAACATTGGCAGAGTCTTGTACATTTCTCAGATCTCTCAGTCGAGTACTTCTTCGAGACGACAAATAGAAGGTGGCGCGTGTCATTCCGGAATTTCGGTACTCCGAAATATCCAGGGTCTCTTAGCTATGCAAGGTAAGCATTGTATGTCATTTTTACGGGCGTATTTTGCATTATGAATTTATATGGATCACATCAGAAATGATGTGAACCACGCGGGAGAAAACATTTTTGTGTAGCATTTCACACCATTTCTGGCGTGATCCGAATACAAAGCCGGGATACCTGTTAAAAAGTTACCTACATAACCGCATTATACAAAATTAACTTAACCCGCACCACAGTCCGCTTAGAAAGCATTTGGATTTTCTCCCTCTCCTATCGGGAGAGGGAGATGAGGGGGAATAAATGTAAAATTACTATGTAACGGATTAAGTTAATTCGATGTTACAGGCTCAACAACTAGACAAAAATTATTCCACAATATCCAAAAGATGAATCTCGTATGTCAAAGTGGCATTCGCGGGAACGCCATCCGAACCAAAGCTTCCATAGGCCAGCTCGGGGCTGATTGTGAGCTTTCTCTTTTCATTTTCCCTCATCCCTATCAATCCCTTGTCCCAACCCTTGATGGTTTCCCCTTTGCCGACATAAAAACCGGAAGGTTCTGCCTGCTCCAAATTGGACGCAAAAACGGTTCCATCTTGAAGTTTGCCTTCATAACGAATCAAAATGTAGTCCCCCGACTGAACCTTGCGATCCCCCGTACCATACTGCAACACTTCCACCCCCAGCCCCGATATATTTTCAGGAACATCGGTCACCGTCTCTCCGGATCCGGAGCCACGCAAACTTGGCGTTTTGAGATTTTTCACAGCGAGAATAGTAATCCCTATCAAAATCACCAATAAGACAATAATCAAAATCTTTTTACCTCTTACCATAATGATTTTTTGCTAATAAAATTACTTAAATGATTTTACCCCCTATTATTCCCCATGAGAACCTTCTAAACTGTCCATTGCTTGGTGAATTATGGATCACACCAGAGATGATGTGAGAACAATGCGGGACAGAACGTTCTTGCGTGATATCCACACCATTTCTGGCGTGGTCCAAATACAAAAAAGGCATTTAGAATTTCGGATCACACCAGAAATGGTGTGAACAACGCGGGATAAAACGTTTTTGCTTAGCATTTCACACCAGAAATGGTGTGATCCAAATACAAATAATCCCAGGCACAAAATATTACGTCTCCGTAAGTGCATGCTTACAAACAAATTTTACCACTTTTTACAAAAAAACAAAAATGCGCCGGAAGCGCACTTTTGTCTATAAAAGTTTGAATAGGTTTTTATAAGGTCAAATCTCCGACTACATCTTCGACATTTTTAGTTTGTCTAGGTTCAGGTCTGGTGGAACCTTCCGGCTCGACAATCTTGAAATTAACTCTTGCATTATTCTTGGCACCTATAACTCTTAGAAGATTTCTGATAGATTTGGCGGTAGATCCTTGCCTTCCGATTACTTGTCCCATATCCTCCGGGTTGATGCGAAGAGAGATCAAAACTCCCATCTCATCGACTGTCCGATCGATTTTAACATCTTCAGGACGATCTACTATCGATTTTACTACAAATTCTACAAATTCTTGGTCTGATACATTGCTCATATCTGTTTTCCTTCCCTGATAATTGATTAAAACTTTCAACCGTACATTGATTAAGTTGAAAGAGTTTTGGTAAACTAAAACCGTCGACCTTCTTTATATAGAAACCCTTAAAGGCGGATTGACCGCCACGCTCATAATTGCTACTGTCATTATACAACAACAACGCTCCTTGTCAAATAGGATCTCCATGAACTTATCCACAGCGACACGAAATCGTCCCTATATATTTTCCAGCCTCATTTGCTCTTATTTTTGGCTTATCTGGCTACTTTTTACCCGCTTCCACAGCTTCTTTTTTCTTCGGCGCCCAGGAAGTGACCTTCTCGCCCTTCAAAATCCCCGCATCAATGAGCAAGTTATGCACAGTCGCAGAAGGCTGCGCGCCCTTGGAGATCCAATGCTCAATTCTCTCTTGCTTGAAAACTTTTTCCTTGGTGTGCGGATTGTAATGCCCCAATATTTCAATAAATTTACCCGACGGAGCCCGATGTCCGTCAGCAACAGTGATACGAAATTGAGCATTATTCTTCTTTCCTCCGCGACTCAGTCTGATTCTTAACATTTTTTTATCCAAAATTATTATTTAATACTTTAGTATAATAGGGTATAAATGGGGTTGTGTCAATAAAAATAGGTAGAGCGTATTTTGGATTACGGATCACACCAGAAATGGTGTGAACCACGCAGGACAGAACGTTCTTGCATAATATTTCACACCATTTCTGGTGTGGTCCGGACACAAAAATGCATTTTGGATTAATACGGATTTTTGGTGTCTATTATAAAACTATGTATTGCGTGTAACGGACACTGCCAAAATATATAAGCCCTGATTTTATTCCCCAAACTCATCCAATTTCACCGACACGATCTTCGACACTCCATCGTCCTGCATTGTCACGCCATAAAGCACGTCTGCTTGATTCATCATTTCGCGGTTGTGTGTAATGACGATAAACTGGGTGCGGTCGGCGATTTCTTTGATGATGCGCGACAGGCGGAATGAGTTCGCCTCGTCCAGTGCCGCATCGATTTCATCCAGCACCGAAAAAGGCGGCGGATTGTGCGCGATGATAGCAAAGAGGATGGCAATGGAAGTAAGCGCCCGTTCTCCCCCCGAAAGCATATTAAGGCTTCCGATTTTCTTTCCCGGCGGGATAGCGCTGACCTCGATACCGGCGATTTTGGGTTTGCCTCCACTGACAGCCTCTTTCTCCTCGACAGATTCTTCGGCTTCATTGTCCGTTCCCTCCGCCTTGGTCTCCGCTTCGTATTTGATGGAAAGCCCCGCCTTGCCTCCTCCAAAAATAATCTTGAAATAGCGGTCGAACTCGTCATTGATGCTTTTGAAAGAAAGCTTGAACATCTTCTCCACTTTCTCGTCCAGCTCGGCAATCACTTTTTTGAGCGACTCCGACGCCTCCGCCAAATCCTTGGACTGATTGAACAGGAACTCAAATCGCTGCTGTGTCTCCTTGTACTCGTCCATAATAAGAGGATCAATGCCTCCGATTTGCTCCATCTGATTTTTGAGCCGGCGAATTTTCAGCTCCGCGCCTTCCCGATTGAAATATCCCTGAGCCTCTTGGATTTCAATATCCTCGTTGGCTTTTATTTTGCCCAGAAGCGGCGTATCTTCTCCCATCTCGCCTTTGACTTCATTTGCAAGATCCTCCTTGCGCACCTCAAATTTTGCCACCTCAATATTGATGCGATTGAGATTGTCCTTGGACCGGTTTATTTCGTCCTGACACGCCTGCAGCTGCCTCTCCAGATGAAAGAACGTCTGGCGCTTTTCCTGCTCGCTGCGGTTAAGCTCGGACACCTGCGCGCGCACCGCATCGTAGCTTTTCCGGACCTGCTCCGCCTTGGCCGCAACATCTTCCCTGGCTTTTTCGAAATTACGCAAATCCGTATCGTCAAAACTCTCCTCGCCTTTCAAGCACACCCTGCCTTCTTTGATTTCCGAAAAAAGCGCGTCTATTTCTTTCTTCACCTGCGAAGTTTCCCGCCTGACTTCTTCCAGCTCGCCGATTTCCTTGATCCGAGAAATTTTCTCGACAAAAGCGTCATAAGAACTGATAATTTTGGCAATCTTCTCCTTGACATACCCCAAATTGACAGGCTTGAATTCCGGACGCTTTGCCTTTTCCATCTTTTCCCGCTCGATTTCAATCCTTCCCTCCGCGATGGAAATCTCTCTTTGAAAATCATTCAGCTCCTGCTGAAACGCATTTGACTTTTTCTGCAATTCCTCAAAATCCTTGTTGTAAGATTCATTGTCCACGCTGTTTTCCGCAAGTTCCTTGTTGATACGCCCCATTTCTTTGCCGCCATTCTCGATTTGCAGTGTCAACGCCGCCTCGTCTTTTTTGTATCCGGCATTGCTGTGAATAAGTTCCTGCCACACGTGGTCGTAATAGCTTTTCTGCTCGCGCTTAAGTTCCCCCTCGACCTCTCCCCGCTTCTCCGCCTTGCTTGCCTGCCGCTTCAAAAGATTGAGATGCGGCTCGATTTCGATCAGAAGTTCCGTCACGCGGTCCAAATTTTTCTTGGTGCTCTCTAATTTCTTGATGGTCTGCTCTTTTTTGATCTGGAACTTCCGCACCCCTGTCGCCTCCTCGAATATCACCATTCTCTCCGCCGGACTTGCCACCAGAATGGAATCCGCCATCCCCTGATTGATGACGCAATAGCCGCGCTGGCTGATGCCGGAGCGCGCCAGAAGGTCGATAATGTCCGTGAGACGCACCTTGTCTTTGTTGATGAGATATTCGCTCTCGCCGTTGCGAAACAATTTGCGCGTCAGAGAAACTTCGTCCGTGTCCAGCGGCATCTTGCGATCGCGATTATCAAAAATAAGCGAAGCGGTCGCCGCGCTCATCTTCGTTTTTTTGTCGCTTCCATTGAAAATTATATCTTCGCTCTTCTTGCCTCGCAGACTTTTCATACTCTGCTCGCCCAACACCCACTTGATCGCATCCGCAACATTGGACTTACCCGAACCGTTCGGACCGACCACGGAAGTGACATTGTGCGGAAAATCAAGCACCGTCTTATTGGCAAAAGATTTAAACCCCGAAATTTCCAGCCTCTTTAGATACATTTGGTTAACTTATGATATTTTACGAGAGATTCACATCCGACGGAGCAAGAAGTGCAATAAGCAGAGCAATAAACGCCAGCCAAAGCACCTCGTACACGATTACCAGAATCCCCGCCTTCCAACCCCGGTTCGCTCCGAACCATACAGCGGGGGTAAGAGCTACCAGTCCGTAAGATAATAGTGTCGCAGCAAACACAAAGGGATATGTCCAACTATTAACACCCTGATCTAAAACTGCAAGAATTAACGGTACGATACAAGTCAAAACCGAACCTCCTATCACAGCAGCAAGAGCAATGACATATGATTTCGAAAGCATCCTTTTTAAAACAGGAACTTTCACTTCTGACACCGGCTCCGGCACTGACGTACTATCCATATTTTTGTGTTTATAATTAACGGTCGCTATTGGCTGAGCTCGTCATCGGAATATACGAATGCAAGATCAACTTTCTGATAAGAGAAAATTTCCTCGTCCTTGAAAAATCTTGCGACTTCCGCCTTGGCGTTCTCGATCGAATCGGAAGCGTGCACCACGTTGGTCTGAATGCTCATACTGAGATCTCCGCGAATGCTGCCCGCGTCAGCGGCTCGTCCCTTGGTCGGACCGACAATAATGCGAACCGCATCAACCGCGTCCACGCCTTCCAAAACCATACCCACAACCGGCGTGCTCTTCATAAATTCTTTTATCTTGGGGAAAAAAGGTTTGCCTACCAAATGAGAGTAATGCTCGTCCAGCACCACGTCTTCCAGCTGCATCATCTTCAGCCCGATAATCTTCAGTCCTTTTCTCTCAAATCTGCCGATAATTTCCCCCAACAGACTTCTCTGCACCGCATCCGGCTTGATAATGATAAACGTTCGCTCCATCATACTTTTTACTTTATTTTATTAGTTTTTAGACAAGTAAATTCTAGCAGAAAAATTTGGGAAAGTAAACAACCGTTTTTTGCCGTGTAATGGAGTAGGAGGCGGAGTGCATCACGGAGTAGCAGGCTTTAGCCTGCGCGGTTGTCCAATGCGGGAAATGCGAAAATGTGTGCGTCAGTTTTGCGCGGCGTGGGATAGCAGCGCAGGCTAAAGCCATGCTACTCCGCGTTATTTCACCTTACCCCGCGCATAAAATAGATTGGTTCATTCAAAACTTCACACTTCCTTTTTCATCCGTCCTCAAAATCTCCACGTTCATATTCTTGAGTCGAGTCAAAACTTCCTCTGTGGGATGTCCGTAGGAATTTTCCCCCACCGAAATTACAGCCTGCTCGGGGCTGACCGCCTGCAAAAATTCCGCCGAGGTCGCATTTTTGCTGCCATGATGCGAAACTTTAAGAACGTCCGCGTCCAGATCCAGATTGCTCGCGACCAAATCCCGTTCAGTATCATCCTCCGTGTCTCCCGTCAGAAGATATTTTCTGTCTTCCACAACCGCCTTGATGACCAGAGACGCCTCGTTGGTATTTTTGAATTCCTTACCGGAGATATCGGCAAAAGGATACAAAACCGTAAGCTCGACATCTTGTCCGAAATCAATCTCCTGCCCCAGTTTCGCATCCGAGACGGGAACATTATCCGCCGCGATAAGCTCTTCCCATTTCTTGCACAAGTCCTTGTCGCAAGCGATATCCGACTCAAGTATTTTCCCGATTTCGTAAGACGAAAGCACTTTGACCAGCCCGCCCATATGATCTTCGTCGGGATGAGTTGCCACTAACATATCTATTTTCCGATCCCCCAACGGCATAGACTCTCCCAGTCGATTCATAATATCCTGCCCGTTGCCGCCGTCGATCAAGATTTGCGTCCAGCCTTCTTGAATCAAAATCGCATCTCCCTGTCCCACGTCCAGAAAAATTATTTCCGCCTTCTGCTCTTTTTTCTCGCTGACGCCTTTCACTTTTCCCGCATAATCGTTGGCATAGTAAGAAAACGCAACGACGAGAAAGAACAAACCTGCAAGAAGAACGCCGCTGATTTTTTGTTTTTTAGTCATAATGATTTTTTGATTATTTTACAGGTCGGCTTTTTGCATCATGCAAAAATTGCATCCGTCGCCGCCCATTATTATTTCTATTATACCTCAAAATTTTATCATCCCCCAATCGGTGCGGGAGAGAAAATCGGCCACCGCTATGGCATAAGAAACTATGAAATAAAGCGGAAAAGCAATGACTTTTGCCAGAAAAAGATTCGCAAAGCTGACGCCGACCAGAACAAACCCTCCGACCATAATTATCGACGCCGTCGGCAAAATGAGAATATTGGCCAGAAATGACAGCAAAGAAAATTGTCCGAAGTTCGCAATCAAGACCGGAAAAACCGCGATTTGCGCCGCCAGCGTTATCAAAAGAATTTTTTTCACCCCGCCCCATTCCGGCCATTTGCGAAATTTATTCTCCAAAAAAGGCAGAATTGCGATTAGTCCGAAAGTGGCCAGAAAGGAAAGCTGGAAGCCGACGTCGCCTGTCAGAATATACGGGTTGAAAAAAATCATCGCCGTCGCCGAGAAGATAAGCGCGCGCAGAGCGTCGCCCCCTCGCCCGACTTTGACAGCCAGAAGAAAAACAAAAGCCATAATCCCCGCGCGGATTGCCGAGGCCGACGAACCGCTCAAAACGACAAAACAGAATATGCCGAGAGCCGCCAAATAAAAAGCCCTGCCCCGATTGACTCCGGCGCCGAGAAGAACGGCCATCAAGATAACAACCACGACTACCATGTGCGAACCGGACACGACAATGACATGGCTGGTGCCGGTCTGATTGAATTTTTCCATCACGTCTTTTATCTCCACCGAATTCATGCCCAGCGTCATCGCGCTGACGATATTTCCCGCCGGCGAAGGCAGAACTTTGATTATTTTTCCATCCGCCTTCTTGCGAAAAGAATAAATCGCGCCGTAAAAACCGCCCGCACTGTCGATTTTCTCCAGCTTTGGGCGATAAGAAATAAGATAAATATTTTTACCGCGCAAATAGCGGCGATAGTCGAAATCCTCAAAGCTCTCCGGAATTTTCAAAACCCCTTCGAAACTGACCGTGTCGCCATAGCTATAATCTTCATAGGCGCTCGCATATGCCAGTATTCTCCCGCTGAATTTTTCCTTGTCTTTTACTTCCAGAATAATCTGCTGCCCGCCATTCTTCATTTCCGGCATAGCCGCGATTCTGCATTCCAACTTTGTCTTCTGACCGTCAAGCGCCTGTAATTCCTCCTCGCTCGGCTTGCCTTTCTCAAAAATCGCAAATCGCGTAATTCCGATGACGAAAAAGAGCGCAACAAAAAACAGCATCCTGATTTTCCCGTTGGACAATAAAAAAACAAGCGCGACTGAAAGTCCCGCCGACAAAAACAAAATCCATAAGTCGATTTTCAAAAAAGGAAACGCCGCTATTCCCGCAATGAATGCAAATTCTCCCAAGAGAAATTTTTGATCCTTAGTCATCCACCTCGATTATTTTCTTATTGGAAGTTTCGCCCTTCACAATTTTTATCTTGCTTTTGGGTTTTCCCAGAGCCTCCGAGAGAAGACTAATGACCTCCTTGTTGGCTTTGCCATCCACCGGCACCGCTCTGGTGTAAACTTTAATTTCCGGCATATCTTTATCCTTGCGCACGAAATCAAAACCGAGCCGCGAGAGTTTTTCAATTCCCACAACTTCGTTCTTGGAAGAACGCGTTATGACCTTGCAAGAAAATTTCATATCTTATTTTTTTAATCCTTAAATTTTGTACTGTATTGCGAGGAGATACTCCGACGCGGCAATCCCGATACCGGAGCTTGACCAACTCTATTTCGAAGGAGTACTCGACTGAGAGATCTGGGAAATGCACGAAAACTTTGTTGATATTATTTTTATAATAGGATTATATTTGCATAGTATTATTCCTAGATTTCTCAATCGGAGTACCTCATTTCGAAATGACAAATATTGATTGTTTCTTTTAGCAGGAGTACCTTCTCGCAATGACAAGCTAAACGCGTAAGTCCTGAATATATAACATTTTTATCGGCATAGTTACGGGGTCCCGGATATTTGCTGCGCAAATTCCGGGATGACAGCCTTTAGAGAGTATCAAATAGGCATCGGGAAGTGCATGTGGAATCAGCGACAAATAAGTATTGACTAAGTCAATATATGGATTTATAATGAAGTTATCAAGATAAGAGGACTACCAAAGGCTTTTATGCCGAGGGAATGCCTCTTTTTTGGTGTTCAACTTTCTTGCGAAACAAATTAATATTCACTATAAACCGGCTAAACTTCCTTATCAATGAAGAATACTTTTGGCTCGGAACTATTATTTTGGCCAATTTGTTGTTCTTTTCTAAATATTCGATGAGGCAACGAAAATCTCCATCTCCGGAAACAATCACGGCTTTGTCATAATTATTATACTCAATCATTGCATTTAAAACCAATTCCGCATCAACATTGCCTTTGATTTTTACCGTGCCGTTGTCTTTTATAACACAGGTGGGTTTAAAAACGCAAATATATCCGGCTTTCTGTAATTGTGCATATAAAGATTGGTTCCGTGCAACATATCCTATAAATAAAAAGGCTTTCTCAACATCATATTTGTCATGTAATAATATCCGGAACCGAGCAAAATCAAGAGCCCATCCTTGTTGTTTTACTCCTAAATTCAAATTTTGGCTGTCTATAAAAGCATAATTCCTCAGTGCCAACATATAATCTATTATTTCATTATTTCAAAACATCAACTCTCTCGCAATAATTTCTCATCTTCTCCGCGATTTCTTCGAGAACTTCATCTTCATAAGGATTGATTTTCTCAAATTTGACATCCAAACATTTTTGTGGCCGAAATTCCTGCACAGAATAGCGGATGACATTTTTTAAAATCTCAGGATTCGTAGCATTTATTTCCCTCACGATCTTATCAAAATCCCCCACCTCGACAATTCCCGGAACCACCGTTGTTCGAAGTTCAAGAGGAATTTTATTTTCTGTTATAAAATTTACAGTTTTCAAAATTTTTTGAGACGCCAAGACAGGTGCATTCACCAGGTGATATTTGCTAAAAGCGGTTTTGATATCAATGGCGAAGTAGTCAATGAGTTTTCTCCCGACTAACTCTTCCACCGCCGCAAAATTCGCCCCGTTAGTGTCCAGTTTTACCAAAAAACCCAATGCCCTGACTTTTTCAACAAATTCGATTAAGTCTTTCTGCAACGTTGGCTCACCGCCGGTAATGCACACCCCGTCCAATTCGCCTTGCCGGGTTTTTAGAAAAGCCAACACCTCCTCCTCGTCAATCAAGTCAAAACTATCCGCCCCTCCGACTTCTACAATTTCGCCGTTGTGACAAAAAGGACAGCGAAAATTACAACCCACAGTAAAAACCGTCGCCGCAATCTTGCCGGGGTAATCAAGTGCTGTAAATTTTTGCAGTCCGCCGATAAGCATATTAATCCTCTTAATGATCTAATAATAGGATTAGGAGGTTTTATTGTCAATTTTTAGCAAGCGGAACATTAAGCGGAGTAGCATGGCTTTAGCCTGCGCCACCGTCCAATGCAGGGAGAACAAACGTATACGAGAGGTTTTTGCGGCTTGGGACAACCGCGCAGGCTGAAGCCATGCTACTCCGTTTAGCAAATTGTTTTTTTGTATCCGGATCACACCAGAAATGGTGTGAATGCTACGCAAAAACGTTTTGTCCTGCGTGGTTCACACCATTTCTGGCGTGGTCCACCTTTTTGGTTAATCCTCCAATTTATAGCTATCCCTATCCACCGCGTTTATCTCATAGACAGAATCGGCATCGTGGGTTACGGAAGTATCAAGAGGCTTTCTTTCGCCGGTATCGCCATTGGGAAATAATTGATAGATAACGGTGTCTGTGGTTTCTTTGACTAGATTAGAAGTCGCGAAGCCATCCATCTCTGCTTGCGAGATATTCTTGATATTCCCCCATTTCAGATGTTGATAAGAATTGAACACGAAAGGAGAAAGAATCAGCCTTTTGTATTGTTTGTTGTTTTTGTACTTGATGATATAGACATCGAGATTTTTTTGGGTTTTGACAATGTCGCCATCGGTAAGAGTTTGAGAAGAAACAGCGTCCGCGCTCCCCTTGTAAATGATTACGTCCGATACTCCACCGTCTTTGGTGCGGAATTTGACATAAAGAGTTTCTGTCGTGTTGCCGATGGTTTTGAATTGTTCGGCATCGAAAGCTTCCCAAGAAACATTTTTGAAATCAGGGGTTCTGGAGATGGCTATTTGATAAACATTTGCGGGGGCATTGCTTAATGTTACGTTTCCGCTCTCCGAGGAAGCGGAGGTTTGGGAAACATCGGGCTTGGCGGGAGCGATAAAGGCCGCGCCGCCTTCATAAAGTTCCAGAGTGAACGTTTGAGGAGTTGCGAGCTTGTCGTAAGAGAAAGATATTCGGTTGTTGGCATCGGAAACGGGAGAGGCGATGATTAAACTGTTCGCTTTGACATTATAGCGCGTATTGCCCTTGGGAACGCCCCAGATGACGTTAGCGGAAGTGCCGGAAAGAACATAACTTGTAATTTCTCCGTTTATGAGATTGTCCGTGGAAAAAGAAAGGTTTGCTTTTTCTCCCGAAGGACTGATCTGGAGGGCATTCGTATGCTTGGTTGTTTTGAGAGTGAAGCTGCCCGAAACGGGAATGGAAGTGACGGTCAGATTCTTGCCCAAAATATCCAAAGCATCGCATTGGGAACCGGAAACGGCGATAAGGTCTCCGCTTACCGTGCCTTCCATATTCAGAATGGTGTCGGCAGTAAATTGCATTTTGGCGGGATCGACAGCATAAGCGAAAAAAGAATAGCCGAGGACGCAGAGCAGGGAGAGGAAAATGGGAGAGAAGTTTTTGAGAAGAGTTTTGTTGGACATGGTTTGTTTTTGGTTGTTATTAAATCGCAATGTTGTTTAAGGACAGTCCTTTCGAGAACAAGCGAGGCAAACCGCTTGATATTTCCTAATGCAAGGCAGGAAGGACAGTCCTTTTGAATTCTGTAAGGACTGTCCTTTAAATTTGCCTAGTTTCCTTCTCCTACGGTTGCGCGCCAGTCGAAGGAGATGTCGGAAGCGGGATCGGCTGCGGCACTGAGATTGATGGTGAAGGTGGTTGCTGTCTTGTCGCTTACCCAATAATCCACGCCCGTAGCACTAGTGGGAGTAAGCTGGACGCGGGTAGGAGTAGCGGCCAGGCCGTGATTTACTGTGACGGAATCCCCTCCGGTAGCGACAGTGACAGTGCCAGAGTTTTCGGTGGTGTAACCAACATTATTTTTTATTATCGTACCCGTTCCACTATTAGAAATTGGAGTAGCGACTGAAGTAAATGTGTTATTTATAACTGAAGCATTTTGCACATATGAATCACTAAGAACTATGCCATTAGGTATATTATGCATGGAATTCCCCTGAATTATAGTCGAGAGGCTTGTTGAAGCGACAGTATTTTTAGTATGAATAAATATTGCCGAAGGCGTGCCTGAATAGTTCTCAATAATATTATTTGTAATCGTACAATAGTTAACGGAATCATATGACTCTATTCCATATAATGACGGACTCATTATATAATTTCCAGTTATTTGAACGCTAGATAAACTATCAATAAAAATTCCTGTGCTTACTGACACGATTACATTATTGCTTATCTGTGAATATGAAGGACCGTTATGAAAGGCTATTCCCCCTCCACTGACGCTACTAACCATATTATTATCATGAACATTCCAGAAGAAACTTCCGCCATCCCCCCAGATAGCCCATTTTTTTTGATTAGTAAAATAATTATATGATATATCTGCATATCTGCTAACGAAACCATCTGAACCGTGCCAAATAGCTATGTTGTAATCCGCGGAAACATTTCCACTATTATTGTTAAAATATATATTTCTGACCGAAAGATTATTTCCCATAAGGACTAGAGTAGTAACAAAGGTATTCGCTGCTCCATTGCCCACATTTATCCCATCCTTCAATTTTAATATTGTGCCACGACTTCCAACAAAATCTACGTTATTACCGTGAAGATTTAGAGAGTATCTTGAATTATTAACATAAAAAGCATTTGGAGCATCCAAAACAAAAGTCCCCTCGAGAAGAAGGATGCTTCCCCCGTTTGCCGGTAGTGCATCAATCGCCGCCTGGATTTCTACATTATCATCAGTGCCGTCACAAACATAATCCGCCTGCTGTTTGGATTTTGCAGCACTATCGGAAGCCGCAATCACGAAAGTGGCAGAGCGGGTAGCGGTCGACCAAGACGGATTTGCATCCGCGCCGCCCGAGGTCAAGACCTGTCCGGCATTTCCGGGATTGAGAGTGGACATAGTACCCGTGTCGGAAAAGAAAGGGATACTTCCTTTAATGGCAGTCAACCAATTTTGTCCCGTGCCTCCGTGGGCGATGTCGATTATGTCTCCCAACCAAGAGCCGGAAGTGATAGCGCCGGTAAGCGAGAGGCTGTTGGTGGAAATATTTTCTCCGATAGAAGTAACAACAGATCCCGGCGTGGCGTGGGTGAGAGAAGCGATGCCGAAAAGAATAATACAGACAGAACAAAAAACAGTCAGAAATCTTTCCTTGATCTTTTGACCGCGTGTCTTAGAAAATTTATTGTTGGATTTTATAGGCAATTCTATGGACGATTCCTCAAAGCCCCTGTTTGATCTGAAACGAACCGAATCGACCTCTTTTTGAAACATAATGTTTTTTATTAGATTTATTTTTGAACCTTGATTGCATTATACACTTTTTGAAATAGTGCCGCAAGCAACATGAAGGAAAAAAACACCACACGGAGTAGCATGGCTTTAGCCTGCGCGGTTGTCCAATGCGGGAAGAACAAACATATACAATCGGTTTTCTTTGCTTGGGACAACCGCGCAGGCTAAAGCCATGCTACTCCGTTTTGGTAAATTGTTTTTTTGTATCCGGATCACACCAGAGACGGTGTGAATGCTACGCAAAAATGTTTTGTTCTGCATGGTTCACACCATTTCTGGTGTGGTCCATAATGCAAAATACAACTTATACATAGAATAGAGAACGTGACAAATTTTTTGATAAGCTTGAAGAAGCGCGTCTTGACTATAAACAAAAGACGCGATAAATCGCGTCTCTACAAAAAAGATGAAAGGTCATTCTGCCGATATTGTATATGTTTGTTCTTTACGCGTGGGACAGCGGCGCAGGCTAAAGCCTGCTACTCCGCCGCTGCTCCGCCATGCTACTCCGCCTGCTAACTTTGTCGCGTATTATTCCCCTCTCCCTGCCGTGATGATATCCGGATATTTGGCGACGTCTTTGCGCGCCAAGCGATAGGAAGTGCCTTCGCCCGGAGTTGCTTCCAGATTGTAGAGGTTGCCGGTTTCCTCCTGGTACTTGACCATCGTATCTCGCATAAAATTCAAGACTTCTTCCGCGAATGCCTGTCCTTTTGGAGTGGCGATATTGGTCTTAGGTCCGAAGAAATTCAAAAGCGCTTCGTTCATACCGATGATGCCGATAGTTGAGAAATGATTGCCCCAATACTCGCCGCGCTGCATTTTGATATTTTCCAAAAAATGTTTGGAATACGGATAAAGTCCGCCGGCGGTGAAATTTTCCAAAGTCTTGCGCTTGATTTCCAAACTCACTTTCGCCAGATCCATCAAATCCTCCAGCTTTTTGAAAAACTCTTTTTTGTTTTTGGAAGTGTAACCGATGCGCGGCAGATTGATCGTCACCACCCCGATTGAACCGGTCATCGGATTGGCGCCGAAAAGTCCGCCGCCGCGTTTCAAAAGTTCGCGATTGTCGAGACGCAATCGACAGCACATTGAACGCGCATCTTCCGGGTTCATATCGCTGTTGATATAGTTGGAGAAATATGGAATGCCGTATTTGGCCGTCATCTCCCAGAGCGGCTCCAAATTGGGATCCTCCCAGTTGAAATCCTTGGTGATGTTGTAAGTCGGAATCGGAAAAGTAAAGACTCGTCCGCTTGCATCCCCTTCCGACATCACCTCGGCAAAAGCCTTATTGAATAAACTCACCTCGTCGGCAAAATCCTTGTACTGCTCCTTTTGCGGTTTGCCGCCGATAATAACCGCCTCGTCAGCCAGCGTCGAAGGGATAGTCAAATCCATCGTGACGTTGGTAAACGGCGTCTGAAAGCCCACCCGGGTGGGCACGTTCATATTGTAAAGAAAGACCTGCATCGACTGTTTCACGTCGTGGTAAGAGAGCTGGTCGTATCTGATAAAAGGCGCAAGCAGCGTGTCAAAATTGGAAATGGCCTGCGCTCCGGCCGCCTCCCCTTGCAGCGTAAAAAGAAAATTAACCAACTGTCCCAAAGCCGAGTGAAAATGTTTGGCGGGCGCGCTTTCGATTTTTCCCTTCACACCCCCAAGCCCGCGCACCAAAAGATCCTTCAAATCCCATCCGCAGCAGTAAACGGAAAGAAATCCCAAATCGTGAATATGAAAGTCCCCCTCCGCAAAAGCATCGCGCACTTCCGGCGGATAGATTTTCTCAAGCCAGTATTTCGAAGTAACCCCCTCGGCAATGTAATTATTAAGCCCCTGCAAAGAATAAGACATATTGCTGTTCTCTTTCACTTTCCAGTCCATTTCGCCCAAATAATCGTCCACCAGAGCCACGGAATTTTTCAAAATCTCCTGATTCTCCCTGAGCCGACGGTGCTGGTCGCGATAAATAATGAAAGACTTGGCGGTATCGACATAATTTTCACGAATGAGCATCCCCTCGACAATATCCTGAATTTCTTCCACGGTCGGGATTTCCGCTTTCATCTTGCCGCCGCCGTTGCGCACAGTAAATCTTTTGTTAATCTCGTGCTCCGCTTTGCGCGCCAAATCCTGAGCGTTGCGCAGACCGCCTTCGTCCGTCGCCCTGAAAGCTTTCATAACCACCTCCACAATCTTTTTCTTGTCGAATTTTACCACGCGTCCGTCCCTTTTTCTTACCTGTTTGACTTTTATCTTTTGGGGTTCCATTGATTTTCTTTTTTAACTTATTACTGTTATTGCCTTTAAAAATCGTATAAAAATCCTTTATGTCAAACAAAAAAACTGCCTCAGTTTGATAATATAGAGTAAAATCAAAAGCAGAACTTCCTGTAAAGGGCAGAATTTTTATTTTTATTTTTTGTTTCCTATGAAAAAACTTTAGTCTGATTCTCTTTTATTTTTATCCATCTTTTTTCGTAAAAAAGCCGGGATGTCGTATTCGTCGCTATATTTGATGTTGCTAATCTTCGATGAGAACGGTTTTTGCGCGCTGTCTTCTCTCCTGCCGACCGTGGGATTGGGGGCGGGGTTGGTAAAAACTTTCTGCTCCGACACTCGCGGCTGAAAACTGCGCGGCGCTTCCGGCTCCTTTTTTGCGAAAACCGGTTCCGTATTCTCCCTTTGCACATTGCCATTATTGGAAAAAAACTTTTCACCGCCAAAATCCTCTTTCTCCTTTTCATTCTCAATCTTTATTTCCTCCGCTTTCACCTCTGATTCCTTCTCCGCCTCCTTTTCTTTATCCTTTAACTCCTTGCGAAAAACGCCAGCGATCGAAGACGACAGATTCTTTTTGGAAAGATTTGAAACTTCAACCTTGGGAGCGACTATCGGCTCTTTGGGACGAAAAATATCCTCACGGTGATTCATCGCAGTCTCACGCACCTCGAAAGCCCCCAGATCTTCCACCTCGTCCAAATTTTTCTCAAATTCTTTCTCACGCAAAGAATCCGGCGCTTGGAACCCGGTTGCGATGACTGTGATTTTGATTTCGCCTTTTTTAAGATCTTCGTCGGTAATGGCACCGAAAATAACTCTCGCTTCCGGGTCAACCGATTCGGTTATAATTTGCGCCGCATCGTTCACTTCCATCATTGTCAAATCCGGACCGCCGCTGATATTGAAAAGTACGCCGCGCGCGCCGTGAATGGAAAGCTCCAGAAGCGGACTGTTGATCGCCTGCTTGGCGGCATCAGCCGCGCGATTTTCGCCGGAAGCCCGCCCGATTCCCATCAGAGCCGGACCGGTATTTTGCATAATCGCTTTTACGTCCGCAAAATCGACATTAACAATTCCGGGAATGGTTATCAAATCGGAAATGCCCTGCACTCCTTGGCGCAGCACGTCGTCCACTATTTTGAAAGAGTCCAGAAGAGGAGTTTTCTTGTCTATAACCTGAAGAATTTTATCGTTGGGAATCGTGATAATCGTATCCACATTCGCTCTCAGCGCAGCCAAGCCGGCCTCGGCGATTTTCTTCCTCTGCATTCCCTCAAAAGCGAAAGGTCGGGTCACCACCGCCACGGTCAAAGCCCCCGCCTCTTTTGCGGCTTGCGCGATAATCGGCGCCGCCCCGGTTCCGGTTCCTCCGCCCAGCCCGCAGGTCACAAAAACCATATCCGCATTTTTGAGAGCGTCTTGTATTTCGTCTTTGTTTTCCTCCGCCGCCTGGCGTCCGATATCCGGATTCATTCCCGCGCCCAGTCCTCGCGTCAGATTTTTCCCAATATGAATTTTCTCCGTCACCTTGCAATGGTGCAAATCCTGAGCGTCGGCGTTGACCGCAATAAAATCAATTCCTTTTAAGTTGGCTTCCACCATACGGCTGATGGCGTGGTTACCACTCCCTCCAACACCCACCACCTTTATTCTGGCGAATGTTTCCAGCTCTGGTTTTATTTCTTTCATATATTTTTCAACTATTTATACGCTTAATACTTCCATAATAACTTCTTTCCGCCAATTCTGCAAATCCTGCAAAAAACCGCTCAGTTTACGGCAAAATATTCTTGATAATGCCGCCGATTTTTTTGCCCAGACCTCCAAAATCTATCCGCGAACCCTTCTCGGGGGCAAAAACACCGTTGTCATCCGCCTCCCACAGCAGCAATCCCACCGAGGTTGCAAATTCCGGATCATCGATCTTGTCCACGATTCCGTTCATTTCCATGGGGTAACCGATTTGCGCCGGCAATCTCAAAATCTTTTTTGCCAAATTGACCGCGCCCGGAAGTTTCGCGCCGCCGCCGGTTATGACCACGCCCGCCGGTAGCATTCCGCTCTTGTCCAACTTCTTGAGTTCGTCATCCACCATGGAAAAAATTTCTTCCGCCCGAGCCTCGATAATTTCCGCGATATATTGGCGCTTGAAAACGCCCTCTTCGCCCGAATCAATTTCGCTGAGATCAATCTGCTCCGTCTTTGCCACGTCCGCCGCAATCGCGTTGCCGTACTCAAGCTTGATTCTCTCCGCCACGTCAATTGAGGTCCGAAGTCCGATGGCGATGTCGTTGGTAATATGTCCGGAACCGATCGGAATGACTTTGACTCCCAAGATATTCCCGTCTTCGTACACGCAAATGCCGGTGGTTTCCTTTCCCAAATCCACCACCACCACGCCCAGCTCTTTCTGCCGGCGTGAGACAACCGCCTTGGTTGCCGCCATCGGAGCGAAAATCAAATCATCAATATCGATCCCGCACCTCTGCTGGACGCACTTTTCCAAATTCTTGATAAAAGGCGCCGCCCCCTGAATCAGAAGCGCGTTCACTTCCAGCCTCACTCCGTTCATACCCACCGGATATTTTATCTGCTCTTGTCCGTCAATCGTGTAGCTGCAAGGAATGACGTTTATAATTTCCTTGTTAGTCGGAACGGAAATCGCCTGTGCCGCGCTTATCACCCGATTAACATCTTCCTCACTGATCTCTCCGTCCGCCCGGGAAACCGCCACCACTCCTTTGGAAAATTGGGAAACGATATGCTTGCCGTTGATGCTCACAAAGGCATGCTCAACCGGGACTCCCGCAATGCGTTCAGCCTCTTCTTTGGATTTGTTTATGGCGCTGATCGTCTCCTCGATGTCCACCACCACTCCGTTGTTTATTCCCGCCGACGGCGCAACTCCTACTCCCAGCACCAACGGCCGAGATTCATCTCCTTGTATCTGCGCAACAATTGTTCTGATCTGACTGGTTCCCAGATCAAGCCCGATTACGATATTTTCTTTTGACATGCTCCCTTTTGTTTAAAAATAATTCTTTTTTATTGTTATCCGAATCGCGGAAATGTTCCTCAAAAAAACATACGGCAAAAGTCTAAGACCATTATAGTATATTTTTTAAAAAACATAAAGTATCCCTAAAAAATATTAAACGCGGCGGACAAATACGGTCCAAAAATGATAAATCCGACAGCAACAGAACCGAAACACGCCAAAAGCACCGCACCCGCCATCATATCTTTTACTATCTTTACGTAAGGATGCGAACGGGGCACTATGATGTCCGTCATCCTCTCAAAAATCGTGTTGATAATCTCCAGAACCAGAACCAAAAGAATCACCGAAATGAGCGCCGCCCATTCCCACCTTTGAATGCGGAAAAACACGGCAAAAAGAATCGCGGTTACGGCCGCCGAAACCTCAATGATAAAGTTCGGCTCTTGAAAAGCGTGTTGCAGTCCGTTCAAAGCGTGCTTAAAACTTTTTGCCAGTCTTTTGATCTTGATCATAGCTTACTATACCGAATTGAATTAATCCATAACAATCCATATACCTCATCGACATTATAACATTTCGGATTCCGCATTTCGGATTCCGCATTTCGGATTCCGGACCACACCAGAAATGGTGTGGGATACGGGATAGAACGTTTTTGCGCGGTGTTCACACCATCTCTGGTGTGATCCGAAAAATAAATCAATTTACCCTGCTACCTATATATTTTCTTTAAAATTTTTTCTTCCTTCTTATGCATCACGGCATAGTCCTCATCCTTAATATGGTCATACCCCAGTAAATGGAAAAGCCCGTGCACGAGAAGTATATCTATCTCTTTCTCAATCGAATGTTTTTTCTCCCGCGCCTGCTTCTGTGCCCGCGAATGACAGATAAAAATCTCGCCCAGATAAGACACTCCATCCTCGGGCGAAACAAAACCGTCATTGTTCTCCCCCTCAAAAGACAAAACATCGGTAACGCGATCCACACCCCTATACAACCTGTTAAGACTCCGGATTCTCTTCTCTCCGGTAAAAACCAAACTGACCTCGACTTCGCCCTTTATTTTTTCTTCCGCCAGCACCGCCTGCGCAACCGTTTCCAATCTTTTGGCGCCAACCCTATTTTTTGTAAAATTCCTTATTAAAAGAGTCATTATGTAAAAATAAGATTAAGCCTGCCGAGAGATCATCTCTTTCGCCTTTTGCAAAAAAGTCAAATCCCTTTCCCTCATGAACTTTTCAAAAGACTCGGCAGGAGCGTCATTTTTCAGAACACTGATTGCCTCATCCATGCCCAGCCATTTGAGTTGAAATCCGTTTGTCACTTCCCTTTCCGTAAAAGCTGTTGCCGCCGGCGTACCAACAACATCGGACAAATAGCAATAAGAAATCTGCAAAAGCCCGTCTCCGTCTCTATATTCAATAGTCATGCCCACATCCCGTGTCCTTATCTCGACACTGCAACCGGTTTCCTCCATAATTTCCCTTGCAAGCGCAGGTTTAACATCTTCGCCGTCTTCAATTCCCCCGCCTGGAAGTTTGTGATAGTTCTTTTTGGAAACAAACAATATCGCAATCTTCCCCTCGCGATTAAAAACCAGCGCCCGCGCCGCCTTGCGCAGCTTATAACGAATGTCTTTCTTTTCTCCTAGGGGCGCGCCGATATCGCTTTCTGAAATTTCCCTCAAAAGTTCCATGGCCGTCAATTATCGAATTATCTTTTCAACAAAAAACCACAAAAAAACTTTAAACGGCCATTAACCGATTAAAGTCTCTTTGACGATTTTGCCGACAAGAACGCCGTCCGCTCTGCCTTCAACAGCCTTCATGGACTCTTTCATCACCAAGCCGAAATTATTCGCATCTTTCTCGTCCAGACTTTCTATCGCTTTTTTGACTGCGCTTCTGATCTCGTCCTCGCTCATTTGCTCCGGCTGATATTTTTCCAAAATGGCAAGTTCCTCTCTTTCTTTGTCCGCCAGATCTTCTCTGCCGCCATTTACAAATTGCTCAATGGAATCCTTGCGGCTTTTGATATTTTTGCGAACCACGCCGAGCACGTCCTTGTCTTCCAACTCTTTGCGGACTTTCATAGCCTCATTTTTGATGTCGGAGGTGAGCATTCTCAGCACGTCCCTCGTGACACTGTCCCCTTTTCTCATCGCCTCTTTAAGATCTTCTTTTATTTTACTCTCCAATTCCATAAGTCTTAATTATAGCGGATTAAAAAGTTTAAACGAAACACTATCTCTTGAACTTGAATTCCTCGTCGAGCTTGCCCAGTTTGCGATCCTTCTCCTTCTGAGCTACGATTTCGTTCCTGCGCAAAGCGCTTTTGCGTCTCTCCGTACGGCTTTTGGTTTTTTCTTGGAATCTCGAACTGCGAGCCTGCAAAAGCAGCCCGCTTTGCTGGACCTTCCTCGAAAAACGCCTAAGCAAACTGCCAACGCTTTCGTTGTCTTTCTTTTTGACTTCAATCATTTCTTATCACCTCCAATGTGATATTTAGGATATATTAAAACTTCTTTAAGTATAACAGGATATTTGCGATTGGCAATACTTAATTTTGTCTGACCCACCTGCACTTTAAATCGCTTCTTTCAGCCAAATTAAAAGAGAAAAATCAATCTTTATTTGTCGTCTTTATTTGTCATTCCGGAATTTCGCTACTCTGAAATATCCGAAATCCCGTAGTTATGCAAGACAAGCATTGTATGTCATTTTTACGGGACATATATAATTATATGGTTCCGACTATAAATATAGGACACTTACGCATTTCAAACTTTCTCAATCTTCAATACTTTCTTTTTCGCGATAGAACCAACCTTTTGTCATTCCGGTAAGAATCCCTTGATTACTTGTTTAACTGTATACAAGGGATCTTTACAAAGATGACAAAAAAGGAATATATCAATGCGGGAATTATAAAAAAGTGATTTTATATAGTTCGAATGTGTAAGTCCTGATATATTTAAACGGCAGACAGCCCTGATATACCTAGCGTATTTTGAATTTTGAATTATACGGATCACACCGGAAATGGCGTGAACCACGCAGGACAGAACGTTTTTGCGTAGCATTTCACACCATCTCTGGTGTGGTCCGGATACAAAGTCGGATTTATGATTGATATAGGCATCGGGAAATGCAAGTGGGTCGGTTACTTTTATGCATCTCAAGTATATCGAATTTTGTTTTTTCTTTCAAAAAAATAATGTCATAAAACTGTCACTAAATTAAATTCTGTCTTTGATAGATGTCACTAACGATTATTCCACCAAATCATGTAAAGAAAGTTAAATACCAGTGTGGTCACAAGAACAATTACAGTAACTATAGAAAAGAGAACCACTGCCAAAAAGGTTTTTCTTTTTTTTCTTACAACAAATGCCATTCCGATAAAAAGAATCACGGCGAATAAAATAGCGACAAATATCCACATAAACACTATATAAACACCCACCATCTCTTCAGAACCGGATGCTGCCATTTGCCTTGACACATATAGCGAATAAAGAGAGGTCGCTAATGTTAGAAAAAGTAGAGAATCAAAAAACTTTGATTTCAGGCAAAGTAAGATTATCTCCGTCGGCTTGACGCTTTTTGCCGATTTTTTTTCAGCGATATGCGAGTCTTTTATTATACTACCAAGAGTAATTAAGTAAAAAACCGCCACGGGAGCCAAAAGAATAAAAATATTTATAATCTGAAGGCGATTAAAAATTTCGAACAAAAGAGCTGCCACAGCAAAGAGCAATCCGCTACCCAGAAACCAGAACGTATGTGAACGATTGGTATAATTTATATTAACCACCAAAACGGACAGTAAAATGACCAAGATAAAAAGCGCAAAAAGACAAAGATATATCCAGAAAACGGAGAAGCTATATATATACCAGTCAATAAGCAAGACCGCCATAAGCACGATCAACAAAGCTAACTCGTCGAATTTAAAACCGAAACTCGAGAAACCATTCTTTCGTTCATTTGCCAATTTAGATGTCTTTTCTTCTCTTTCCATAAAATTATCTTAATTTAATTATCCCCTTATGAAGATAATAATCACAATCCGATATTGTTGATTCTTCTGTTATAGGATTCATTACTATCCTGCCCACTCTTCGGAAATCGAGAGAAGAACCTCTTTTACTTTTACGTTCCGAATGATGGGGTTAGATATGCAGGAGCTAGGAATATCGTAGGGAGATAAATTATACTCAAAGCTATTATTATCATTAGCGCGAATATAACCATCAGAAAAAAACTCTTATTGACATTTTTTGTCGAAAGAATCATCCCGCTAAGAATCAACGAAAAGGATATGATAGAGGTCGCTAGATATACAAAAAGGATCACCAGCCCACCGAAAGGAAGATCTCCGGAAAGTTCATCGGACATTATTAACATTTTTTGAAAGGCTACCGCGAAAAAGAAAAGCCAGAACGATAAGATAAGTTTGAGGACAAAGCTTTCTGACCTCAAACACAATCCGATTAATTCATCCATACCGGAGACTTCTTCCGTTCCCCTTTTTACGCTCTCGATAATAGAGTCTTTTTTGGCAAAAATGATAGGCAAAAAAGAAATCGTTGAAAATACAACAACCGAAAAGGTAACGCTGGAGAAACTCATATCCGGTTTCAGAAAAAAATCTCCCATAAAAACAACAAGACCGATAAAAAGCAGATTCACGATCAGCCGATCAGAGGACGTTTTCTTTTTTGCTGTTAGAGCCGACAGAAAGAGAAGCGCAATAAAAAGAACGATGCCGATAATCGTAGAAAAGAAATCAACGAAGCAAAAAAATATCATTAACAAAATCAAAAATTTTAATTCTTTGGATTTCGAATAAAAAACAAAAAAATCATTATCTTCTATTGTTTTTTTAATCCCAAGTTCATTCTCCATAAAATTGTCTTAATTATTTCATAATCACATTCCGAGAATCAAACACCTTCAATATTTTGTCAATTTCGCGCTTCGTCTTTTTCTCTCCTATAACGATGAATACGTTATTTATTGCGTTACCCTCTTGGGATTATATTGGTTGATGAATAGCCAAAAGAAGAATAAAAACAAACGAATAAGACAGATAAAATATGATCGTCGCTATTGCCAATTTGACTATCGGAAGAAAAGACTTTTTAATCTTTCTGGTGACAAACAATGCACCGATAAAAATGAAAATAGAAGAAAGAACTGACATGACCAGATATGTAAGAAATTCATACACGCCCATTAATTCTAACTTGGGAAGCAGATTAATTAATCTTGCCAGAACCGTGCCGATCATCAAAAGCCACAATAACAAAGATAGTAATAACCTAAAACTTTTTGATTGAAGGCAAAAACCAGTAAACTCTTTCAGGGTTCTAATTTTTATTTTTTCCGTCTCTACATTTTTCTTCTCCGTCAAGATTCCGATTAAGGCAACGCAAGAGAGAGCAAACATAAGAACCGTAATAGTAATTTCAAATACAAGTAGCTTTAAGATTAGCAGATCCATATCCGACTCATATACAAAATCACTTGCAAAAATACATGCAACTGTTCCAAAAAATAAGAAAACAGCCGACTTAACAAGATTATTAATATTTTTAGCGATAACGACAAAAGACAAGATAAAAATTACCGCAGAAGCTAGTAGGCTACAGTCCACTACCAAAAATAAGGTACTCATCCTAGCGCCACTTGCTATTGTAGCCAAGAATTGCCATCCACCTCCCAAATAGTAACCGCCGTCTACCGCGAAATAAACAGTCTCTCGAAATATATTACGAAATGTAAGAAGAAACAATGCACCTAAAATCAATAATTTAAAATCGTCAGACCTGAGAAAGGACCCATCGGAACTCTTATTCTTATCAGTCCTCGAAGTAGATATTTCTTTTTCCCCTCTTTCCATAAAATTATCTTAAATTAATTATCTCTTATCTCCAAATCTCAAACCTTCAGTAGCTTATCGATCCAACTCTTTATCAGTTTGAGGGTTTTGGAGGTACGGCTGCCGGCGTCATAGACCATTGCTTTTGCCAGGAAGGTGTCGGATTGGGACAGTTCGTTGACTATCCTATTAATTTTTCAGAAATTGAAAGGAGACTAAAAAAAATAGCTGAACATAAGGGCATAAATAACATAGTTAACAGCGCAAACGACAATATTGCAAGAATAGTTTTCTTATTTTTCCTAGTGACAAGTAGCATCCCACCAAAAATCAACAAAAAAGACGAGATAAAAACAGTTAAATAAACAAAAAGAACGAAAAGACCGTCCATTTCTTCGATAGCATTGTCAACCACGATTTTATTGGCAATCGCTCCCCACAGAAAGAGCCAGAGCGACAAAACAAAAAGCAGGCAAAAATCTTTTGATCCCATACAGAGATGAATCAGCTGTCTTGCATAGCTCACCTCCATACCCTCCGCTTGTATAGCATTAGACTCTTTAATTATTTTAATAAAAACCAAGATGGCGGCACATACAATAAACATAATAATAACAAGCGGATTAAAACCGAGTTCATTCGCATCAACTTTTAAAAAAAATATTCCCACAAAAAGCATTAGGCAGAAAGAGAAAGAAAAAACAGAAGATCTATTAACCGTGGTAATCTTTTTCACCATTAGCGCGGAGACAAAAAATATCGTTCCGGCCAAGAGAATGCTGCGATCATCACCCGGATTACTTGGAAACATAGCAAGAGCCGCTATCACTAAAGCTAACAAAAAGACATAACCAACAAAGTTTTTGTGTTTATTGATCTCAGAAAAAATTCCGCTTTTCTTTTCCATAAAATTATCTTAAATTAATTATCTCCTTATCTCCAAATCTCAAACCTTCAGTAGCTTATCAATCCAACTCTTTATCAGTTTAAGGGTTTTGGAGGTACGGCTGCCGGCGTCATAGA
>Ga0172378_10000322_pt1 | contig 41423 bp, 39 predicted proteins | sample GrowelOW332metaG_FD_119755 | JGI IMG/M metagenome (GOLD analysis project Ga0172378, IMG submission 119755) | Groundwater microbial communities from an aquifer near a municipal landfill in Southern Ontario, Canada - Pumphouse #3_1 metaG | ecosystem: Environmental > Aquatic > Deep subsurface >...
CCAGGATATCCGATTTTAGTTGGTGTATTCTTTTCTTGCCTAGGTATCTTTCAATCATTTCAATCATATAGAGAATCAAATGATATTGCATATACGATATTGTTGCCAGTATCAAAGAAAGATATAGTAAAAGCTAAATTTATTTTTGTTTTGACTATACAATTCTTAACCTTTTTAATAATGTTTATAATAACAATAATTAGAATGACAATGCTAGTTGATGTAGAGGCATATGTGTTGAATCCATTACTTACAGCAAATCTAGTATTCTTAGGGTATGTATTAGTCATTTATGGTTTATTTAATTTTTTATTTGTTAGGGGATTCTTTAAAACTGCTTATAAGTTTGGAAAACCATTTGTATCATTTACTGTAGTTGGATTTTTAGTAATTTCATTAGCTGAGTCTTTACGATATATACCTGGTTTAGAAGCGTTAAATTCATTGGGATTTAATAATTTAAGTATTCAACTAATAGGACTAATGGTAGGATTTATTATTAATGTTCTACTAAATTATATTAGTTATAAATGTTCAGTGAAAAGTTTTGAAAGAATCGATTTATAAAGGTAAACAGTTAAGGGTATAAACTTTTTTAGTGAGGTACGAAATTGTATCAAAATAGTCGCCCTAACACACAAACAATACCAAGACTTTCAAACCTTTTCGGCCCATTGACCGGAGGAGAAAGTCTTTTTTATTAATTACATTGACGTACGTATTAGCGTATGTTAATATATAAATGAAGGAGAGTGAATTAATATGTCATATAATACTAATATTACTAATGCAAGAAAAGATTTGTATAAATTGGCAGAACTTGCAATTGAAACAGGACTAGAAATAAATATAAATACTAAAAAAGGAAATGTCGTATTAATATCGGAAGATGATTATAGAGGGCTTTTAGAAACTATCTATTTAAGTCAAAATAAAGAGTATAAAGAAACATTAATTGAAGGCTTAAAAGCTGATGTAGAAAAAGGTATTAAAGAGAAAGATGTTGATTGGTAATTTAAATGTATGAAATAGTTTTTTCAAAAAGAGCAGTTAAAGACATTAAGCTTTTAAAACAACACCCTTCATTACTTAAAAAGGCAAAGAACTTAGTAGAAATCATTAAAAAAGACCCATTTAAAACACCACCTACATTTGAAAAACTAGTAGGTGACTTAGAAGGGTTATACTCTAGAAGAATTAACATTCAACATAGACTTGTTTATAAAATTAAAAATAAAGTTATTTATATAGTAAGACTTTGGACTCATTATAATAGATAAGAAAAGTTTTGATTATCTAAAACTAGGAGAATAATTAGCTAAATAATTATAAGTTATAAATAATGAATGTATCTTATTTAATAACGCTTTGATATTTAAATTAACCAAATATAAAACACAAGAACAAAATTTACTAATTACAATTAAAAAAACGGAAACAAATAACAAAGATTCTGTAATAGCGTATCATAGAGCCATATTTTTAATAATAGACAGATCATTACGTTATAGTAATGTAATCATCTCAAAATAATATTAAAAATATTATAAAATAGAAATACTGCATGCATTTCAGTCACAGCACCAAAGAAATGCTAGCATTCTACTCACGACAACACAAGTTTTAAATTTCAAAAGCTACACCCCAGTGTGGCATTTTTTCTTTTCATTAAAATTTAAAGTATTATTTAAACAGTCGTTTTTTTAAAATATAAATATAGTGCCAACATGACTTATAAGAAAATATCCTATCAAACCCTTTATGAATATTTCCGAACTACAAAATATAAAATCAAAGTTTAAACAAAAATGTATTGTGTCAAAAATATAAAACGGCGCTGACACTATTGTAAGCAAGCGTTATATTGTTAAATTTAAAATAAATTTAGAAAACGGATTATTGAATAATCACATTTCAGAACATCTTGGTTCAAATATTTTCAATTTAATAGGAATCCCAGCGCAAATAACGATGCTAGGTAAATATAATAATCGACCGGTTGTTCTCTGTAAAGATTTTAATCAAGATAATGAAGTTTTTGTGCCTTTTAACGGCGTAGGTGAATCTTCGTTAGAAAGGGATAAAGAGCTTTATCAATATACATATGATGATATTACTAGAATGCTTCAAGAAAATTCTAAAATAACAAATGTTGATGAAACAATTAATATATTTTGGGATATGTACATTATTGACGCTTTTATCGGAAATTTTGATCGACATGGAACAAACTGGGGTTTTCTTAAAAAAAACAATACCTACTGTTTTGCTCCTATATTTGACAATGGGTCATCATTATTTCCAAGAAGAAACAATGATAAACTCCTTAATGAAAGATTTGAGAACGAAGAAAGATTACAAGAAATTACTTTCAAATATCCAACTTCACAAATAAGAATAAACAAATCTAAAAGCTCTTATTATGAAGTTATTAATAGTTTACAGTTTAAAGATTGTAATGAAGCGTTAAAAAGAATTTATAAAAAGATTGATTTAAATAAAATAAATAGTTTTATTAATTCCCAAGAGCTATTAACAAAACTACAAAAGAAATTTTATATAAAAATACTAGAGTACCGATATAACATGATTATTAAAGCGTCATATCTAAAGTTAGAAGGAAAATTCAATGAATGAAATAATAATGAAAATAGATAATGTAAAAGTAATATATCAAAACTTTGGCTATATCACTTATAAATATAATAAGTCACTTTATTTTAAGGTTGCTAAGTTAATATATGAAAGATTTGAAGGTGAATCTTTTCAATATACCTTTGAACCTTTTTACGATGTCTTGGATATCTTAAAAATCGGTATTCCTGGGATTGATTTATCGTTAAGGAGAAAAGTGTATTATCGTTCTAATATAACCCCGGTATTCATAAGTGAACGCATAACTCCAAAGAACAGAGTAAACTTAAGAGATAAACTTAAAAGGCAAGGGATGGATTATTATCAACCATTTTTATTAGCTCTTGATTCTAAATTCAGTTATTCAGGTGATAAATTGAGTTTAAAAAGCCAAGATTTTTTTAATAGGGAAGTATCTTCTTATAAAAATATAAAAGATCTTTATAAAAATATCCCATTAACCCTAAAAAACCTTGCTGCTAGAAATATTTTTATGATAGATGATACTAAAATTACCGATCAAAACAGATATTACTACTTAAAGATTTATTTAGGTCTTTATAAAAACATAACAGAATACTATGTTGAGAAAAATAAGAAGAGTAGAGGCAGAAACAAACAAGTGATTTCTGATGAACTCTTGACTGAAATAAGAAACCAGCATTTGCATGGTATTATAAGTATTAATGAAGCGATATCGAGAAGTGGATTAGGTTCAAAATCAACGTTTTATCGTAGACTTAAAGAACTTGAAAAAAAATAGATTATTTTTATTTTATAATTTTGTAAAGAGTTTTTTTATTTATCTTTATCGTTAATAAAATTCAATTAAATCGTTATCTTTCGCCACGAGTCTTAATCAAATATCTAATCGTTGAATTGGTGAAATATTTCAAAACAGCTTTCGTAGTATTATATACGTAACTTTAAGAAAACTATAAAAATTTTTAGCACACTAAAACTCTAATTGCTCAAATCCATCTAACCACTCAACAAAATATTAGTTCAAAAAGAAGACAATCGCAGCCCTAAAAGAAAAAGATTAAAAAACAATAATTTCATTAAAGTTAACTAAAAACTATCTAAAAAGCACTTTTATAATTCTTTAAAAGGGATATTTAAGTTTGAAAACTTAACTTCATCAACTTTGCTGTTTTTTTCTAAAAAGCTTTCTACATCAGCACGTTTTTCGCTTTTATTAGCGAATAATACTGCAAGCGGATAATTATCTTTGTCTAAATATGCTAATGTAAATTTACCACTATTTAAATCTCCTCTTTTAACAATTTTATCCCAAGATAAAGCATGGCCAAGATATTCAAAGGTTTCCTCATATTGGTCGGTCCAAAAATACGGAATTGCATGGTAAACCTCACTATCTTCTTTAATAATATTATGGGCGACTACTTTTGCTTGATTATAAGCGTGTTCCCAATGTTCAACATGAATTAGTTTGCCTTTATAAGGCCAAACAGTTGCATCTCCAATGGCGTAAATATCGGAAAGAGAAGTTTTTCCATATTGATCAACGATAATGCCTCTTTCCACCTTTAAATCTGGATGGCTTAACGTAGTATTAGGAATAACACCAATTCCAATAATTGCCATTTCAGCATTTATTTTAGTACCGTCTTTAGTTAAAACTGCTTTTAAATTGCCTTTTTCATCATTAATAAACTCAGTAACAAACTTCTCAGTAATAATCTTAACTCCCTTTTTTTCATGCATCTTAACAAAGTAACTCGAGGCCTCATCACCCAAAATTCTACTTAAAGGTTTCTCTAACGCCTCTACGACCGTGACATTTTTGCCAAGTTGATTAAAACTAGAAGCGAGTTCTAAACCGATAAAACCAGCCCCGATAATTAAAACATCATGGCTATTTCGCGACCACCTTTTAATATTAAGGGCATTTTGATAGTTTCTTAAATAAAAGATCCCTTTTGCATCGCTTCCCTTAACGTCGAGATGTCTTAATTTCGAACCCATCGCGAGCACCAATTTATCATAAAATATCTTTTCATTATCAGCAGTCTTAATAAAAGACTTTCCATAATTAAGCTCCGTAACTAATTTACCTAACTTTAAGGTAATATCGTTTTAATCATAAAAATCTTGACCTTTAAAAAGCGGCGCTTTTGTTAAATCCTCGTCTTTCATCCAATCCTTAGAAAGAGGATAAAGATTATATGGTAGAGTGCTTTCCTGGTCAAGCAAAGTAATCGGTTCTTGAAAGCCTTTCTTCCTTAATTCTTTTAAAAGATGATAACCAGCAATACTGGCACAACAATAACAACCCATGTTTCATTTTGATTCTCCTTTCCAAATTTTATCTTTAAATAAAATTTACTTTCCTTTTTAATCTCGTTATCATATTAAAGATAATAAAATTTTATTAATTTCACCTCTCACTTGAGGTTTTTTTCATTAAAATATCTAAGCCGCCACTAACATCAATCACAGCTCCGCTTAAATAATCGGAGTCTTCTTCGCATAAAAACGCGATTACTCTCCCAATATCTTCTCCTGTCGCATTTCGCATCTTAAAAGGATTTTCAACTTCTTTAATAGTTAATTCTTTAAACTCACTTTTAATATCTCCTGGAGAAACCACATTAGCAGTAATTCCATAATCTCTTTCTTCTAAAGCTAAAGTTTTTGTCAAAGAAATGACAGCTGACTTAGCAGCCGCGAAAACACCTCGGTACTTCCAAGGAGCGTTATTACTACCACCATTAAAACCTAAAACAACAATTCTTCCCCACTTACTTTTTCGCATCCCAGGTAGCACTTCTTTAAGTAAATAAAAATAACTATTTAAATTACCCTTAATTAAATAATCCCATTCTTGGTAATTATAATCGTGGATAGTTTTATCTTCTCTAATAAAAGGTCCGGCATTGTGAATTAAAATATCGACATCTCCGAGTTTTTCTTTAATCATTTTAAACATTCTTCCGACATCTTCTTTTAAGCTAACATCTGCTTGGATAGCTAAAGTAGCGACTTGATAAGTTTCCTTTAAATAATTAGCTAACATAAGTGCTTCTTTTTTACTAGAACGATAATTAATTACGATATTATAGCCTTTTTTAGCGAGCAAAGTAGCTATTTGGACACCAATCCCTTTAGCGCTACCCGTAATCAAAGCGAGACGTGACTTACTCATAAATTTATCCTTTAATTAATGATAAAAACTCCGCTCTTGGCGCTGCTTGCTTTTCAAAGATTCCTCTCACTGCCGAAGTAGTTGTTAATGAAGTCCCTTTTTTAATCCCACGACTACACATACACATATGCTTCGCCTCAATAACAACTATCGCTCCCAAAGGTTCCAGTTTTTCTACAAGCGCATTAATTATTTCCGTAGTTAATCTTTCTTGAACTTGAAAACGTCTCGCATAACCTTCAACTACTCGAGCTATTTTAGAAAGACCTGTCAACTTCTTATGAGGGACATAACCGACATGAACTACTCCAAAAAACGGCGCCAAATGATGCTCACAAAGCGAATAAAACTCAATATCCTTAACAATTATTAACTCTTTATTAGGAATATCAAAGAGCGTCTCTAAATGCTTTTTAGGATCTTCGCGGTAGCCTTCTGAATATTCTAAAAAAGCCTTTATAACTCGCTGTGGAGTTTCCAAAAGCCCGTTTCTACTTGGACCATCCCCACATAGTTCCAATAGTTCTTTTAAAGCCATTTTAATCGTTTCTACTTGTTTTAATTTTTTATCTAATTGATCTGGATTATTAACTAACCCAGGAAATTTTTAAATAGTAATTATTCTTCTTTTCTCATCTCAATATCTTAAGATGTTTTACCAAAAAAACATCGTTCTCCTTCCAGCCAAGGAAACTAAGATTTTAGATATTTGGTTTTTAAATATAAAGATGGTAAGTGAAAATAAATATCCTTATTTAACTCTCTCCTTGTAAGTTAATTTTAGCGCGGTCGGCTTGATTGTCAAATCATTTGCTTGCATATTATTAAATAAAAACAGTTTAATTAAAAGAACAAACAAGGACTATTATTATCACCAATATAATAAATAGGAAAAAACCAATCCTTATTTGGTTGTTAGATTAAACATCAAGTCTATTCGGATAGAGATAAATTTTCAATACAAAATTAATTTCAATTTAAAACAGGAAAAAAAGCTTTTCCATTTTTCTGAAGGCGCTTTAAACCGTTGTTAGTTTTTTTGAATCTTTAAAAACGATAAAGTTAATTAAAGTCGCTAACATAATCGCTGCGATATCTAAAAAGGCTGCCAAAAAACGATAAGGGTTCAAGATTTTATCGATTGTATATTCACTTAAATAATAACCAAAAAAGATAATTACCGCCATTAAAAAAATCCAAAAAACAGTCTTTTTAAAAGACAATTTGCTCATATCAAACAAAAGCCCGAAAACAACTCCAATCGCCGCCCCTGACATGATGAGCCAAACTGCCCCACTAAAAACAAATAAATCAGCTTTATTAACATCAATAAGCAAATAAATTATTCTTAATATTACCCAAGCAAAAAAGTAAATAAAAGCTGACAAAAAGGCGTCAGTAGGCTGATAACGATAACTCCTTTCGCTGGAAAGATAACCTAAAAAGATCCCATAAATAAGCATGGGAATAAAAAAGATTAGTATTTTTCTAAAATAGCCAATAAAGTCTACATCAATAGTTGGTTCAAACTTTAAGGCGAACCACACTAAAGTAATACTCATACTATAAATAACACCTTTAAAGAGCTTATGAGCAGGAATATATTTTTTAACATAAATAAAAACAATCGTTAAGACAACAAAAACAACAATGTTAATAAATAAATAATTATAATGAAAAACCTCCAAGCGAGGATTATCAAGTTTTAAAAAAGCTAAAAAATTATCATCAACTAAAACTTGTGTTAATAGCTTCACTACTGTCGATAACAAACTAATCCAAACAACTTTTAAAAATGTCTTCATCTTTACCTCTTTTTATCCTCCTGGATAATAAAATTATATCACAGGAAGGGTAGTTTTAATAATCGCTATTTTAACTAATACTATCATATTTAGAACGCAATTTATAATTTTTATGATTTCATTTGAAAAAGAATCTTCCTTTCGCTATGATAAATGCGGTGAGAAAATTGGTAAGTTTAAATATGTTAAAAATTGGGCAAACACTCTCTGTTAGAGAATTATCCGGCCCCAAAGATATTAAATATAAATTATATGACTTAGGTATAACCAAAGGTGTTAAATTAACCTTAATATCTAAATCTCCACTTGGAGATCCCTTTAATATTTTAGTAAGAGGTTATAATCTCGCTATCGAAAAAGAATTAGCCATTAAAATTAAGGGCACTCTTTTATGAGAGTTGTTTTAGTTGGCAATCAAAATAGCGGTAAATCAACACTTTTTAATTTACTAACCAAAAAACATCAAAAAATAGCTAACTATCCTGGCGCGACAGTCGATTTTATGGAAGGCTATACAAAAGATAAAAGCATTCATTTTACTGATTTACCAGGAGTTTTTTCTTTGACTCCTTACTCGCCTGAACAAGAAATTACTTTAAATTATTTACTAAACCAAGACTATGATCTTATTTTAAACGTTATTGACGTTACTCAATTAGAACGCAGCCTTTATTTAACTACTCAATTAAGTGATTTAGATAAACCGGTTGTTGTTGCTTTAAATATGAGTGACATCTTAAAACAAAACGGAGAAAACATTCACTTGGAAACGTTGGAAAAACGCTTTGGAATGAGTTTTATTAAAATAAGCGCTACTAAAAATGATGGCATCTTTGATCTTTTATGTTTAATTTCAAGTAAAGATTATTTAAAACATAAACACCCTCTTTATCCCCAAGAAATTGAAACAGAAATAACTAAAATTATTCCTTCATTAAATACCGATAATAAACGCTATTATGCTTTAAAATTATTAGAAAATCATGAGTCTTTCAATGACGTTATCGCTGAAAGCCACGCTAACATTGCTAGTTTTACTACAGATCTTTATGAATATCTTGCTCATCACCGTTATAACTTTATTGAAGGCCTTTTAAAAAGAGCTTTCGTTAAGTTAACTAAATATGATAAGAGAACTGCCAAGATTGACAAAATACTTTTAAATAAATACTTGGCGATTCCTATCTTTTTATTAATAATGTTTTTTATTTACACTTTTAGTGTTGGTTTTATTGGTTCTCGAAGTGTCGATTTTATGGAAACCAGTATCGACAACCTCTCTAACTTTTTAAGAACTTGGCTTAGTGGTCTTAACGCTTCCTCTTGGTCTATTAGTCTCTTGGTTGATGGCGTTATTAATGGAGTGGGGACGATGGCAGCTTTTATCCCTCAGTTGATAGTTTTATTTATTTTTATCAACCTTTTAGAAGCGACTGGCTATATGACAAGAATCGCTTTCTTTTTAAATAAATTATTTCGCCGTTTTGGACTTTCCGGGAGAGCTTTAATTCCTTTTATTTTAGGCAGTGGTTGTAGTGTTCCTGCCATTATGTCTTCTAGGACGATTGCTAATAAAAAAGAACGTGATATGACTATCATTTTAACTCCAATGGTACCTTGTAGTGCTAAACTGCCGATTATAACTTTATTTGGAAGCTTCTTTTTTAAGCAATATGCTGGTTTAATAACTTTTTTACTTTATTTAACTTCTATTTTAGTTATTCTCCTAATGGCTATTATTATGAAATATCTTTTTAAAGTTAAAACTACTACTGGTTATCTTTCGGAAATGCCAACTTATAAGCTTCCTAAACCAAAGTATCTCTTTAGGGACGTTATTAATCAGGTTTGGGACTTTATTAAAAACGCTACTACTATTATTTTATTGGCTAGTCTTGTAATTTGGGTTTTGCTTTCCTTTAATTTTAAGTTTCAGTATGGCGTTCCTATTGAAAAAAGTATTTTAGCTTATTTGGGTAATATTTTAGCTTATTTATTTTATCCTTTATTTGGTGAGTTATCATGGGCTTCAAGTGTTTCTATTTTACAAGGTTTGGTGGCTAAAGAGCAAGTGGTTAGTTCGATGAAAGTAATTGCTAGTGTCTCTAATAGCAGTTCTATTTTAACTGCTAGTGTCTTTACCTTCTTTACGACTGCGAGTGCTTTAAGTTTTATGATTTTTAATTTATTTAGCGCTCCTTGTATCGCTTCTATCGCCGCTATGAAGGGTGAATTAGGCAGCACTAAAAAAACATTTTATGCCGTTTTATTTCAAACCGGCTTCGCTTATTTATTTGCTAGTTTAATATTTTGGATTTTACATTGGGGAGGGTTTTAATAATGGTTATTGATTATTTGATTTTAGCGTTTGTCTTAGTACTTGTTGCTTTAATCGTTTACTTCCGTTTTATTAAAAAGGGTAGTACAGGCACTTGTAATTGTTATAAAGCTAAGACTTGTGGGCTTAAACTTAATGAATTAAAGGATTTATTTAAGGAAAACAATTTAAACAACTAATAGATATCTTGTTTAGTTTTTTCGTGATATACTTATTACGGTGATATAAATGGAGTGGTTAATCGATATTTTAACTAAAACTGATCCTTTAATATTGATTTTAATTTTTGTTTTTAAAATTATTGAAGTTACTGTTTCGACCTTAAGAATTATTTTAATTAATAAAGGATTTAGAAAAATCGGCGTTATTTTGGCAGCTGTGGAAATCATCTTATGGCTAATACTAGCTAGTACCGTTATTACTGGAATTTCCGAAAGTCCAATGAAAGGTGTTGCTTATGGTCTAGGTTTTATTTTTGGTGTCTTCACTGGTTCTATTTTAGAAGAAAAGCTAGCTTTTGGAAAAGTTTTAATTCAAGCTATCACCCCAATAGAAAACGGTCATATTATTGCAGCCTCATTAAGGAAAAATGGCTATGGTGTAACAATTTTAGATGGTAAGGGCAAGGAAGAAAAAAGGCTTATACTGATGATTTTAGCTAATAGAAGAGATATTAGTATTGCTGTTTCAACTATCAAAGAAATTGAGCCCACTGCGATGATAGTGTCTCATGAAACTGTTAATCTAGCTGGTGGATTTACTCAAAAAATACGTCATTTATTTAAATAGAGAACTTAAATGTTCTTTTTTTTACGATATTTTACCATCTTTAACATTTAACTTGAACTTAAGGTAACTTTACTTTAAACTTAATAATAAACAATTATAGAAGGAGAGTTTTAAAATGATAAAAAGATTACTAAAAGAATTACTTGGAACCTTTATTTTGGTTTTTATGGGAACTATCACAGCCGCATTAACTAATAACGTAATCGCGATTGCTTTCGCTTTTGGAATCGCTGTTATTATCGCTGCTACTGTTTTTGGAGGGGACTTTAATCCCGCTGTTTCTTTAGCAAAATGGATTAAAGAAGAAATCTCTTTAAAAGAATTTGGCCTTTTGGTTGTAACCCAGTTTAGCGGTGCTATTATTGCTTCTTTATTTATTTTTCTCTTACTCAACGGCAATAATACCGGATTAGGTGCTAACTTAGTCGATGCTAGTCTTTCTAGCAATGCTGGTGTAATTATCGCCTTGGTTGTGGAAATTGTTTTAACATTTATTTTTGTTTTAACTGTTTTAGTAGCGGTAAAAAAAGAGCAGATTTATCCGCCTTTATTAATCGGTGTTGTTTTAATTGGTATCGTTATTGCTGGTTTTTATATTACTGGAACATCAGTAAATCCTGCTCGCAGTTTCGCTCCCGCTATTTTTGTTGGGGGGAGAGCACTAAAAGAAGTTTGGGTTTTTATTGTCGGTCCTCTTTTAGGGGGAACGTTGGCAGCCTTGGTAGATCTCTTTTTAATTACCGATTAGTCAAAACTTAAAAAAATCTTAATTGCTGAAACATTAAAGTCTCTTTATTACTTTAGATAAGAGGCTTTTTTTAAATATCTTAGGATTTTTATTTTTTATTACAATAGCTTACATAAAGTCAAAAGGAGTAATTGGTTTTGTTTTTTCTTCTTCCTCTTCTTCTTTTAAGTAGTTTATTAACATCGTTTGCCTTTTTTCATTTAAAATTTTGGCGGCTTTAACAATTAAGTCCATCTCTCCTAGCAAATAAAGATGAGTTTTGGCGCGGGTAATTCCGGTATATAATAACTCTTTTCTTAACATTCCTTGATATTGTCTAGACAAAGGCATAAAAACAATTTTATATTCTGAGCCTTGCGATTTATGAACACTAATGGCGTAAGCTAAATTTAATTGATTAAGCTCTTGCTGATGGTATTTTACTTCATTACCATCAAAATCAACTATCATTATTTTACCATCACGAGTTTCATAAATATCTTTAACCTTACCAATATCACCATTCATAATATTTTTTTCAGGAACATTAACTAGTTGAATCACTTTATCGTTTTGATAAAATGTTATCGCCCCGCTTTGAATGCTTAAGCCTGTTTTCGTGATGAGATGGTTTTGACAAATATTATTAAAATTATCAATTCCCATTCCTCCCTTATAAAGTGGGATTAAAACCTGAATATCATCATATAAACTATAATTTTCTTTTAAAGCTTGATCTAACAAAGTTAAAATATTTGCAAAAATATCTTTTTGCTCGATTTTAATAAATTTAATATCATCACTGGAGTGATAATGAAAGTTTTCTACCGTTTGTTCGTTAATATGATTAGCAAGACTGATAATTCCGCTATCTTGAGCTTGACGATGGATTTCATGAAGTTCTTTCGTTACTATCATATTAGAATCGATCATATCACCTAAAACATGACCAGGACCGACGCTTGGTAGCTGATCCTTATCACCCACAAAAACGACTATCGCTTTATTATTTATCGATTTTAATAATTGATCCATTAAATAAATGTCGATCATTGAAGACTCGTCAACAACAATTAAACTCTGCGGCAAAAGGTTGCTTTCGTCATAATAAAATTTACCTTCATAGTCATAGCCTAAAAGTTTATGAATTGTAAAAGCAGGAATTCCCATTACTTCTTGCATTCGTCTTGATGCTCTTCCAGTGGGAGCACACAAACCAATATAATTAGCAATCGATGTTTCATAAATATTTAAGTTATAAAGTTTACTATAAACTAGCATTAACCCTTGAAGAATTGTTGTTTTTCCTGTTCCTGGACCACCAGTTATAATCGTTAAAGGATTAGTTAAAGCGGTAACTATCGCTTCTTTTTGTTCCTTAGTATAAGAGATGTTTAAGCGTTTTTCTACAATTTCTACTTCCGAGATGATAAGGTCTTTATCGACTTCAATCTCACGGTTAAATTTGAGTAAATTAGTGGCGATATTTTTTTCCTTAAAATAAATCTCTTTAATGGTATATAGACCATCAATAACCATAATCGCTGCTTTCGCAATTAAAGTTTCTAACCCTTCATCAATTAACTTGTCGGCAATATTTTTTAAAACTGTTCTTACTGCATACAGCAATTGGTCTAAAGTTAAATACGTATGCCCTTTAGCAAATATATAAGCGTTAAGAGCGTAAATTATGCCGGCTTCAATTCTTCTTTTATCATCAAAAGGAATACCCATTTTTAAAGCAATTTTATCAACCCTTAAAAAACTAAATCCGACAATATCTTCAATAATTTGATAAGGATTTTCAGCTAAAACCATTAAGGTTTCTTTTTGATAGAAGGAATAAAGTTTAGAAGCCATATCTAAAGGAATTTCTCTTTTTATCAATTCCATCATAATTTTATCGTGTTCTTGATCTTTTTTTAATTCTTGATATAACCTTTCTATTTGTAAAGGTGTAAAGAGCAATGCTTTTAAAACAGTTTTATCAGCTAATATTTTTTCAATCGCTTCTAAACCTAAATGTTTAACTATCCTTGCAGCTCTTACCGGTCCAATCCCTGTAAAAATTGGACTGGATAAATAGTTGATTAAAGCATTATAATCTTGCTTACTCGATTTTTCATAACTTAAAACTTGGTATTGAATTCCATATGTTTTATGATTTACTTCTTTAGTTTCAAACTTATAAAAAACATCTATAACAAGCGGCGGTAAATAACCAACTATCGTCTCAATTTCACCATTTTCTAATTCAATTTTATAAATGGAATAACTATTTTCCTTATTATAATAAAGTTGTTGAATTACAATTCCTTCTAAAATCAAGTTTTCGCACCACCTTTGTTTTGATAACCCATTAACATTAAACTAGCTAACATTAATAGACTTGCTAAAATAATGAACAAATAAAAATTAATAACCCCATAAAGAACACCAGCTATTGCTGGACCTAAAACCGCCCCTAAAGCTAACGCACTTTGCCGCAGCCCCATTAATGCACCAGTGTTTATCACTTTTTGTTCATTTAAATGAGCGATCATCGCTGGTTCATAAACAGTTTTGAATCCAGTATAAACCATAAAAAGCGAAAAGATAAAATAAATAACCCCCTCTTGAGGTAGAATAAATGTTAAAAAACTAAATAATCCCGCCCCCATAAGACTAATTACCACGATTTTAAGTCCTTGATATTTTCTTAATAAAAAGGGAACTACTACTAAAGAAACAAAAATAGTTATAATACCCGTCACGAAATTAACAACTCCAATTGTCGATGTTAAATGGTTTAAATCTGTTAAATAAAGATCTAAATAACGGGCAAAACTAATAAAAGAAATGTTGGCTATCATCACCACTATAAACAATAAATATAATCCCTTAGGTAAGGTCTTTATTTCTTTTAAAGCGGGAAACAATTTCCTTTTTTCCTGCTTTTGATCTTCTTTATTTTCAAATAAGAAAAATGCTAGTAAAAAAAGTATCATTGAAAAACCAGCTTGTAAATAAAATATATTTTTTAGGTCATCAAAATAATCACCTAATAAACCACCAATCAAATATCCGAAGGAACCTCCCAAGACAACTAAGGCTAAATAAATTGAAAGTTGCGTTTTTTTATTGTTAATGGGCATTTCTAAAAGGTAAGTAAGAGTTAACACTTGAAAAGAAGCTGTAAAAATACCAGCCGTAAAACGAACTAATAAAATTAAATATTGATTATCAAAATAACCAAATAAAAACTGGCTAAGACCATAACCTAAAAAACCGATACCAATTAAGATACCTTTTGTTTTAGTATTGCCTAAGTTTCCCCAAAAAGGGGCCGCTAAAAAGATTCCTAAATTCATTGCTGCGAAAAAGAGACCAAAAAAATAGTCATCAACTTTTAAAACTCTTAAATAGGCAGGAGTAATTGGATGAACTAAATTAGTAACTAACCCTAATAAAAATGCAAAAAATTGCAAATATATAATTCTTTTAAGCACTAGTAAAGTCGCCTTTCTTGATCAAAATAAACTTGATCGATAAAGCCGCCGCCAACACAAACTTCTCCTTCATAAAAGGCAGCTGCTTGTCCGGGAGTAACAGCTCTTTCTTGGTCTGGATAAATAACTTTTAGGGTAGTTTCATCTAACCATTCTAAAGTAACTTTAACATCTTCGCTTCGGTATCTAAATTTTGCTGTAAAGAAGCGGTTTTCCAAGTCTTTATCACCTCTAAAAACAACATCTTTTACAATGCAATTATTTGAATATAAATACTCATTATGATAACCTTGGCCGACATATAAAACATTCGCGCTTAAATCTTTTCCAATCACGAACCATGGTGCTGGTGGATAGTCTTTCAAACCACCAATATCGAGCCCTTTTCGTTGCCCGATCGTATAATTATAAAGCCCATTATGTTCTTTAATTACTTTACCATCAATTGTCTTCATCAAACCCTTTTGAGCCGGTAAATAATTTGCCAAAAAAAGTTCAAAATCACGTTCTCCAATAAAACAAATTCCGGTACTATCTTTTTTATCATAAACAGCTAACTTTTGTTGAAAGGCTCGTTCTCGAACTTCTTTTTTAGAAAGTTCACCTATTGGAAATAGAACTCTTTTTAACTGTTCGCTAGTTAACTGCGATAAAAAATAAGATTGATCTTTGTTGTTGTCTTTTCCTCTTAATAAATGTGTTACGCCAGCTCTTTCTTCTTTTCGAGCATAGTGTCCCATCGCGATATAATCAGCATCTTTGCTAAAAGCATATTCTAAAAATGATTTAAACTTTATTTCATTATTACATAAAATATCGGGGTTGGGAGTTCTTCCCTTTTGATATTCTGCTAAAAAATAAGCAAATACCTTTTGCCAATATTCTTTTATAAAATCTATTTTAGTTAATTTAACTTTTAATTTCTTTGCCACTTTTAAAGCATCTTCATAATCAATCGTTTGAGCGCATTTTTCAAACTTTGAAGTCGGATTCCCTTTAATGTCATTATTAATAGCGGAATCCCAATTTTGCATAAAAACAGCTTCGACTTGGTAACCCTTTTCCAACAGCAAAGCTAAGGCGACCGCCGAATCAACTCCCCCTGATAAACCCAGTATTACTTTTTTCATTCACTGTCACTAGCCATTTTAAAATGATTACGAGCGGAAAGAGATAATTCTGTGACTTGAGGTCCGTCAGGAATAACTTGCCTTTTAAACTGGGCGGTTTTAAAACGTTTTAAAAAGGATTTAACAAAGGATTCTGCTGCCTTGTTTTCGTAGGAGAAAGCTTCTTTTAATAAAAATATTAACCGTTTTTCACTATCCCCACAAACTAAATGACGATAAATTAAAAAATCATTTATTAAATAACTACCTACTATTTCTTCAGAATATTGATTATCTTTTAACTCTGGTGAAATCGGTGTTTGCAAAATACTGACAACTACATCATATAAATGAGGATAATAACTAAGATATTCTTTGAGATGACGTTGAACCATTGTTTTTGGCAACCCAGCGTTTATCGCATACATACTCATTTGATCAGCATTGTATGTCATAAATCCCAAAGCAATTTCAGAAAGATTTCCCGTTCCTAAAACAATACCATGGTGCTTATTTGCTAAGTTCATCAAAGTTTGAGTTCTGATTCGCGCTTGAACATTTTCATAAGTAACATCAGTTTTGTTATCATGAGCAATCATTTTAAGTTGTTCTTCAACTTCAACATCGATATTTATTTCTTGGAAAGGCACCGCTAACGCTTTGATTAAAGTAAGAGCATTTTGGTAAGTTTTTTCACTAGTATGAACGCTTGGCATTACCACAGCCATTATTTTTTCTTTACTTAAATTCATTTTATTAATCGTATCATAAGCTACCAAAAGAGCCAAGCTAGAATCCAATCCTCCCGAAACACCAATAATTATACGAGGATTATTTAAATGCTTGATTCTTTTTTCTAAAGCTTTGGTTTGAATAAATCGAACAGCCTCAAAATCATAATCGACTAAAAAAGGTATTTGAGCAATTTTACTATCAAAAGTAAAATCATCATCAGTACTAATAGCCACTTTAATAATTTTATAATTATTTAAATTATTTTTCTTTTTATTAGCTTTCCGGCGACGATACTCTATCTCTTTTAAATCAAGATCTGATGTTAAACGATTTTTAAGATCATAAACACTTTTATTTTCTATCCGCCCAAAAACGGCATGATAATGAAAACCACTATAAAGACCATCACCAGTAGATTCATCATTACTACTAGCTAAAAACAAATAAGCTCCCTCATATAAAAATGACTTCGCTTTAACATTAGTTTCAATAATTTTATCGAGTCCTAAATAAGCTAAATTTGTCGATAGATTAATAATTAGATTAGCACCATTTAAATAAAGTTCTTCACCGCTTGTAGTTAGCTCGCTAACATTATTATTAAACTCAAAACCAAAACTAAAATTGTGATCTTCTGCTTTAAAAATAAGATTATTAAGAGGAACTTCTTGTCCTAAAATAGTAACTTTATCACTCGCTAATTCTAAACTACTTTTAAACCATCTGCTTTCATTAAAAAAGTTATTATTAACTAAATCTTTTTTAACAATAGCACCTAAAATAACATCTTTTTGAAAAACAACCAAGACATTATACAACTCACTATTTATTATTAAAGGCATGCCAAGAGCGATAATTTTATTAAACTTCTCTTTTAATAAACTATTTAAAGCCCTTAAAGACTCATCATACAATTGTTCTTGATAAAACAAGTCTCCGCATGAATAACCAGTTAAAGATAATTCTGGAAAAACAAGCAAAGAAGCCTTATTTCTTTTTATTTCCTCTTTGATAATCTCACCATTTAAAATTGGCTTTCCCACTTTAATTGCAGGTGAAATTGTAGAAACTTTTAAAAAACCTTCTTTAAACATCATTATTTACCCCATATAAATTATGCTTTAAAATATATTCATAAACCTTTTTATCTAATAAATCCGCTTCCGTTTTTGGATTAGAACGAAAGTGAGAACTCGATAAAGGCAAATTACAGTTTACAATTGTGAAGTTATCTTTTTGAGAAGGAAAATTATTGTTAATATATTTCTCAATTAAAATATTATCTCTTTTGACAACTATCAATTTAAACTCTTTAATAATTTTTTCATAGTCAACCCATTTATTAATGTAAAGCAAGTTATCAGCGCCTAATAAAAAGTAGACATCTTCTTGATATAATTCTTTTATTTGTAAGAGACTTTGATAAGTACCTTCATAGTTTTCCTTGTTTTCTAAAGATGAAACTTGATATATTTTTTCCTTAAAAACCAACTTTAACATTTCTTGACGCAAAGAAAAATCAACAAAATCTTTTTTCCACGTATAAGAATCTCCCGTAGGTAAAACAATTATTTTCGTTGGCTTAAATAACGATTTAATTTTTTCCGCAATTTCTTTATGGGCTTTCGTAGGCGGATTAAAGGTCCCTCCAAATACAACTATCATAAACACCACCTTTAATTATATCACAACTTCCAATAAAAATATTATGTTATAATATTCCTAACTAGGAGATTTGATAATGCCAGCAAATAATAATATTGATGAAAAAGAACACACTTATCAAACCATTAAAGCAAAACCAGTCACATTAAAAGATGATTTCCTCTTTTTCAACAATAAGTGGTATTTCACTTTTTTTAGTGCCCTTCTTAAATTAATTATTAAAGTCTTTTTAATTTATCTTATTGGACCCCTGGTTTTCGGCTTTAAAGTACGCAACAAAAAGAAGTTAAAAGAAAATAAGAAAAGCGGCCATATTTTTATTTCCAATCATATTCACCCTCTCGATTCCTTTCTAATTGGTACTTATTTGTTTCCAAAACGTGCTTATTTTACAATGTTAGAATCTAACTTAGGGCTTCCTTTTATTGGCAAATTGATGCGCTTTTTGGGCGGCGTACCAATACCTACCAAAAGAGCACAATTAGCCAACTTTGAAACTGAAATGGGAATAGCTTTAAAAAAGAAACATTTTGTTGGTTTTTTTCCCGAATCGGCCTTAAAACCTTATCATCCTTCCATTAGAAACTTTAAAAAAGGGGCAATTCATTTCGCTTTAAAGATGGAAGTTGCTATAATACCCATGGTAATGATTTTAAAAAAGCCAAAAGGTATTTACAAGCTTTATAAAAGAAAACCTTTAATTGAATTGCATATTTTAGATCGTTATTTAATTACTACAAAGGGAACAAAAAGGGAAACTGTTAATTATCACCTTGAAGCCTTGCAAAAAATTGTTAGCACTTATTTTAACGAACATAGTGATATTAAGGAGGACAACACTAATGGATAAAAAAGAAAACTATTTTCATAAACTCAGAAAAAGAAATTTACGAATTACAAAACCAAGAAAGGCCTTAATCGAAATATTACAAGATAACCACTTAACTTTTAAAGAAATTCAGTTAGCTTTAGCTGAAAGAGGTTTTACTAATGTTTCTACTATTTATAATAACTTAGATTTTTTAATTGAAGAAAAAATCGCTGTTGAGCTGTATATTGGCGGTGTTAAATATTATGACTTAGCGATCGACAACCCAATGCATAACGCTGATAGTCATGTTCACATTTTAATTAAAGACAACAACCAAATTGTCGAAATAAACAATCCTGATATTTATGAATACATTAAAAAAAGGCCTGAATTAAAAGACCTTACAATTGATTATATTAGAATTGCGATTGGTGCTAAATTAAAGAAATAATAATTTTAAATTAATTTTTAATAATCGCTCTTAAAATTGCAGATTTACTACGAGGATTAGATTTTACCTCCTTTATTGAAGGTAGAATCTTTTTTTTATAATATTTAAAAGGCATTTCCTTCGGTAATGTCGGCAATCCTTTAATTATTTTTTCTTCCGTAACTGCTTTAAATTTATCTTTGACAATTTTATCTTCTAAAGAATGGAAAGTTAAACAAGCTATCCTTCCTCCTTGGTTAAGAACTTCCAAGGCATCATCCAACATCAGCTTTAAAACTGTTAATTCATCATTTAAATAAATTCTTAAGGCTTGAAAAACTTGTTTAGCAGAATGCCCTTTCCTAACTTTAAATTTATCAGTAATCTTAACTAGATCAAAACTAGTTTTTAATGGTCTTTTTTTAATAATTTCAGTTACTAATGGTTTCGCGTAATAAATCTCACCATACTCTTTTAAAATATTAATAAGTTGAGCTTCTGAATAACTATTTAAAATACTTTCAGCAGTTAACGGATTATCCCTATCCATACGCATATCTAACGGCCCATCAACCATATATGAAAAACCACGTTGAGAATTATCTATTTGAAGAGAACTAACTCCTAAATCGATTAAAATGCCATCGACTTTTTCAATTCCTTCTTTCTTAAGATTCGCTTTAAAATCTTTAAAGTTTGCTTTAATTATTTTAAAATTATGATAATCTTTTAAATTTTCCTTAGCTTTGTTAATCGCCTCTTGGTCCTGATCAAAACCATATAAAAAGCCACTCCCATTAAGCTCCTTTAAAATCGCTTTACTATGCCCACCCAAGCCTATTGTCAAGTCCAAATAAATCCCATTTTTTTTAATATTTAAAGCTTTAATTGTTTCCGTTAATAAAACTGGTATATGCATATTATCCCTCGCGTTATTTTAACTTTTAAACCCTTTAATGTAAAGAAAAAGATGCTTCTCGCATCTTTTCTTAACATCTATTCAGATGTCTCTTTAACTAATCTTTTCCCTTTGTATTCACCTGTTAACGGGGAGACACGATGCGGCATAATTAAATCGCCAGTATCTTTGTCAACAACAAGGGTGGGTTTAGTTAATTTTTGATGAGTACGACGTTTTCTTTTTCTCGTCTTACCCGTTCTTCTAAACGGTACAGCCATTACTATTTCTCCTTCTCATATACGATTAAAGGCATTTCCGCGACAAACCAGCCCCAAACCAACTCGTATAAATCTATTTTACCATCTTTGATTTGATACTCTGTTTTATCATTGTTAGCTAATTCGTCTTCGATTTGAACCTCTACTCTTTTTTTTATCAAATTTAATGTATCCGCAGCAACAAATGTTACCTCCGCCACAGCTTTTAAATTAAAACTTAAATAATTATCATCTAAAAATCTATAATTTCCTTTAACGTGACAAGGGCCAATCTTCGTTACTTCACTCAACAATTCTACTTCCTTATTGAAATCTAAACTTAAATCTATCCCTTCAGTTTGATGTTGTTTTAAATACAAAAGTGTGTAAGTCATTTTATCACCAACATTGGCAATTGTAACAAAACAATTATTTTTTGTCAAGAAAAAAACCTACCCTGAAGTAGGTTTGAATTAAACAATCTTTTCTCGCAAGAACCGTACTACTCCATTTAATAAATCTTTTACTTCTTGATCTAATTCAAAGTTTTCATCTGCCGTTTTACCATCGACAATTGAATTACGCAAAACTAAATTAATATCTTTCATTCCTTCTACTGACAATTTTAATTCATAAATGTGAAAATTACGTTTTTCAATATTGCGAAATAATAATGAGGTTTGCACAGAAGTAATCCTTTTATAGGGAATACTTAAACCAGCATCATTATATATTTCACCAACTCTATGGTCGATTATCGCAGTATAAAAATGAAGTAAATCATCGCCAAAAGCTAATAAGAAGTATCTTCCAATATCGAATCTAATTTTATCTTTAAAATAAATTAATTTAGAATCAATTTCTCTCGTTAAGGCTTCGGGAGCATCTGTCGCAATCGGTGTATGAGCTTGAATATCTTCATCGCTTAAATATAAAAAAGCTTTTGCGCGCTCAAATGCGACTTCTAAATCTTTATCAACATGAAAGTCATACTTATCTCGTAATCTTTTTCTTTTACGCTTAAAAAACCTTTTCATTTCTTTATCTCTTTTAGTCATTTCACCCTCCAAATTTGTTACTATAATTTATTTTACCAATAATAAATTATTTAGTCAATTTTAACTACAGATTTTAGTGTAAGGCTAAAGATAAAAAAATTAAACCAATAAATAGAAAGGCGAACACAAAGGTGGAACGCATTAAAAAGAGCTCAAAGCCACGTGTTTTTTGTTGTTTAAATAAGTCCGACTTCTCACCACTAAAAGCATCAGAAATATTATCTTGTGCTTCTTGAATCGCAACGGTTAGAATCAACAATATTACTACTACTAAAATTAAATAATCTACCCAGATCATAATTACCTCCTAAAAACATATAAATATTTTATCAATATCCTGCTCGTTTGTCAAATAATTATCGTTTTTATCAAAATGGCTCTTTTAAGGAAAATATCGCCTCAAAATGCCCTTAAAAAAAGCAATATTTTTCCAAATTTGCCTTGTCTTTAAATTACTTAAAAAGTTAAAAATTAACTTCTAAAAGAAGTTTTACTTTTTTAAAAGGTAAAATAATGTATAATATTGATATACTAATTATTCATTAGTATAGGAGGCCCCTATGAAAAGGTTTAATAACTTTTTAGAAAGCCATTTATATTTACTCGTTATTAGTGTTGGCGCTTTTGTTGGCTGGTTTATAAAATTTGATTTAACTATTTTAAATACCTCAATATCAATAAATGAGCTTTTTATTATTGGTTATTTGTTTTGGGGATTAATCATTTTAACCTTTGTTGAGGATACAAAACATCTTATTTTAGTTTATATTAGTACTTTATTGATGTTTAATTCTAAGGATCTAGGCCTTGAATATCTCAATGGTTTTAACGCTATCTATGTAATGGTTGCGCTTTTGATTATTGGCGTTATTATTCACCTCATTAGATTTAAGCCTAAATTAAAATGGGGCACTATGAGTATTGGTTTTGGATTATTAGCTTTAAGTTATTTTTTACCTTTCATTTATAGTGAAATTAAGTTTTCATTAACAGCACTAGCGATCTCCTTTGTCGGAGTTATTTATTTAATCTTTTATTGGTTTTTTAAAAGCACCTCTACTACTAAAACAAATGATTTGTTAACTTACTTGTTTTTCGCTAGCATTACCATTATGCTTCAAATCTACTCTGTTGTTATTTACAATTATTTAACGATGAGCGGAATCCCCTTTTTAGAAAAAATGGAAAAAGGATTAAATAGTCATTGGGGAAATAGCAATTTTGGTTATGGAAACATCAATGATGTCATTATCTTTTTTACTATTACTTTTGCCGGTCAAATTTATTTTCTCCACAAATATCGCCATCGTATTTTTATATGGATCTTCCCTATTTTATCTATTTACGCTACTTATTTAAGTGGCTCTAGAGGCGGTTGGCTCTCTTGGTTAATTTTATGTTTAATTGTTTATTTTTTCTTTTTGATAAAGGGAAATCGCCAACAAAGAATCTTAGTAAATCTTACTTTAGTGTTAGCTTTCATCCCTTTTATGATTAATCCTGGACTTTTTAATGTCGTTATTGCCCGTTTAAAACTAAATAGCGATAATCTCAATCAATTTACTTCCGGAAGAATAACTTTGTATAAACAAGCCTTAGAAATCTTTAAAGAATTCCCTTTATTTGGAGCGGGATGGTCTTACCAATTAGAGGCTAACAATGATAACCGGATTCAAATTTTCCATTCTACTATTTTCCAAACCTTAGCGATTTCAGGAATTTTTGGGCTCATATCGTTAATCATTTATCTTTTAACTTCAATTTTCCTTTTTATTCGTAAAATGAGTTTCGCTGTGGCAGTTTTATTATTTTCTTGGCTAGCTACAATGATTCACGGCCTCTTTGATAACACTGTTCATATGTTGATTTATACGATTTTATGTATTTTCATCTTAGTCGCTGTTGAAAATGAAGCTACCACGAAACCGCAATACTCTCTTAAAAAAATTGTTTATCGAAAAGATAAAAAAAATCAATTAAATCTTTTTCAGTAATTATTCTCAAGCTAAATATGGCAATAATGCAGTTGCTAAAGATAAATAAATTATTAAACTAAAAACATCATTAATGGTTGTCATAAAGGGACCCGACGCGACACTTGGGTCTACTTTTAGTTTCTTAAATAAAATTGGTGTTAAAGCTCCGGAAAGAGTCCCAATTATTAAACCAGCAAAAAGCGACACCGCGACAATTCCACTAATTAAAAGGCTAGGTTCTCTTAAAATTACTAAAAAGATATAAGCGGAGAAAAACCCAAATACCCCACAAAAGATACTATTTAAAAACCCTATTAATAGTTCTTTTTTTACATGTTTTCTGAGTGGTGCTTTTGGCTCTTTGGCAATTTTAATTACCGTCGAGGCTAATGATTGTGTAGATACATTACCCGCCATATCCAATAACATTGTTTGAAAATAGACTAAAACAACCACGCTTTTAATAGTTTCTTCAAAAGAACCAATAACACTTGAAGTTAATAACGACAAAAGCAATAACGCTAGTAGCCAAGGTAGTCGTGAAAATGTTTTTTGAAAGGCGTTTGCATCAATAGAGTTTTCTTTGATTAAGGCGATATTGCGGTATTGTTGTAAAGTTTCTTCCTTTAAAGAATCAAGGGCGCTTTCCGCTGTGAAAACCGCTTTAATAGCTCCTTGTTTATTTAAAATAGGAATCATTTCTAAGTCATACTTTTGAATAATATCGATCGCTTCATAAATTGGTGTTTCTTCTTTTAATGAGAAAAACTTGGTTTGCATAATATCTTTGATTAATTCTGTTTTCCTCGCAATTATTAAGTCTTTTAAAGGGAGCGCACCAACTAATTTGCTTTTTTTATCTAAGACATATAAATAATCAATAAGCGTTTCTTCTTTACTTTCATCGATAATCATCTTCATCGTTTCTTTTACTGTTTTATCACCGTTAATTGTTAAATAATTATAATGATAAAATTGATTTAAAGTTTTATTATTAATCATAAGAACACCTCAATTAAAAAGAGCGCTAAACTATAATAAACGATAATGCTGCCAATATCGATAATCGTCGTAATTAGAGGACCACTTGCGTTGGCGGGGTCAATGCCCAGTGCATCTAAAAACTTCGGTAAGAGGGTTGCGAAAAGAGTAGCGCTTATTAAATTTAAAAATAAGGAGATTCCGATAATCAAACCAAATACCAAGCCATTATAATCTAAATTAGGATTAATAAAAACAAACAAAGAGGAGATGATAAAACCACCAATACCGATTATTATTCCCGTTAAAGCTGCTGATAGGATCTCATTATTAAAATGGTGCTGATATTTAATATCTAAATCTAAATTCATCACTATGAGACTTGTTGATAAAGACTGAGTCCCTAAATTACCCGCAACATCCAATAAGAGCGGCTGAAACATTATTAAAACCGTATAAAGAGCGATAATGCTTTCGAATCTGCTCATTATAATCGCGATTGGTAATGTCATCACCAATAAAATTAAAAGCCATGGTAAACGCGCTAAAGAGCTTTTAAAAATCCCTACATTTGCTGGTTCATGCAAAGCCGATAACTTTCTTACGTCCTCATGAGCTTCTATTTCATAGACGTCAATCGCGTCATCCAAAGTAATCATCCCTAAAAGTTGATGATGAGATGACAAAACAGGCATTTGATAAATCCCTTCTTCTTGAATTAACTGTGAGACTTCGTCCAAATCATCATAATCGAAAACAAACAAGCTGGGCTCATAAAGTTTTTCAATTTTAAGAGGGGATTTTGCTTTAATTAACTTTTTCAGAGGAACAATCCCCAAAAAAGAATTAAATTTATCAACTACGAATAAAGTTTGAATAGTCTCTACATGAGGAGCTTCTTTTATCAATAACTGCATCGCTTCTTTAATTTCCATCTCGGGGCTTAACTTAATTAAATTAGGAGACATCCTGGAACCCGCTTCATCTTCTTCGTAATCTTTTAAACTTTGAAATTCTTCTTTTGTTGTTTCGTCTAAATCGGTTACCCATTCTTTTAAAACGGCTTCATCCAATTCTTTTAAAATGTCCGTTAAATCATCAGGCTCTAAATAATTGATAATATTAATAGCTTGATTTTTAGGCAAAGACTCTAACAATACGCTAGCTTGGTAAGGGGGTAAATAAGAAATTAAAATAGCCTTATTTTTAAAAGTCAATAAAGAAAATAATTCCTCTTGGTCTTCTAGTTCTAAATTATTAAATAATTCCGCAGTATCATAGCCGTGCAAGTTTTTTAAAAAGAATTTCTTTTCTTTTTTAGTTAATTTTAAATAATTATCTTTCATCATTTTGCCTCCCACTAAATAATTATACTAAAGAAGTTAAAAAAATAGAAACCCGAAGATTTCTATTTTCTCTTAAGATACTATTTTAATTATAATTTTCTTATTTGTATTGCAGTTCATACAAACTATAATAAATCTTACCTAGAGCCAATAACTCTTGGTGAGTTCCAGCTTCTTTAATTTCACCTTTTTGCATTACATAAATGCGGTCCGCTTTTTGAATCGTTGATAAACGGTGAGCAACAACAATCATCGTGGAGATTTTCATCATCTTTTCTAATGAATTTTGAATAATTTCTTCTGTTTCACTATCGATATTAGCAGTTGCTTCATCTAAAATCATGATCGTTGGTTCATAAACCAAAGCCCGTGCAAATGACAATAATTGCCTTTGTCCAGTAGAAAAGTTATTACCTCTTTCTCTCACGATATGTTCATATTTACCGTCTAAAGATTCAATAAAACTATCCGCTCCAACATATTCGCTCGCTTTAATAACATCATCTAAAGAAATCTCATCATCTTTAAAGGCGATATTAGATTTTATCGAACCAGTAAATAAGAAAACATCTTGAGGCATTTGACCAATCTCACTTCTCAAACTATCGAGTTTAATCTTTTTAATGTCGATACCGTCGATTAAAATTTGACCTTTAATAATATCATAATTTCTCACAATTAAATTCATAATCGTCGTCTTGCCAGAACCGGTCGCGCCCACAAAAGCAATCGTTTCATTAGCGTTGATTTTAAAGGAAACATCTTTTAAAACCCACTCATCTTTCACATAATAAAACCAAACATTTTTAAACTCAATCTCCCCTTTAAAATCTTTTAATTCAATCGCGCCTTCACTATCGACAATTTCAGGAACAGTTCCTAAAACATCAAAGATTTTCTCAGAACTAGCGAAAGAGCTTTGTAAGACGTTAAAGTTTTCACTTAAGTTTTGCAAAGGACGATAAAAATCATTAGCATAAGTGTACATCGTAACTAACACCGCTGCTAAAGCAACTAATTGGTCTTTAGTGGCACCGGCTTCAATCGCTTTTATAATTTCAATTCCCAAAAAATATATTACAATTAAAGAAGCCAACATCGAAAATAAAAACATTAAAGGACGATAAACAGCAAACATCATCATCTCTCTTAAATGCTCTCTTCTTAAGTTTTTATTATTTATTGTAAATTCTTCTTTTTTTCTTACCTCTTGATTAAAGATTTGAGTCAGTTTAATTCCACTTAAATTTTCTTGGAGGTAAGCATTAATTTCCGTATTTCTATTTCTAACTCGACGGTATTGTTTTCTCGCAATCGCCCGATAACCAAAAGTTATTATCGCTACAAAAGGCAATGTTATTCCCATTATTAAAGTAATTTTGACATTAAAAATTAACATAATAATAAATTGAACAATCATCAAAAGAGTATTTCTAATTAAGTTTACTAACACCGAAGTATACATCTCCGATAAAGTGTTTGTATCATTAGTAACTCTCGTTATTAATTTACCAATCGGTATTTGATTGAATTGATTTAACGACAACTTTTCGATATGTTCAAAAACTTCTTTTCTTAACTGCTTAACGATTTGTTGACCAGCATCTTGTAAAAGAATTTGTTGGAAATAAACCATCACGACAGCTGATCCAACCGCGATCAACATCGCTAAAATTATCAAACCGATATAAATAAATTTTTGATTATTAGTAAAAGTTTCATTACCGATAACTCTAATAATAAACCCTAATAACATTGGAGAAATACTGGAAAGACCTACATCAATTAAAATTAATGCTAAGGCAATAATAAAGTTTTTCTTAAAAGGACCAGCATAACCTAAAAGCCGTTTAAAAATATGTGAATCGCTTTGTTTACGAGTATATTCTTCAAAATCACGCATCTCCCATCACCCGACCTTCCAAGGTTTGTCTTCTTACCATATCTTGATAAAGCTCCGAAGACTTCATTAACTCATCATGAGTCCCCACAGCTTTTAATTGGCCTTGGTCAAGCAAAATAATTTTATCCAATTTACGAACCGTAGAAATCCGATGAGCAATTAAAATTGTTGTTTTACCTTTCCTAACCCGTTCTAAATTAGCCAAAATTGCTTCTTCTGTATTGGTATCTACCGCACTAACAGAATCATCTAAAATCAAAATGGGTGCTTCTTTCGCAAGCGCCCTCGCAATCGAAATACGCTGTTTTTGACCTCCAGAAACTGTCACTCCACGTTCCCCTAAAGTAGTTTTAAATCCATCTTTAAACTCTGCGATATTATCATAGACATCAGAAAGCTTCGCCGCCTCCACAATTCTATCAAAGGCCATCTCCCCCTCGGAAAAAGCAATATTTTCAGCAATCGTAGTCGAATATAAAAAGTTATCTTGAGGGACATAAGCGATATTATTTCTCACATTTTGAATATTTAATGACATAATGTCGTAATGATCTAAATAAATAGAATCATTATCAACATTGTAAGTCCTTAACAACAAATCAACGAAAGTAGATTTACCAGAACCTGTTCTTCCTAAAACACCCACAGATTCTCCCGCTTTAATCTCAACATTGATATTTTTTAAAATCAAAGTATTAGGCGCGTCCGGATAAGCAAAAGAAAGATTGTTAAAAGTAATACTTCCCTTTAATTCTTCCTCCTTTTGATGTTTAATTAACTGATATTTTAAAAATCCTTCTTCATTTTGGAGCTTCTCATCATCAAAATCTATCACATTAACTTTATAATAAATGACTTCAGGAAGAAGACCTTCATAATAACCTTCATAATGATAAGGGTTAAACAAATTCTTTTTTAAAGGAATGTTTAACTCTAAACCATATAACTCTAAACTGACAGTTTTTATCGCCCTAATTTCTTCATTTAAATAAATATTAAACTGAACTTTATGGTCTTCTTTTGAAAAACCAAGCGGATAATCTTTACTAATAACAATACTTTTAGCTGTTTTTTCGCCTAAATAAAATTTCGCATAAGGCTGATGTCTAACCGCATCTTCTTTTTGTTTTAAAGCATTTAAATAAAAGTTTAAAATATTAGTATCATCTTTAATCAACGGTTTAGCATCTAAAAAGCCACTTATTCGTTGATAAGAAGCCATCGCTTGGCTCCTTAAATTAGCGAATTGAGTTAAAGCCATCACCGGCCAAATTAAAGTCCCAAACAAAGTAAAAAACTCGAATAAATGTCCCACTTTAAATTGAGCAGGATTTATAATTGCTAAATAAGAACCAAAACCAAAGATAGCAGCGATTGTTAAATTAATAAAAACCGTTATTACGATATTTACCCAAATCATCGTCCTCACGAAATCCATATGTTTGTTGTAAAAGTCATCATTAATTTCTTCAAAAAGTAGCGCTTCTTTAACTTCTTTAACAAAACCTTTAATAATCGCGATTCCTGAAAATGATTCTTGAGTAAACTCATTCATATACTCAAAAGCATCTTGTCTAAGTCTAAACTTCATTCTCATTTTTCTAATAATAATAAAACCAACAATTCCTAAAAATATCAATGGTATCGTAGAAAACAGCGTTAATTTCCAATCCATTTTTAACATTCTAGAAACTACTAAAATAGCTAAAAATAAGCTATCAAAAAGCATTAAGGTCCCTCTACCAAAAGAGGCTCTAATCGTCTCCGCATCATTGGAGAAAAACGCCATTATCGCACCAACTTTGTGAGTCTGATAATAAGGCTGGTCTAAAATTAAAGCATGATCGAAAAGTTGCGCTCGGAGATCATATAAGATTTGCCTAGAAGTCCCCATCACGAAAATGCGCCAAAAAAACCTTCCCACCACCATTATTAAGACAATAGTAATAAATTCTTTTACAAACTTAGACATATATTGTTGCGTCACTAAACCTTCTTCAAAATGGTTGACTAATTGTCCTAAATTTTTGGGGATTTGTAATTGGAACCAATCTACTACTAATAAGGCCGCGACGCCTAAAAGAAGCAATATCCCATACTTTAAATAATATTTATTTATGTGTTTACCAAAAATCAATTAAGTCACTCCCTCTTTATAACGCCTATTAATTATTATATCATAGTAAAAAGATTTATTAATACTTTATTACCGATTCTTGCTATAATGGTAGTGGTGATAAAATGGAAATAGTAAAAAGATTTATTAGTTATGCAAAAATGGATACTCAATCCGATCCTAACTCTTTAACATTCCCTTCTACCTCTAAGCAAAAAGAGTTAGCAAGGCTACTTTTAAAAGAATTAGAACAATTAAAGATTTCTGCTTTTAAGGACGAATACGGTTATCTTTATGGCAAAGTCCCTAAAACAGTACCCAATAAACCCAGTATTGGCTTTATTGCACATATGGATACCTCTTTTGACGCCCCAGGTTTTCCTGTTAAACCGCGTATCATTAAAAACTATGATGGTTCAACTATCAAGTTAAATGAAACACTCTCAATGGATAAAGAAACTTTCCCTGCTTTAAAAGAAGTTATCAATGATGATCTTATCGTCACCGATGGCAATACCTTATTAGGAGCTGATAATAAAGCCGGCATCGCCATTATTATGGATTTTTTACAAGTTTTAAAAGAAAGCAAACTAGAACATGGTGATATTTATATCGCCTTTACTCCTGATGAAGAAATTGGCCAAGGAACGAAATATTTTAACTATGATTTTTTTAAAGCCGACTTTGCTTATACTGTTGATGGTGGGAAGGTCGGTACCGTAGAATATGAAAACTTTAACGCTGCTAGTGCAAAAGTGACTTTCACCGGGAAATCAATTCATCCTGGTGATGCTAAAAACAGGCTCGTTAACGCGCTTCAAGTGGCCTTCAAGTTTAATAGTATGTTGCCGCCTTTTTTAGATCCAGCTAATACCGAAAATAAAGAAGGTTTCAACCATTTAACTAGCGCTTCAGGAACTGTTGAAAAAGCGGAATTAAATTATATTATTAGAAATCATGATTATGACTTGTTTTTACATCAACAACGAGATTTCCATAAAATTAAAGACTATTTAAATGATTATTATGGCTATCAAATTTGTGAAGTCGAAATTAATGAATCTTATTTAAACATGTATGAGATTTTAAAAAAGGATTTAACTCCGATAAAATTAGCCACTCAAGCAATCAAAAATATCGGTTTAACTCCTACAAGCCCACCAATACGAGGTGGCACCGATGGAGCCCGCTTAACTTATCAAGGATTGCCTTGTCCTAACTTAGGAACTGGCGGCTTTAATTTCCATGGTCGCTTTGAGTTTTTAAGTATTAATCAAATGAAAAAAGCAGTTCTTATTTTAAAAGAAATCGTTAAAATTGCTTAATAAAAGGGGAAAACTCCCCTTTTTAAATGCCAAAATATTTAATAACTGCTTTAATTTCTCGATCCCAAAACTCCCAATTATGATCACCGGGAGTTAGATTCAAATGATGTTTAATTCCTTTTTTAACTAATTCTTCTTTAAATTTAATACTATCATCTAAAAGACCGTCGCTATTCCCACAAGAAAGATAGATGTCGACATCTAAGTTTGCTTTTAAAAGGTTAAACAAATCAAAATCATGAGGCATTACTTCAGGAAAGATCGCTCTTCCTTTTAAATAGTTTTCTCTTATTCTTTGATAATGTTTTCCCAAATCTAAAACACCACTTAAAGAAGCTCCCTTACTATAAAGATGAGAATATTTTAACAAAGAGCGGATTGCCCCATAACCGCCCATTGAAAGCCCAACAATACTAGTGTTTTCTCTTTTAAAAACTAAGTTTAAAGTTTCTTTAATTATTTTATGCAACTCTCTATTTAAAAAGTTTTCATATGGATCGTTGAAAAGACCATTTAAATACCAACTGTTTTCACCACTGGGCATCACGACGACAATATTTTTACCTTCTAAATATTTTTCTAATCTCGTATATCTTAACCAATTTGTATAATTGCCCATATAACCATGTAATAAAATCATTAAATGAAGCGGAGCTTTCTTATCGATTTCATTAGGTTTATAAATATTAATATCGATGTCACGCTGTAAATATTTGCTAGTCGTCATCAAATGTATTAAAGCCATCTTATCACATCCCTTTGTATAAATATTATACCTTATTTATCTCGTTACGCTGTTAATAACTTTATTTCTTTATTATCTTTTTGATTTTAAAGATAAGAAAATGATTCCCTCTTTATCAACTCTCCTTTTCATTATTGAGAGTGTCTATTTTAAGGGAATCATTTTATTTTAGTTATTTATAATTTTTATTCTAAATCACTATATTTTAAAATTGGCTTCCTTACTGCTAAAACCTCATCCAATCTTCTTACTACCGTTCTATGTGGTGCTGATTTGACTATTTCTGGATTTTCTCGAGCTTCTTTAGCAATTACTTTCATTATTTCAATAAAATGATCTAAAGTTTCTTTTGATTCGGTTTCCACTGGTTCAATCATCATCGCTTCTTTAACTATCAATGGAAAATAGATAGTAGGAGGATGAACCCCGTAGTCTAATAATCTTTTCGCGATATCCAACGTCTTGACACCTGAACTTTTATCTATTAACCCATCAAAAACAACTTCATGCATACAAATCTTATCTACCGCTAATAAATAATCATCTTTTAATGATTCTTTAAGATAATTAGTATTTAAAACGGCTAATTTACCTAAGTTTTTAATCTTATTCCCTAGGGTCTTTAAATAAGCATTAGTTTTAACAACGACACTAAAGTTTCCAAAAAACTGTCCCACTTTGCCGATTGAATGTTTAGGCTCTAAAAAACGATACTCTTCATCTTCTTTAATAACTACAGGACCTGGTAAATAATCTTTTAAATGACTCACTACACCAACTGGACCAGCACCGGGACCACCGCCGCCATGGGGGGTGGAAAATGTTTTATGAACATTTAAATGAATAATATCAAAGCCCATCATTCCTGGCTTGGCAACACCAAGTAATGGATTTAAATTAGCTCCATCGTAATATAGTAAACCACCAATATCATGAATGAGTTTTGACATCGTTAAAATATCGGGTTCAAAAATTCCTAATGTATTAGGATTGGTAAGCATAATCCCCGCTATTTCATCGGATAAAACAGACTTCAAAGAATCGATATTAACGGTTCCGTCTGGGTTAGACTTAACTTCAATTACATCAAAGCCGGCCACTGCTGCACTAGCTGGATTAGTCCCATGAGCAGAATCGGGAACAATTATTTTAGTTCTTTTGTAATCTTCTCTTAATTGATGATATTTTTTAATTATCCAAAGTCCAACTAATTCACCATGAGCTCCAGCAAAAGGAGCGAAAGTAAAATTATCCATTCCTGTTACATCCGCTAACATCCTATCGGTTTCATAAATTACTTCTAAAGCGCCTTGAGCATATTGCGGTGGCGTTAAAGGATGAATATTATGAAAACCAGGTAAATTAGCAATTGCTTCATTAATTTTAGGATTATATTTCATTGTACAAGAGCCTAAAGGATAAAAACCGGTATCAACACCAAAGTTTTTTTGGCTAAGATTAGTATAATGTCTAACGACATCCGGCTCAGAAGCTTCAGGTAAATTAAGCGCTTCTTCTCTTAATAATTGTTGGGGTAAATTCGCTAAATTATTAGTCTCAATATTAAGATCATGACCTCTTCTTCCTTTTTTAGAAATTTCAAATATTAATTTATCGTAACTCATCAATCATCACCTCAACAAATTTATCAATTGCTTTTTTAGGGTATTTTTCCGTTACTGCAAATAATAATTTATCTTTCGCAATCGGAAGCCCTATTAAATATCCTTTTTTCAACATCTTTTCTTCAAATTTAAAAGCATCAAATTTAGTTTTTATTACAAACTCTTTTAAAAAGGGACCTTCATAAGCCGCTTCAAAATAACCAGTTTTTAACAATTCATTATACAAATAATGGCTGTTTGTATAGGAAGCTTCATTTACCTTAACCAAACCGTCTTTACCCATTAAGGCAGTATACATAACAACCCAAAGTGCCATCAGCGACTGATTGGAACAAATATTTGAGTTAGCTTTTTCTCTTCTAATATGTTGCTCGCGCGCTTGAAGAGTTAAAACAAAAGCTCTCTTACCATCAACGTCTTTAGTAACGCCGCAAATTCTTCCTGGCATCTTTCTTACTAATTTTTTAGTTGTCGCCAAATATCCTACATATGGACCTCCAAATTGAAGTGGGATTCCCAAAGGTTGGGCTTCACCAACAGCGATATCAGCTCCATTTGAAAAAGGAGATTTTAAAACAGCTAAAGTTTGAGGGTCACTATTAATAATGAAAAGTCCTCCTTTTTCCTTAATTACATCAGAAAAACCATTATAATCCTCAATCAAGCCATAATAATTTGGAGATTGCACAATAACTCCAGCAAAATCGTTTTCATTTTTGATAAAATCTAACGATGGATAACCTGCCTTTTCTTCAATTTCAACAACATCAATATCGCGATATTGAGCATAAGTTTTAACCACTTTAATCGTTTCCGGATGAACGGTTTTACTTATTAAAACTTTCTTCCTTTTCGTGTGGCTAACAGCCATCAACATCGCTTCCGCAGTTGAAGTCGCTCCATCATACATCGAGGCATTGGCAACTTCCATCCCCGTTAATTCAGCAATAAAAGATTGAAACTCAAATATATATTGTAGCGTTCCTTGCGATATTTCTGGTTGATATGGTGTATATGAAGTTAAAAACTCACTTCTGGATACTAAATTATAAATCATTGCTGGAGTGTAGTGATCATACGCCCCTGCCCCTCTAAAGATTTTTAAATTAGCATTTTTTTGAGCTTTTTCACCCATCTCTAATAGTAATTGATGTTCGCTAAGCGGTTCTTTTAAGTTATACTCTAACTTTTCTTTTATTTCCTGAGGAACATCAACAAATAAGTCATCTAAAGATTTAACATTAATGACTTTTAACATTTGCTCGATATCTTCTTTAGTATGAGGAAAATATTTAAACATCTTTTACGCCTCTTCGTATTCTGCTGGTTTTAATAATGATTTTAATTCTTCTTCATCAAAATCTTCAATCTCAATAATAAATTCATTTAAAGGATCTTCATTTAACAATTCTGGTTCATCTTCTAATTTTTCATTTACTTTAGAAATTTTACCACCAATAGGCATGTTTAAGTCGCTAGCTGCCTTTACTGATTCGATCGCTCCAAAAGCTTCATCTTTATCAAATTGATCGCCAACACTAGGTAAATCTAAATAAACGATATCTCCTAATTCTTCAGCTGCTTTTTTAGAAATTCCAATTAAAGCCTTTTTGCCCTCTACTTTAATCCATTCATCTGTTTTTGTATAAAATCTCATTTCTTTCCACCTCTTCTTTTATTTTTTTAAATATCTTTTACTTCTAATCCGTGCTTTTACACGCTTGTTTCTAATTCCAATTTCTACTACACTACCATTTTTATAGTTAGCATTTATTAAGGCATTAGCATAAGTATCCTTAGTCCCGGGAATCATAAAACCACTAGTAATGTAGCCTATTTTTTCCTCTCCATCATAAAGGGGATAGCCTTGTCTCGCCACTCCTCGCTCTAATAAAACTAATCCCACTACTCTTTTAGTTTGAGCCGCTTTTATTTTTAGTAAAGCACCTTTGCCGATAAAGTCTTCTTTTTCAAAATCAATAGCAAAATTAAGTCCCGCTTCTACCGGAGAAATAAAGTTTGTTATTTCATGACCGAAAAGTGGTAACCCAGCTTCAAATCTTAAAGTATCGCGAGCGCCTAAACCAGCTGGAACGACACCAACATCTAACAATTGAACAGTTAATTTATAAATTTCACTAGTTGATCCATAAACCTCAAAACCATCCTCTCCAGTGTAACCACTTCGAGAAACAATCAAGTTGTCTAATTTTGTAAAAGTTAAATATTTTAAATCGATTTCACCTAAGACTTTAGAAAGCATCTTTAAAGATTCTGGTCCTTGAATACTAATAACCGCAACCTCTTCACCTTCATCAATTATTTCAGCTTCAAACTTCTTTTCTTTTAAAACAGCATTTAAATGTTCATATACAACTTCTTGGTTAGAAGCATTGCAAACAAGCCATAAATCTTCGCTATTAAACTTGTAAACGAGCATATCATCGATTACTCCACCGCTTTCTAAACAAAAAATATGATACTGAATTTGCTTGTCGTTGATCTTTTTAATATTATTAGTAGAAACATAATTTAAAAAGTCGCTCGCTTCTTTACCTTTTATTCTAATTTCTCCCATATGAGAAACGTCGAATAACCCTGCCTTAGTTCTCACCGCTTGATGCTCATAAACAATACCCTCTTTAAAATTAACCGGCATGTAATAACCACCAAACTCCGTAAAATTAGCACCCATTTCTTTAAAAATTGGATACAATGGGGTTGTTTTTAACCCAAATGGTACATCCTTCATAATTGTTACCTCCCTCTTATTAATTCTTTCATCTCATTATCGCTCATCCCTTCAATATAAGTACCAGTGTTTTTAATATTAAGGGTGTTGATGTTTTGTTTTATAATAGTTTTTTGGTAAGTTTCTAAACTTTCTTTTTCAAAAAAATCTCCATATATTTTAATATCTTTAATAATATTGTTTTTAACTAATAATTGGACTTCAATTTCTCCAAATGGATATCGCTTTCTTCTTACTACCTCATAAGCGGGATTTTTTCCATAAATATATTCCTCGCTATTAAATTCTTCTAAGTATTGGGCTATTTTCTTTTCATCAAGTTCAGTTAAATAATAGTTATTTTCAGCAAAATAATCTTCCATGGCTTCTCTAAATTCTGCTCTACTCAAACCTATAAATTCTTTTAAATTGATTACTCGCGAACGAACCGATTTAATACCTTTGCTTTTTAATTTCTCTTCTGAAGGGTTTAAAACAGTACTCAAAATACTCATATCAGTGTCAAATAAAATTGTTCCATGTAAGACGTTACCTAACTTAGTTTGATAGTAAGCATTCCCAGAAAACTTATAACCATCATATACTAAGTCATTCCTTCCTGAGTAAGTCACTTTTAAATAAGGTTTTAAAAAGTCAATAATCTTGTCTAAAAAAAGCTGGTACATTTCATCTTTGCTTTTTTTAGAAATAAAACTATATTTTAAACAACCATAATCACTAAAAACTGCCCCACCACCAGAAGGTCTTCTAAAAACATTAACCTCTTTTTCTTTTAATGCCTTTAAATTAACTTCTTTTTCAAGTAGTTGATGCTTACCGATAATAACTGCAGGATAAACATCCCACAAAAAACAAATATCATCATTAAATTCGGCTAACTTTTCTAACATTAACTTTTCTAAAGCAAAATAAAAAGGATCAATTCTTTTTTCTATCGCTAATTTGACAAATATCATCTTAAAATCCTTCTAAAATTAACTTAGTAAACTAAAGCGTTTCCATAAATGATTATAGCACATATCTTTTAAAAAAGTATTTAAAATGAACACTTATAAACAAACCGCTTTCAAAGTCTTAAAATTACTGAAAAATAGCAGAAAGAAAATGAGTCTAACTAATTTTATATTCAGCTTTTAATTCAAATAACAAATCGCGATACTCGGCTGCTTTTTCAAAATCCAACTCTCGGGCTGCATTTTTCATAAGGCGTTCCAATTCATTAATTTCTCTAATCGCTTCTTTTTTAGTGCGCGCTTTTTTTACCTTTTCAATTACTTTAATGGAAATACTTTCTCTAATTTCTTTAGCAATTGTTTTAGGAGTTAAATTGTTGATTGTATTAAAGTTTTCTTGAATTTTCCTTCTTCTTTCTGTTTCTTTAAGAGCGCTATCCATAGCGTTACTAATCGCATCTGCATACATAATTACTTTTCCAGATTCATTTCGTGCTGCCCTACCAATTGTTTGAATTAAACTTCTTTCACTTCTTAAAAACCCCTGTTTATCCGCATCTAAAATAGCCACTAAAGAAACTTCAGGCAAATCTAAACCTTCTCTTAATAAATTAATTCCTATCAAAACGTCATAAACCCCAAGTCTTAAGTCTCTTAAAATTTCAATTCTTTCTAACGACTTAATTTCACTATGTAAATAAGCAACTTTTAGTCCTAAAGTTTTAAAATATGAAGTTAGGTCTTCGCTCATTCTAATTGTAAGAGTCGTTACTAGAGTACGCTCATTATTAAGAATTCGTTTTTGAATTTCTCCATATAAATCATCTATTTGACCTTCCGTATTTCTTACTTCAACAATAGGATCTAATAAGAATGTTGGTCTAATAATTTGTTCAACAATAGGAAAACTATTGTTAAGTTCATAATCACCAGGCGTGGCTGATAAATAAATAACTTTATCCGTTTTTTCTTTAAATTCAGTAAAATTCAAAGGCCTATTATCAAGAGCACTTGGCAACCTAAAGCCATAATCCACCAAAGTTTGCTTTCTTGATCTATCACCGTTATACATTCCCCTCACTTGAGGGAGAGTAACATGCGATTCATCGACAATGAGAAGGTAATCACCTTTAAAAAAATCCATTAAAGTTGCGGGGGTTTCTCCTTCCGCTCTTAAAGCAATGTGGCGAGCATAGTTTTCAATCCCGGGACAGATTCCAATTTCGGTTAAAAGTTCTAAATCGTATTTAGTACGCATTGAAATTCGTTCCTTTTCTAAAAGTTTGTTTTCTAACTGAAAATATTGAATTCTCTCTTCTAATTCAACTTTAATTCTCCTTAAAGTTTCAGCCATCTTTTCTTTGTTAGTCATAAAGTGAGTCGCCGGAAAAATGGTTACAAATTCTAATGTTTCTAAAACACTGCCTGTCAAAACATCAAACCTTCTTATTCTTTCGATCTCATCACCAAAAAACTCTATTCTAATTCCCTCTTTTTGGACGTTGGAGGGAATCACTTCTAAAATATCACCTCGCACTCTAAAAGTGCCACGGTGAAAATCAATATCATTTCTTTCATACGTTAACTCAATTAATCTATTTAAAAGATCGTTTTGATTAACGTTATCTCCTTTTCTTAAAAAGATAATCCCTCTTTCATAATCTTCCGGATCACCAATTCCATAAATACAACTCACAGAAGCAACAACAATAACGTCATCGCGCTCCAATAAAGAAGCTGTCGTACTATGTCTTAATTCATCAATTTCGTCGTTAATAGAAGCGTCTTTTTCAATATATGTATCACTTCTTACCACGTAAGCTTCGGGCTGATAATAATCATAATAAGAAATAAAATATTCTACTCTATTGTTAGGAAACAGAGCTTTTAGTTCACCGTAAAGTTGCCCTGCTAAAGTTTTATTATGTGCTAACACAAGAGTTTTTTTACCTAAGTTTTTTATAATATTAGCAATCGTAAAAGTTTTACCCGTGCCTGTCGCACCCAATAATATTTGTTCGTTAATTCCAACTTTAAAATTGTTCATTAATTTACTAATCGCTTCTGGTTGGTCACCACTAGGTTTAAAATTAGTTACTAAATCGAACATAAAAATCTCCTTTAAAAGTAAAACACTATCTTCCTTCATTTTCTCATTTATTCTATCATTTATGATAGTTTTAAACAAGATTTTAGAATCAAATCTTTAGTGTGTTAGTACTATTGTTTTAGTATTAAAATCATTAAGTCTTATTACTTTAACTAATTCTATAATTTTTCTTTATATAGATATGTAAGTGTAAAATCACTCTTTTTACTTCCTGAATATTTTCTTTCTTTAATATCAGCGCTTTAAGCAATTTTAGGGACTAAAGAATACAATTTTTGGATAGTATCGGTTGTTTCTCTTTGCAGCGCTTCTTTAAATGTATAGCTGACCAATTCTTCATGTCTAGTCCCAATCGCTAAACCATATTGTTTATTTCTAATTAAATCAATTGCATAAGCTCCCATAATGCCGGCAAGTATTCTATCATTAGGGACTGGAGAACCGCCCCTTTGCACATAACCCAACACAGTTGCCCGACAAGAAAAACCACTTTTTTCTGTTATTTCTTTCGCAAATTCATGAACGTTAATAAGATTTTCTGTCACCACAATAATAGCGTTTCTGCGCCCCTCTTTTTTATGTTGTTTTAAAGAGGCAATAATTGTGTTTTTATCAATTTTATTTTCTGGTGTAATAATAAATTCCGCTCCAGTCGAAAGCCCTGCATATAAAGCTAAATCTCCTTTGTGTCTTCCCATTGTTTCGATAATTGAGGCTCTTTGATGACTTGAAGATGTATCTTTAATTTTGTCGATATCGTCAACAATCGTTTTTAGGGCGGTATGAAATCCAATAGTATAATCGGTACCCCAGATATCATTATCGATAGAAGCAGGGATCCCTATGACAGGAAAACCAGTCTCTTTAATTGCTTTAGCACCCCGATAAGTTCCATCCCCGCCAATAACTATCAAGCAATCAATTTTTTGGCTAATTAAATTATTAACTGCTTTTAAAACTGTCTCTTCCCTAAAAAAATCGTCATAACGAGCTGTTCCTAAAACTGTTCCCCCTCTAGATAATATTTCTGAAACATCTTTTCTAGTCATTTTCTTATATTTAGAAGTCGCAAGACCTCTAAAGCCATCTAAAACCGCATAAGGCTCTATTTGATAATAAAGAGCGGTTCTAACCACAGACCTAATCGCCGCGTTCATTCCAGGTGCGTCGCCTCCGGAAGTTAAAATTGCAATTTTCATTAATTAATCACCTCACCAACTCCGATTATATCATAATCTAAAAGTGAGTTTAAAAATACTTTTTAACTTTTATTGCTTCAATTTTTCTTTTGAATTCTTCTTTAATTTTCCTTATTTTATGCTATGATAGATAAGAAGATTATTTTAAGGAGTGAGATAAAAATGAAAAAACTAATTGGAGCGGCGATTCTCGGCCAATCTGGAGGACCAACAAGTGTTATAAATGCTAGCGCAGCTGGTGTTTTTTTGGAGGCTTTGGAACATGAGGAAATTACTCATGTTTATGGTGCAAAACACGGAATAAAAGGGATTTTAGAAGAGGAGTTTTATGACATTGGTAAAGAAGATTTAAAAGAATTAGAACTCTTAAAGACAACCCCTTCTTCATCGATTGGATCTGTGAGATATAAGTTAAAAGATATTACTAAAGACGATAGCGACTATCGACGTTTACTAGCAGTTTTTAAGAAATATAA
>Ga0172378_10000323_pt1 | contig 41412 bp, 33 predicted proteins | sample GrowelOW332metaG_FD_119755 | JGI IMG/M metagenome (GOLD analysis project Ga0172378, IMG submission 119755) | Groundwater microbial communities from an aquifer near a municipal landfill in Southern Ontario, Canada - Pumphouse #3_1 metaG | ecosystem: Environmental > Aquatic > Deep subsurface >...
GCATGCTTATCACCATTAGCTATCCGCTGCTCTACCTGAACCACATCGGTGGTGCCTAAGTGGGCATTCAACCCTGCACGACCGGAGATACGGCTCTTCAGCTCCTCTTTGCTGAACCGACCACTAAAACAGAGGTCGACTAATTGTCCAGAGGGAAGGGAACCGGCACGTTCGGGAGAAAAAGGACCTTCACCATCTAACGAGTTGGGGGCATCCACCGCTTTGCCATGTTGGTGGACGGCTATCGAGATGCCACCACCTAAGTGACAGACAATCAGATCTAAATCTTCATATCTCGTCTGCTGCTCGGCCGCAAAACGACGGGCAATGGCACGTTGGTTAAGCGCATGCCAAATGGTGATGCGGGGCATCATGGGCGAACCAGAGATGCGAGCTACAGCATTTAACTCATCTACCACACCGGGATCGGCTATGAATGCACGACAACCGGGTATCAACTGTGCCAATTGGTCGGCTATCAAACCGCCTAGATTACAGGCATGGGTACGTACGGCATGCATAATATCATTTCGCATGGCGGCATTGACTTCGTATACACCACCAGCAATGGGCTTTAACAAACCGCCACGACCAATCACAGCATCGAATTGGAAAGGGATGCCCTCTTTTTCTAGTTGCTGCAACACGAGTTCTTTTCTAAAATCAAACTGATCGGCTACCGTAGGAAAAACGGCTAGATCCTCTACTGTATGGCGAATGTTGCGCACTAAGAGTGGGGTTTTGTCTTCGTAGACAGCTATTTTGGTAGAGGTGGAACCGGGATTGACAGCTAGAATCTTCATAGATATGGGGGGCTAAAGGGAAATTAGATGTTTCGTTTTTTAATACACGGCTACTACTTAACCGTTGCTGTTTTATTGGATACTTTAGGTGTTACTGCAAGTAAGGCAGGCCATGGCCATACTATAATATTTAGATAAGCCCGTATCGCTACGCGAGGGTAAAACAACGGGGCAAATAGGTCCTTGCAACAGACCAGCCATATCTGCATGAGCAAAAAGGGCAACCGATTTATAAAAAGTGTTACCCGATTCAATATTAGGGAAGATAAGCACGTCGGCGGCACCATTGATGGGCGAAACAATGCCTTTGATGTCGCCACTGGCACGCTCACACGAGGTACGTACATCGAGTGGGCCATCTATGATGGCATCCCCAAAATCACCTGCTAGACCCATCTCCACTAGCTTTACATAGTCGAGCGAAAAGGGGAACTTGGCACTGACCTTCTCCGTACAATGAATCAATGATACACGGGGCTGCTCAATACCAAAGCATTTAGAGGTTTGAATGGCATAGTTTATCATCGCTACACGTTGGTCTAACGTGGGACGAGGAATGACGGCTGCATCCGAGAAAAATAATAGTTTATCGTAGGTGGGAATCTGCATCATAGAGAGGTGGGTCAACACTTTTCCTTTAGGAAGAAGTCCCTTCTCCTTATCAAGTATGGCGCGTAGCAGGTTATCCGTATTAATGATACCCTTCATTAAGATATCTGCTCCGCCCTCGCGAACAATACGAACAGCTTCGAGAGCAGCCGCATCAGGATCCTCGATATGAATGATATGTACAAAATCGGGATATTTCTTTAGGGTGGGATATTTCTCTAAGATAGTAGAATCGCCAATCATAAGAAACTCTGCAATCCCCTCTTCGAGTGCTCTTGCAATGGCGTATTCGGTATTCGTATCGTTTGCGCACACCACGGCTATTCGTTTGCGTTGGTGAAGAGCTTTTAGATAGGATGTTAGTTCCTTGAAATTTCTAATGGGTTCCATATCGATAGATTTTTAGCAAATATCAGAAAAAGATTGCATAACACAGCACGAAGAAAGGAAAAAATCGAAGTGTATATATAACATTCTGACATTTTACTAAAAATCTATTTTTTTTTGCTTATTTCCCACTCTTTAATGCACCGCTATTGGTATCCTGATTGTTTAATCGTTTTTGAACCGATTTGAATTTCCTACCAAAACTAACATTCCAGCTTAAAGAAACCACGTAAAGACGAGAACTTTCTCTTAGGTACCAGGTGTTTTTTGATGGAGTAAATTTATTGAAAGACTCTGTGGGACGGTTATAGCTATCTTTTCCGGCAAAGGGATTTAAGGCCATCACACCTATATTTAAGTTCTTATATTTATAACTCAGGGCTAGTAGGTGATAGCTCTCTCCCATGGTAAGTGTCTCTCCATAAAAATCGTTTTTATGGTTCTGCACCTGGAACTGAGCGGTTAGATTTTTATACATCGCTAATAATTCGAACTCATAATACCAGTTCTTATAGGTGTGGTGATAATCGAGTCCTCTACTATCAAAAGCGTTCATACCAGTGGTAAGAGATAGGTTTAGGCAGTTCTTGATGGGACCAAACTTTAGTTCCACTTCAGGATTGAACTTTTGCCAACTGTTCTGATTCTGTATGGTACGTACAAAAACAGCATTCTCACGTAGGGTGCTCTCCATAATGGGGTTGTTCTGATACTGATAAAACAAACTTATGTTTCCGGTGAATAAACCTTTACGATATTCCATATAGAGTCGATTACTAAAGACATGCACATTCTTTAATGTGGGATTACCACGACGTGTTTGTAAAGCATCTATTTGCTGCTCCACATCACTAAGATCGGACAAATTAGGGGTGTCATATCTTAGACGACTGGAAAAACGAAGGAAGGTATGGTCGTTGAATTTATAGTCTAACTTTACGCGTGGCAGGAAAACCAATCGAGAATAGCTGTTCTCTTTCTGGCTAAACCAACTATAAAAGGCTTGTGTGCCCAAGGTATAATGGAAACGACCGAGACAACCCATATATTCAGCATAAGCGGTGGCACTACCCTCTCGCATGTTTGTTACTGCTTCAGTTGTACCGTTATAGTCGTTTTTAGAATAGGAGTAAATGGATTTGACCCCTAGGCTTAACTTATCTTTCTGTGCTACTCCAAACTCATAGATACCCTCGGTGATGAGTGAATATTTATCGCCATAGATGGTAGAAAGAATAGAGGCTGTTTGCTGCCCCTCTTTTTCCTCGGAGTAAGCTCTATGGTTACTACTGTTGATATAGGTGCCAACAGCATTTAGAATTAAGGTGCGACGATTGTCATAATTACGCTGGAAATAAAGGTCTAAAGAGGGACTTCTACTAGAGTAATTGGTCTTATCGAGCATGTTTACCGTATTAGAGATATCGGATGCAGGATAGAGTAAACTCTTAGAATCCATTTGCCCATCATCATAAAAGAAGCGCAAAGTGGTATTAAAAAACCATTTTTTACCCTCTAAGAAGTTATAAGAAAGGCTACCTTTATGATGATTCTCGCGCATTATATTCGGTATTCCGCTCTCTTTTCTAGTGTATGAGGTGCCATCTGCAAAATTGAAGGTCTCTGAATTTTTACGCCAATAGCCATCAAAATCTCTGTACATACCCCAGTAATTAAGGGCAACCTCCGATTTTTTATGATTGAGCTTTGCATTCAATCCGTTGTTGCCAAACCCACCTTCTGGTCTGTTTTGGGTATCCACACCGATATAACCACCAGAGGAGTGGCGCTTTGTGATATAATCAATTACAACGGCCACATTTCTACCATAGCGCATACTTGGCTCTTCATGATACTCGATACGTTGAATATCATCGGGATGGATGGCTCTAATCTCCTGTATCTCTGCCACCGCACCATTAATACGCAACTGCACTTCTCCTTCGTTGGACGAGGTGATGGTGTTCCGCATTGGGTCAACGCGTAAGCGACTCAACTTGAGTTGTTGCAGTAGCTCCAGTCCATTTGTAGATGCCTTGATGGCATAAGCTGTTGGTAAAATAAGTTTTTTGTCGGCCTGGTTGATTACATGAGAAGCGGTTATCTTTACCTCCTCTAGCTCCAAAGCTAAAACGTTGATCTCTATATCGCCTAAATCCACATTCTTAGAGAGAGTTGACAGCTCTATCTTTTTGGGGCCATATCCCATACTAGATACAGCTAGTCGATAATTACCAGCTGCTAGATTTTCTAATTTGAATCGGCCATGCTGGTCAGAGATTCCTCCATTTACAAATACAGAGTCTTTTGTCTGCAGAATAATAGTTGCAAACTCCACGGGTTGCTTATTGGAAACAATCCTCCCCTTTACCTGAAAGGTATCGGCATACATAAGAATGGAGGTAAGCATAGCAAGTAAAAAAATGACATTCCTTTTCATTATTATCTTTTATCAAATGGTTCATACTATAACTGAGCATTCCGCGGCGATTATTCAGTTACTAGTTAGACGGAGCCAAAAGATAAAATGTTGCAAAAAGAAAAAAAATAAGCACAGATGTACTAAAATGCGTTTTTATTTTCAAAAGGATAAAACGAAATTAGGGTCTCGAATAATCGAGACCCTAATCATTATTAAATGGAAAAAAAAACCTGTAAAGGGTTTCGAGAGATTAGCCAATTTTATTTTATGAGATATATATAGTTACCATAGCCCGCTTTTTCCATCTTCTCTATTGGAATAAAACGCAAAGAAGCACTATTAATACAGTAGCGCAAACCACCCTTATCTGCAGGACCATCCGTAAACAGATGTCCGAGATGAGAATCACCGGTCTTACTGCGTATCTCCAAACGCTGCATACCATGGGTAGTATCCACTTTTTCTTCTAAAGCATAACAATTTATGGGTTTAGAAAAACTAGGCCATCCACAATCGGATTGAAACTTATCCGTGGATAAAAACAGAGGTTCACCATTGGTAACATCTACATAAATTCCTTTTCTATATTCATCCCAATAAGCATTCTCAAAAGCGGGTTCAGTTGCGTTTTTTTGTGTCACTGCATATTGCTGGTCCGATAGATGTGCACGTAACACATCATCATCTAACTTGCTATATACAGGCTTAACATTTGCTTCACGTGCCACTTTGAACAATGCTGGGTCTATATGACAATATCCTTTAGGATTACTTTGTAGATAATCCTGATGATAGGTCTCGGCCGTATAGAAACTGAGCAATGGCAATACCTCAACCACTAAAGGTTTCGTGTAGTCTGTAGCCAATCTGCCCATTACGGTTTTAAGTAATTTCAAATCGCTCTTATCGGTGTAATAAATGCCCGTGCGATATTGTGTGCCTACATCATTACCTTGTTGATTTAAGGTAGTAGGGTCTATTGTTTTAAAAAACAGATTAATTAATAAACAAAGTTCAACCTCTTGCGGATCAAACACCACCTTTACTGCCTCAGCAGCACCTGTGTTCCCTGAACAGACTTGTTGATAAGTGGGTGCCTCTACGGTTGCATTAGCATACCCCACCTCTGTACTTATCACTCCTTTTATCTGCTTCATAAAATGCTCCGTTCCCCAAAAACAACCTCCCGCGAAATAAATTTCATGCGTTTTTTCCATCTTTATTGTTTTTTTTGTAACGGTATTATTCTTCAATTGACTTTGCCCAAAAGCTCCTACCACTGACATAAAGCCAATGCACAACAGGAGATAAAGGGTTTTCGCTTTCATTTCATAGTCATTTGTTACTATACAACGCCTTATCCATCTGAATTGTTGAGCGAATTAACGAATTTTACATTGTTTTACAAGAAATCGGCAGTACATATCATCAGCTTCTAAGAAAGAGTGGTTATTTAGATACTAAGACTTCAAATTCGGCATAACCAGCAATAGCAGTACCATCTGTTGTACGTATAGCTTGAAACTTAACATAATGAGCCTCCACAGAGGGAAACGTTTCGGTTTGTAAGATAGGATGATTCTTGATATTTGAAAAATCTCCTGTTTTCACTAAAGACCAATGTTGATTATCTAAGGAGGTGTAAAAACGATAACCAAGAATAATTCCCTTAGACCAACGCGCTTGATCGGGCAAATAGGTAAAACCACAGATCGATTGTTTAGACCCCAAGTCAAGAATTAAATTAATAGGCAATTCCTTTTGGGTCTGCATGTAAGTGGTCGATTCCTCTCCATCAAAAAGAAAAGATGGGTCGTTGCTTTTTGTTTCTTCAGTAGGAGGAAAAACACACCAATTCCGCTTATCCGAAGTGAAAAGATGAGCGGTAACCTCACTCTTATCGCCACTTATTTCATCAGCAGAGATGGCACGCACCTCAATAGGTGTTCTTACTATAAAGGGGGCCGTATAACGTTTAGAGGCGGATGTTGGATCCGTTCCATCTAACGTATAATAAAGAGTAGCCTCGGGGTCGCTGCTTCTTAAAGCAACAAATCCCTTTTGATTACGGTGTAATGTTGGTGCTACTAATAGTTTAGGAGCATTATAAACACCTATATGAGAGAGTAAAGGCACAGCTGCTGCGGATAAGATGGTAACACGTACCCCTTTTGTAGAGGTGGTTGGTAAGCGAAGAATACGCTTATAACCAATGGTGGTTTGTTGGTCTAAAACTTTCCAAGCCCCATCTAGAAGTACCTCTACTTGAAAGGAGGAAACTCGTTGACCCAAGGTTATAAACTCTTGCAACATCAGACGATTGAAAGTGATAGGTGCATCCCAATTTAGTTGAATAAATGGCTTTTTATCCTTTTCTGAGGGAACCCAATAGGTTAATCCATTATCATCTATAACTTTTTCGGGCGCAAAGTATTCATCCTCCATACGGATACTAGAAGCGGTTACTTCCGCTGCTTTTGGAGCAAGATTATCTTTAAAATCGCGTGCAAGAATAGTTGTCATCTGCAGCATACGTTCCGATTCTATTTCATGTATCCAACCGCGCTTATCTATGGGAAAGTTCAACAACAGCGTACCGTTTCTACCCACAGATTGGTAGTAAAAATCGACTAACTGTTCTACTGTTTTTACTTTATGATCTTCAGAGGTATGATAAAACCATCCGGGACGTACAGAAACATTCACTTCAGCTGGCACCCACATATCACCGCCTTTATGCCCATAGCGCAACTCTTTGTAATGCGGATAACCATTCCAAACAGAATCTTTATAGAGCGTACTCCAGTTGGTTTGACCAACCCACCCCTCTTCATCGCCGCACCAACGACAACCAGGACCACCATCGCCAAAAATAATAGCCTTGGGTTGCAGCTTTTTCACCAACTTAAATAGACTAGGCCAGTTATAATAGGTACGTCTATTTACTTTTCTTGTTTCACGAGCACCTCCATAATAACCATCTCCTCCGTTAGCACCATCGAACCAAACTTCAAAGATGTCACCATAGTTGGTTAATAATTCAGTAAGCTGATTTCTAAAATAGGTAAGATACTTAGAGGTTCCATAATCGGCATGATTCCTATCCCAGGGAGAAAGATAGATGCCAAACTTTAATCCTGCTTGGCGACAAGCATCGGATAACTCACGCACCAAATCGCCTTTTCCATCTTTCCAAGGAGAATTCTTCACCGAATAATCGGTATATTTTGAAGGCCATAAACAGAACCCATCATGATGTTTAGCAGTGAGAATAACACCTTTTAGTCCCGATGCTTTAAATAGTTTAACCCACTGTTTACAATCTAAGTCCGTGGGATTAAAATGTTTGGCCGATACATCGCCATACCCCCACTCCACATCCATAAAGGTATTCATACTAAAGTGCACAAAAGCATATTTCTCCATCTTTTGCCAAGCCAGCTGGTTAGGAGTAGGAACGGGTCCATATGCAAGCGGAACGGAATTCCATGTTATGGAAGTTAGGGATGGTTTCACTGAGCGTTTCTGGTAAATCCATCAATTGGGATTGGAAGCGTCCAAAAGCACGACCAGCATCTTCTGCATAACTGGGCGTAACTTCGTTATAGGTCAACGTATCCGGAATAAAAAGCATCATACGCCAAAATGTTCCATCCAACTCGTAATAGGTATCTCCTCTTTCTGTAGAGACAAGAGATAAAACTTTGCGGTCTATGTCTGTTTCCTCTGCTGCCTTTAGTTTTGCACGAATATGTCGTGTTACTGCCTCAATGGTATACTGCAGCAAAGGAACATTTGTAAAAATGGCGGAGTTGATGCGCTGTAAAACATAATTTGGTGCCGTTTTTTGCTGTGTTGTAACAAGATAGGTGTCGTTAATTAATCCGTCGCCTAGCGCTGTAATGGAAGCTACTGTTCCTGTTAAACAAAAAGAATTGGAGATTTCTGTTAATGAAGAGTTATGCATAGTATAAAAGTGTTTTTACAAAAAAGAGAATAAAGATTTAAGTCTGTCGTTTTTTCTTGAAAAGAAATGCTTTACTGCAAAAATAGTTTCTTTCTTTTATAAAACAATTATCTTTGGTGTTTCCCTAGAGAAATAAGTTTTTTCATCTTTAAATAGTAGTGCTTTTTTAAACAGAAAAAGGATAAACACCTATCTATAGCTATTTTACAGTATATTGACTAGGGTTATTTAAGCCTGAACTGTTTATCTTAAATATAGAAGAAATTGATAACCAAAACCTTTGTAACCACATGAAAACCATCGTTAAAAACATCCTGATTGGAGGTTATTTTTCACTAATTAGTTTAGTCAGCATTGCACAGAACAAGGAGTGGAAAGACCCTGCCATAAATGCTGTGAACAGAGCACCTATGCATACAGCCTATTTTGCTTATGCGTCGAGCAACGCTGCCCTAAAAGCAGATAAAGAGAAGTCTGAGAATTATTTATCCCTCCATGGACAATGGAAATTTAATTGGGTAAAGAATGCGGACGAGCGGCCAACTGACTTCTACAAAACAGGATTTAACGATAAAGGATGGGATAGCATAGCCGTTCCTGGTTTATGGGAACTCAACGGCTATGGCGACCCAGTTTATGTAAATATGGGATATGCATGGAAGAATGATTATAAGAATGATCCTCCTATCCCCCCCACAGAGAAAAACCACGTGGGCTCTTACCGTAAAGAGATTATACTGCCAACCACTTGGAAGGGTAAAAAAGTGGTGGCTCATTTTGGATCGGTTACCGCTAACATTTACTTATGGGTGAATGGTAAATTTGTAGGCTACAGCGAAGATAGTAAATTGGAAGCTGAGTTCGACGTTACAACGTTCCTCCATCCAGGTAAAAATTTATTCGCCTTCCAAACTTTTAGATGGTGCGATGGTAGTTATCTTGAAGACCAAGATTTTTGGCGCTTATCGGGTGTAGCACGCGATTGTTATCTATATGCTCGCGAAAAGAAACATGTTGAGGATATTAGAGTAACCCCACATTTAGATGAAGCATACAAAAATGCCATTTTACAAGTTGAACTGACACAAAAGGGAGCGCTAAAAACAGCATTGAGCCTCATCGATGCCACTGGAGCAGTGGTAGCTGCATCTGAGGTTAAGGGAAGTGGTAAAATAAAAAGAGACTTGGCAGTAAAGAACCCACACAAATGGAGCGCAGAGAAGCCCTACCTATATACCCTATTGGTTACCAGCTACAAGGCAAACAGGGTTTCAGAGGTTATTCCAATAAAAGTGGGATTTAGAAAAATAGAAATTAAAAATGCACAGGTATTGGTCAATGGACAACCGGTTCTTTTCAAGGGAGCCAACCGCCACGAGATAGACCCAGATGGTGGATACATGGTTTCGCGCGAACGGATGGTGCAAGACATCAAGCGGATGAAGGAACATAATATTAATGCCGTGCGTACCTGCCACTATCCAGACGACAACCTTTGGTACGATTTATGCGATAGGTATGGTATCTATCTTGTTGCGGAGGCTAATCTGGAATCGCACGGGATGGGCTACGAAGAGAAAACACTGGCTAAAGACCCAGCATTCGAGAAAGCACACTTAGAAAGAAATCAACGCAATGTACAACGCAACTATAATCACCCATCTATTATTTTTTGGTCGCTTGGAAATGAAGCAGGCATGGGCGTTAATTTTGAGAAATGCTATACCTGGGTTAAAGCGGAAGACCCCTCACGTATTTGTCAATATGAGCGCGCCGGCTACAGCTCGTTTACAGATATCTACTGCCCCATGTATATCGGCTATGAGGGATGTGAGACATATGCCAAAGGAGAGGGAAACAAGCCATTTATCCAATGTGAATATGCCCATGCCATGGGAAACTCAGAGGGTGGTTTCAAAGAGTATTGGGACCTTATACGTAAATATCTAAAATTACAAGGTGGCTTTATCTGGGATTTTGTGGATCAAAGCTTACGATGGAAAAGGGAAAATAAGCCGACTTTTTATGCATATGGTGGTGATTTTAATCCCTATGATGGATCGGATAATAATTTCTTAAACAATGGGTTGATGAGTCCAGACAGAAAACCGAATCCACATGCAGATGAAGTGGGCTACTATTATCAGTCTATCTGGACTACACTAAAAGAACCTAAGAGCGGTACCATTGAAATCTTTAACGAGTTCTTCTTTTCGGATCTATCGGCCTACCGACTAGAATGGGAGGTGATAGAAAATGGTATTAAAAAGCAGACAGGAATGGTGGAAGATTTAAACGTGAAGCCACAACAACGCGCAACCATAACCTTGAACTACGACCCATTGTCTATAGCTACGGATGCGGAATGCTTACTCACCGTGCGCTATACCCTAAAAAAAGAGGAACCACTTCTACAAGCAGGTAGCACCGTGGCACGACAACAACTAAGGCTCACGCCCTACCAAGCTAAAACAATAAGCATAGCCAATAGGAGTTACAGCAACCAACGGATGGAACAGCCACAAATAGTGGACACTAATTCAGAAAGACTCATCGTTAAGAGCCCAAAAGCACAACTAGACTTTAATAAAAAAACAGGGTTCTTATGCCATTATGTAGTAGAGAACAGAGCATTACTGAAAAGAGGTGGAACATTGGTCCCTAATTTTTGGCGGGCGGGTACCGACAACGATTTTGGTGCTAATCTACCCCATAAGCTACAGGTTTGGAAACAACCTACACTACAACTTACAGCATTAACATCGTCGATGGACAATGGCTTAGTGGTGGTTAAGGCACACTACGACATGCCTACTGTGTTTGCTACCTTACAGCTTACCTATACCATAAACAATGAGGGGGCGGTACTTGTTACACAGCAACTAACAGCTACAAAGGGGAAGAAGGTAGCCAATCTTTACCGTTTTGGTATGCAAATACAACTGCCTTATGAAATGGATAGAAGCATCTTTTACGGCAGAGGTCCAATAGAGAACTATGTAGATAGAAATAATTCAGCTTTCTTAGGTATCTATTCACTAACAGCTGAAGAACAGTTTTACCCCTATATTCGTCCACAAGAGACTGGGAACAAAACAGACATACGATGGTGGAAACAGGTAAATAGAGGTGGTAAAGGTTTAGCATTTGTTTCTGAAGCCCCCTTCTCTGCCTCTGCTCTACACTACTCTATAGAAAGCTTAGACGATGGAAACAAAAAAGAGCAACGTCACACTGCCTTCCTTAAAAAAGCAGATTATACCAATTTATGTATAGACAAAGTGCAGATGGGATTAGGCTGTATTGATAGTTGGGGCGCATTGCCAGACCCTAAATATAGAATACCATACAACAGTTATAGCTTTACCTTCCGCATGCAACCCATCTCTACTGGGTTCTAAAGGAAGAACGCTATCTAAGAAACCAGCTAAGAACAACAGAAGAGTTGTTTTTAGCTGGTTTTTAGTCTTTATTGTAAGCCTACTTTTTAGTAGATATGATACGTGGTAATATTAAACGACACACGTAAAAAAGTTTTTTAAGGCTTGCGTTTTGACCATTTATAGGTTAATACAACAGCAGTTAGTATACAGATTACCATAGCAATAAGAAGAAAGGCGCTATAGGTTAGTGCCTCTGAACGACGCTCCACTCCTAAGGACAAAGAGAGCGGAATAGATGCCACACCGATGAGTATCCCAAAAAGATATAACAGACTCACAATGCTTCTTTTTTTGGCATCCTCAATGACACGTGGCGTCTCTCTTTCTTTAAAGAAAGCAGAAATCACAAGGATGGAACCGATGGAAAGTCCTACTAACTCCACAATATTCGACCACTGCTGACCAGCACGGGTGAGAAATGTACCGGATAAAAAGGTGACTAACAAAACGATACAGCCTAAAGCTATTCGTCTCTTTTTTTTCGCTTCTATTTTCATATATCAATGCTTCTGTTTTCACAAAGATAGTGTAAAGCAAAGAACAAACAAAGAGATAGCCAGAAAGGATAATGTTAAAAACGCTTCCCCTAAAAAAAAAGTAACCACACTACACATCTTACACCTAATGTGGTGCAAAGATGGTAGTGTGGTTACTCCTATATCTAATCTATAACGGTTTAATACTACGCTATTCCTAATTTTTTAAGATCCTCTTCTACTGTTCCAATAGGGCTCAAACCAAAAGCAGATACTAGTACATCGGCTACGGCAGGCGATAAGAAAGCAGGAAGTGTTGGTCCTAAATTAATTTTTTGGATACCTAGGCTTAATAATGCTAACAAAACAATAACCGCCTTTTGTTCATACCATGCGATGTTATAAGCAATAGGTAGATCATTTACATCTTCTAAACCAAATACCTCTTTTAGTTTCAAAGCAATCACCACTAGAGAATAACTATCGTTACATTGTCCAGCATCTAACACACGTGGTATACCACCGATATCGCCCAATTTAAGTTTATTATAACGATATTTAGCACATCCAGCTGTTAAGATAACAGTATCATGTGGTAAAGCAGCAGCAAAGTCTTCATAATAGTTACGACTCTTCATACGGCCATCACAACCAGCCATCACTACAAATTTCTTGATAGCACCCGATTTAACGGCATCTACAATCTTATCTGCCAAAGCTAATACTTGGTTATGTGCAAAACCACCAATAATGGTTCCTGTCTCTATCTCCGTAGGAGAGGCACATGTTTTAGCTTGTTCAATGATAGCTGAAAAATCTTTTTGTCCATTTGCATCTGGTAAGATATGTTTACAACCAGGATAGCCAGAGGCATTGGTGGTGTACATACGACCGATGTAAGTAGAAGTAGAAAGTGGAGGAACAATACAGTTGGTTGTAAATAGGATAGGACCATTAAAGGTAGTAAACTCTTCGCGTTGTTTCCACCAAGAATTACCATAGTTTCCTACAAAATGTTTGTATTTCTTGAATGCTGGGTAATAATGAGCAGGCAACATCTCACTATGGGTATATACATCTACACCTGTTCCTTCTGTTTGCTCTAGTAACTGCTCCATGTCCTTCAAGTCGTGACCACTGATCAAGATACCTGGACGATTTTGAACACCAAGATTAACCTCTGTAATCTCTGGATTTCCGTAAGATGTGGTATTTGCATTATCCAATAAAGCCATACCTTTTACACCCATAGAACCTGTCTCAAGGGTTAGAGCTACTAGTTCATCTACAGATAAATCTTTAACGGTCATATCAGAAATAGCACGTTGTGTAAACACATGTAAAGACACATCATCTTTGCCCAAACGCATAGCATGTTCTAGATAAGCTGCTAAACCTTTTAAACCATAGATAGTTAATTCTTTTAAAGAGCGAGCGTCTTCATTTTTCTCTCGCAAGACACCTACAGTAAGTGCTTTTTCTTCCATATCACTCACCGACTTGTTCCAAGTCAACTCGTCAATAACAGGAAGTGAAACACCCTCTTTGGCAGCAATTGCAACTAATTCATCACGTAAAAGGAGTGCCTCATCTATACGAGCTAAGATACTCTCTTTATCGAAATTAGCATTGGTGATGGTACTAAATAGGGCGTTAGTAACAAATACATTCACCTTATTATCTACAGCAATATCTTTAGCACGCAAATGTGTAGCCGCTACAGAGATACCACGTACAGAAAAGAGTAATAGGTCCATCCATTTAGACAAGGTACTATCTTTTCCACATACACCTTTTATTTTACAACCAACTCCACCTGCAGCCTCTTGGCACTGAAAACAAAACATTGGATCACACATAATTGATTAATTTTAATTGTTTTTATATTAACAAAAATTGAATAAGCGTATTTTTACAGATAGTACAGACTAAAGTCTCCAAAAGAGAAAAATTATTCCTATCTTTCGTTTTAGAATGCGCTATAGTGAATACTCTTATTGATTTCACACCTTGCAAAGGTCGACTATTGAGCTGCATTTTTTGGTAACATATGTGACAATCCATAGAAAAAAAACAGAAAATTATGATAGAAGCTAATAAACTACTGAATAGTCCTTTGTTTAAAGACTTTAATGAAGAGAGATTAGAGGCCTTTATAAGCACCGCCACTTATGCTATACGAAGTTATAAACAAAAAGATATTATTGCGCTACAAAACAGCACCTGCCAATCGTTCCTTCTTTTATATGAAGGTCAGGTGGAGACTGTTATGGGCAACGAGGAGGGAAAACAGATTAGTATTGAATTAATAAAAGCACCCCATCTATTGGCCCCAGCCTTTGTGTTTGCTACCAACAACAGATACCCAGTAACCATTCAGGCACTAACGGATTGCAAAATTATAGTGATCAGTAAACAGTCGTTTACCCTTTTGATGCAACAAGAGAGCATCATCATGAATAATTTTCTGCGTATTATTTCCGACCGAAGTATTTTTCTGAGCAAAAAAGTAAACTCGTTTGCCCTACAATCCTTAAAGATTCGGCTTGCTAACTTTTTATGCGATGCCAAGGGTTTGCAAAAAAGTCAACAGGAGATTTCAGAAAATCTAGGGGTGGCTCGTCCCTCCTTAAGTAGAATTATAGCGAAGTTGGTACACGAAGGTATCTTAGCTACCGAAAAAAGAAAATTAATTGTCTTGGATTATAAAGCACTACATAAATTAGCAGGACGACAAATATAAAAACAGCTCTAAAAAAAAGTCGCTACAAGATTCTCTTGCAGCGACTTTTTTTTTATAGAAAGAACGGTTTAGATTTCCTATCCCGTAGTACTAACGGATTAATGGGTTCCTCCGCCTAAAGCGTGGTATAGATTAACTACCCCTTGTGCTTCACTAAACCAATCGGCCACCTGATTTAACTCGGCTTGTAATAACTCTTTCTGAGCAGTTAGTACATCTAAATAGGTCGTTTGTGAATAGTTCATTAAAGCTTCCGATTGCTCAACAGCAACTTTTAAAGAAGCTACTTGCTGTATACGCAACTCTTTTTTCTGACGAGCCGATTGTGTTGTAGATAGATAGGTATTTACCTCGTAACCTGCATTCAATAGACTTTGTTGAAAATCTAACTTAGCACTCTCGTGTCTTGCTTTAGCAATCTTTAAATTAGCAATGTTAGCACCTTTGTTAAAGAGTGGTTGTGTTAATGAACCTACCGCCGATGCTATAAATTTAGCTGGGCTAAAGATGATGCCACCAACCGAATTGGTCCAACCCGCACTACCGTTTAATTGGATGTTGGGATAGAACGCTGAACGTGCCACATTCACACCATAAAAAGATTGTTGAAGTGCAAATTCGGAAGCACGTACATCGGGTCTATTCGACAACAGTTGCATAGGAACACCAACAGATAATGCTTCAGGAAAGACCTGTGAGGTATAACTACCACAAACGATGGCATGTGGCGTGTCTCCTAAGATAACACATAAATGACTCTCTACATCCCCTCTTGTTCCTTCTAAGTCTACAAGAGCCGTTTGAACAGCAGCCACATTGGCTTCGATACGAGCCACAGCTATTTGATTAGCGTGTCCCGCCTCCATCATTGCTTTTGTAGCACGCAATGTTTCTTGCCAGCTAACAACGGTCTGCTTGGTTATCTCTATCTGACGATCGAGCATCACAAGTGTATAATACATGGTGCTTATGGTAGAGACAAGCTGTGTTTGCACTGCTTGCTGATAAGCCTTACTACTCATCAAAGCAGACTTAGAACTCTTGTTCATATTACGTAATCTACCAAACACATCTAATTCCCAACTAGCAGTTATAGGTAGCTGATAGGTCTGCGAAGCTTTTTGGTGATCAAAACTACTTACCGTGCCTTGTGGAGCAAAAGCTAGACTTGGCAGAAAAGACAAGCGAGAGCTCAAAAGAGCTGCTTTTGCTTGTTCTACAGATAAACGCGCTTTTCCTAGATCGGTGTTTTGTGCAAGCCCTTTTTCTATTAGAGCTTGCAATTTAGAATCGGTAAAAACCTCTTTCCATCCCAAGGATGCTAGAGTGATGGTATCTTTTACCTCAACTGTTGTACCAAAGAGTTGGTCCGTAGAGACCTTTTCGCGTTTGTACGATTTATATACGTTACAACTAGATAGTAGTAGCACAGAGATAAATAGATAACTATATTTTTTCATATTTCTTCTTTTTAGCATATTACTTCTTTTTAGATGAGTTTTTAATCTCATTTTCTCTTTCGATACGCACTCTTTCCACCTCAAGCTCAATAGATGTTTCTAGGTCGAGACCCGATTCCTCTTCTACTTTATAACTGGAATGAAAATGTTCGTGCATCTTTTGGAAGAAAATAAAGAAAGATGGTACCATAAATAGCAGTGCAAGTGTACCGATAACCATACCACCTACAACACTTGTTCCCAACGAACTATTACCATTTGCGCCTACTCCTGTTGAAAACATCAACGGTAACATACCAAACACCATTGTCAAGGCTGTCATTAAGATTGGACGTAAACGAACACTAGCAGCTGTATAAGCAGCTTGAGAAAGGGTCATACCCGCTTTTCTTCGCACAGTAGCATACTCCGTTAATAGAATGGCTGTTTTAGACAACAGACCAATCAACATGATAAGTCCAGTCTGTAAGTAGATATTATTCTCTAATCCCATCATTTTTGCAAAGAGGAAACTACCGGCTAGACCAAAAGGAACAGCTAATAACACGGCAAAAGGAATAAAGAAACTTTCATACAGAGCAGCCAAGATCAAATAGACAAAGATGATACACATGGCAAAAATAAAGAACGTTGTGTTAGAGGTCTGACTCTCTTCTCGTGTGATGCTACCAAACTCATAGCTATATCCACGAGGTAAAGAAGCAGCAACTTCCTCTACGGCTTTAATAGCATCTCCTGAGCTATAACCTACATTAGTCATACCATTTACGGCTATACTATTATATAGATTGAAACGAGTAAGCACCTCAGAACCATACACTCTTTTAATCTTCACAAACTGACTAATAGGAGCCATGTCGGTGCCATTACGTACAAAGATATTTTTTAGAGTAGATATATCGGTACGATTCTTTGCTTCTGCCTGAATCATTACACGGTATACTTTTGTAAATCGATTGAAATTAGAAGCATAAATGCCACCAAAATAACCGCCTAATACGGATAGCACTTCACGTGGTGAAATACCCGCACGTTTACATTGTGCTGCATCAACATTCACTTCATACTGTGGACTATTCACATTGAAACTAGAGAAAGCCATTTGAATTTCTGGGCGTTGGTTTAATTGGCCCAAGAATTTCTGTGTTACAGCAAAGAAGTCGTTTACACTACCACCGGTTTTATCTTGCATATGCAACTCAAAACCAGAACCTGTTCCATAACCAGGAATCATACCTGGTGCCATAATAAATATACGGGCAGCTTTAATACCTTGTGTAGCACCATAGAGTTTACCCATTATAGCTTTCTGTGAGCTACCTGCAGATTCTCTTTCGCCCCAATCTTTTAGGCGGACAATAAACATACCAGAAGTATTGGACTGACCCGCCACAAAACTATAACCCGTTACGTTTATATAGGTCTTTACCTCCGGAACATGTTTCAATATAGCATCTATGCGATTCATCACCGCAGCTGTTTCATGTAAAGAGGTTCCTGGACTTGTGGTAACATTCACAAACAAGGCACCATTATCTTCATCGGGTACAAAACCTGTCTTAGTGGTATTCATTAAATAAACTAAGGCTACCACAGCAATCACTAAACCAGTTACAACGAACCAACTTCTACGTATAAAATAAAGCACTCCTTTTTTATAGCGTTTTAGCATATGAGAATAGGTCACGTTATAGGCTTTACGTACACGACTAGCAAAATTCTTGTTAGCCAGTTCGTTTTCAGGATTGGGTTTTAAAACCAGAGCACATAAAGCAGGACTCAGTGTTAGGGCATTGATGGTAGATAGTGCAACGGCTACTGCCATTGTAATACCAAACTGTGTATAAAAGGTTCCCTGTGTTCCACTCATAAAGGTAACAGGAATAAACACAGCCATAAACACAACAGAGGTGGTGATAATAGGAGAAACCAATCCTTTCATAGCATCTACACTAGCTAAATAGGGCGATTTATATCCTTTATCAAAATTAGCCTGAACAGCCTCTACTACCACAATGGCATCATCTACTACCGTACCAATGGCCAAGATGAGCGCAAAGAGCGTCAGTAAATTGATAGTAAATCCTGCAATAGCTAAGAAAGCAAATGTACCGACTAAGGCTACCAATATAGATACCGCTGGTATAAGTGTAGTTCTAAAATCTTGCAAGAAGAAATAGACCACAAAAATTACTAATAAAATGGCGATTATCAATGTAGATATCACCTCGCTGATAGAAGCATCTAAAAAGTCGTTCGTACTAAACACCGTAATCAGTTCTATATCTTTAGGTAGATCTTTACGTACTTTATCAAAATACAATCCAATGTTTTCATTTACCGTTGTAGCATTAGAACCGGCTACCTGGAAAATCACTGCAGTAGAACCTGGAGCACCGTTTGTTTTACTAACAAACGAATAACTCTCCGCACCTAGTTCCACTTTTGCCACGTCTTTTAAACGAAGCATCTCGCCGTTTTCTAAGGAGCGAATTACTATATTCTCAAATTCTGCTGGTTTTTCTAAACGTCCGGTATACTTTAATATATATTGGTGGGCGTTGTCCGACTCCTCGCCAACAGAACCTGTAGCCGCTTCAATATTTTGTTCGGCCAATACGGCTGTGATATCGGAAGGTATCAGTTTATATTGACGCATCACGTCTGGATTTAACCAGATACGAATACTATAATCCGATCCAAAACTCATCACATCCCCTACTCCTTGAATACGTAATACCTCAGGAATAATATTGATCTTCATGTAATTACTCAAGAAGGTAGCATCGTAAGTGCCATTGGGGCTATACAGAGAGAAGGCTTGTAGCACACTAGTCTGTCGCTTCATGGTGGTCACACCAATCTGATTAACCTCAGCAGGCAACATACCTGTAGCTCTAGCTACACGGTTTTGCACATTCACCGCTGCCATATCTGCATTTGTTCCCTGTTTAAAGAAAACAGAGATAGAAGCTGTTCCTGAATTTGTTGCAGAAGATTGGATATAAATCATATCTTCTACACCATTGATGGCCTGTTCTAGTGGTACAATCACACTGTTTTGCACCGCTTCTGCACTTGCTCCTGGATAGGAGGCAGAAACCATGATGGTTGGAGGTGCAATATTGGGGTATTGTTCAACAGGAAGCGTAAATAAACTTATGAATCCTAATAGGACAATAAAAATTGAAATGACCGATGCAAAGATGGGTCTATCAATAAAGAATTTTACATTCATCTTTTTTCCTTTTTAATGTTTAGCAGATTTTGAAACCTGTTTTGTTTGGATAGGCATGTCATTACGTAACATGGCAGTACCCTCGGTTACAATAACATCGCCTACTTTTAATCCATTTGTCACGATATATTCTTTTCCATTGTTAATAGGGTCTACTGTTAACATCGCAGAAACAGCTTTGCCATCTACCACCTTAAATGCATATATTTTATCTTGCAATTCGAAAGTTGCATTTTGATCTATTACAATACAATTAGCACGTTGATAAGGCACAATCACACGTCCTGTACCACCGCTCAATAGGATATGTTTCTCGTTAGGGAAAACTGCACGAACAGAAACCGAACCAGTAGCAGCATCAATCACACCACTGATAGCCTCAATATGTCCCTCTTCTTCATACAAAGACCCATCAATAAGTTGTAGTTTTACAGGAGGCATGCTTTTTAAGGCCTCTTTTATAGAACCATATTGACGTGTTAGGGTTAACATCTCTCGTTCAGACATAGAAAAATAAACATACATGGCTGAATTGTCGGATACTGTTGTTAGAGGTGTAGTCATAGAAGGACCAACCAATGTTCCTACACGGAAAGGGATAGCACCAACAACACCATCCGAAGAACTCTTTACTAACGAGTAAGATAGATTATTCTTCGCATTTACAGCAACTGCTTCCGCTTGTGCTAATTGCGCCTTAGCAGTAAGTAACGCATTTTTAGCCATGGTTAAATCGTAGGAAGAAACAACTTTTTTCTCGAATAAGATTTTCGTACTATTAAAGCTCAACTGAGCAGTAGATACAGCCGCTTTTGCAACCTCTACACTAGCCTCTGCTGTACGCAAAGCTGCTTTATAAGGCACTTGGTCTATAATAAAAAGCGATTGTCCCTTTTTCACTTCTTGACCTTCTGACACACATACTTTTGTGATAGCTCCTGACACTTGAGGTATGATTCTTACATCTTGTCTACCGCTAATGGAAGCTCCAAAAAAGTCTTGTAGTGTACGGTCGGATGTTTCTACTGTGGTAACCGTAAACACATTGGGTTGAGCCTGTTGGGCGGGCTTACTACATGCTGCAATAGTAACAATAGCCAACAAAGCTATTAATAAATTAGTAGAAAACGTGATTCTACTAAAAATCGATTCCTTAAAACTTACATTCATACAATTATTTTTAATCTGTTAATATAAAACTATTAGAATAACATTCTAGATTTTCTGCAAAGATAGAGATTTATTGGAAGACACAGATTGCCAATCTTGCTAAAAACAAAAAGCCCCATAGTAACTATGGGGCTTTTTTTGTTTTTTTAACATTTCTACCTTTCACTCCACACTACACGCTTGATATAATCTGTATAAGACAGAATTATACGTATAACTTTGTCAGCTACATTAGGCATAGAATAATCCGCAACTGGGCGGAAATTACGGTGCTCTAAATCTTGATTTTGCAATTCAGCTAACCCCTGCATGATACGCTCTGGGTTTAAACCTACCATCATCACACTGGCTTCTTCCATTGCCTCAGGACGCTCATGTGCATCTCTAATGTTTAGCGCACGGAAATTTAGTATCGACGATTCCTCACTGATGGTACCACTATCCGAAAGAACGGCATTGGCATTCATCTGTAAATGGTTATAATCGCTCAAACTCATAGGTTTCATCAAACGTACTAAAGCATGAAAAGTAACTCCCTTTTTTTCTATCATCTTACGTGTTCTAGGATGACAGGATACAATAACCGGATAGCCATAGGTCTCTGCAACTGTATTTAAAACAGTTACTAGGTTTAAGAAATGTGCCTCGTCGGCTATATTCTCTTCGCGATGAGCAGATACCACAAAATACTTTCCTTTTTCTAGTTCTAGTTGCGACAAGATAGTAGATGCCTCAATTTTAGGAAGATATTGGTGAAGCACCTCATACATAGGACTGCCGGTTTTAATAATACGGTCGGCAGGTAAGCCTTCTCGTAGTAAGTATTCGCGAGCAATACTGCTATAGGTCATGTTGATATCACTAATATGGTCTACAATCTTACGATTGCTCTCTTCTGGCACACGTTGATCAAAGCAACGGTTACCAGCTTCCATATGGAAGATAGGTATATGTCTTTTTTTGGCAGCAATAGCACATAAACAAGAGTTGGTATCGCCCAACACTAAGAAAGCATCGGGTGCTGCTTCTGCTAATATAGGATCTATATTGATGAGGATCTGTCCAGCTGTACTGGTAGCATTTTGACCGGCTGCATTTAAGAAATAATCGGGTTTGCGCAAGCCTAAGTCTTCAAAAAAGACCTCATTTAATTCGTAATCGTAATTCTGTCCGGTGTGGACTAGAATATGTTCAATAACTGGACTAGCATCTAATTTTTGCAAGACACAAGCCAAACGAATAATCTCAGGGCGGGTACCCACCACGGATAATACTTTTAATTTTTTCATCTTATAAATAGTGTCAAGTAGGTTTATTTGCCCTCTAGATTCAAATCATCGCGGATAAAATCTAACTTCAACAACAGCTCCTTCATACCAGCAATGTCTAATCGAGCAGTGTTATGCGAATGGTAATCTTCTACAGTAGCTACTTTCTCATCTCCTTCTACAAAGAACTTATCATAGTTTAGGTCGCGTTGGTCGCAAGGGATACGATAATAATCGCCCATGTCTATGGCCTTGGCCATCTCCTCGCGGGTTACTAAGGTTTCATATAATTTCTCACCATGACGTGTCCCAATCACTTTTACCTCATTGTTCAAATGGTAGAGTTCTTTCAATGACTCAGCCAACACACTCAACGTAGCAGCTGGCGCTTTTTGTACAAAAAGGTCACCATTATGTCCGTTTTGGAAAGCATAAAGTACTAGATCGACTGCATTGTCTAATGTCATCATAAAACGACTCATATTAGGGTCGGTAATAGTTATTGAATGGCCCTCTTTCATCTGTTCTACCCACAAAGGGATAACCGATCCACGACTAGCCATCACATTACCATAGCGTGTACAACAGATGGTTGTTTCGCCCGTTTCTCCTAATTGTCTACCTTTTGCTGTAGCTACTTTTTCCATTAGTGCTTTACTAATACCCATAGCATTGATGGGATAAGCTGCCTTATCTGTAGAAAGAACCACTACATTTTTAACGCCAAACTGAATAGCAGAGTCGAGCACATTTTCAGTACCTAACACATTTGTACGAACAGCTTGCGTTGGGAAAAACTCACAAGAAGGAACTTGCTTTAAAGCTGCTGCATGAAAAATATAATCTACACCTCTCATTACACCATCTACTGATCGCTTATCGCGTACATCTCCAATGTAAAATTTCACCTTTGGATTTTGCAAACGATGACGCATATCATCCTGCTTCTTTTCATCACGACTAAAGATGCGGATTTCTTTGATATCCGAATCTAAGAATCTCTTTAATACAGCATTACCAAAAGAACCAGTTCCTCCGGTGATTAATAAAGTCTTATCCTTAAAAATTGACATAGCAATAGTTTTTTTTGTTTTTTTCTTGAAACTGTACAAAAGTAATAAAAAAATAAGAGATTGGAATGTTTCCAACAAAACATTTGATTAGAAAAGATATAACTTATTTATATTTTTTTACAACTATAAAAAAGAACGAATACATTGATAAAATGGAGTCCTTTAACCAAGTTGTTTTTTTGCACAAAAAAAGGAGATAAACATTGTTTATCTCCTTTTCAATAGATTTATTGCATCTATCTTATTCTTTTTGCGAATCTTCAGATCCTGTAGCAGGCTGTTGTGTATTGTTATCTGCTGGTGCTGCAAATGGAGCAGCTTGGTTCAATGGATTTGCATTCTCTTCTTGAAGTGCTTTCTGTTCAATCGTCGAAACAGTTTGAGCTACACCATTATGATGCACATACGAAGCAGCTACACTTAATACAACCATAGCAGCAGCTAAGCCCCATGTTGCTTTTTCAATAAAGTCTGTTGTTTTGCGCACACCCATTATATTGTTGGATGATGAGAAACCTGCTGATAGTCCACCACCTTTTGAGTTTTGAATTAAAACGATAAAACACATTAGGATGGCCACAATGGTTACAATAACAATTAATAATACATAAGGTAAACTCATTTTCTTATTTCGATTTAGTGTTAATAATCAATTTTTCTAGGAATCTAATCTGGTCTGCAAAGTAAGCACTTTTTTTTGGATATTTCAAACATAATTTTTTAAATATCTCTATAGCACGTGAATATTTTTCTTGTCTAATATAAATTTTAGCTAATGTCTCTGTAAAACACTCCTCTTCTTCAAAATTATTGGCCGTAAGCTCTTCGAGATACGTCGATTTATCGGCTTCTTGCGCAGGCAAAGATTCTGGAGAGGAATCGAGTGTAAAGGTAGGAGAGGAGTCAATAAATTTATCGATCAATTCATGACCATTCAGTTGCGATGTATCCTGCTCAGCTGGTTCTGGTGAAGCAGATACAGACGTAGCTGTTGTAGAGGCTGTTGCCTCTTCCACTACAGGTGATGTCTCCTGCTCTGAGCCATTTATAGAACAGTTTTCCTCCTTCTTTGGTGCATCCTCCGCTTTAACCATATAGGGCGTATAGTCTGAAACAGCATCAAATTCGAGCCAATCTTTTCGTTGCTCAGGTTGTGTAGCCAAAAAAGAATCAATCAGTTGCAGGGAGCGGTCGAGCATAGGAGCCGATTGCTGTTCAGCGGTTTCTTCTGCTGCTGCCTCCTCTGGCAATAATACCTCTGTTAAGGGAGCTAACACATCCCCATGTATCAGATTAAACAAAATACGGCGGTCTACAATATATAAAGTAGCTTTTCGTAGTTCAGCCCCAAACGAGGGGTCGCGTACGCCAAACAAGTTTTGCAGAAACAATAAACGCGCAGTATGAAAAAAGGGATAACGAGCCAACACACTTCTTAATGCATTGAGTGACTCCCCATCGAGCTGAGAGGGATGGATTATCCATTGATCGATTAATTCTGTTGTTAACATATTACCAGTTCGCTACGGTAGCATTAAAGATTTGCTCTACTATTTCTTTCACCATCTCCTCAATCAAACCATCTTGAACGGATGTCAGCTGCAAGGAGGAATCATAATTTCTAAAAGCGGAGAACTGCTGTTCAAAATCTTCTTCGTGATTTGTATTATTGACAAACCGAACATTTACAGTTACCTTAAGCTGGGTCTCCGATGAATAACCATCCGATTTAACAGCTTGATTTAGCTGTTGATAGTTGGTTATCTCTCCGGAGATAATCATATCTCCACCATTCTTGACCTGCGATAGTCTGGTTTGTGCAGCATATATATCTTTTAGCTTCTCATTAAAGGTGGTTCCTAAGGGCGAATAATTATACATCGACTTTAAGGGGAAATAATCGATTTGGATGGTACTTACTTTAGTATAATCTATAGAAGCGCCATTAAACTTATAAGATATAGCACAGCTGCTTACCACTAAAAGAGTAAGTAAAGCTAGCAAAAATCTAGGACATTGTTTTATCCAATCCATATTCTTTTATTTTACGATAAAGTGTTCGTTCTGATATATTTAGATCATTGGCCGCTTGTTTACGCTTTCCATGATGTTTAGTAAGTGCTCTGCAAATCATCTCTTTTTCTACCTCATCTAAAGCGAGCGATTCTTCTACATACTCTGCTGCTTCTTGATAATGCTCCTCCTCTTTTGCGGAAGAGAGAAGAATGGTTTTGGAGGAATGTGCCACCTCTTTCGATTCCGATGCATGTTCATGTGTATTACCGTCGTGCACCATCTTCTTTAAATCGGCCACTTCTCTACTCATCGACAACATATCTCTACGCATGTCAAACAAAACTTGATAGAGAATCTCTCGTTCACTCTCAAAGGTCTTGTTCGAGGATGAGCCACTAGCTCTTAACGCAGGTAGATGACTCTCCTCATTAGTAGGCAAGTAACGCTCTAAAACAGCGGGGGTAACCTCTCTCTCCTCCTCTATAATGGATATTTGTTCGGTTATATTTTTTAGTTGGCGCACATTTCCTGGCCAAGAATATTTGACAAGCTGCTGTTTGGCTTCTTCGGTTAACTGAATGGTAGGCATCCGATAACGTTGCGCAAAATCTGTCGCAAATTTTCGAAACAGCAAAATAATATCCGACGAACGGTCGCGCAAAGGTGGTACAGTAATAGGCACTGTGTTTAAACGATAAAACAGATCTTCCCTAAATCGACCATCTGCTATTGCACTGTTTAATTTAGCATTAGTAGCTGCCACAATACGTACATCCGTACGATGTACCGTAGAGGAGCCAACCTTAATAAATTCGCCTGCTTCTAACACACGGAGCAACCGAGCCTGGGTAGAAAGCGGCAACTCGCCTACTTCATCTAGAAAAATGGTTCCTCCATTTGCTTGTTCAAAATAACCTTTTCGTTCATTTATGGCACCGGTAAAGGCCCCTTTTTCATGACCAAAGAGTTCGGAGTCTATGGTTCCCTCGGGAATAGCCCCACAGTTTACAGGGATATATTGTCCATGTTTCCGAGTACTAAATTTGTGTATTATCTTTGGAAAGCTCTCTTTTCCCACTCCACTCTCTCCAGTGATGAGTACAGAAAGATCCGTAGAAGCAACTTGCATGGCCACATCAAGAGCACGCAAAAGTTGTTCATTATTTCCAATAATTTCGAATTGTTGCTTGACTTGTTGAATTATTTTCTTATCCATTTTATATCTCTATAGACTGACAAAACTACATAAAAAAACAATAAATCTACCATTTTTGGCAGATTTATTGCAAAAAAAAGCTGCCTAAGCAGGCAGCTTTTTTTAAATAGCATTAAAATTAGTCTACTTCTTGGTCGGCTTCATAACCACCCATTCTTCTAATTTCATTTTTAAGCATTGCAAACTGTTCGAATAAATCGTGCACTGGTTTATGTTCTAAATCGTGCATTGGGCTCTTCAAATAGAAAGATAACCAAGTTTGAATACCACTCTTACCTGCACGCTTAGCTAAATCAGACAATAGCACAAGGTCAAGCAATAAAGGAGCAGCCAAAATAGAATCTTTACATAAGAAATCTACTTTGATTTGCATATGATAATTCATCCAACCAAAGATATCTAAATTGTCCCAACCCTCTTTGTCATCATTGCGAGGTGGGTAGTAATTGATACGTACTTTGTGGTAAATATCTCCATATAGCTCTGGGTATTCTTTACCATCTAAGATAGTTTCAATAACAGATAGTTTACTTACCTCTTTTGTCTTGAAGTTCTCTGGATCGTCTAGTACTTCGCCATCACGGTTTCCAAGAATGTTAGTAGAGAACCAACCATTCAATCCAAGCATACGTGTTTTAAGAGCTGGTGCTAATACCGTTTTCATCATGGTTTGACCCGTTTTGAAATCTTTACCTGATATTGGTGCATTCATCTTCTTAGAGAATTCCCACATAGCTGGCATATCTACACAAAGGTTAGGTGCACCCATGATAAATGGACAACCCTCTGCAATGGCAGCATAAGCATAACACATACTTGGAGCAATGTTAGTTGTATCATCCTCTTTCATTGCTTTTTCTAAAGAAGCAAGATCCATATGTGCTTCCTTACTTAAAGGAACATAGATTTCTGTACTAGCAGCCCAAATAACAACAATACGATCGCAGTTGTTTTCCTCTTTAAATCGACGAATATCTTCGCGTACTTCTGCTGCTAACTCCCAACGAGTAGCTTGTTTTTTAACATGTGTTCCGTTTAAACGTTTCACAAAACGATGATCAAAAACAGCTGGCATAGGTTTGATAGCTTCTAGTTCCTCTCTAACAGGATTAATATCCTTTTCTTTTAGAACTTCTGCATGAATAGCAGATTCATAAGCTGTATCAGGGAAAATATCCCATCCACCAAAAACGATATCATCTAATTGTGCTAAAGGAACAACTTCACCAAATTTTTTGAATTGTTTTTGATCTCCTTTACCTACTCTAAGAGTAGCCAACTGTGTTAAAGAACCAACAGGTGTAGACAATCCTTTACGAGACATAAGTGTACCTACCATAAAAGTTGAAGTTACAGCTCCCATGCCAATACACAACACACCCAGCTTACCGTTTGCTGGTGCTACATTTATTTTTTCCATTACTTATTTTGTTATTAAATTGCTAGTTGCAATTAAATTATTGTTTGTTTTCTATATTTGTCAAAAAACGAAAGAGATCTGTCAACCGACTAATCGTTATATCAGGAGCTAATAACTCCTCTTTAGAGCTTTCCTTCCATTCCACACCTTTAATCCAAGCAGTTGTACACCCTAACGATTTTGCCGGTAAAATATCTTTTGTTATTGAATCGCCAACGACCAAAACACGATCAGCCGGAAGGTCAAGCGCCTCAATCCCCAATTGAAAAATAGCAGGGTCGGGTTTTTTAACTCCCACAACAGCAGATTCTATTATTTTATCGAAGTAGCAAAGTAAATGAAAATTTTTCAAAACTGAACCTATGTTTCCATAAAAATTTGACACAAGGACAAGTTTATACATCTTTGAAAGTTTATTTAGCACTTCTTTTGATTCTAGAATCACTTTTCGGGTTGTCTGAAAAGCTCTTTCTGCTATTTTTCTGTCATATTGTAAGACATCCTCACTACGCACATGATGGTGTAAATAGAGATAAGTAAGTTGCAAATGAACTTTTATAAATAGAAGATCACTGAAATCATCGGAGGGACTAATAAAAGGAGAGTGTGCTAAAGCTCGTTCGCCAAAGACATAAGCTTCTCTAAAGGCCAAACGAGTAATGGGAACCTTTTCTGCTTGATAGCATCTCCATAACACTTCCGACCAATGGTCACCTCTTGTATCAAGTGTACCACCGTAGTCAAATATAATACCTTTTATTTCTTTTCCGTTTAACATATCATCTATATAAGTGTAACACTCTTTTACTTTTTCTTAAGGGGCTTGATTTTATCTTTGGAGGAATTACCAACTTTCATCAATAGAATACCTATAATAATCCATACCAGTTCACGTATACGTGTTATTAATCCCATATAAACACCAAAAGCGCTTTGAATGGCTAATCCGCCTGTTGATATAGCAAATCCACCCTCTCTAGCACCCAATTGCATAGGAGAAAAGAAAAATAAATTTGCAAACAATGAGGTAAAAGCTAGTATAAGTATACAGTCAACAAAACTAACATTGGTAGTTAATACCGATAAGATAAAAAACACCTCTAAACAGCCCACTATACGAGAACTAAACTCTAAGAAGAGCGAAGTGATAAAGGTTGATTTATTTTGTTTATGTAGATCGGCTATTTGCTCATCCACATTTTGTAAGTCGGCTTCATGTTTCGAATAGAAACGGATGGACCATTTTTTGAGAAAAGGTATTTTACAACAAATCTTTAATGTTTTTACCGCCATTCCAGAACGATAGCCTTTCATAAAAAAGTAAATGGCTAATAAACAGAAGGCACCCACTAAGGCTAATAGTCCACCCATAAACAGGTTGAGTGGCACAAATACAATATAAAGACAGATAGAAAAAAGCCAAAAGCAAAAATGGGAAAAGATATGTGTCATCACATAGAGTATCACAGAAGAGGTGGCGCGACTAACACCAACATAGGGCGTTAATTCCATAATACGGTAAGGTTCTCCACCCATTAGTCCAACGGGAGTAGCATAGTTTAAAGCAAAGCCAGTGATGGTTAACTTATACACACGCCAAAAGGAAACTTCGCATTTTTTACGACCGTTTTTGATAATCAGATACCAAGACAAAGCATTTAACAAATAGATAAAGACCCACAATAATAAGACTGCAGGGAACCATCCACTTGCTTTTTTTACATTTTCCCATAGCATATGATAATCCATCTCAAATGAAAAGAGCATGGCTACAATAACAACTACACCAAATACTAAAAAGATATTACGGTATCTATTTTTCATCCGTTTGTTGCATTAATTGTTGATAAAAAGTACGCGAAATGGTTTCGTGACTATAGCGCATATAGAACAAAAGAACATTTAATATCGTTAGTTCAAAAACGAAATAAAGCCAAGGCATGTCAATAAGTACGCTAATAAACAGTGCTATGGAGCGTGTGTTAAACGATAATATATTGGTGTATTTCATGAGTGGTCTACTTTTCTCACAAAACGCATCTCTTAATTTTTTAGGAATAGCTTCACCATATTTATGGTGCAATAGATGAATAAATTTTTGAAAAGAGGGAGACATGTTTTCTTGACTACGCGTATATCTGCTATAGGAGTAGAGGAAAATTTTCCACCAGAAGTTGTGTTTCCAAGGTAAGGATAAATAAATGGCATATTGCTGATCTGAGTTATCTAGTTCGCTACCGCTCTTTCCTTTCAAAAAGAAGAGGTGAACATTACGATAATAATCGGCTAACGAACTTTGTCTGCTATGAAAAATAAGGCCGGAAACAGCTCCCAAGGCCCAAATCCATAGGCCCCAGACAGGGAACATACGCATACAAAGCGCAACATAAATAGAAAAGAACCAAATGTCGCCAGCAAAGCCATCTAAGATGCGCCCCCACTGTGTTTTTTTGCCAGTCATACGGGCCAACTGACCATCTGCGCTATCGTATGAGTTAGCCCATATTAATAGGAAAACGCCAGCAACATTGAGCCAAAAGTTTGGAAAATAGAAACATACAGCAGCAGCTATACCTATAAAGATAGAGGCTATTGTCACTACATTGGGATGTATATTAAAGGAATCAAAAAAGAGTGCCCAACGATAACCTACTGGTCGATAAAAATGAATATCAATAAACTCTTCTGTATCCATTGATTTCAACGTATCATTCAGACTTTTTTGTTTTATATTTTTTACCATATTTCTTCTATAAGGACTCTAAAAATTATACTAAAAAGCAACAATCTCTGAGAATCCTTTACAGAAAAGAATTGCTTATCTTTTTTGAAAATAAAAGCCGTTACACTTTTAAAGCGGCAGCTATCTTGTTTCTACTATATTTCTTGCTCACGCGCTGTTGAATACATTGCGCAATATAACGACCAGCCTCTTCTCTACAACGAGCAAAGCTGGGCCAATCATTAAAATCGATAATTGATAATGAGCCATCAGGACGAACCACACAATCGCCGCCATATATTGGAACAGATAAAACATCGGCAGCTAAATCGCATTGACGATGTAGTTCTTCAGATGAAAAAGCAAATTCCTTAGCTATTCCATTGATCTCTTCCCAGCCAAATTTGCTGTGGTTGCGTATTGAGGGATAAAACCAATAGAAATAGCCTGTTTCTTGTACGCCATAAAACTTCACTAAATCGCCTTCCATATGTTGATTGATAACAACTGAATCGATACCACGTTTTTTAAAGTGTAGCAGCAGGTCTTGCGCCTCATCTGTATTGCGTATGTAACTGACATCTTCTTTGATTAAGGCATGAGAATCCCCTCGTTTAAACCAACAAGGATAAACAATTTCGGATAAGTCTACATCTTCTATCGCATAAATCCAAGTAGGAGGATGTGGTATGCTTGCCGCTAACAGCAGTTCTGTCATGGGTTTACGAACACAGTTATGAATGCCAAAAGTGGAATTTATCACTAATGCACCCTTCAGCTCTAGTTCTTGCAGATACGTTAGCGTTGACTTAGCACGTGCCATGGTGAAAATAACATCTGCGGTGCGCTGCTCTTTTACCACCTCTTTTTCTGTACAGGTACTAACCTCATAGCCCTGTTCTTTTAGAACAGCCACCACTTCTCTAAAAATAGCCTCGTCATTGCCGATATGATTAGGCGAATAACAAGTGCCACGACTAACGCCTAACAAAGTAAAATCTTGCATCATTTACGAGCTGTTTTTTTATTCAAAAATTGTTCTGCTTTCACTATATCTTCTATATGGTCTACATCAATGATTTTAGAAAAAGGATAGGCTTGTATAAACAACCCATCTTCTATTAAAGCACGTTGATAATTACGCATACGAGAACGCCCCTCAGCAATACATCTATCTAAGACGTCTAATGCTTTATCATTTAAGCAATACACGCCTCCTGAAATAAATTTATCGCCTTCGTTTGCACTATCGTTAAAGGAGCAAACTCTATTGGTTGCATCGGTAGAAACATAAAGTGGCTTTTCATCGTCTATATAATCGGTTACAGCAAACAACCCATCGGCTTTTGTTGTAGCAAAGTTTGTTATATAATGACTAAATTCCTCCTCATCAAAAATGGTATCTACTGTGGTTAAACAAAATTTACCACCTCTTAAATAGGGGGAAATAACAGAGAAACTGTGCATGGAGCTTGGTGTTGTTTGCACAACCAACTGTAGTGGATAATGAACCGCTAACAAATCGAGATGTTCTTTTAGTTCCACACTTTCGCTATTAATAATAATAACGATTCGCTCAGCATCACAACGCATAAAGAGTTCTATGAGGCGATCAATCATAGGTTTACCCTGAAGTAAAGTCAAAGGTTTAGGTAAAGTAGCTCCCTCTTGTTGTAAACGGGAGCCTTCACCTGCAGCAATAATAGCAAAATTCATATTAATCGTTATTGTCTGTTTCAGTTAATTTTAATTTATCACTGTCATCTCGCTTCTCGTGATATTGTTTTCTTAGCGGATTACGGTGAATCTCTTTTTCTATTTTTCGGTTACGGAAGACATCTAAAGCTACATAAATGGCTTGTCTAAAGGAGTTCTCAGAAGCAAGACCTTTACCTGCTATATCATAGGCTGTACCATGAGCAGGTGACGTTCTTACAAGTGGTAATCCAGCAGTAAAGTTCACGCCATTGTCCATTGCCAAGGCTTTAAACGGAGCTAATCCTTGATCGTGATACATAGCTAAAACACCATCAAACAATCTATAATTGCCCGATCCCATAAACCCGTCGGCAGAATATGGGCCAAAGCATAAAATGCCTTTTTCCTTCATCTCATCTAAGGCTGGGAGGATAACCTCTTTCTCTTCCGTACCAATAAGTCCATCGTCTCCTGCATGTGGATTCAAAGAGAGCACTGCAATACGAGGAGCATCGATACCAAAATCATATTTTAAGGAGCGATTAAACAACATTAATTTATCCTTAATAAGTGTCGTTGTTATAGTAGATGCTACTTTTGCTATGGGCAAATGATTGGTTACTAATGCTACACGAAGTTGATCGTTTAACAATAGCATCAAAGCTTTTTTATCGTTGCCTATACGTTGTTCAATATACTCCGTATGACCAGCAAAATCAAATTGTTCTGAATGGATTGTATTCTTATTGATTGGAGCGGTTACCAAGACGTCAAATAAATGCGCTTGATAATCGACCATAGCACGCTCTAAGGCCTGAAAAGCAGCCTTTCCTGCTTCACGCGTTGGCTGTGAGAGTTCAACTTTCACCTCATCATCCACACAGTTAATGATATTTACTCGTCCCTCTTCAGCCTCTTTGGCGGTGTTTATTATGGAAAAATTCGTGGTTAAGTTTAGCGCTTTTCTGTGATAGGTTGCCACTTTTGGCGAACCATAGATTATGGGTGTACAAAGCTCTAGCATCCCTGGGTCGGAGAATGTTTTTAAAATAACTTCATAACCTACACCATTAACATCACCATGTGTGATGCCAACTCTTATTTTTGTTAAAGATTCCATACAAAGTGGATAATTTAAATTATTTACTTGTTTCTTTTGCTACTCCTACAATAGGAATTTCCTGAATTGTAGCTATTTGTGGAATAGATAAAGAATATAAAGATGCTTCCATCATCCTCATTATATTTCGTTTGAGTCGACTAGGTGAGTACACAAAGCCCTCTACCACTACAACACGTCCATTGGCCTCATCTACAACGGCATGTGACACAAAGGGACCACCCATCATATCATTTTTAATATACCACAAGCCTCGAACCTCTTGCATATAGGTGCCATTAACACTAACATTTCGCATATCTACCATCAAGGAATCTGTAGCCATATACATACCAGCACGAGCACCTGGCACATTTACCTTCATCACAGAATCGCGCTTATGTATAAAATAATCTAGTGTAAACGTGTCTGTATCTCTGTAGGGATAGGTATACATCACAAAGTTTAAATCGGCTGTTGCTTTATTGGTAGAAGCCCAATAGAATTTTTTTCCTTTTTTAGCTGCTTCCCCCTGTAGTTCGCGTGGCATCCAAATGGAACAGCCAAACATATCTTGTATATCTGCAGCTATTACATTATTGTGCTCCTCCTTTAGAAGAGAGAGCTGACGGTTAAATTCTGATTTTACAAAATAGTCTATAATGGTTTTTCCATTCTTACTCACAAAATCAGCAAAAGATGCCTGGTCGTGCGCTTGAATGGTTAAGATGTTTTGAGGAGAAGCATGTGCATCTCGCTGACCTTTCATCTTTGGTGCGGAATAAATATCTTGAATATCTACAACGATTATATTACGAAACAATTTCAAAATAGTATCGTAATCACGATTTGCAACATGTGATATTCTAAACATACGCTCTGCCTGTGGAAGACCTGGTACATCCGTATCTAACACATTAAACAAAGCACGACCTGCTGGATTTTTCCATACATCTGGCTGAACAACAACTAAAACCTCGTATGGACGACCACTAGATGTAGGTGTAAAAAGAGTTGGACCTTTTTTACACGATGCAACTGTTAACAACAAAAGAGCTGTACAAGCATAAAGCATTAAACGTTTCATTTCTGTATTGTTTTATTTTTTGTTATTCTGTTTATTCTCTTTCTCTGCTGTAGAAAGCATGCCACATGCAGCAAAAATATCTTCACCACGAGAAGAACGAATAGTAGAAAAAATACCATGTTTAGTTAAATAATCACGAAAAGCTGTCATTGTTGCTGCGTCTGCTCCCTCTAAAGCAACATTTGGAATAGCATGAAAACGAATTAGATTTACTCTACAGGTTATACCACGCAAGAGTTTTACTAATTCTTTAGCATAAACTAAAGAGTCATTCACTCCTTTGAAAACAATATATTCAAAAGATAAACGACGCTGTTTACTAAAATCGTATGAACGCAACTCCTCTATAATCTCTACAATTGGATAAGCATGCTCTGCGGGCATTAACTCTCGGCGTTGACGAGGAATTGGAGTATGTAAGCTTACGGCTAGATGACATTCGCTCTCCTCTAAGAAACGTTTTAACCCTTTCTTAGCTCCTATGGTAGAAACAGTTATGCGTTTAGGGCTCCAAGCAAAACCATAAGAAGCAGTTAGAATTTCTAGCGAACACATCACTTCGTCCACATTATCCAATGGCTCACCCATACCCATAAAAACGATATTGGTAAGCGATTTGGTTTCTGCAATGGAAAGAATTTGCAATAGTATCTCGTGGGCCTTTAGATTTCGAGTGAATCCCTGCTTTCCTGTCATACAAAAAGAACAGTTCATCTTACACCCTACTTGCGAAGAGACACATAGTGTGGCTCGCTCATTATCGGGGATATAAACGGCTTCTACAGCAGCACCATCTTCTAATTGGAATAAGTATTTTACTGTTCCATCAACAGAACGCATCACCTCTATGGCCTCTAGCGGTTTAACTAGGAATGAGGCAGCTAGCAGTTCTCGATGCTTTAACGACAAATTAGTCATCTGATCAATAGAAGTCACACGCTTTTCATATAACCATGTGGCTATCTGTTTTGCTGAAAAGGAGGGCATTCCTAACTCTTTGACAACCGATTTAAGTTCGTCTAATGTAAGACCTATTAAAGGCCGTTTTTCTATATTCATTACTGTATATTCACTTGTAAAAATGCAAAGTTACTAAAAATGTATAGAAAAAGAATAGAAAAGATTCAAAACATTCCTACCTATCTCTAATAATCTAAGGGCAAATGAAGCAGGAGCGATTCTGCAACAATAAATATTGTATTAAATGAAAAGTTATTGGGAAAAAAGGGATATTTACGTATCTTTGCGCAAAGAAATATAAACCATAATTCTACCATGGTCCAACAACGTTACATGTTACGCGGCGTATCAGCATCCAAAGAAGATGTTCACAACGCAATTAAACACATTGATAAAGGGCTTTATCCTAGCGCCTTTTGTAAAATCATCCCTGATATTTTAGGAGGAGACTCCGAATATTGTAATATTATGCACGCAGATGGGGCTGGTACAAAGTCATCATTAGCTTACATCTATTGGAAGGAAACAGGCGATTTATCCGTTTGGAAAAGTATTGCACAAGATGCTCTGATAATGAATATCGACGATCTTCTATGCGTTGGTGCTACAGACAACATCTTGATATCTTCCACTATTGGACGTAATAAACTACGTATACCTGGCGAAGTTATCTCAGCCATCATCAACGGGACCGATGAGTTATTGGGTGAGCTACAAAAAATGGGTGTAGGTGTTTACGCAACAGGTGGAGAAACGGCAGATGTAGGAGATTTAGTGCGCACAATCATAGTGGATAGCACCGTAACCTGCAGAATGAAGCGTTCGGATGTTATTGACAATGGGAATATAGCTCCAGGCGACGTTATCGTTGGTTTATCCTCTAGCGGACAAGCCACCTATGAGAAAGAGTATAATGGAGGAATGGGCAGTAATGGACTAACCTCAGCACGTCACGATGTCTTTGCACATTATTTAGCGAACAAATACCCTGAAAGCTACGAAGCAGCTATTCCAGAAGAACTTATCTACTCTGGTGGATTAGCACTAACGGATGAAGTGAAGGATTCACCATTGAATGCTGGTAAGCTTGTTCTATCTGCTACACGAACCTATGCTCCCGTTGTAAAGCGGTTGCTAGATGAGATGCGAATGGACATACATGGTATGGTACACTGTTCGGGAGGGGCTCAAACCAAAATTTTACATTTTATTGACCACTTGAGAGTGGTTAAAAACAATCTATTTCCACTACCACCTCTATTTAAAACAATTCAAGAACAAAGTGGAACAGATTGGGCAGAGATGTACAAAGTGTTTAACATGGGGCATCGCTTGGAGGTTTATCTACCAGCAGAGCATGCAGCCAAAGTGATTGCCATTAGTAAGGCATTCCATATTGATGCACAGATAGTAGGATTTGTTGAAGATAGCAAAGAAAAAGAACTAATCATCCAAAGCGAATTTGGAGAATTCAAGTATAAATAATGGCAGATTACACCAGTTTATTAGAAAAATTAGAGGGGTTAGTGTCGCGATTCGAAGAGGTTGGTACACTAATTACTGATCCTTCTGTCATATCCGACATGAAGCGCTACGTTAAATTGACAAAAGAATATAAAGACTTAGAAGCAATTGTCAAGGCTAGAGATGAGTATATACAACAACAAGCTAGTATAAAAGAGGCAAAAAGTATTATTGCCACGGAGCAAGACCCTGAGATGAAAGAAATGGCAAGAGAAGAACTGGACACTTGCCAAAAAAGAATACCTCAACTAGAAGAGGAGATTAAACTTTTATTAATTCCTTCTGACCCAGAAGATGACAAGAATGCAATTGTAGAAATCAGAAGTGGAGCTGGCGGCGATGAAGCTGCTATCTTTGCTGGCGATTTGTTTAGAATGTACGTCAAGTATTGTGAGTCAAAGAAATGGAAAGTTGAAGTTTCCAATTGTAATGAAGGTACATCGGGCGGATTCAAAGAAATTGTTTTTTCTGTTAGTGGCGAAAAGGTATATGGTACGCTAAAATATGAATCGGGTGTACATCGTGTACAGCGTATTCCTGCAACAGAGACACAAGGAAGGGTACATACCTCTGCGGCATCCGTTGCTGTATTACCAGAAGCCGAAGAATTTGAGGTGGACATCAAGGAGGGAGAGATCAAATGGGATACCTTCCGTTCTGGTGGAGCTGGAGGACAAAATGTAAATAAAGTAGAGTCTGGTGTTCGTCTTCGCTACATGTGGAAAAATCCAAATACAGGTGTTGCTGAGGAGATTCTTATTGAGTGTACAGAGACAAGAGACCAACCTAAAAATAAGGCACGTGCATTAACACGACTTCGCTCTTTTATCTATGATAAAGAGCACCAAAAATATCTTGATGATATTGATACTCGTAGACGATCGATGGTTTCCACAGGAGATAGGTCGGCTAAGATTAGAACCTACAATTATCCTCAAGGACGTATCACTGACCATCGTATCAACTATTCTGTTTATAATCTAGCTGCTTATATGGATGGAGATATACAAGACTGTATTGACCATTTAACAGTAGCAGAGAATTCGGAACGAATGAAAGAAGCAGAACTATAATAAGCAGGAGATGAATAAACAAGAACTCTTTGAAGAAATAAAAAAGAAACAATCTTTTCTTTGCATAGGATTAGATAGTGATCTAACAAAGATACCATCGCATCTATTAAAAGAAAAAGACCCTATCTTTTCTTTCAATAAGTCTATTGTAGATGCAACAGCAAATTATTGTGTTGCTTATAAACCAAACCTAGCTTTTTATGAATGCAACGGTGTGGAGGGATGGATATCATTGGAGAAAACAATCGATTATATACAAACCAATTATCCACATCATCTTATCATAGCAGATGCCAAACGAGGAGATATAGGAAATACAGCAAAGATGTATGCACAATGTTTCTTCGAGAAAATGAAGGTGGATGCTGTTACGGTTGCCCCCTACATGGGAAAAGATAGCGTAACGCCATTTCTTGGCTATACCAACAAATGGGTTATTTTACTTGCATTAACCTCTAATGAGGGTGCAAAAGATTTTCAGCTACAGCAAAACAAAGAGGGTACTCCCCTATTTGAAGAGGTTTTGACTGCTTCACAAAAATGGGGCAATGAGGAGCAACTTATGTATGTTATTGGTGCTACACAAGGGGAACTTTTTAAGAAGGTACGTCAATGCGTTCCAAATCATTTCTTGTTAGTTCCAGGAGTTGGTGCACAAGGGGGTTCACTAAAAGATGTCTGCCGTTATGGTATGAATAAGACGTGTGGATTATTGGTGAATTCGTCAAGAGCTATCATCTACGCAAGTCATTCATTTGACTTTGCAGAAAGCGCTTCTAGGGCAGCAAAACAGGTACAAACAGAGATGGCTAAAGAGTTAAGCCATTTGTTATAGCGATTACGTGGGCAGAGAACTACATGTTTTTTGGAATAACTTTATGTAATATGAAAAAAAAACACGTAATTTGCAGCGCGAATATTGGTATTTATGCACTAAATAATCACAACAATAGCCAAGAACTAAAACCGAACTAGATTAACGGAAATAAAAAGAAAAATAATAAATGGAATTTTCAGCCAAACAAATAGCAGAAGTTATTGATGGAGAAGTTGTAGGTAATGAACATATTACCGTACAAACATTTGCTAAAATTGAAGAGGGAACAACTGGTGCTATTTCTTTTTTAGCAAATCCTAAATACACCAATTATATCTATGAAACAAAATCGAGCATTGTCTTGGTTAATAAAGATTTTGAACCTGAACATCCAATTTCAGCCACACTAATCAAGGTAGATAATGCCTATGAAAGTGTAGCTAAACTGCTCAATATATATCAAGCCAACCAACCTGTAAAAAATGGGATTGACCCACTGGCACATATTGCTGCCACAGCAACTATAGGTAAAGATGTATACATTGCACCCTTTGCATACATCGGTGAGCATGTAACGATTGGTGATCACTGTGCCATTTACTCACACGTAAGTATCAATGATAATGTTACTATTGGTTCATGGACAACACTTTATCCACAAACAACAATCTATCACGACTGCCAAATAGGTAATCATTGTATCCTTCACGCAGGAAGTGTTGTTGGATCTGACGGCTTTGGCTTTGCTCCTACATCCGATGGATATGATAAGATACCACAAATAGGTATTGTTATTATTGAAGATGAGGTAGAGATTGGTGCAAACACCTGTATAGATCGTTCTACGATGGGAGCTACACGTATTAAAAAGGGAGTAAAACTCGATAATTTAGTACAAATAGCGCATAATGTTGAAGTTGGAGAAAACACCGTTATGTGCTCACAAGTAGGCATTGCTGGCTCCACAAAAGTTGGAGAATGGTGCATGCTAGGAGGCCAAGTTGGTGTTGCAGGACATATTAAGTTAGGAGATAAGATACAAATAGGAGCGCAATCTGGTATTGCTGGAAATATAAAATCTAACTCCAAATTGATGGGGTCGCCAGCAATCGATTACAGTACTTTTGCTCGTTCCACAGTGCTTTTCAAAAATTTCCCTGAGATTTATAAAAGTTTAAATGAGATGAAGAAGGAAATTACAGAATTAAAAAAATTATTAAAGAAATAACGTATGTTGAAACAAAAAACTCTTAAAGATAGCTTTTCGCTTAGAGGAAAAGGTCTTCATACAGGATTAGACATTACTATATCATTCAATCCTGCGCCAGAGAATCATGGTTATAAGATTCAACGTATTGATTTAGAAGATAAACCTATTATAGATGCAGTAGCAGAGAATGTTATAGAAACTACAAGAGGTACTGTAATAGCTAAGCAAGACGTAAAAGTTAGTACCATTGAACATGCCTTAGCCGCAATATATGCTAGTGGTATAGATAACTGTCTAATTAAAGTAAACGGACCTGAATTTCCAATTTTAGATGGTAGTTCTTTGCTCTATATACAAGAGATTGAAAGAGTTGGTCTTGAAGATCAAAGTGCACTGAAAGACTATTATATTATCAAATCGAAGATTGAATTTAAAGATGAAGCCACAGGATCGTCTATTGTCGTTCTTCCAGATGACAAATTCAGTGTTAACGCAATGGTGGAATTTGAATCTAAAATAATACCAAATCAATATGCCGTTATCAACTCTATGGATGAGTTCAAAGAGGAGATTGCAGCAAGTAGAACCTTTGTATTTGTTAGAGAGATTGAACCACTTCTTGGAGCAGGATTAATAAAAGGTGGCGACCTTGACAATGCTATTGTTATTTATGAATGTAAAATGTCGCAAGACAACTTTGATAAATTAGCCGATATCATGCAAGTTCCCCATATGGATTCTAAGAAATTAGGATACATCAACCACAAGCCATTGGTATGGGATAACGAACCCGCACGACACAAATTGTTAGACATCATAGGCGATTTAGCACTAATAGGTAAACCCATTAAGGGAAAAGTTATAGCCACTCGCCCAGGACATACAATCAATAATAAATTTGCTCGACAATTACGTAAAGAGATTAAACTACACAGCGTTCAAGCACCAGTGTACAATTGTAATGAGGAGCCTATAATGGATGTAAATCGTATTCGCGAACTACTACCTCACCGCTATCCATTCCAATTGGTGGACAAAATTATTGAAGTTGGTGCTAACTCTATTGTTGGTGTAAAAAATATAACGGCAAATGAACCCTACTTTCAAGGTCATTTTCCAAGCGAACCGGTGATGCCTGGCGTACTACAAGTAGAAGCAATGGCACAGGTTGGTGGATTACTTATCCTCAACTCTGTGGATGAGCCACATAAATATTCCACCTATTTCATGAAAATAGATAACGTTAAGTTCCGCCAAAAAGTGATACCAGGAGATACACTGATTTTTAAAGTTGAAATGACGGCCCCTATTCGTAGAGGTGTTTCTACAATGAGAGGCTATGCCTTTGTTGGAGAGAAAGTGGTCTGTGAAGCTGAGCTTATGGCACAAATTATAAAAAACAAATAACATATGATAAGTTCATTAGCCTACATTCACCCAGAAGCTATCATTGGGGAAAATGTTGATATTGATCCTTTTGTGTTCATCGATAAGAATGTAATTATTGGGGA
>Ga0172378_10000324_pt1 | contig 41373 bp, 38 predicted proteins | sample GrowelOW332metaG_FD_119755 | JGI IMG/M metagenome (GOLD analysis project Ga0172378, IMG submission 119755) | Groundwater microbial communities from an aquifer near a municipal landfill in Southern Ontario, Canada - Pumphouse #3_1 metaG | ecosystem: Environmental > Aquatic > Deep subsurface >...
AGGCACTGTCATCGCCATGTGTATCACTTATAATAAGAATTCTCATAATCTCTCCAGCTGGTCGAACATGGCGCGGATTCCTTTTCCCCGATGACTTATTTTATTCTTCTCATCAGGCTGCAGCTCCGCACTTGTTTTGCCATACGCCGGGAGATAGAAGAACGGGTCATAGCCAAAACCATTGGCTCCGCATATTTCATGTCCTATTCGGCCTTCCATGGTTCCTGTCGCATCGTAGCATGTTCCGTCAGGCAGCACTGCTGCTATGGCCGCGACAAATCTTGCTGTGCGTTTTTCGTCGGGTACATCTTTCATCTCTTCGAGAATGTGATTCATTTTGAAGGAATACGAAGTATCTCTTCCGAGGTATCTGGCTGAATAAATTCCAGGCATTCCGCCCATGGCATCGATCACAAGTCCGGAATCATCAGCGACTACGATCAGTTCACCCTCAGGTTCTATACCATGTGAGTATTGCCACTGCCTTCTGGCATCAGGGTCGCCTGATGGAATAAGTCCTGCGACAGCCCTGGCCTTGATGCGTGCGTTCTCTGCAAATGTCGTGCCTGTCTCATCAGGATCAGAATCTATACCGACAGCCTTCATTGAAAGTACATGTATTCTGTAAGGTCCATTCCTGTATTCTGAGGCAATCTCGTTCACTTCTCTGACTTTATCATCATTTCCTGTTGCAAGTATAATATAAAGATCCATTTACCTCACCTCAGCCCTGTCATCCGCGCGGTTTTGGCCCGGGAAACTGGTAAAAATATGTCTTGAGCATACCGTTATAAATCTTGCGGTTCTTTGCTGCCTTGATCCCTATCTGCTTCTCACAGTCTTCATATGAAGTGATAAGGTACATTGACCACGAGTCGAGTGCTCTGAAGCGTTCACCGAGTGCCTTATAGAGCGGAGCAATGTCTTCAGCACCTTCAGATGCCGGAGCGGGTGCCGCTTGTTTTGGCGATGTGCGCTCAGATCTGATCTCAGAGAGTGATTCAGGTGTGTTGCTTCCCGGCGTGAAAGTATTAATTCGCTCGCCATATGGCGGGTTCGTAATTATGAATCCGTATTTCTTAGGGTGTGACAGTTGTTCCACTGATCTCACCTGAAGATGAATATACTCCTCGATTCCTGCTGATTTGGCATTCTCGCGCGCCGCGTATATCGCATCAGGGTCAATGTCATATCCCTGAATATCAGTGTTCTTCAGTTCTTCCATATCGACAAGATCCTGCGCTTCTTCTATCGCGTCATCCCAGATCGTGCCCGGGATCATGTCTGTCCAGGTCTTTGATGTGAAATCGCGTTTCATCCCCGGCGCTATATTGGCCGCCATGAGCGCGGCTTCTATCGGAATCGTGCCGCTCCCGCAGAAAGGATCCACAAGTATGCGTCCCGCCTTCCATGGAGTCAGCATTATAAGACCTGCAGCGAGATTCTCGGCAATGGGAGCTTTGACGGCCAGGCGTCTGTACCCTCTCTTATGCAGCGACTCGCCAGTCGTGTCAATTCCAACTGTCACCTCATCTTTATACAGGAAAACTCTGACCGGGAACGATGCTCCGTCTTCATCAAAATATGTGACATGCCAGCGTGTCTTCATTTTTTCGACCATGGCTTTTTTCATTATGCTCTGAATATCAGATGGCGAAAAAAGTGCAGATTTTACGCTTGAGGCCTTTGTCACCCAGAATTTTGCGTTCTTGGGAAGTATCTCATCCCACGGCAGCGCGTACGTCCCGTTGAAAAGTTCATCCCAGTTCTGAGCCTTGAACGATCCCACTTTATAAAGCACACGTTCCGCTGAGCGAAGTCCTATATTGGCGCGCGCAATCGCCTCCTCGTCACCTGTGAATGTGACTCGCCCATCGCTCACCTCGCTTATTTCATATCCAAGATCATATATTTCATTCTTAACAACGCTCTCCATTCCGAAATGGCAGGGAGCTATCAATTCGAACTGCTGCATACTGCATGCACCTCATTATTCTAATGTAGGAAAAGTCTATTGATTATGATATCATGATGAGCGTGTCAAAACTATTTTTTCAAAAAGTTTTTCGATAATCAAAATTCTATGATTGACATAAAGAAAACCCTTCGTTATAATAACCTTTGCGTCACAGGATATGAGCCTTTTATCTGGTATGTCCTGCCGGGGTGTGGCTCAGTTGGTAGAGCGCCTGGTTTGGGACCAGGATGTCGCAGGTTCGAATCCTGTCACTCCGATAAGATGATGTTCGCAGGTGATGCGGCGAGCTCATCGATTGTAGTTTGACAATATGTTTTAAGATATCGGATTAATATCTGCGGGTGTAGTTCAATGGTAGAACACTAGCCTTCCAAGCTAGATACGTGGGTTCGATTCCCATCACCCGCTTTTGTGTGTCCGTAGCTCAGCTGGATAGAGCACCGGCCTTCTAAGCCGGTTGTCGGGGGTTCGAATCCCCCCGGGCATATTTGCACTTGCCCGTTCGGGCATCTGCAGGATTTTGGTTCCGTAATATGGTGGGTATGGCGCAGTCGGTTAGCGCGCCAGATTGTGGATCTGGAGATCCTCGGTTCGAGTCCGAGTACCCACCCTTCCTTATCCAGATAAATCCTGATGCCATTTCTGACAGGTCATTGGGCTATCGCCAAGCGGTAAGGCACAGGACTTTGACTCCTGGATTCACGAGTTCGAATCTCGTTAGCCCAGTTTACGGGACATTAGCTCAGTCGGTAGAGCACTTGACTTTTAATCAAGTTGTCGCGGGTTCGATTCCCGCATGTCTCATTAAATTCTTCAGACCGCCCGATCCGGTAACGATCCGGCGGTTTTTGTTTTTAGAACATCTCTCATACTCTCACGCGGTCATGGCGGAATTGGTAGACGCGCTGGATTTAGGTTCCAGTGGGAGACCATGCAGGTTCGAGTCCTGTTGACCGCAGTTCATTAATTGCCTCACTTCAAATAAACTGTCCATTGAACCCATATCATACGAAATGCTAGAATACTCCAAGTGTTAGTAATGTGACAAAGAACAGTCGCATAAGCAAATAACGCTCAGTATTGGAGGAAAAAGCAATGGCAAGTATCGCACATGCAGCCGAGAGGAAAACTCTTGAAGTCGTTCTCGACGCAGCACTCAAAAGTCTTAATGGTAAGGATCGCGACAAGAACATGCTCAAGCTTGTAAACCTTGTTGCTAAATACAACGGAAGCACATGGCGTCCGGAAGCTTATGAAAATCTGCGAGGTGTCTTTGAAAACCCCAACAGCAAATACCACGAATATGCAAACTACATTCTCGACAACACCGACCCCAAGCTTCTCAAGATGGCACTTCTGAACCTTGGTTTTGAAGCCGGTTTCTGCGGATTCAAGGAAGTTGCAAAGAATTCAGAGAAATACGGTGTAAGCATTCCCTGGGTAATCCTTATGGATCCCACATCAGCCTGCAACCTTCACTGCACAGGATGCTGGGCTGCTGAATATGGTCACACCAAAGCTCTCACATACGAACAACTTGACAGTGTTATCACTCAGGGCGAGGCTCTTGGTATCCACGCATGGGTCATGACAGGCGGTGAGCCTACTACACGTAAGGCAGATATTTTCAAGCTTGCTGAGAAACATAATACATCCGCTTTCATGCTCTTCACTAACGGCACTCTTATTGATGACCAGTTCGCTGAGGATATGCTCCGCGTAGGCAACGTTGTTCCCTCTATCTCCGTTGAAGGTTTTGCGGACGCAAACGACGGACGTCGCGGCAACGGATGTTTTGACAAAGTAATGCATGCATTCGATGTATTGAAGGCTCATAAGTGTCTGTATGGCACTTCGATCTGCTACACAAGCGCAAACTATAAGACCGTAACAAGCGACGAGTTCATAAAGATGCTGATCGGTAAGGGAGTAACATTCAGCTGGTACTTCCACTATATGCCGGTAGGAAATGCCGCATCTCCTGATCTGCTCCTCAATCCCGAGCAGCGTGAGTATATGTATCACCGCATTCGTGAGATTCGTGGCTATGACACAGGTCTTCCGTTCTTCTGCATCGACTTCCAGAATGATGGTGAATTCGTTCATGGATGCATTGCGGGAGGCAAATACTATTGCCACATCAACCCCAACGGTGATGTCGAGCCCTGCGTGTTCATTCATTACAGCCAGGCCAACATCAAGGACAAGAGCCTTATCGAATGTCTGCAGCAGCCTCTGTTCAAAGCATACCAGGCCGGACAGCCTTTCAACGATAACCTTCTTCAGCCCTGCCCGATGCTTGAGAACCCTGAGAAACTGCGCGGTATCATTGAGGAGACACACGCTCCTTCGACCGACATGGAATCTCCTGAGACTGTCGAGCACCTTACAGGCAAGTGCGACGCTTATGCAAAGGCATGGGCTCCCACAGCCAAGAAACTCTGGGACGCAGGCCATATAAGAGTTGACTGACATAAATGCAAAAAGATCCCCGGCGGTTTCAATACGAAACTTCCGGGGATTTTTATATGCATATTTTATTTTTGCGAAATGTCTCTTATTGTTTTGCCCGGGTACACCGAGCCCTCTACTATGATCTGCTTAACCAGAGTGGTCTTGGGATGCTCTATCTGATCTATAAGCTCTGTTGCAGCCATGTTGCCCATCTTCTCAGTATCCTGACGGATCGTCGTGAGCTGAGGCTCAATATGACGGGCAATCCTTATTCCATCATATCCGGCTATCGAAATATCATCAGGGATTGAAAGTCCTCTGTTATTAATTGCGTTTATGCCACCGAATGCTGAGAAATCATCGGGATACAGGATGCACGTCGGCGGGTTTGAAAGATCAAGGAGTTCATCCGTCTTCTTCTGCGTCTCATCAGTACTTCTGTAAGGTGCTTCTTTCACATACTCATCCGGGATCACCAGCCCGAGCTCATCGGCAGTTTTGAAAAAGCTTGATACACGACTGTGCGTAACAGCTGATTCCGCGCCATGAATATAAGCTATCTTGCGGTGTCCCTTGTTGTACGCATACTGCAGCAGATCACGCATCCCCGTCACGTTATCTGAAAGCACTGCCGTGCGGTTATTGAACATGTGGTCGATCGTGACTACAGGTATATCGCTTCGAACAAGCTCTATTACTTCAGGATCATAGAAGTTCACGCAGGCTATGCACACACCGTCAAAACCTCTGTACCGTGTATGTGCCAGATAACTCATACGGTTAGGCCTTGTCTTATTGCTGTTTATGAAAGTGATATCGTATCCTTTTGCCTCTGCCGCCCTCTTGAAACTATCAAGTATATTAGAGAAAAAGTCATGTGTCAGGCCGCTCATTGCATCATCAACAAAGAGCATACCTATGCTGTATGTGCGGTTAGTCTTCAGCGCTTTGGCCGCTGAATTGGGGTAATACCCAAGACTTTCAGACACCTTCTTGATATATTCTTTTGTCTCTACACTGATATCATTGTGATTATTCAGTGCCTTACTTACTGTCGCGATTGAAACACCGCAGGCAGCTGAAATATCCTTTAGTGATACCATTGCTTCCTCCATGCACTTTTAAATTGCGAATATGTCCATCCGCTTAATCGTTTTCGTCTTCTAGAATATACCAAATTCTTCGTAATTGCAAGTAAGACGCACACTCATCACGTGTTTTTGAACAAACTACACAACTTATTGTTCTGAATACTGTACAATATGTTCTATATATGCGTGCCTGTCTGACATGTATTTGTAAAGGAACAAAAGATCAGTGTTGCTTTTTCGAAATCCTCATGTGTATAATTATTGATAGCTCAAGCTGTTTCATAGCTTAAACGTTTTCACTGGTCAACCGGAAGTGCCGCCGGGGCAGGCAGCAGGTGCGGATGGGATCACATCTATGCAAAGGAGATATCTGGTATGAAATTCGGTTTTTTCGACGACAAGAATCAGGAGTATGTCATCACAACGCCAAGAACACCTTTGCCGTGGATCAACTACCTCGGCAACAAGGACTTCTTCAGTTTGATTTCCAACACGATGGGGGGCTATTCATTCTATAAAGATGCAAAGCTTCTCCGAATCACCCGCTATCGCTATAATAACGTTCCTTATGACAATAATGGCAAATATTTCTACATTCAGGACGGCAACACAATCTGGAACCCGGCATGGCAACCCACACGCACCGAACTTGACTCATATGAATGCAGGCACGGTCTGGGTTACAGCAGGTTCACCGGATCCAAAAACAGAATTAAGTCTTCTGTTCTCAGCTTTGTTCCACTGAACGATACCTGCCAGATAGATCAGGTGAAGCTCAGCAACGAAAGTGATTCCGTCAAAACTATCAAGCTCTATTCCTATGTTGAATGGTGCCTCTGGAACGCTTCAGATGACTGTGAGAACTTCCAGCGCAATCTCTCTACCGGCGAGGTCGAGATAGAAGGATCCACTATTTATCACAAGACCGAATACCGCGAGCGCCGCAATCATTATGCTGTCCGTTCCGTAAATACAAAGATAGACGGATATGATACGATTCGTTCCGAATTCATCGGAATGTACAATGGAGCTGACGCTCCTCAGGCTATACTCGATGGTGGCTGCAAAGGTTCAGTTGCAAGCGGCTGGTCTCCTGTTGCCGCGCAGCAGATAAATGTCACTCTGAATCCCGGCGAAACAAAGTCATTTGTTTTCGTTCTCGGTTATATTGAGAACCCCGAGAGCGAAAAGTGGGAAAATGGAACATCTCCACGCGACGGCATAATCAACAAAGATCGTGCTCATGCCATGCTGGTCAGATACAAAACTGACGCACAGGCAGACGCTGCTTTTGAAGAACTGCATACTTACTGGAGGAATCTGCTCACTAGGTTCTCTCTCACATCAGGCAATGATAAAGTCAATCGCATGGTCAACATCTGGAACCAGTATCAGTGCATGATCACGTTCAATATGAGCCGTTCCGCTTCGTATTACGAATCCGGTGTCGGTCGCGGCATGGGCTTCCGTGACTCATGTCAGGATCTTCTCGGCTTTGTTCACCTCATTCCCGAAAGAGCAAGAGAAAGGATCATTGACATAGCATCTACCCAGTTTCAGGATGGCTCTGCTTATCATCAATACCAGCCTCTCACAAAAAAGGGCAATGCAGGCATTGGTTCCGGCTTCAATGACGACCCGCTCTGGCTCATTGCAGCTGTGTCCGCTTATACACGTGAGACCGGAGACTATTCTATCCTCAATGAATCTGTCCCCTATGATTCAGATGCTTCCACTGCAACATCGCTCATGGAGCACCTGCGCAGGTCTCTGAATTATACGATCAATCATAAGGGTCCTCACGGCCTTCCGCTCATCGGCCGCGCTGACTGGAACGACTGCCTGAATCTCAACTGCTTCTCCAGGCACCCCGGCGAATCATTCCAGACCTTCGGTCCAAGCGAAGGTCCTGTTGCCGAATCTGTTTTCATCGGAGGAATGTTCGTCAAGTATTCAGAAGAATATGCCGAACTCTGTGATATCACAGGGGATAATGCCGAGGCTTCAAGAGCCCGTGAAGAGCACGACAGAATGTACGATGCTGTCTGTACCGCCGGCTGGGATGGCGATTGGTTCGTCAGAGCTTATGATGCAAACGGCAACAAGGTCGGCTCCAATGAATGTGAAGATGGCAAGATATTCATTGAGCCTCAGGGCTTCTGTATCCTTGCAGGATGTGGCGTAAAGGAAGGTCTTGCAGATAAGGCTCTCGATTCTGTAAAAGAGCTGCTCGATACAAAGTATGGCATCTGCATACTTTGGCCCGCGTACAAAACGTATCATCTCGAGCTCGGTGAGATCAGTTCTTACCCGCCCGGATATAAAGAAAACGGTGGCATCTTCTGTCACAATAATCCGTGGGTGTCAATCGCGGAAACAGTCTGTGGTCATGGAGATCGCGCATTTGAAATCTATCAGAAGACCTGCCCGGCATACACTGAAGATATTTCAGAAATACACCGTACTGAGCCTTATGTATACTGTCAGATGGTCGCAGGCAAGGAAGCCAAATACTTCGGCGAAGGCAAGAACAGCTGGCTGACAGGTACTGCAGCCTGGACATTTACTGATATTTCACAGTATATTCTCGGCGTATATCCCACACACCATGGGCTCCAGGTAGATCCCTGCGTCCCGCACGACTTCGGCGATTTCCATATTGAAAGGACTTACCGCGGTGCTGTATATCATATTGATGTGACAAATCCCGACAAGGTAGAAAAAGGCGTTAAATCAATGACTGTTGACGGCAAAACTGTTGACGGCTGTGTGATTCCATATGATGCCGGCAAGAACGAATTCAACGTTAAGATAGTCATGGGATAAGTCCGGTAAAACAAAATAATATTTAGCTATTGTCCTTAACTATATCGATGTCGTATAATTAAGAACAGCGACAATGGTGTCAGCCATAGCCGTTACGAGTTTAAAACACCCACCTTCCCCGGGGTGTCTTAACACGAAAGGATCGGCCGTATCCCGCAAGGGATACGGCCGATCCTTATTATATCTTTTTACCATATCTGCATATATCATGCAGGCAGCAATTCCTACAGTCAGGTCGTCTGGCCACACAGACTTTCCTCCCGTGTTCAACAAATCTGTGGCAAAGATCATTACCATCCTCAGGCGGCACAATTTTTCTGAGTTCTGCTTCCACTTTGGCTGGTTCCTTCACATCGACCAGTCCTATCAGATTTGACAGCCTTATGCAATGTGTATCTGTCACTATCGCCGGCTTTCCGAAAACATCTCCCATTACAAGATTCGCACTCTTACGGCCGACACCCGGGAGCGCCAGAAGCTCATCAAAATCATCAGGTACATTCCCGTTGTATTTCTCATCAAGGATCTTCATACATGCAGAAATGTCACGGGCTTTACTGTGCCCCAGTCCGCAGGGCTTTATGATTTCCTCTATCTCTGAAACATCTGCAGCTGCAAGGTCTTTGACTGTTGGAAACTTTGCATAAAGCAAAGGTGTGGTTTTGTCGACTCTTGCGTCAGTGCACTGGGCCGCCAGTCTTACGCTTACAAGCAGCTGCCATGCCTTGTCATAGGCAAGAGTGCAGTGCGCATCAGGATACTCTTTGGCTAAACGTTGTATTACTTCTTTCGCAAGTTGTTTTTTTGTCATGGCTTTTCTGTCCTCATTTATAAATGGTATTTGAATCGTTCGTCAGCCTCTGTAAAAAAAAATCCGGAAGTCACTAAGACTTCCGGATCATTCAGTGTACGTGACAAGATTCGAACTCGCGGCCTTCTGGTCCGTAGCCAGACGCTCTATCCAGCTGAGCTACACGTACATATCTCTGCTGTCCTAATTTATACAGCAGAGACTATATTACTCAATTGACGGCCATTTGTCAAATCAGTTTTTTAAGTAATCAATCGCGCTCTACAAGAGCTGCACAGCCCATTCCGCCGCCTACGCAGAGTGTGGCAAGGCCCTTCTTCGCATCTCTCTTCTGCATTTCATAAAGCAGTGTTACAAGGATACGTGTTCCTGAGCATCCTACCGGATGTCCGAGAGCGATAGCGCCGCCGTTTACGTTAAGGATCTCCTTATTGAACCCAAGATCATGTGCAACAGCTACAGACTGTGCTGCAAAGGCTTCATTTGCCTCGATGAGATCAAGGTCATCAACACTCCACCCTGTCTTCTTCATGACCTTCCTGGTGGCTGCAACAGGGCCTATGCCCATGATGCGTGGCTCGACACCTGCGAGTTCGCCGCCAATCCATGTTGCCATAGGTGTAATTCCGAGTTCCTTAGCCTTCTCTTCGCTCATAACTACAACAGCCGCGGCTGCATCATTTATTCCTGATGAATTGCCGGCCGTTACAACGCCGTCTTTTTTGAAAGCGGGCTTGAGTTTTGCCAGAGATTCCTTTGTTGTACCGGGGCGATTGCTCTCATCAGTATCAAAGATGGTATCTCCCTTTCTGCCATGGATCGTCACAGGAACTATTTCATCTTTAAAACGTCCTGAAGTTATTGCCTTTTCCGCTTTATCCTGGCTCCATGCTGAGAACTCATCAAGTTCTTCGCGGGTGAGATGCCATTCCTCAGCAATGTTCTCTGCGGTGATGCCCATGTGATAGCCGCCAAAAGCGTCTGAGAGGGCGTCTCTTATCATTGAGTCATCCATCTGTGCTGCGTTCATGCGATAGCCAAAGCGGGCGTTGTAGAGCAGATAAGGAGCCTTGTCCATGTTCTCCATGCCGCCTGCCACGATTATATCAGCGTCTCCCATTCCGATAAGTTTTGCCGCAAGGTTTATGCAGTGAAGTCCTGAACCGCACAGAACGTTGATCGTTGTTGCAGGAACTTCTACAGGAATACCTGCATTAACTGCTGACTGGCGAGCCGGGTTCTGGCCATTGCCTGCCTGAATAACATTTCCCATATAAACTTCGTCAATCTGCTCAGGCTTTACTCCGGCACGCTTCATCGCCTCTTTGATAACGATTGTGCCAAGCTCTGTTGCAGGAACATCCTTAAGAGTGCCCCCGAATTTGCCGATAGGTGTGCGGCATGCGCTCGCAATAACTACTTTTCTTGCCATGTTTGTTTTCTCCTTTTGTATGATTTGTTGTAGATCGCAATACTTATTTATTATTCACATTTGAGTCCTGGTGTTTCTTTTTGAGATCAAATATTCTCCTGAGCGACTCGGAAAACGGCTCTTTTGCAATTCCATATTCCGTGATGATACCTGTTATCAGGTCATTATCTGTCACATCGAAAGCCGGATTATATGCCTTCACATTCTCAGGCGCCATGCGTTCTTTGTACCACATTTCCGTGACTTCTTCCGGTTTTCTCTGCTCGATCGGTATCTCCGCTCCTGACTTAAGGGACATATCTATCGTAGATGTCGGTGCGCACACATAAAACGGCACGTTATATCTCTTTGCAGCGAGTGCCAGAAGGCTCGTACCTATCTTGTTGGCTGTATCTCCGTTTGATGCCACCCGGTCGCACCCCACAAAAACGGCCTGTACCCTGCCTGTCCTCATCAGAGAAGCTGACATATTGTCACATTCGACTGTCACATCCATTCCTGCGGATGCAAGTTCAAATGCAGTGAGCCTTGAGCCCTGGAGTAAGGGTCTTGTCTCGTCGCAGAAGATATGAAATCCATATCCCCTTTCATGTCCGAGATACATAGGTGCAGTCGCTGTCCCGTATTCTATCGTTGCAAGTTTACCGGCATTGCAATGTGTAAGAAGCCCGTCACCTTTTTTCAGCAGTCCGAGACCGTATTCACCTATCTTCCTGCAGACCTCAATATCTTCGCTCCTTATGCTCTCCGCTTCCTGTCTTAGTCTGTCCTTTACATCTGTTATAAGAAGATCATTTCTGTCCTTCATTGACAGTAAGGCCTTATCCATTCGTTTTAATGCCCAGGATAGATTGACTGCAGTGGGTCTTGAAGAATCCAGATATTCCTTTTGTTTCTCAAATTCAGTTTCAAGCGCAGCGAAATTAACCCGATAGTTTTCTTCTGTGTCTGTCTGAGGAACTTTGACCTGTTTGGTCAATAAATAGATTCCCAGCGCAGCCGTAACGCCAATCGCAGGCGCACCGCGGACTTCCAGCAGATAAATTGAGTTCCACATTTCTTCCGCGGTCTTCAATTTCTTTAATACTATTTTGCCCGGAAGCTTTGTCTGGTCAATAATCAGCAGTGCATTTTCCTCATCCAGCAGGGTGACTGTATCATAATCCAGAATTGATGGTTCTTTTTCTGACATATATTTATCCTCTAGAGTGTACTTATTTGTGAAGTCACTTATAACCTGTATTTCATTCTTTTGTCAAAGCCGCGTACTCTCCGTCTGAAGCCTTTATGAAGTCATCCGGGCGCAGTCTTATCTGTGCGCCTATCCTGCCCGCGCTTATATATATCTTGTCCTCGAGTATTGCACTCTCATCTATTCTCGTTACAAAGCGCTTCTTCATCCCGATAGCAGTGCATCCGCCACGTACGTAACCAGTAAGTGCAAAGAGGTCTTTTACATGGATCATTTCAACTGACTTTACACCAACTGACCTGGCACATTTCTTAAAGTCAAGTTCCTGCTCTATCGGAATTACAAAAACATAATGATTCTTGTCCGCACCGACAGTGACAAGTGTCTTATACACCTGTTCATGAGGCAATCCCAGCTTATCTGCAGTTTCTACGCCGTCAGTAAACTCGCCTGTCGCCTCATACTCCATGTGCTCAAACGGAATACCCTCTTTTTCAAGAATACGCATAGCATTTGTTTTGACTTCTTTACCTGACACCCGGGGCCTCCATTTATAGCAGGAATAACGCTCTTCACGCACTGAAAGTATAACATTTATCAGGGCTGTCCTACATGAAAAACCGCCGTCAGGTTCTGTCACCATGATATGGCGGCATAGCCTGGCGGCGGGGAATCACTTTGTAAATTGCTACGCACTTATGTCATCAGATGGCGCAGGTATAGCTTATCTGCTTCTTAGCTTCCGTGATCTTCTCTGTGAGCTTCGGAACGATCTTGTTGAGGTCTCCGACTACGCCGTAATCAGCAACTGTGAAGATAGGTGCTGACTCATCTTTGTTGATGGCGATGATCATGTCAGACTCTTCCATTCCTGCAAGGTGCTGGATAGCTCCGCTGATACCGATCGCGAAGTAAAGCTGAGGGCGGACTGTCTTGCCAGTCTGGCCGACCTGCAGATCCTTGGGCTTCCAGCCTGCATCTACTACAGCACGTGAGCATGAAACTGTTCCGCCGATTGCTGCAGCGAGATCATCGAGGATCTTGAAGTTCTCAGGTGAGCCAACTCCACGACCGCCTGAAACGAGGATCTTAGCATCCATGATATCAGCAACTTTCTTGGTATTCTTAACGATATCAAGGATTTCTACATATTTGTCATCCGGTGTAAATCCAGGATTGAACTCGATAATTTCTGCCTTGCGGCCGGCTTCCGGAGCTTCCTTCTGCATAACGCCCGGACGGACTGTAGCCATCTGAGGACGATAATCAGGGCAGGCGATAGTAGCGATCGTGTTGCCGCCGAATGCAGGACGTGTCATGAGGAGCTGCTGATGAAGCTGCTGATCTTCCTGACCCGGTACCGGAACCATCGGGAAATCTCCGATGTCAAGGCTTGTGCAGTCAGCTGTAAGGCCGGTGTGGACACGGGCTGAAACGCGCGGGCCAAGGTCACGGCCGATAGCAGTAGCACCTACGAGCATTACGTCAGGCTTGAACTTCTTGATAGCTTCAGCCATAGCACGTGCATAGGGTTCTGTTCTGTAATCCTTGAGTTCAGGATCATCAATGACGATGACTCTGTCAGCGCCATATTCACCGAGTGTATCAGCAAGGCATTTGACGCCGTCTCCGATAAGGATAGCTGTTACATCTGTTCCAAGATCTTTGGCAAGCTCTTTGCCCTTGCCGACAAGTTCAAGAGAGATCGGAGTAAGTTCTCCGTCTACCTGCTGAGCATAGGTGTAAACACCTTTGTACTCGGCTCTAAGTTCATTAGTATTTGCAATCATTTTTCGACTCCTTTTAGATGATGTGTTTTGCCTGAAGCTTCTCTACGATGTAATCAACTGCTTCCGCGGGGCTCAGATCCTTCTTGAGCTCACCGGCGCCCTTGCGGACTTTATCGGAAGCTTTTGCGATCTGTGTGGGAGAACCAACTTTACCTATGTTGGAATCTTCTACATCCTTGAGGTCATTTCTGCCCCAGACGGTCGTCTCTTTGTCATAAGCATCAAAGATTCCACCGGGAGTCATATAACGGGGAGTGTCAAGTTCGCCGAGCGCTGTGATAAGGCAGGGCATCTTAGCTTTGAGTGTCATGTATCTGTCATCAAACTGACGCTCTACTGTGACTGTCTTTGCAGCTTCGTCAACTTCTACGATCTTCTGAGCATAGCTGATGGTAGGAATATCAAGGTGCTCTGCGATCTGAGGTCCGACCTGAGCTGTATCACCATCAATAGCCTGACGGCCTGTGATGATAAGATCATAATCAAGATTGCGGATAGCGCCTGCAAGTGTCTGTGATGTTGCCCATGTATCAGCACCGCCAAGGCATCTGTCTGTTACAAGTACACCATTGTCAGCTCCCATTGCCATAGCTTCACGGAGCGCTTCATCAGCCTTGGGAAGACCCATTGTAACTACTGTTACTTCTGCGCCGTACTTATCCTTGAGTTCAAGAGCTGCCTCAAGACCTGCTTTGTCATCAGGGTTCATAATTGTGAGCATTGCCGCTCTGTCCAGTGTCCCGTCCAGTTTGAACTTAACGCCGCCCTTTGTATCGGGGACCTGCTTTACACAAACTACGATTTTCATTCTGTTCTCCTTAGTATTGTCAGGTTATTATTTTAAAAGTGCGCCGCTGATGACCATCTTCTGGACTTCGCTCGTTCCTTCGTAGATCTCTGTGATCTTGGCATCGCGCATCATACGCTCTACATCATATTCCTTCATGTAGCCATATCCGCCGTGGAGCTGAACAGCCTTTGTTGTGACTTCCATAGCGACATCTGCTGCATAAAGTTTTGCCATTGCAGCTTCTTCTGAATAGCGATCCTTGGAAGCCTTGGCCATAGCCGCGTTGTAGACCATGAACTGTGCTGCCTGGACCTTTGTAGCCATATCAGCGAGCTGGAACTGTGTATTCTGGAATGCTCCGATCGGACGGCCGAACTGTTTTCTCTCTTTGACGTAAGCAATCGTACGGTCAAGTGCGCCCTCTGCAAGGCCAAGTGCCTGAGCAGCAATACCGATACGGCCGCCGTCAAGTGTGTGCATTGCGATAGGGAAGCCCTTACCTTCTGCGCCGAGGCGGTTGTCATCGGGAACTACTACATCATTGAAAACAAGTTCATACGTAGCTGAAGCGCGGATACCCATCTTGTTCTCTTTTGAACCGAATGTGAATCCGGGCATGCCCTTCTCGAGGATGAATGCTGTAAAGATCTTCTGTGATCTGCCCTTCTTGTCAAGCTTTACGCCTGTCTGAGCGAAGATTACATATACATCAGCTTCTTTACCGTTTGTGATGAAGATCTTGGATCCGTTGATGACCCAGTCTCCGTTCTCATTCTTTACAGCCTTTGTCTGAACACCCTGAGCGTCAGTTCCTGCACCTGGCTCTGTCAGTGCGAAAGCACCGAGCTTCTCGCCCTTTGCAAGCGGGATGAGGTATTTCTGCTTCTGCTCTTCTGTTCCGTATGTCATGATAGGATCGCAGCAAAGTGAAGAATGTGCTGAAATGATAACTGATGTGGTGCCGCATACCTTTGCCATTTCCTCGACACACATAACATATGTCAGAGGATCGCAGCCCTGTCCGCCATATTCCTTCGGAACAGCGATTCCAAGAAATCCGTACTTTGCGAGCTTGTCTACTGTCTCGCGGGGAAAACGCTCTGTCTCATCAATATCCTGTGCAAGCGGTTTTACTTCTTTCTCAGCGAATTCCTTGAAAAGGCTTCTTGCCATTGCATGCTTCTTATCCAACTGAAAATCCATTGTTTTTCTCCTTAGATTGACTGTTATATTTCCCGGTCACATGTTTTGCCTGATTGTCAAAACATGTGGCCGACAAATTACTGTTGTCTCCTATCCGAAACGCCGGTCCGCTTCACCTATGGGACACCGTCGCGCCTGCCTGCGGATTCAGAGTATGTCATATATCTTTATTGTTTCAAGAGATCAAAGCTTGTCTACAGGAGTCTTTGTGCGATCAGCATTGTACTTGTAGAAGCCGATTCCTGTCTTGACGCCGAGCTTCTTGCCGCGGACCATCTTGCGGAGCAGCGGGCATGAGCGATACTTGGAATCGCCAGTCTCTTTGTAAAGGACGTCCATGATTGCAAGAACGATATCAAGTCCGATATAGTCGCCGAGTTCAAGCGGTCCCATCGGGTGATTGCAGCCGAGCTTCATTGCTGTATCAATTCCTTCAATGTCTGCTACGCCTTCGCTGTAAACGAAGATGCCTTCATTGATCATTGGAACAAGGATACGGTTAACGACAAAGCCTGCTGCTTCATTTACCTGTACAGGAGTTTTGCCGAGCTTTACAGATATTGCCTTAACAGCTTCAACTGTCTCATCGGGTGTATTTGCGCCTTGGATAACTTCAACGAGCTTCATGACAGGAGCCGGATTGAAGAAATGCATTCCGATAACGGGTTTTGCAAGACCTGCACCGATCTCTGTGATTGACAGAGAAGATGTGTTTGATGCAAATATGCAGTTCTCATTCTTTACGATATTCTCCTGCAGATCCTTGAAGCAGTTCTTCTTGATGTCCATGACTTCAAGAGCAGCTTCTACTACAAGATCGGGATCAACAGCGATTGTGTTGAGACCTGTCTCGAACTTTGCGATGATAGCATCTGCCTTTCCCTGCTCCATCTTTCCTTTTGCTACTGAACGGTCAAGATTCTTCTTAACTTTTCCGAGACCGCCGTCTGCATACTCCTGCTTGATATCGCAGAGATAAACCTTCTCGACTTCGTCGCACTGAGCGAATGTCTGAGCAATTCCAGCACCCATGGTGCCTGCACCGATAACAGCTACCTTCATTTTAAATCCTCCTGAGATTTGTATTGTTATATGTTGTAGTTACAAAATTCACAATATATTGATTGCGCCACAATGTGTGAGCGATGTGTATGTCCGGCTCCGGTGTGCTTTGTCGTCGTCGGCGCTTTGCGAGGTCAATGCGAAAAGTACCGCTTTTCGCATACGAGCATTAGCGTCCGCTAAGTACGACAAGCAGCGAGAGCGTGCCCGGAACGGACATAAACAAGCTAACACTTTAGCCTATTTATTCTGGAACGCTACATGCTTGACTTTCGCAGGATCATCTTTCTTTCTGAGGAAATTAGCCATGCCTTCCTGCTGATCTGCTGATTCGAAGCAGCCACCGAAAAGCTCTTCCTCAAGTCTTACAGCGTCGCTCATGCTAAGCTGAATGCCTTCGTTTACAGCGCTCTTGCAGTTGCGTACAGCTATGGGGGCATTGCCTGCGATAGTGGAAGCAAGCTTCATTGCTGTGGGAAGAAGTTCTTCAAGAGTGCAGATCTGATTAACAAGACCGATGCGATATGCCTCATCCGCTTTGATGTTCCTTGCGGTATAGATCATTTGTTTTGCCATTCCGGGGCCTACGAGGCGGGCAAGTCTCTGTGTTCCGCCAAAACCAGGTGTGATGCCGAGTCCTGTCTCAGGCTGTCCGAACATTGCGTTGTCTGAGCAGATACGGAAATCGCAGCTCATTGCGAGCTCATTGCCGCCGCCGAGAGCAAATCCGTTTACAGCAGCGATAACAGGTACAGGGAAAGTCTCGATCTTGAGGAAGAGATCATTGCCCTTCTTGCCGAAAGCTTCTCCTTCCTTCCTGGTAAGCTTGCTCATCTCGCCTATATCAGCTCCTGCGACAAAACTCTTGTCGCCGGCACCTGTGAGTACAAGTGCGCGGATCTCCTCGAGATTCACATTGTCTATAACCTCGTTCAGATCATCCAGGACCTGGCTGTTAAGCGCATTGAGTGCCTGGGGGCGATTGATCGTTATAAGGCCGACCGCTCCGTCTACTGCATAATCAACAAAACCCATGATTTCTGTCTCCTTTTAATAATGTGGTGTAGGTGTCAAAAGTATCTTTTATCTATGAAATATCGTACTTGGTCAATAGCGCAACATACGGTCGGGAGGATTCTGACCATTCAGACCCGCCCGACCGTAATAAAACAATCTGTTATTGATTATCCTTCGTACTTCTCAACTACTGTAGCGCAGCCCATGCCGCCGCCGATACAGAGTGTAGCGAGACCTCTCTTAGCCCCTGTGTCCTCCATCTCATGAAGAAGAGTAACAAGAATGCGGGCGCCTGAAGCTCCTACCGGATGGCCAAGTGCAATAGCACCGCCGTTTATATTGAGTTTGCTCTGATCAAAGTTAAGCTCTTTGCCCACAGCTACTGACTGTGCTGCAAATGCTTCGTTTGCTTCGTAAAGATCAAAATCATCGATCGTAAGTCCTGTTCTTGCGAGAACCTTCTTTGTTGCTGCGACAGGGCCGACACCCATGATAGAGGGATCAACACCGCCGAGCGCTCCTGCCACCCATGTAGCCATAGGTTTTACGCCGAGTTCTTTGGCTTTCTCTTCGCTCATCACTACTACAGCTGCAGCGCCATCGTTAATTCCTGAAGCATTGCCTGCTGTTGTGACTCCATCAGGATTGATCGCACGAAGTTTTGCAAGTCCCTCTACTGTTGTTCCGGGACGAGGGCCTTCATCTGTATCAACAACGACTTCGCTCTTCTTTACCTTAACAGTAATCGGAACGATCTCTTTCCTGAACTTGCCGTCAGCCTGTGCCTTCTCAGTCTTCTGCTGGCTGCGTGCTGAGAACTCATCGAGCTCTTCACGTGTCAGTCCCCACTGCTTGGCCACGTTATCAGCTGTCTTGATCATGTGATAATTGTTGAATGCATCCCAGAGTGCATCGTTTACCATTGTATCAACGAGGACTCCGTTATTCATTCTATATCCGAAACGTCCCTTCATTGCTGCGTAAGGAGCCTGTGACATGTTCTCCATGCCGCCTGCAACAACGATATCCGCATCTCCTGCAAGGATCATATCTGCTGCCATGTTAACGCAGTTGAGTCCTGAACCGCAGACCACGTTGATCGTGACTGCCGGAACTTCTACAGGAAGTCCTGCTGCTATAGATGCCTGACGAGCTACGTTCTGTCCGAGGCCAGCCTGGATGACGCAGCCCATAAGGACTTCGTCGACCTTGTCGGGAGCAATACCTGCACGATTCAGAGCTTCTTTGATAACAGTTGCGCCCATATCCTTAGCTGACACTGTGCTGAGTTCGCCGCCCATCTTACCGATAGCTGTACGGCATGCGCCTGCAATTACTACTTTTCTTGCCATTTTACCAAACCCTCCGATTGAATTTGAAATAAGATTGTTAAATTTTTATCACTCGCAAATGCATTATAACATAGCCTGAAATCACAATCAATAATTTTCTTGCTCATTATTCAGGCTATGTTATTCATAAATGATCGCATTTATGTCTAATCTTCAGGCTCGATCATGCCATACGTATTACCTTTGCGCTTATATACCACGCAGATCGCATCATTCTCGGCATTGCGGAAAACGAAGAAGTTATGTCCCAGGAGTTCCATCTGAACGCATGCGTCCTCAGGGAACATTGGCTTCATTTCAAATGACTTGCGGCGGATGATCTTTATGTCCTCATCATCCATGTAATCATTGTCAATATATTCCTTGCGGAAGCTTCCCTGTGTCTGATGTTTCTCAATAATTTTATTCTTATATTTCTTGAGCTGACGTTCTATGATCTCTTCGACAAGGTCAATTGAAACATACATATCACTGCTGACCTGCTCACTGCGGATTATTCCGCCCTTTACAGGTATTGTGACCTCGATCTTGTGACGATCCTTATCTACATTCAATGTGACATTACAGACTGTCTCTTCAGCAAAATAGCGATCCAGTTTTCCAAGCTTGTCACGGATTGCTTCATCAAGACCTTTTGTGACCTCAATATTCTTACCGACTATGACAAATTTCATTTCAGCCTCTTTCTTCCGACCTCAGGACAGGCAAAACAAGTTCTGCCCCCGGTGGGTTTTTGATAGCCTCATTATAACTTATCGGAATGTATTTTGGGCCGTTTTGAATTCAGATTTCAGACAATATTAATAATCCAGACACGGATCACTCCGCAATTCTTCTGATTGCAACAATCTGACGATATGATGCACTGTTTACTCTTATTCCGTTCGTGGGATTGGAGGCGTTGACTATCTGTCCGCCGCCTATATAAATTCCAACATGACCGTAATAGCAGACCACATCACCCGGCTGAGCATTTGCAAGACCATCGACTGCTGTTCCCATTGAACGGTCAGCCGCATCATTATGCGGCATTGTATACCCGAAATGCGCAAAGACTGAAAGGACAAAGCCTGAACAATCAGCACCGTTCGTAAGGCTTGTACCTCCCCATACATAGGGATTTCCTACGAACTGAAGCGCATAGTTTGCAACCTTCTGACCGAGACTGCTGCCTGAAGCAGATCCGGAAGAAGTGCTCTCTGAGGTGATTCTTGCTTCTTCGGCCTCTTTTGATTCAGCCTCGACATACTCATTCTCGACATCGGCAAAGTCAGCAGAGATAAAGCCCTGCCCGTCAGATGTATTAACCTCTATCCACCCATCTGTCTCAGAAATGATGTCAAGTTTTTCTCCCTGAGGAACAAGGGTGATAACATCAGATTCCATATCTGCAGCCGCGCGGACACGGAGCGTTTCTGTCGTAACCGTAGCTACAAGCGTTGATGTCTCCTCAGCAATCTCTTTGGCTTTCTCTCCTGTAGTTACAAATTCCTTCTTGACATAACCAGTCACATCACCTGACTGAATCTTGCACCATCCGTCGTCGGTTTCCTCCAGGATCTGTGCAACTGCATTGCTGTACAGCTTTCCAAGCACTTCAGAATCAGTGCTCGGCTCTTTGCGTATATTAACAAAATCATCTGCCGTTGAAACAGCAAGTTTGTCATCTGCTATTCCTTCTACAGTAGTCTCTGACGTTCCGCTCTTTTCTGTCGATGTGCCCGCATCAGAAGCTGATGTACTGTCAGTTGCAGAAGTGTTGCTGAAAGAATTCTCAGCATTATCCACAAGTTTTCTTATCTCGTCTATGGCTTTCTGCTGGTTTTCCGAAAGATTTGTTGTAAGAATGTTGCTGACTGCAGTTCCTGCGTTTTCCTTTACAGTTTCACCGGAAGCTGCATCTGCCGACGAAGTGTCTGAAGTCTCCGAAGAAGCGGTCTGACTCTCTTGCGTCACAGTCGTTGTCCCCGCCTCGGATGCTGCTGTTTCATCTGCTGTAACAGCCTGATCAGAGCTCTGAATATCCGAAGATGCTGAGCCTGCCTCATCGGTATATACTGATTCACTGATATAAACTGCTGTTGATGCGGTTGCCGTAACAGCTTTCAGCTCTTCTTCAACATCTCTTAATGTGACTCCGTTACCTGACAGAGTGTAGCTTACGCCGGCACTCGGGAGTGAAGAAGAAAGGCTCTTTGCTTCCGCCTTTCCGCCTGTGATAACAAATGATACTGCTGCCGCTGATATCAAGACCAGTAACGCCGATCTTCCTGAGTGCATATATGTGTTCCTTTCGGGTAACTACGAAATCCGGATCATGAATTTGACAATTTTGTAACAATTTATTACGAATTTGTTACAAAAATTAATATAGCATTTTGTATGGTCACTGTCAATTAAAAAAGGCCGGATAATTCAGCTTATGGACGTGGTCTGAAATGAAAAGTATAATGCCTGATATACGGATAAGATATGGAGGGAACTAATGAAGACTGTATTGATCACAGGAGCTGCGCACGGCATAGGCAGATCCATCGCAGAAGCTTTTGCCGCTGAGCATGACAACCTTCACCTCATATGCCATACAGCTCAGGATGAGCTTGAAGACTACGCTGAGCGCCTCTCTTTCAAATACCATGTGCAATGCACCGCAGACGCTGTAGATGTAAGCGATCCTGACGCTGTGGAGCAGTACTACAATGACAGGATCCATAGCCTCGATCTGCTTATTAATAATGCCGGAATATCATATATAGGTCTGCTTCAGGACATGACGCCGGCTGAATGGAATAATGTTATTGCCACCAATCTCAGTTCTGTATTCTACATGTCAAAACATGCTATACCGCTGTTTCTTAAAAACAGCGCCGGGAATCCCGGCGCTGTCATAAATGTAACTTCCGTATGGGGACAGATTGGAGCGTCAAACGAAGCAGCTTACTCCGCATCCAAAGGAGGCGTTGATTCCCTGACTAAAGCCCTTGCCAAGGAACTCTCTCCAAATGGCATCCCGGTAAATGCAATATCATGTGGATGTATAGACACAAGGATGAACAATTGTTTTGACGAACTGGAAAAAGAAGAACTGGCCGGGGAAATTCCTGCCGGCAGATTCGCATCCCCTGATGAAGTCGCATCCGCTGTTCTTAAGCTCTCGCAGATGCCCCCTTACATGACAGGGCAAATCATAAGATTCGATGGCGGATGGGTGTGATATTTCCGGTCATAATAATCATGCATCATCCCTGACATAAGAGCATTGTTTCTGTGATGTGACGATATTTATCACACCGTTATCCATTATTACAGGCGTTGTTATGATGCCGCTTCCGGTAAAATGCCCGGGCCTTTCAAAAAAGCGTTCCTGTCCAACCGATATAAGGTCATGGTGTCCTGGAAGTTCCGACGAGAAAATAGCGAGCGAATAAGTCAGGAACTCTTTGGCTGCCTGATTTATCTCATCCATCTCAAATGAATCTCTGTTGATTATCTCTACTCCAAGGTATTTTGAAGCAAAATTTCTCAGATCCTCTTCCTTGCCTGCCAGAGCGCAGAAAGAAAGCGCTCCCTCAAGGCTGAACATCTCGGCCGATTCAAACTTGAATGTGCCGCGCTGCCTGCTGGGTCCTATTCCGATATTGCTGTCGACAAGTCTGTAAAAACTCTTTATGCACATCGCCGAAGCATCCTTGTCAAAACTTCCGCCGGATTGAAGGAAAAGCGGTATGATGCGCTCATTGTCCTCGCTCTCGAGAGTTGCCATCTCAGATATCATCCAGCCGTTAGTGACGCGGTATTCCTCTTCGAGTTCTTTTATGCGCTTAAGTTCCATGATATGTGTCGAAACAAATGCCTGTGTGAGCGACAGAAAGCGATTCTGCTGCAAGGATACAAGTCTTTCAAGCTGCTGTTCGTTCAGGTATCCCATTTCTACTGCCATATCACCAAAACGTTCATCGGAATGACGCTGCATGCGATTGACTTCTGCTGACTGCTGCTGCGTCATAAGTCCCTCTCGCACCGCGATGAGACCTATCTGTGCATGATTAACCGCCTGTTCTTCATAAACAAGCTTTAACTGCCGCCTTGTGATCCGTTTTGTGTCAAACAAATAGCGTCCGAAAATCCTGTCAAACATTATCACTCTCCTGAACTTCCGATGATGTCGTTCCGCTGTCCTTATATTCGGAAGACCATAACGGTCTTGTAACACCGAGAATCAGTATAATGGCTGCCATGATGACGATGAGAATTATCTTCTCCTTTTTTGTCAATGCCCTGTGAAGACTTTCCAAAACCATACCTCTTTGTCTGTTCGATCTGTTCACTGACTATTTTGAATGTATCTGTTTGATTTTTCAATAATTATTTGTTATTTTCCGTAGAATTCAAGTTCAGAAACCACCGTATCATCGTATTTTGCACCTTCATATACGCTTTCGATAGTCAACGTTACCATGTCTGCCTCGATTGGCTCATTGAAAACAATAAACTGCCCTTTTGTTTTATCTTCCAGGTCAACATCTACTGTTTTTGTTGTATTTCCCTTCTTGACCGAAAGCTTGAACTGCTTAACACGGTTGTTGTTATTGTATCTTTCTTTGCTGTACATATTTCCAGCCCATATGCCGATGGCATATACCGTCGAAGTATCTTCAAATGTACATTTCAGTGTTACGCCTTTACCGAAATCAGCCACGCCCTCCTGCCATGAAGTATGCACGCTCCCATCAGTCAGATTGCTCTCTCCGTATTCGTACCCCATATCGGATTCAAGAACAGATGAGGCTTTAATTTCTTTCGGATATATGAGCTTAAATGAGTTTTTGTCAAAGTCAGGATCCAGATCATATTCAAGGCCTGCTGATTCCCCGGTCTTCTCTGCTCCCATCGCTGACTGCGCAGCTGCCGCTGACTCCTGCGATGCCTTCTGAGCTTCTTTCACTGTATCCACTGTCACGTTTTCTTCAGAATTTTCACGTCCCTGCGACAGGTAATAATCTGCCAGTTCTTTTGCGCCTGTAGTAGCTGCTGTGTCCGCTTCCTGTGATGAACTCTCCACTGCGCTGTCCGGAGTGTCCTTATTTGCCATCTTGGTGTATGCAAGTGTCAGAACTCCCAGGCTGATAAAAGTAATACCCAGTATAATGAAATTCCTGTTGCTCTTTCGTTTGCCGGCCTTGCCCTCAGAAATTGTTCCCACATCACCGGACTCCTCCGGCGTGTCAGGTGTCTCTGTCACTTCAGGCGTCTCCGGCACTTCAGGCGTCTCCGGCGTTTCTGATGTTTCCTGCGCTTCAGAAGTCTCCTGAACTTCAGGTGTCTCGGGAGTTTCTACAGTAAATACCACTTCCGGATCTGTCTCCTCCTTATGCTGCGGTCCTGCAAGACCTACCCACTTACCTGCAAGTTCCTTCTCTCCGATTCTTTCGAAGACTTCCGCCACAGCAACAAAACACGGTGATTTGCTGTCGGCATCCGCGCTGAGAATGTAACTCACGAACTCTGCAAGCGGCTTAACATCCGCTTCTCTTGCGACAAGCATAGACCTGAGCACAAGCGCAAAGTCCCGCACAGAGTCCGGAATCACATTGACAGCATCGAGGACACTGTTTATCAGCTTTATCCTGTTCTGTCCGGCGGACCGTATACTGTAATCCATTGATTCAGCGCTTTGCGACGCATCATGCATCTGGTCTCCAAGCTCTTCAATGACCGCAGCACGATCCATTTCCATATTAAGTCCAAGATCTTCAAACGTTCCCATGGCCTGACGATTCTCCCCTCAAATCAATCTGTTTCCAAACCACGCTTCCATCCTCATCATGTGCAAGAACCTCTGTATATCTGAATCCACATGACAGTGCAGCTGCCTGTGCCTTGTCAAAACAAGCGGCAATCCTGCTCTTATCGTGTGCATCAGAGTTTATTATTATCCTGCCTCCAAAACCATACAGTGCTCTCAGCAGCGTCATATTCGGGTACAGTTCCTTCTTCCGGCCGCGGTTTACCGCGCCGCAGTTTATCTCAAACGGTATATCCTTTGAAACAAGATATTCCATCGCATCAAGAGCCGGCCCGAGGTATCTGTTATCACTCTCGTCTAAATAATGCATTTGATCGTTATATCGCGTCACAAGATCAAAATGGCCTATGAATGTCGGATGGATCCTGTCTGCCACATGAGCCTCGAGCTCATAATAATCTTTTGACAGTTTATAGTAATCTCCGCCGTATATCTGCTCCCCGAGCACTCTCATCTGCTCCGGTGAGCTGTCCACTGCAACAGGCCAGACATCTGATGTCTTTATATCGCCGTGTTCTCCTGCTCTTACGAAACCTGCCGACGCCTGATCACCTATGTGGGATGCGTCAATATAATGAGTAGATCCTATGACATATTCAGCATCGGCCGCGGCTGCCGGATCATACAGATTATCAAGTTCCACGCCGCGAATGATATCAAGTTTTCCCTTATACTGCTGCTGAAGCCTCCCGATCTCTGTGAAGTACGCGCTGACGTCCATTACTACGCCGCTCTCAACATGACCTGAAAAGCCCAGCGCCTTAAGCCCCAGACGCAGTGCTTCATCCGCCATCTGCTCCGGCGTGTCGGCCCCGTCACAAAATTTTGTATGGATGTGAAAATCCGCACTGAGCATTATGTTCTGACCTCATATCCTGACGCGATTTATTGTTTTGGATTGGTGACCGCAAATGTTACCTGTGTTGGCACATATTTTGCAGCTATCTGAGCGGCGGTCATAAGTCCGTTGCTGTATGAATTCATGTCTGCCAGGTACTGTGCCGAATAATCCATGTGATTGTACTTAAAGTAAAAATTAGATACCAGGTTTGATTTCTTAAGAAGGAACTGCGATGTTATTGTCGCCGTCTTGCCGGGCGCTACGGTTCCGAACTCACTTGCAGCCATAGGCAGCGCATTGGTGAGCTGAGTGCCGTTTGCATCGTATGCCTCAGTATATGCCGTGTAGTTGAAAGCCGTCTTTGTGTTATTGATAATGGTCATATCTACAACAAGTATGCGGTTGTAATCCTTGCCATGAAAATCGCTGTATCTGACATAAGGATGTGCGTAATCATTTCTCACTTTGAACGTGACACCGCCAACTGTCTGAACAAGGTCTTCGTTGGAAAGATTGTAATATATCAGATCCTCACTTACGCTGCCCTGCTCCGAAGTCACTGCTGTGACCTCACCTGGCTGCGCCGCTGATACTGTCATGCCTGTTCCTGTAAGCATTGTCGCTGCAATTATAGCCGCAAAAGCGGACGTGACTGTTTTTCTTAACACTATTTCATCCTCCATATTTGTATTACTTTGACATGTCGATTATATCATGATTGACCCTGCGGTATATCCTTTATGTGTACATCAAGCTGGTTATACGGATTCTCGATTTTTTCTTCTATGAACGCTGTTCTTATCTTCTTTCTCACATCCCATACCGTGTCCAGATAGTCTTCCACATCTACCTGTGCCCTGATGCCTATCGTTATAGAGCTTTCCCCTATGTCGTCGACGTACACACGCCCGGTATCCTTTCGGAACCGCGGTTCTTCTTCTTTGATCTTCTGAAGTACACTGAGTGCTCTGTCAAGATCCGCATCATATGAGATTCCGACGTTTAAATATGCCGTTTTCCAGTTTCCGCTGCAGGAATTTATTATCGCGTGATTTGTCAGCTCCGAGTTCGGGACTGAAATGCTCTCGCCCTTTATACTTTTTATAATCGTATAGTACATATCTATCTTCTGTACATTTCCTTCTACATCAGAATTCTTAAGGACTATGTAGTCCCCCTCGCGGAACGGCTTAAGGACCAGTATAAGCAGACCTCCGGCGAAATTCGACAGTGCTCCCTGCATTGCCAGTGAAATTCCGACACCGGCTGATGCAATAAGCGCTGCAATAGAGGAGGCTTCTACAATGTTGAGCTGCACAATTATCGTAATGACCGTGAATATCAGCACAGCGTACCTTATAAGAGTGATGATAAAGTGCCTTGCCGTAGGCTCGACATTTGTTTTCTTTAATCTTTTGTCGAGTATCTTAAGTATCTTATTAAGTATCTTCGAAATTATGAAGAATATCAGCAGAGCAATTCCGATGCGTATAGCGTACCTGATTATCTGTCCAAGAACATCCGAGAACACACTCACCCCCTGCTGCGTGTCCTCAACTCCCTGTTTAGTCAGCGATGCCACATCGTCAGAGATGCTCCCTTCAGCAGTCGCTCCATATACAACTTTTTCAAACATATTAAGGTCCCGGGCCTCCGATTTCATTCAGATAACATTTGCTTAAGTTTATCACATTCATATGTCGTTTGGATTGCGGTTCGTCTGTCTTATGCTAAAATAAATGTTGTTGGCTGCATTTCACGTGCCGGAAAGGAAATTCAGTTATGAGTATTGATCCCAAAGAACTTTTTTCTATCACACACTATGAATACGGCGAAGCATATTTCGGAAGCTGTGACGGCATGCGTTTCCGTGTCGCCAGAAGTCCACTCAAAAACGTTCATTTCGACACGCCCGAAGAGCGCGCAGACGGCGTCCTGCTGGCTACAGTCTGGCCGGAACCGATGAACTTTGCAAGCACTCCTGAAACAGCCAAAACAAGTCATGAGTTCGAGTTTTCTGAAAAGGGTCTTGGGGAAGCTGCCGGCTGGCTTAACGAAATCAAAGAAGAATTTGCGACACATGCGTGATTTTGGTGAACATGATCTTCCTCATAAATGGCTATAATGTGATGATATAGGGGTTTCAAGGTCAGACATGAGGAATCAGCGAATTCCGAATGTCTGGAGAATTGTTCGTATATCATATAGAAAAAGGTCGCATAAAATCATGGAGAATTTGCAGAAGCACGAACAGAATAGTCAAACTGCCAAGAAGCATTTCGACGGAAAGAATATTTCCGGCGCACTTTCCTTCATTTTCCTCATGGGCATCGTAGCGATGTTCTCAGATATGACGCATGAGGGAGCGCGCAGCATCCTCGGCGAATTCTTAAGTCTGACCGGTGCTTCTGCCGCGACTATCGGTTTCGTCTCAGGTTTTGGCGAGCTCTGCGGATATTCTCTTCGACTGCTCTCCGGCCGGATTGCAGACAAAACAAAACAATACTGGACGCTCATCATCGTCGGTTATACTGTGCAGGTCGCAGCGATACCGCTCCTTGCTCTCGTTCCTGAACATGGCTATGTAATAGCCTGCATGCTGGTCATTATGGAGCGGGTCGGCAAAGCCGTAAAGAAACCCGCCAAGAACACTCTCGTAAGTTTTGCCGCAAGTGAAGTGGGGCAGGGCAAAGGTTTTGCATATCAGGAATTTCTTGATCAGCTCGGAGCCTTTCTCGGGCCAGTCATGCTCTTTATCATTTCACTCGTAAAAGGGACGAGCAGCCTTATCTCCACGTATCGTCTGTGTTTTGCTATCCTCGGAATTCCAGCAGCGATCACCGTAATCCTTGTTCTCGTCTCCAGGCACAGGTACCCTCACCCCGAGACATTTGACAAGACACCTGAAAAAGATGAAAAGTTCGTGTTCCGTAAGTCATTTGTTTTCTATATGATCGCCATTTGCCTCTTCGCGTTCGGCTTTGTTGATTTCACAATAATCACTCTTCACGTCGCAAATCTTAAAATTTTCCCGGATTCCACACTTAGTCTTCTCTATGCCGGCGCAATGGCCGTCGATGCATTTGCCGCACTTTTCTTCGGCTGGCTCTTTGATAAGATCGGTCTAAAAGCCCTGATAATCTCGACACTTTGCAGTGCTCTGTTCTCATGCTGCATCTTCCTTTCATCATCACCCGCCATGATAGTCATCGGAATTATCCTCTGGGGCATTGGTATGGGCGCTCAGGAGAGCATCATGAAAGCGGCAGTCAGCGGCATCGTCCCAAAGAACATGAGGAGCACAGGTTTCGGTATCTTCGAGACAGGTTTCGGTGTAGCATGGTTCCTCGGGAGCTGGGCGCTCGGCGCGCTCTACGACGTTAACCCTGTTCTTCTGGTGGTCGTCTCCGTGATAATGCAGCTCGCATCTGTTCCTTTCTACATGATCAGCATCCGCACAGAAAAACAATAACAGAAATTTCTGAGGTCAGAAATAAATTGAATATGCGTAGTTTAAAAAAGAATAAGAAAAAAGCCGATGAAGTATCTAGGGCAGTGCCTGCAAAAACTGTTCCCATAAAGAAAGGTAAGCATGGTGTTGGTTTTTGCATAAATACGATATTCGCTGTGCTTATAATTTTCTCTCTTGCCTGTGCCTGGGCTCCGGAAGTCCACTCTCTTCGAATTGGCATTACAGATGAGACTGTGACTGACTGGTATGGGACCACTTCAAAAGCACAGGTCTACTCAGCTCAGTACAAACTCTCGAACGGCAGCAAGAAGAAATCCACATCCAATTCTGTCAGCTACCCTCAGACTATAATAACTATTCCTCATGACCTGTCCTCAATCACCGAACTTGTCCCGAGTGCCGACACCTCGAATGCTTATTTTGATGTCCAGGCGAGCGGCCGCACCATAGAGCGCATAGACACTGAGCAGTCTGACAGCATGCGCATCTCTTTTCCTGACAACTCCTATTTTGTAGGCAAAACTGTTCCTGATATGCTGGACTACTATCAGCAGCAGGGTTATCTTGTAGTCTTCTCCCTCAGCAACGCCGGCGCTGAAACGATGTCCGATGAAATAAAAACAATAATGGGCAGCATGGGCTTTTCCACAACTCCCGCTGATGTGACAAACGGGAGCGGCTGGATCGGAGTCTGGCAGAACGGTGAAGTCCTTGGCGAAATCAACGGAGGAGATATCCTCAAAACATCTGATGACGCTTCAATTGATAACAGTACTGTGCAGGCTACCGGCGCGGCACCTGTGATATCATGTGACATACCAGTGTCAGGGCATGACCTTTATGTGGTGAGCAAAGGCTCCGGTTCAGGTGATGCCGTTATCAAATTTGACGACATCGACTACAGCGGTGACCATGAAAATGACGGGCTTGACATTTTTGTCTACGACACCGCAAACAGCAAACTCATAGACAGCGTGGAATACAGTTCTGACGCCATGGCTACAATGAACCGCAACACTCAGTATTTCCGCATGTTGAAAATGCCTGTCTATACTAACTCACTGCTAAGCCATGTGACCGCAGTATATAAGGCACACGACCTGTTCCGCCGTTTCATCTTTTCAATTGCAGCGGCGCTCCTTGTACTCATCTGGCTCAATGTGCGCAAACTTGTCGGAATCGCGGCAGGGAAAGACGAATCATCCTTCAGTTTTTCCTTCCTTGTAGGTCAGATCGGCACCATAGCCGTTCCTCTTATCGCTGTGTTCGTCGTCCTCCTTTGGAATTACCTTTATGCAGGCTTCAAAGATGTTGAATTTGCGCAGCTCAACTATCACCTTCACGCTGACAACACAGGTACTGACTGGGCGAGTTTTGCGCCGCTGTTCATCAAATTATCATTGTTCTGTGCAATCGCTCTTGCTATATCAGTCCCCATTGTCGTTGCGACGGCACGCGTTCGCAGCGGTCATTCACGTTTCATCACCACAAGAAAGCGCCGCGCCGGGCTCTTCCTTTCTGAGTTTGCTCTCAAGGTCATCAGCAATGTCCTTATCTTCTGCTCTCTTGCTTCTTTCGTCGCGAACTATAAGATATTTGACTACAACGTGCAAAGATACCAGACTTCAACTATATATGAGGACTATTACGCTGATGCTGCCACAACAAATATCACATTTCCTGATAAGAAAAAGAACCTGATTTATATTTATCTTGAATCATATGAAATCTCCACTGCATCCACGGATGTCGGCGGCGGCAAGAGTTTTAACGCCGAACCTGAGCTGTCAGACATTGCGCTTAACGAGGGCGACTGCTTCAATGGCAGCGGAAGCGGTGATACAGGCAAGCTGAACGGCGGTCTGATGCTGGGCTCCACCTCATGGACAATAGCAGGTATGATTGCCCAGACAGCAGGCATACCACTCAACATCCCGACAGGCGGTAATAAAACTGATGCCGAAAACCTCGTCGCAATGCCCGGCGTCACATCACTCGGTGATGTACTTGAGCAGAACAACTATCACAACGTCCTCTATATCGGATCGGATGCCGAATTTGCAAACCGCAAAACATATTTCGAGGATCACGGCGATTATGACATTGACGACTATTACTGGGCTCAGGATCAGGGACTTATACCTGAAGATTATTATGTCTGGTGGGGCTATGAGGATGCAAAACTCTTTGAGTTTGCAAAAGATGAAGTCACTTATCTCGCCGATGAGGCAGCCAAAGAAGCAAGTTCTGATGACGCTGATGCCGGAAAGCCGTTCAACCTCACGCTCCTTACGACAGACACTCATTTCTCTAACGGCTATGTCTGCCCTGACTGCGGAACAGACCTGCCGGATCAGTACTCAAACGTCATCCGCTGCTCGTCCAAACGGGTATCGGAATTCATCGACTGGTGCAAGACACAGGACTGGTATGACGACACAGTAATTGTTCTGTCCGGTGATCATTTATATATGGATTCTTCATATTACAGCGATATGCCGACAGGCTATCAGAGAAAAACTTATGTGAGTATACTGAATTCTTCCAAAGAAGAGCCGGAGAATGAGCGCTCGTTCTGCACGCTTGATCTGTTCCCGACTACACTCTCGGCTATGGGCTGCACGATCGACGGCGACCGCCTTGGCCTCGGTACAGATGCATACTCAGACACGCAGACACTCACTGAAGAACTCGGACAGGATCAGTTCGACTACCAGCTGGGACTGCGGTCGGACTACTACAATGAGAAACTGATAGAGACAAATTAGAAAAAAAGCGGTTCATGCCGACATAATCATCTGCATGAACCGCAATAAGAACGACTGACCTGCTTTTTCACTCGACCTTAAGTATGTCAGAAAAACCAGTTACATCAAAAACATCCTTTATCATGTCATTTGCATTTTTCACTACCATGCTGCCCTGTTTGTTCATTATTTTCTGAGCAGAAAGCAGTACTCTTAATCCGGCTGATGAAATGTACTCAAGATTGGTAAAGTCAAAATTAAGTTCTGTCACGCCGTCGATATCTTCCTTGAGACTGGACTCAAGCTCCGGTGCCGTGATCGTGTCGAGTCTTCCTGTGAGTGCTACTGTCATTTGTGTACCATTCTTTTTCTTATCGATGACCATTTTTGTTCTCCCATTCTCCTGACCGCTGCTGTCAACAGTCTATATTTAGATTTCCGCGTATACAGCGCGTACACTAATTAATCTACAGTATATCAAATTTCAATTGTTTTGTACTGAAAACATTCCGGTAAGGCTTCCGACTGTAAACTCCGCCCACGGGTACTGGCTCATATACTCACCTGTATACGAATTTATTGCTGACGAATCTCCGCCAAGACACCTGTAAAAATCGCAGTCGATCCTAGATATGTTTACTGCCAGTGCATTCCTGTGACGTATTATGACGTTTTTAACACCCGCATTATCAAGTGTCGCGATCATATCATGAAGAAAACTGTGTATCTGATTATTTCTTGATAAATTATATTGCCCGTCTTCCCACAGTACTGAGGCAATCTCCGCCATTGAGGTCTGAGCGCCGCGCCTGTCAATAAGATAGGCTAATAATTCCTTCGACCTCTGACGTGAAAACCGCAGTGGCTCATCACCGCAGAACACCTCAAAACTCCCAAAACACTGGATCCTTAATTTTTTCTCTTCAGTACCAGCTGCATTATCGACACTGATCTTTGTTACCGGTGTTCTCAAATGAGCCAGAGCATCTGTGACTTTTTCCGGCGTCACAGGTTTCAGAATATAACCACTGACGTACAGATTCAGCGCATCAAGTGCATATTCAGAGTATCCCGTCACAAATACAATATTGATGTCACTTTTTATATCCTTCAGCCTCTTTGCCAGCTCCAGGCCGTTTATATCGCGCATCTCGATGTCAAGGAACGCGACGTCAAAACTTGTTTTACCTGCACATTCAAGTGCTTCCGCGCTTGTTCTGAACGCGCATATCTCGCTGTCTGTCAGTGCCTTCCTGAGAGCGTCTTCCAAAGCTTCAAGTGCAATTTTTTCGTCATCAACCGCAAGAATTTTCATTATATAAAGCTTTCCCTAATACAATAAAGTGCTTTTGTCGGCTTCAAGTAATTTGCCAACAGTCACCGGTGATTCTATTATAGCATCAGAAAGCTCTATATGATCTTCATATCTTCTCAACGGCGTATCAGAGACATAAACAACGCGCAGATTCTGATGATAGCACCTCAGATTTCTGACGATCTGATCAGATATTTCAAGCCTCATCTGCGGTCTCATTATAAGCATATCAATATCATTATTGATTCCATACTTCAGTGCCAGAAAAGGATCGGTGAAATCCTTCACGTCTGCCTCCGGAAACGCAGTCTGTACCATATATGTAAGTGAATCATGAGAAGCAAGATTACAGTCCACAAGTAAAATATTCATTATCATATTCTCCGCACATCAGGGCAAGTCAATTGACAGCTTCCGCAGGAACAGCACTATACTCACACGGTATATACTGTCTCATCTTGAGAAGTGCTTTATTGCGGATCCTTTTTGCCTGGGAATATGTGACATGCATCTTTTCGGCTGTATCTATAAGTTTCATTCCATGGTAATAACACATAATGATCAGATCGCGTTCATTTTCGTCAAGTTTTTCCAGAGCAAAGGCAAGTTCTTCTGTCGTCTCATTCCCTACCGTAACATCCTCAGGGCCATCGTCACCGGCCACTGGCTCTACTATAGAATCAATGTCAGCATATGTTTTGCGCGTTCTGAAATAATCCGTAAGCGTATTTCTCGCTATCGTATATATCCAGGTAGACACAGATGCAAGTTTTCCGTCAAATTTATCCCAGTTATTATAAATCTTGACGAACACATCTTCAGCAAGATCCTCGGCATCATGATAATCTGTGATCCTGCTGCGCATATATCCAAGTACTTTAGGATAAAACTCGGAATACAGTGAATCCTTTGATATACTGATTGAATCTTTCATGGCTTGTCCCTCTCGGTTGTTGGTCTACGTTGTTATACTAGTACACTGACTCCAACAAAACTCCAACAAATCCATGCAAATATTCGATTTTTTCAGAATTTTTTACTGCTTTTTCCCTGGAACCAGAATTGTTGCCACAGTACCTTTACAAGGTTCACTGACAATAGTGAGCTCTGCATTGCACATGGCTTTCAGCCTCGCTCTGACATTGTCAATTCCTATATGCGTCCTCCCGTCCTCCTGCCTCACTTCAGGATCATAACCATTACCATCATCAGTCACTGTTATTACATATCCACCCTTATTCTCCTCAGTGGCTATTACTACTGTTCCTCCGCCGACTTTTTTACCCACACCGTATTTCACAGCGTTTTCAACAAGTGGCTGTACAGTAAGTGCCGGTATCATAAAAGCAGTTGTTTTGATGTCATATACTATGTTGAGCTCATCATCGAAACGCATTTTCTCCAAAGCAAGATAATTTCTTACATGTTCCAGTTCGGTATCAAAAGGTACCGGCGTTGTGCGTTTCAGCGAATCAAGATTGCAACGCAGATAAGACGAGAAATTATCTATAGCACGCTGCGCCTCTTCCGGATCCTTTACGCAAAGGTATCTGATCGTGTTCAGTGAATTATATAAGAAATGTGGTTGTATCTGGCTGAGCATTATTGATATTCTGCTCTGTGTGAGCTCTTGTTCCTGCTCGGCAAGCCTTCTTCCCTGCTGTGCCTGCACGAATACGAACACAATGACCAGTGATGTTGTACTGGCCAGATTAAGAAGTGAGATTCCATATATGAAATTCTGAAAGATCAGTGCGACAAGAGGAAATAAACAATAAGTCCAGAAAGCAATGTATTCCTGTCTTTCAAAATATTGTCTGTAATATATGAGCATAATAGCCGCAACTGTGATTCCTATTGCTCCCGGGACAAGCGAAAGCCAGAAATATGGTTCACGATGATATATATTGTTGCTGTCAATTGAATAAATAAAAGGATAGAAAAGATTGATGACGAGTATGATAAGTGCCAGTTCAAGCACAAGCCTCACTATCATAAACGGCAGTTCCGCAACATTTCGCTTGTTTGCGGGCGTCGTTTGATTAAGCTGTTTTGTACTGATAAAGCCAGTGAGATACTTTAGAAATGCAGTAAGAATCAGATAATTACATGAAAATGCAACAAAATTGGATACTCTGACCCCGACTGATGGCAGAATACCCAAGTGTCCGCGGAACAACAGGGCAAATACATCGAAAAGCATTGCGCCCATATTGTATATCAGCATCCGCCTGTATATTTTGTATTCACGGCTGTGATGATTCCTGCCCACTGCAATACAGATCATTACTATTGCAGTCAGGACACAGCCCCAAATCTGAAATGATGCATTTATATACTGAACAGGACTCATTCAGTTGTTCCTTTTCTCTCCTTTGATTTTAATAAACTCTGGTCTCCTGCTGCTGAAACACCCAGCAAGTCATCATCATTTATCTCAGTATCCTCACCGGACAGCCCGTATCTCATATTTGTTTCAGATATCAGTCTGGCCAGGTGTTTATTCGGCGAAAACCGCTGATAGTCAAATGTTTTTCTGATTTTGTTTTCAAGATCCATATAATTAACCCCGCAATTCTCAGGCATCCTTGCCTTGTTTATTGTATGCGCCAATTTGTTTTCACATATATATACGACGCACTTTCAAAAAAGGACGGGCAAAGACACCTGATGCAAAAATGTTTTCCTGAAGGCTAATAACTTCTTGTCAGATTCTTGAGCCATGTTCCGCTCTTATAATGATGAAGAGCAAATGGAAGTTTTACAAATTCATCTGTACACATTATCGCATACACTGCAAGTGGCGGCAGTTTCAGCACAAAAGCACTTATCAGTCCCGCAGGCACCGCCCAGCACCACATACAGATTATGTCGAGGATCATCCCATACCGCGATTGACCGCCCGCTCTGAAAAGCGATGCTATCAGTACTGTGTTAATTATCTGTCCGCCCTGATAGAAGACATTTATATACAGCATCACTTTAAGATATCCTGCCGCTGTATCCGATATCGCCACCATTCCAGGAATTACCGGTGTCAAAACAAATATTACAAGCCCTGCCGCAACACTCGAGATAAAGGACACGAACATTATCGAGGATGAGTCTTTCCTCGCCTCACCCATTTTGTTCTCACCGAGTTCCTTGCCAATGAGTATTGAGGATGCGGCGGAAATGCTGAATCCGAGCGTTGTACAGAGATCTCTGACTGTTGTGACTACAGAGTTTGCAGCGACTATATCTGACCCAAGATGACCCATGATAATGGAGTTCATATTAAAGGCTAGCCCCCACATGGCATCATTGACGAGCGCCGGAAGAGAGTAATGTGCAAAGTCAGAAAGCAGTGTCTTCGGTATTGTAAACATGTTCCTGATGCTCTTTGGAATAAGACTCTGCTTCATGAAATGTACTATGCAGATAGCGAGTTCGATCGCTCTTGCAATAGAAGTTGCTATAGCCGCGCCTGCAAGTCCCATCTTTGGTGCTCCGAAGAGACCGAAGATAAGAATGGCATTAAGAATCACGTTGGAAACAAGCGCCACTGTTGAAACCGCTGTTGAAAGTTTTACACGTTCGCAACTCTTCATTATGGACAGATACATCTGGGAGATACCCATGCACAGATAAGAAACCGATACGAAGCGAAGGTACTCTGCTCCTGACTTTATCAGTTCCGGATCATTTGTCCATATATGCATTACCGCAGTCGGACAGGCTATTGCAAGAACGGCGGCAGCTGTCGATGCAATCATTGAGATGATAAGTCCTATTCCCAGGATCTTGGAAATTGTTTTGCGGTCGCCCTTGCCCCAGTATTGCGATGCCAGAATAACAAGTGCAGAGTTCAGACCAAAATAAAGTATGTTCAGCAGGAACTGAACCTGTCCTGCCAGTGATGAAGCTGAAAGAGCAGTCTGATTCACCTGTCCGAGCATTACGACATCGGCCAGACTGACACAGGATGAAATAAGGTTCTGGATCACTATGGGAAGTACAAGAACGAACAGGTCATGATAAAAACCGCTTCTGGATTTTCTGGTAATAAGCTTGGACATTTGATTGTTTTCCTTTGATATACTTTTACGGTGCAGAGCCGTGTAGATTCATGATAGCTTTTACTGCGTTTTGTGTCCACTTTATCAGCGCACATTCCTTCTGTTTTCGACCAGTTTTGTTTCATTTCCAATCAGTTTCAGTGCATTATTTAAGGCCCGGCTTTCGCCGGGCCTCGAGAGGGGAACTAAAAGCTCTTTGCAGAGCTCGTTGTATAACCTTTCTGAATTACATTGTGCTTACTACTGTCTGGATATAAGTTGCGATTTCCGGGCAATTCTGAGCAATCCAGCTCGGAGAGCACATGTAGATCGCATATGATTCTGCAAAAGCTTCCGCTGTGTTGTAAAGGTTTGCTGAAGACTGTGCTGAATATCCTGCGAGAACACCCTGATATCTTGAATACAGTTCCTGCCACTGTGCTGAGCTTGATGCGTTGTAGTAGCTGTATGTTTTGCCATATCCGCCGTTTGATTCGTAATCAATGAAATGTCCGACTTCGTGGAACATTACTTCGCCGTTGTCGTTGTAATCACTGAGAACATCGATGTATCCGTTGTTGCTCTTCTCTGTCCACTTTGAAGCGCCCTGTGTATAAACGAGGTAGCTGTTTCCGAGGCACTGTCCTGCTGCTGTGCCGCCCATCAGAAGTCCGCCGTTCTCAGATGATGACTGAATGTATATTGCGAAATTCTCTGATGCAAGTTTGCTCTGTACATTTGAAGGAAGCTGTGAATACTGTGCTATGGTCTCTGACTCTGTTGCTGCGTCTGTTGCCGGTGAAAGCTTTATTGTGGTTCCGCTTACATCTCTGTAGCTGCTGTTTGAAAGAGTGTGAGCTGATGCAACTGAAGGGAGAATTATGAAAGAAACAATGAGCATAAGAGCTGCAAGGAGAAATCTTACTGATTTCTGATTGTTCTCTGTATTAAGTTCCTGTGCCTGACCCATTGTATATACGTTCTTCATAACATGCCTCCTGTATATAGCTATGGGTCGATCGAGGCATGTCCTGTGTCATCAGGAGTTTTCTTCTTAAAGAAAAGAAGCAAACCGCCCGGTGCACAGTCTGCTTCAAAAGTAATCTGCAACTGGCTGCCTTTAAAGGCTCTATAGCTTTGCGACGCCGGATTCCTCCGGTTGTGCTGATATTTATTTTTCAAGGGAGTAACGACATCCACAAGGTGTATGTCGTATGCTGTTGTCAAATTGTCTTATATAACAAGAAAAGCAAACTGCCGTATGCACAGTCTGCTTCAATAATCATCTGCAACTGGCTGCCATTTAAGGCCCTCTAGCTTTGCGGCACCGGATTTCTCCGGCTGTGCTAATATTTACTTTTCTACAGGTATTCTACCTTTTTCCTTCAAGTAATGCAATAGCAAAATGAAGAATTGCGATATTTTTGGATCAGCAGCTTTCCGGGCAACCACTGCACCATAGGGGAAGTTGTGCGTGGAGCGCACTTGCCTGTTGACAGACAATATACAGCGCAGTGGTCCCCCGGGAAGTTGCTGCTCCCCATGAATCAAAGTAAGCACATTCAGAGCCATTTATTGCAGAACTGCCATAAACTGTTTATATTCTAAAATCATCTGTGCCTTTAGAGCGCGTTTTGTAATGTAATGTGATTTTTTAGTAATGAACGCAATGTTTCTGTGGCAGATGCCTGCAATTTGCTTATTGCAGTCTGTGGATTCGCATAATATGCAGGACTTGATAGCGCGCATGCTGTATAATCAACAAGCACGTTGTAAATAAACAGATTTTGGAGGATACATTATGAAGAAAAGTACTAAAGCCCTTATCGGCATTGTTCTTACAGCCGCACTCATAGTTTCGTTTGCGCTTGTATATAACAGGTTCAGGCCAAGAGCCGGCGAGGGCACAAAGTCATATACTCTCGAAGTCGTTGATGACGCAGGAGCGCAGAACGCTTATTCCGGCAAAACAGATTCCGAATACCTGAGTGGCATAATGGACGAGCTTGTTGCCGAGGGGGATTTTACTTATGATGGAAGTGAAAGTGAATATGGGCTGTTTATCATGGCAGTAAACGGTGTGACTGCCGATTATGACACTGACGGCGCATACTGGTCAATCATGGTCAACGGCGAATACGGTCAATACGGGGCAGACAGTCAGCCCGTCAGTGATGGAGATGATTTTGAACTTGTCTATGAAAAAGCACAGTAAACATAAGAGCAGTGAAAACGATGCATATGAAATAGCCGATTCAAGAGTCGGTGATACAAACTATAGACCAGGCCGTACATCAGGCGGCTGGTCTATTATTGATATAGCAGAACTCGGCATGATGACTGCACTTCTCGAGGCGGGTAAACATGCCCTGGATTTTCTTCCCAATGTCGAGCTCGTGACCCTGCTCCTAATCATCTTCACACTGCACTTCGGGCTAAGGACCATTGCGGCGACATTTGCTTTTACAGCAATTGAAACAGCTTTCTTCGGTTTTCAGACCTGGGTCATAATGTACCTTTACATGTGGCCAGCTCTTGTCCTGATTGTATGGCTGAACCGCAGGAAGACCTCTGTCTGGTTCTTCTCTATCCTCTCAGGCCTTTATGGCCTGTTCTTCGGCGCATTCTGCTCTATCCCATATCTTTTTATCGGCGGCATCAATATGGCTTTCACATGGTGGGTGGCAGGTATTCCCTACGATATCATCCACTGCATCGCAAATTTCACGCTCTGCCTCGCACTCTTCAGGCCACTTAATCATGCCATGAACTATATTCTCAAGATTACTTCGCGTTAACTTCGCTCACGGAATGTTAACCGCGTGGTCACAATATCATAAAATAGTTTTCACACTCTGAACACAGACTGCCTTTATCATAATAAATATCAGATGACAGCAAACACCTGATAGCAAAAATTGATAACTTCTTTTTCATACAATGAGCTGCGAGTGACAACTCGCAGCTCCCTCCCTAAAACAATCGCGATCCCCGGAAACGGTGGTCGCGTTTATATATGTACAAATCCCTTAACGCTTAAAAATATGCACGTATGCATATTTTTAAGCTTAATTTTATGCGTACGTGCATATTTCAATGCCTATATTCATTTATAAATCACGATTCCTGTTCGCTTTCCTCGAGTTCTTTCATCTTTTTCTTATGCCTGCGCTGCTGAACAACAAAGACTATTCCAACTGCTGCCAATAATATAGCCGCAGGAAGATCCCAGTAACAAAATCCTAATGAACATCCGTTAAGCATTTATTCTACCCCCATTCTTTCATTCTGAATCTTGTCCATTGCATCGTCATATTCTTTCTTGTTGTTCCTGCGCTTAATCAGAGTGATTATGAACATTACGATTGCCAGTAACAGGAGTATCCAGTGAAGTATACAGTTATCCTTAACAGTTGCGCCGTATTCAGGCTGTTCGAGATCCTCGCCGTCTTTTTCGCCATCTGCTGCGAATTTGATTCCATTCTGGACACCTGTTTCTTCTCCTATTGCATCTTCAGAAGTAATGCTGATTCCTACTGCAGTTTCATCGTCTGTTTCACCTGCTCCGTTGTCAGTTCCCTGTCCGGCTGCTGCTACAACAGTTTCTGTCACAGGTGTTCCGCCTGCGTTTCCTGTATTATTGTTATGATTCTGATTGGCTGCATTGTTTCCCGGATTTCCATTGTTATCATTTATTGGCTGTATCACAGATGCTTCCGGAGTTCCGCCACCTATGCCGCCTTCATCTGTATCGGGTGTAGAACCTGTTCCTGTACCGGTTCCCGTGCCTGTCGTGCCTGTTCCTGTTCCTGTTCCTGTATCAGTGTTGCCACCATTATTATTGCCACCGCCGTTATTATTGTTACCACCATTGTTATTGTTGTTATTGCCCTCGTTATTATTGTTATCTCCAGTGCCTGGTTCTATTGGCTTTGCATCCTGTGCATTCTTGTCCCAGATTGCGTAGAGAGTGGTGTCTGCATTCATTGTCAGGTCGTCACCGATATAGTAAGTGGTGCCGGTCCCGTCCGCTTTTGTATTCCAATACTTGAATGTGTATCCGCTCTTTTCCCAGAGGAATCCTTTGCCGCCACTTAATCCTATTGCCACTGAAAGCACTTCAGGATCACTGTCGCAGGCTGCCACTGTTTCCTTAG
>Ga0172378_10000326_pt1 | contig 41278 bp, 65 predicted proteins | sample GrowelOW332metaG_FD_119755 | JGI IMG/M metagenome (GOLD analysis project Ga0172378, IMG submission 119755) | Groundwater microbial communities from an aquifer near a municipal landfill in Southern Ontario, Canada - Pumphouse #3_1 metaG | ecosystem: Environmental > Aquatic > Deep subsurface >...
ACGAGTAGTATCACCAGGGGCTGTAATTTCACCAGCACGTATAATCTTCCACATATTCCAGTCTGAACTCATAACAAGTTGGTCATCTGTTGCAGTGTCTACATCATATCCAGTTGCAGATACTTTAATTGCATATTTACCATCTTCTTTTTTACCAATGAGGATACGGTCTTTGCCGTCTTCATCAGTAACCACCTTCCGCCTAGACTCTGCTTCAATCTGGCGGAAGTTTTGATTTATAGCATCAACCATGACCTGTTGGGACATAGCAGAAGTTAGTTTAAGCGGAGCTGTCATATTAACCTGCTACTGCTGTAATGAATATCTTACCGTTGAAAGTAAGTGCGGTTGGGTAAAGGTTTGCAAGCATAATTGCTATACTTGTACCAGAGCCAGCCTCAATACCAGGAATAGCATGGCTAGAATAACCACCGTACCATGTGGAACTGTACACTAGACTATCACGGTTAACACCTTGTGGTGGTTGAATCGTTGGTAGATTATCTTTACGAATCAGTCCGTTGATGACAATATTTGTAATTGTATAGGTATATGTATATGTCTTGAATGTACCAAGGTCATTTACTACCCATCCATTATCATCGGTTGTTTTACTTGTTGAAATCTTAGCACTAGTTACAGCACCATCTGCGATTTTAGCAGTTGTTACTGCTCCATTTGCAAGGTTTGCTGCATCTAAATTACCGTTAATAAGGTCATGGATGGCACTTAAACGTACATTCCATAGGTTTGCACTAGCACCATTTCCATCTTCCATCGGGTCATAACTTAAAAGTGGCATTTATCGTCTCCTGTTGAGCATAGCTCAATTACAACGAACATAGTTCGTCTAAAGTCTCTTAGTTTTATATGTATACTGTGCACCTATAAAGGCAACACGGTTATTAACTGCATTGCGTATCAGTCGGAACTGCCAGTAGTTAGCGTATCCAGAATAACTCTGTCGCTTTGTTTTGAATGATTTACTTCCACCTAGTAGTGTACCATCACCAAGTGTAAAGGCATCAAGCACAGCACCATTTACAACAAGCATTAGCTTCTTAATCTTTGGACTATCTTGAAAATCTTTATCCATTGCAATAGTTATAGGGAACGAAGTATCTACTCCTTGTAACAATGGAACGAATCGTTTAATACGTTTCTTTTGTCCAGGAGATTTCATAGAATCATAGTTAAACCTATACTCAAAATCAATCGGAGCACCTAAGTTGTTATAATCTACTTCTGCTTCAAATATCTGCGGTACGAGTGAACTAAACTCTAACAAGTCTTGCGAGTCATCAGTATCATTCAACCATAATGCATCTTTAACGTATACTTCCGTATCCATCATCCATTCATTAAGGTCTTTATCGTAAACCATACAAATATCATTGTAAGCAGAACCACTAGATGCCATATAGAACCTAACTTGGTTCTTCCATACAACTGGTCGTATTTCATCCTTATTAGGACAAGCATCAAAGATTGGTGTAATCGGAGCACTGATTTTAACATCAGATGAACCATCATACTTATAGAAACCATCTTTAGCTACAAACCATACGCTATTCTCGTCAACTGCAACACTTTGGATACTTATAGCACCCTTAGAACCAGTCGATTCACGCATAGTATATGAACCAGTATCATATCCATCAACGATATATTTCTTATCTTGTGTGAATACTGTTACTGCGTTTTGAAATCCTATAAAGTCAACAACAGGTGAACCATTGTGAGGTCTAGGAACGTACCTGAAGTCTACAGAACGCCATGAGTTATACCATTGCTCAGACGAGTTAGTTGGTATTTGTGTACCATCATATTTAGTTTTAGCAGTAGGATTACCAGGAGCTTCACACCACTGTAACTTATTAGGGTCATTAGCAGTTCGAGTCCATAGTCGGTCTTTATTGTAGATAACATCACTAGCAATTTCTAGTTCTGTGTCAAGTATGTAAGACATACCAGTATCGACAATAGATACGTCATCTATATATATAGTACCAACACCAGAGGCAGCACGTACTTGTACGCCAACAAATCCTTCAGGTGCATCGTAATAAAAGTCAAGGTTCTGCCATGAAGTTGTTGCAGAAATATCAGCACCAATCTTTGACAGTCCGTTAGTAACCATATTACTATCTGTAGTCATACCATATAAGTTGACATTTCCAGCAGTAGCTACTTTTACAGAAAACTTAACTCTGTATCTATGGTTTTTATTTACAGCCATTAAGTAACTTGCTGCACGGCTTCCAGATGTATTAGTGATACTCAAAGCACCTACACCAGTGTTGTGTTCTACTGTAGTTCTAGCTACAGTACCACCAACTCCACTATCTACTGACCAGCCAGTTGAGTTAACCTCAAATGTACCGTTAGTTATAAGATTAGAGTTAGTAGCTTCAAAAGTACCGTCCCATGCACGTAATGTATCATATCCATTTACCCAGAATACCTTATTATCAGCATGAGCAAATCGGTATATGGTAGCATCTGAACTCAATCCAGCAAGTATAGATTGTAGGGTATTGTCCTCGTCTAGGTAATACATTGTAGTTCCGTAAGCAACCATAGTAGTATTAATACCATTATCACGTAAGAATCTATAAGCACCTTTGAAAGTACCTTCTGGAGTTCCATATACTTTTATATTTATTCCAGATGTTTGTATTGCTAAACTGTTTATTGTAGAATCACTTTTGTAGCTTGCGTAGGCAGTTGTAGTATCAAGTGTATAAGCACCAACACCATCGTCCTGCATTCTTACTATTACCCAGTAATAACTAGATGTTGTAAGTTTTACAGCATTTATAAACCTAGCAGGTAGCCATGCGGATGTTTCACCGATAGAACCTGAGGATACAGATGATGTAGCAAGTTTTTTGTATGGCTTACCAGCACTGTCAGACCATATTTCTACAAGTAAAGCACCAGTAGTTCCACCAAGTGGGTCTGATGGTTTAATATCTATACGAGTTATACGATTAACGGTAGATGCTTGGAATCGTACACCCTCTACTCCTGATATAATACCAACCGTAGTTGTTGAAGCACCAGTTGTAGCATCTTGAATATATTCATTAGTTTGACCTACAGCTTCCATAAGATAGCCAGCTCCCTTTCGAGAACTTACGGCTACCTTACGACTGTCAGACTGTTGTGCATATAGTCTAAAGTTTTTAGCAAATGGAGTTTTACCAACCGTCAACATGTCTACAGGAGTTGTTAAATCAAGTCCAGCAAGTGCCAATGAAGCTCCAGCAAGAGTTTTAGAACCACTTGGGGCTTTGACATTGCTAGAACCATTAAAGCTATATGTTGGCATTGTTTATCTCCTAATCTGTCGATTCTTCATTTTAATAGCACCACTAGCTTGCCTAAACCCATAACGGGTAACAAGTAAATCGAGTTGTCTATTGTATTCTGTTTCTACGTATGCAGCTTGGTCGAAATCTTCATTTCTCTTAAGTACACGTATATAAGCACCAAGTACAAGTAATTCAGAAAACTCTTCTGGAATCTCTGGAACGCTTGTATCTTCTGTTAATAGTAATGGTTTCCTGATATAGTATAATGTAAATGTGTATTCTATATCGGTTGGTTTATCAAATACAATATTACCAGCGTATAATGTCCATGCACTAGGTGCACCAGCTGTAGCATTTGTATTGTCTGGGTAAGTATTAAAGAACTCACGCCATTTCATTTTAGTTTCTGAAAATCCTTGTACTCCAGCCATAGTTTCATATTGTAACTGTGCTAAGTCTTTAGGAGATTGGAACATTGTTGAACCAGCAGGAATTGTACCTTGGAAAATCTTTTCCTGGAAGGGAAGTTCGTACTGATTGAATATATCTCGTTGTGTATCATTGATAAAGTTATCAATTACACTTGAATCGAACTCTTCATCGTCCAACTTGTCTATTCTGACACGTTGTCTGAGTCCTACTAGGTTATAATCCATATTATATTCCTTATTGTTTTATTTTATTATCGTATCTATCATGGCTTAAACAGTATCCACCCGACCTTTATTTATAGCCTACTACTCTTATAATTTTAATTTAGACGCTGAACTATCATAATGCGTAGTAACACTTTGACTCGATGTAAATGAGTATCCATTATGACCCCACGATAAACTAGTTCCACTTATTAGAATGTCAGCATGAGCTGCATATAGGTTTGTATAAGCTGTACCGTCTCCATACACGTATGCGTTGAGGTCGGTTTTTTTACCATCTGGCGAATAAACTTTAACACTATGGCTACCGCTTAATAACTCATCGAGATAATATATCTCAATATATGAAAAATTTGCACTAGTTTCACTTAATGTAATAGTGCTCTTTGTACCAGTCGCATTATTATATAATACCGTTTCTATTTCATTCTTTGTTACTTTTGTTTCTGCCATAATATCTTATTCCTTATGCAGTCCTTTCCCATACGTATGCTACGACTGATGGTTGAATATTATTATGAGCACCACCGCCACCACTGTTTTGGTTTGTTGGCGTAACTGCCTGAGAATATCCAGGAGCAGTTCCGAAGTTCCAGTATGACATATCTCCATGTGCATCGGCATTTACAACAGCCCTATTGGTAGTGTTACCAGTATTATTAGTTTTATTAGATGTGGCGTGGTAGTGTGAATTTTGAATATGTGTGTGACTTGGCATTTCTGTAATAGATAATGTATGAGTTTCATAGCCAACAGTCTCACCAGCAGTTGCAAATGTACCAGAAGGTGCTTTACCTACTACTACTACGCCAGATAATGCGGTCCATGTAGTACCAGTTTGTCCTGGTAAGTAAGTTGATGGATTCGCTGAATTAGTTTTGTTTGAATAAATCGTTCCAACTGGGTAAAAGTTAGAAGCATGGAAACCGTCAACAGTGTCAGCATCACCCACACTAGCGAGTACATGTTGGTACTTAACCTCATGCAAATCTCCAGTTATTGGTGCATCAGATACAGTAAATGTTCCTGCTGCTGGGTTGACCTCTGTGAAATGAGTACCACTTTTTTGCTTGAGTCCGTTTATCCAATACTCTAACGTCCCAGCCACAAAACTCTGTGCTGTTGTATAGGCAGTGTTTGAACTGTTCACTAATCCAGCAGGTATTTCATTTGTTATAAAATTACTTACGCCATTAGCAAAAGTACCAGCTGATATTTCATAGTCTGCTAATAATATAGTGCCAGTAGCAGGAGCAACTGCCATAGTGATAGTAGCACCAGAAATCGTATAATCATTCCCAGCACCGCTCTTTAGACGAATACCGTTTTTATGGAGTCTTTCAGAGCCAGTTGCAGGTGTTGCTGCTAGAGTAAAGGTAACATTAGAACCGTTAATAGTTCCTGATGGAGTTTCTCCACGAACTTGAGTCATTGTTGTTAAATTGTCAACATAAGTCTTTACGGCTTTTTGGCTAGGATATTTAGTGTCTGATGTTCCTAGAGTTGTTGTAGTATCTTTGTTTGCTACGTTCTCTGGAGTGAAACCTAAAGCATCTTGTTTTGCTGACCATGCTGCTTTTTCGGCATCGGTAACATAGTTATCATCAACACCCATTGCATCTTGTTTAAGTCCGATTGCAGTGGCTTGTGCTGTAGACACTGGTTTATCAGCATCTGAAGTATTATCAACGTTTGATAGACCAACATCAGCTTTAGAGAGTGTTTTCCATGATGCATCATAGTCAGTATTAGAGTTTTTGGCAATTACTTGACCAGTAGTACCACCAACTGGGACACCACCACCATTTGCAGTACTTGCAACGATTGGGTTATTAGGGTCTGTATCATCTACTGTTATATTTGCACCAGCAACAATACTTACGATAGTACCAAGTCCATCAGCACCATCAGCACCAGTCAGACCAGTGTCGCCTTTTACTCCTTGAATACCTTGTATTCCCTGAGAACCAGTGTCTCCCTTATCTCCCTTGTCACCTTTTGCTAGAGTAGTTAGGTCTGAAACTAACATACTATAGTTATCTGGATTACCATCTATGTTGTTATCTATAATTGGCAATTTTGCTGCAGCAGTAATAGACGTTTTAACATCTAAATCTGTGATTTTCTTCGTTTTTATAACAGTCACAATACACCACTTTCTATATAACTTCGTTTAAGTATTTTATTATCTACCATAGGTCTCTCTGCCTCAAGCAGTGTTTCATTTTTCTCGAATATAAATATGAAATCTAATTTACTAGATAATAGTGTATATTCTGTTTTTTCAAGTAGTGAACTTTCAACCGAGACTTTTATCAGCACCCTATTGTCATCTGGGATGATAGGGGAAAGACCACCATTATCAACAATAGTTGGTTTATAAATCGGCATTAGTTGACCTCATCTTTTAATCATTTAATTTATGTATTTAATTATTATACATAAAAAAAGAGGCAGGCAGATAATTCTACCCACCTCTAATTTATTTGTTAAATCAGTTAACCGTTAGGTTAGGCTGAAGTAACAGGGCGTGTGATTTTAACGATATGGTCAGCACGTAGTACTTTAACTCCGAAAAGTTCAGCACCAGCGATGAAGTCAATACCATCTTTTTTATCACGGTCAGCTTCAAAGCTAGGAACGCTTTGAGTTGCACCAATAACAGCACTTTTTTGAATCAACAGGAAGTTGTACTTGCTAGAAGCAGTCATGACCGCATTCGTAACGTATACTTTGATACCGTAGATTTCACCAACAAGACCAGTTGCAGTTTTAACAAGACCAGCTTCGCCAGTTTCTTTGTAAGCAGTAAACTCAGGAACTTGTCGTAAGTCACCAAGACCATAGCCATTGATAACCATCGAACGACCTTCTTGAGGAACGTTTGCAGCATCTAATATAGCACAAGCCTTAACAACATCAGCGAAAGCCAAAGTCGTATTAGTGTTTCCAGTTACAGTGACGGTAGAACCAGCACCAGCAACAGCTTTTCGCATTACTTCTTCGTCAAGAGCACGGTCAAGATAGCGACCCAATCGGGCAGTGTAAGGAGCACGGAACTCGTATGCACTTTGAGCTTTCATAACGTCTTGTACGCCAAGAACTTTGCGGATGTATCGGTCAATCAATAGGTCAACTTGGTCAGTATCTAGTCCATCAATGGTTAAACCAGAGACAGCTGTGTTTGCTGAAGTGTCATCAGAGATTTCATCCAAAGAGTTGATATGTAATGTATCACCTTTTTGAGAGATTTCACTTGAATAACGACCATCAATTAATGACCACATGACAAGGTTGTTAACACGGTTTTCTTGTAGTTCTTTTGCCCATAGTTCTGGAACGTTAAGAGCTTCGTCACCGCTTCCGCTTACAGCACCTGTGCCGATAGTAGGGGTTACATAATTCATTTATTATCCTTTTTATTGAATATAATTCAATGTTTTTTTATCTTTTTGTTAATGCATCCACCAAGGCACGATGTTCTGGGTTATTAGGATTGTATTCATTCCTAATCCACTCAGATGTTACCTTTATAGGTGTAGCAGGTTTTGAGCTAATTGCATGGGCATCAGATGCACCAGCAGATAGACTCTTATTCATAGAATTGCGTTCTTCTTGTTTAGCAGCTTCGATTGCAGCACTAGTATCAGTAGTTCCACGTCCGATTGTTGCTAATTCATACAACATAGGTAGGTCATTGACCAATTTACGGGCATAATCAACGTCTCCCGAATCACGTACTTTTGCGACAATTTGAGCCATTACTGGTTCTATTGACACATCTTTACCTTCAAAGAAAGCCTTTTTATTCTCTCCGTATTCCATTGCTTGTACTTTAGCAGCTAATTGTTCAACAACTGTAGCATCATCACCCAACTTCGATAACTCTTTTGACGATTCGTCTAGTTTAGGTTGTGTTTGTTTTGATTTATCAAATGCTGACTTGTTGTCCCTAGCCATTTTAAGAAGGCTTAGTTCACGTTCGGATAATTCCGAGAGGTCATTGATACCTTGACCTTTTGCAAACTTAGCAAGAGCTGCACCGTCTTCATCTTCTGTTTTATTAGTTTCAGCAGATGCGTTGGACGTTGCTTCACCAGTATTACTACTAGCGTTCTCCGTTACTTGCGAATCCGCTGGGTTTGTTGTAGGAATAGTTGTACTCGAGTTGTCGGCAACTATAGGTTCTACTACCTGACCAGTAGTGGTTTCATTCATTTAGGATACTCCTTTGTATTCTATTTATTTGTAGCAAAAGAAACATGTTCTTCAGCATACGATAGTATTATATCACATCCTCTGGCATTTTGCAAGAGGGAAAGTGACTTCTCACCGTTTAATATGATTTGTTCACCTTCTTTTACGGGAGAAGGCATTACCATTTCCTTAGCATAGGCAGTCAACATCTCACTTGTGGAGTGTCCATACTGCATAAAATCCTTATATGCTTCGGTATACGAGAAGGCGAGCCACTGTTGTGCAATGGCTCTCTCATTATCCGCATTAGCTTTCGCTTGTTTTGCGAGTTTCTTTGTGTTCTTTGGTTCTACGTTCATAACTATCTTCCTGGGGTTACGCTAGTTTTAAGTTTTGTACCAGATTGTGATGCTCGAGCACGAGGGTTGTTTCCAACTGACGTACCTTTTCCACCACCTCCTTGTTGACCAGTTTGTGTAGCTTTACCACGAGTTGTTGAACCCATAGATGCACCACCACCATTAACCATAGCTTCCCTACCACCTGGCATAACCATAGTGTCTGGGTTCTGTGTTAATGAAGGGTCTACTGCTTGTCCGTCACCACCCATTATTGGAGGAGTTGGCGGAGTCAATAACGCATCAATGTCATCCTTTGGAGAATCTGGGAATATACTCGTAAATATCTTACGTAGTAATACTTCTTGGTTAACCAATGGATTATTCATACCGAACTGTGCTGCTACTTGAACAGCTTGTGCCATCTGTGATGCTTCAGCCTTAGCCGATGCTTCTAGGATAACACGAGGTTGGTATTCACCAGTGAACCTCTTTGGGTCAAAGTCTTTCCATGTTACACCAGTTTTACCAGTAATTCGTACTGCCAACTCTTTGTCAACAAATATCTGTATACATTTATATAAGATACGTGCAAGTTGTGCGAATCCTTCATCTTCGAGGTTCTGAATCTTAGTCGTGAACCTTGTACTAGCTTGATTCAACTGAGCAGCAATTTCTGTTGCAGTTGTTCGTGAGAACTTCTGAGCAACACCCTGAACAGCAGCATCTGCAGCCGAAGCTGTACGCATAGCTTGAGTTAACCTACTAATTTCAGTATCTGCAGCTGGACTAATATCATTCTTCTCAATAGGAGTCAAAGCACCTTTTGGAATAGGGAATACAGCACCTGGCATTGATTCAATTTGTTCTGCAAGATGTTTGAATCGTGGGTCAATTTGCCACATGTTGTTTAACGCATAGGCTAGGTTATCACGTTTCTGGCTAGATGTATCATTAAGTGCTTCCTGTATAGGAATAAGTATTTCTACATCACCACGAGCATAGAACAAGTTAGAGTCAACGTAGTTACGCAAGATAGCAAATGGCAAGAAGCCTTTGATACCAGGAATCATTCGTTTAACTTCGACAGGTTCACCATCTACTAGTTTGATTCCTTTTTGAGTCTTCTCTTCACGTTGGAATGGATTGTCTTCATCAAATATAATTACAGAACGGTTAGCAATGATAATCTTTTTCTTAGCAGTGTAATATTCTATGATTTCAATTTGACTTTTGGCAGCATCTTTACCTAGTGTCGAACCTAGTAACTGTTCCTTGCGAGTTTTATCGTCAGCATCACTTGGATTACCAATAGATATTTCATCAAGTTTTTTATACATAGGTACTAGTTCACCAGTTTTGACATCAATCATTTTCTTGGCTTTTAATTGCTCAAGACTTGTTAGATACCTATAACCAGCATACTTAGCATAGCCACGTTCCTCTGGTCGGTTCAAGTGAGTTGATGTTGGGTCTACGAAGAAGTCTGACAATGGAATATGATGGACAAGAGGTTTATGCTCTTCCCAACTTATCATGAACACACCGTTTCCGTAGATAATCATATCACCTACCCAGTTCAATAACTTCTCTGTCATGTTGTTTAATGACCAGTAGTAATCGACTAGTGAGTTTAATATCTCTGTGTCTTGTTCCTGTTCCTCATCGAGAGGCATGAACTTGAACTTAGGTTTGCTACCAGCAATGGCAGCTTTTAGGGATTCAACTATTGAGAACACTTCTGGAATGAAGTCATCTGCAACACCTGAATATCCTCGCTTTGTGCGTATAGCATTGTAAGACTTGAAACAGTCTTCCCAAATTGTTTGATAGTTGTTTTGGACGTACTTTCGTGCACGGTCAAAGTCACCCATCGTTGCTACTAATAGAGGGTCTTTCCCTGCAATATCAGCTTCAGTCAATGCTGGAGTTTCTTTATTAGCCATTATTTTACCTTACTTTTCTTTAGTTTCTTAGTTACTTTTAATTGAGTATAGTCGTTATCACCCCAGTTGAATAACTGAAATGCAATGGCTTTAGCCATAATAGTATCATCATGTTCACCAGATTCAGCGTTCATTCTTCCACGGTCATCCCGTACAAAAGCAAATGCTTCCTGTATAAACACAATATCCTTATCTTCGTTTATACCTTCACGAATGATTTTAATCAATGTGTCGATTGCTAAACGTTTAGTCCTAACGTCTGTCTTCCATCCTAGGTTAGATGTAGGCTCTTCAAAGTCTTCATCATATCCTCTATCTCGCTTATACAAGTTAGTATAGAACGTATCCCTCAATTTCTGTATAGTAGTAAGACCATGGTTATTAACCTCTACACCTATAAGGGCATAGTTATAGTATGCACCGAGAGCCCCTAGTATTTCACCGAATCTATCTGGGTCACAGTGACCTCTCCACCTTGCTACAGTCTTCATTGTTGTAATATCTACAACTTCTGCTACTGAATAGTCTCCAGTTTTAAGACCTTCTGCAACGTCTCCACCAATAACATATTCATGTCCTGGTAGAACCTCTTCGAATATCTTTAACGGAGCAACATAAGTAAAATCTTCTACTTGTGGGTCGAATATTATCTTCTCTAGTATGAAATCCTCGTGGGTATCACCAGTAATTAGCTTGTAGTAGTCGTACTCGTTCTCTTCTGGACATAGAATCTCCATCTCAGACAGTTTAAGTACAGGAAATACGTTAGCACCTGATGCAACGAAGGCTTCATTAGCTATACTTGGGTATTCCTGAAACATTCTAACTGGGTCAGATGCAAAGTCTTTAGATTTACGCCTATAGAACTTAATCTTAGGTATAAACTTGTCTTCTGAAACGTCATAGTGTTCACCAGACCATGTAGTGAACCCTTTTTTGAATAAATCAATCAGAAACTCTTCGTATTCTGAGTACTCACCAATAGGTTCATCATTATAATCTTCATATTCATCTATTAACCACCAAGGAAAGAAGAACGGAATGAAGTTATTCAAACCTTTCTCAGCATTACGCCACTCTTTATGGAAGTAATTACCCTTACCTTTAGCTGTACTCTCCAAGAAGATAAAGGTTTTAGGAAGGAAAGGTATAGTCTGCATCAACGAAGCAATCAATTCCTCACCATTTTCCCACTCTCCAACCTCACTAGCATGTAAGAACTGAATAGTATCAGACCTACCAGCACTGGTATTCTTAGCAGTAGCAGTTGTAATCACCGAACCTAGTCCAACTTGATTACCTGCATCATCATATCGTTCGAAACTCAAGTCAGATTTAGTGTTGTACTTAATACTTGGCTTAAATATAGGATTACTATTATCGTAATACCTACGGAACATACGGTACAAGTTACGAGCAGACTTCTCTTCATGTCCGATAATAACTGCAGTTTGGTTCTTATTAGTAGAGTTCCACCAGTAACCAACAGCCTCAACAGCAGTAGATAGCCCCATCTGCCTAGCCTTTAAGATAATAACCCTAATAGGTTTGCCATTGTCCATGCAATAGATGATATAATCAATCAATGCCTTCTGTGGTCTGTTAGGTACGAACCTTACTATAGTTCCAGATTTATCCCTAATCCATAGGTTGTTTTCACAATACCTATAAAAGTCGTTTTTAATGTCCAGTATCTTCTGGAGTTGCTCCTCTGATAGCTGAAACTCGTCCATACTACTTCAATTCTTCTCGATATTTACGTAGTAACAAGTTTACTAGTTTGCTTTTGTTCTTGACTTGTTTTAAGAACTCTAAGTTGTCATCCCATATATAGAGTTGCACTTTATTGATTATCGGCATCGTTTTTCTCCTTGTCAAACTTTGTTTGAGAATCAGCATCAATAGATGCATTGAACTCAGCTTCCATTTTAGCCTTAACTTCGGCTATTCTGTCTGCTACCTTTTGCTTATATAAAGCAACTGTCTCATTAATCTCATGTTTACTCATACCACCTTGTATAAGCTGTCGTTTCAGTGCTTTTATTCCAAAGTTGTAGGGTTGTCGTTTACTTGATTCCATAGTTTCTCAATTTCCTTTTCTTCATCAGCTTCGTTCGGTATAAACTTAGACTGACCATTTATCGTTATATTAATACCGTATTCATCCCCAGTCCAGCTAAAACTGTTATGTTCTAAATCACCTATAATACTTAAGCATAGTTGATTAATATAATCTTCGCTATCTATTAGTCCTATCATCTTATTTTCCATTATGTTTTCCTACTATATATTCGTTATAGTGTTCTACCATGGCATTAATTAAAGATATAGTTACATCGCTTAACGTTTCGCCAATATGGTCGAGTAAATCAAACTCAAATTTTGGTATCATATTATTCCTATCTTAAATCATTCAAGGCTTGTTCTATATTAACATGCCCAATTAATTGTTTTTGTACAAACATACCTTGGTCTAATCCAAGTAATTTAATAGCTTGTATTCTATCAGATGCTTTCTCAAACTTGGAGTTGGCAATAGCTGCCAGGGCTTGTTTAAGATGTTCTGGTTGTAGCTTCACGATGTTATTAGCTTGCTGTATCCATTGTGGTGCTATACTCATAATAGAAGAACTATAGCTTTCCGAGTACCCAGCTTTGGTAGCAGCTAGATATGCATTACCCCAGGTCTCTGATTGCTCTGGGTCTAGGTAATACCGTAGGAACTCATTCTGCTGTGGTGAGTTAGTCCACTGATTAGCGGTTACTCCTTTCTCACCTTGCTTCCTAAGCCCGAACTTCTTACCTCGCTTTGATAAGCTCTTTGTTGTTGTCTTTGTTGTCATAACAAGTATTATACCACACTTGTTGTAAAAAGTCAATAGCAATTTATAATTAATACATACCTTTCATTATAGCCCATGGTATTATATCTGTTATATGTATCCATACCTTTTAGTTCTGAGTGGTTTGTGTATTTATATCGAATAGATTCATCCAGCCCAGCTAAACCATAAATATAAAATTGTACCCTCCCCCACCCCACCTATACTATACCATAATAATAAAATAAATCAAACATTAAACATAAACATTATAAAACACTTACAACACATAGTGCTTGTGTATATGTCAACTATATGTCATAATATGCTGATATACTTGTATATCTATTTAACCATTATGCCATTATGTTTATGCATTGACAATCACGCTAATGTATGTTCTAATATATATAATGGAATTGGTGCTATAGTTCGCACGCTACAACATAAGCTCGACCTCTTGTCAACTACATTATAAAGTTATATAAACCCGTGATTTTGACATCCATACCTATATATGTTATAATATACAGTAACAGGGGTCATAGTTATACACAATTAGTGTTGTAATTATTACACTATGCAGGTGTGTTATGCTATGATATACTAAGAGTATAAAGATAGATAATATTTAATCAATCTGAACGGTTAACCGATAACAACAGGTTAAAAAGTACAGAGTTTACAGATATAAATAAACATAATAAACATAAAAAAGGTATAATAAAATGCTAGTACAGATGATTATATATATAGCAATAGCTTGCGTTATTGTAAAGTTATGCTATAAAATAACAGTAGTTGAAATGATTAAACTATATGTTATAATACTAATTACATGGATATTATTAGTAGCTATTCTTATATAGTCTATATGGTAATAGTGAACATAACCAAAAACTAGCAGATAGAGGCAGGATTGACATCTGTTGAAGTATGTGTTATTGTTGTAATATTTACAAGTTGTGCTTATGTTATAGAATATAAGACAAAATTACAACAGAATAGCATTGACAAAACGAAAATATGTTTGTTGGCATTTATTCGGTGATAATTGGGATGAATACTATAACACTAGAAAAGAGGCAGAAGTTGCTTATAAACAAAATGTTGTAGATAGTGAAGGGCAGATAAACTTGAGATTATATAAAGAAATATCATTAGAAGATGAGCAAGAAGTAGATGAACAATATATTAAAGGTAGAGGAGATTTTCCATGGTAGATACAATTAGAAACTTAGCAATAGAATGGCAAGATTGGTCTAATCAACAGAACTTGAGCTATGGTGAAATGGCAACATGGCAGTCATGTATTGAACAACTAGCAGATGAGGCAGATATGACGGGTGAATTAACAAAAGAACTTAAAGATAATGGAGTACTGTAATGAAACAAGAAAAAGACGGAAAAACATTATACCATGTACAGTCTATAACAGAATGGCATGATGACCCCTATGATATGTTCGTGTGGGCTCAGAGTGAGAGTGATGTAACCAAAAAGCTAAAGAAATTATATAAAGAAGATTGTGGAGATATTGACAATACAGAATTAAAGGACTTAATAGAAAATAGTAATATTTATACAGTTTACGCTGAGGAGGTGTAAAATGAGCCGATTAGTAGAAATGGATACAGTTTGTGAATTGTCTAGTAATATTGTAGAATATATAGTTAGAAACTTTACACAGATACCACTTAATGAACTAGAAGTGGAGCAAGATAATGGTGATATAATGTATAGTGATAGAGTACAAGATATATTTAACAACGTGTTAGATACAGTTGACAGCACATTGAATGGAGACGAATAATGAGTTACTTAAAAAGAACTACAATGGAAGATTTTGATGAGGCTTATAAGTACGGAGTAACATTGACACTTGATGAGCTAGAACGATTTGATAAACTACTAGCCAAGATTGAAAAAGAGTTTGGTGAAGATAGTATTATACTGAAACATTTATTGAAAGTAAGGGAGAACTTTTTATGATAGTAACAGTCAGACACGAGGGCTATCCAGTATATTTAATAGATGATGAGTGGCGTTGTCCACACTTGAATGTAGAAGTAACACCACCATGTTGTAGTCCATTCCAGAGAATAATTGAGTGTGCTTGTCAAGGGATGTATAGCGTATATTGTCAAGATTGTAAGAACGAAGATATGCGTGAGTATGAGCCTCATGATATAATAGAAAATTATTTAGATAATGAAAATAAGGAGTATGATTTGTATGAATAAAATTGAACAAGAAATAGTTGACATTTTGATGAAAATGAGTACTAACAAAATAGTAATGCCAAGTGGTTGGTCAGATGATAGGCAATTAGGCACAGCAGATATATCATATAAGACGTATGATAGTGGTAGTGATTATAAGAACCTTGATTTTACTATGGATGATAACAGTTATTCAATACAGCTAAGATATGGCAAAATTGTTATTGAAGAGCCATTAACACGTAGGTTATCACCTGTAAAAGTATTGGAAATTATCAATATGATATACAAGGAGGCTACATCACCAGAAAGTATTATTGAAGGTGAAGCTAATCTTAGGTCTAAAATTGCAGGCGTAAAACAAGAAATATCTAGGAAGAAAACTGAATTATATAAACTAGAAGGAGAGCTAAATGGCAAAGAAAAAGTGGACGAAGTATAGGAAATATATACCACAGTTATCACCAGAAGAGAAAGCTGAAAACAGAGTAATAAAACTATTAAGAGAAATGGGGCTAGTAAAATGAAACTTATAGAAAAAATTAAACAGAGTAGGCGTGATTTTCAAGGCAAATATGAATGTCAAAGTTGTGGAAATATTGAAACTGATAATGGATATGATAGTTATGATGACGACTTTTATCACGACAATGTAATACCAGCAATGAAGTGTAAGAAATGTGGTGAAAGTACTAACTCGCTAAAATTACCTAATAATAGAGTAGCAACTAAATATGAAGCAAGTGAGGTTATTTAATGAGCCGAGAAAGTATATACAAAGGCGTGTTAGCATTTAAGTTAGAAAATACCAAATATGCTATAAACTTTATACGACATGACGATGAATTATTGGAACGTTGTAGGCAAGCAGGCAAAGATGGAATTGAAGAAGCATGTTTTAATTATGCACGTAAGCACAATGATGAGTTTGGCACTAGATTTATACTAGAACTCTATGATGTGTTTTGGGAAAAGGTCTGGTATGCTATCAGAACCAAATAATAATCGGAAATATGTGTACATTGCTATCTGTTTAATGATGTTGTTGTATATTCTACTACACATTATTACATTTAGGCATTGACTTTTTGATGAAAGTTTGATATAATACCAAGTACAGTTGAACATAGTTCAATGGTTCACCTAACAAAGTTAGGCTAGTAAAACGTATATTGTGTAAACGAATAAGTAGCCCATAAGGTGAAGTTACCCAGTAACAAATAATCAATAAGTGTGGTGTTTATAGTTATCACCATTGCAACAAACAAACTACCAAGTGTAATTTTTAATCAGGAATGTAGTGCGGACTTCTATATCCTGTCCCCGATACTCTAAGGAGTTTTGAGATACACACAATCCAGAATATACCTTCTAATAGGGAATTGAAGTTAATATAACTAATCAGAAATTAGCAACTATATGTATGCTATACGGTGGTTAGGTTAGATAAGGGTATTCTACTTACTGGTTCATCACCCCAATGGCTATCTTGTAAGAGCCTACCCGAGGTAATATCGGGGAATAAGAAGTCCGAGGAGTAATTTGAAATGGGAGATATAGTAAAGACACACCTCTTCTTTGAAGAGATGAAAGATAATATAATAAAAAAGAATATATATAGAAAGAAGGATAAAGAAATGAGTGAAGTTACGACAAAGCAACCTAAAGTTATTAAAAAGAAAAGCGTATTGAGTATTTACACATATCTAAATTGGAAACGATTTGGCGTTAGTATAGCTATTGATGACGGAATTAAAATAAACATTGCATGGTTCGAAACTAATATCAAGTTCGAAAAGAAATAAGCCATGGTAGGGAAGGCAAGAAAAAGTCGAGCAAAGCGAGTAGAGCAGGTTGGGCAGGGTAATCTATTGTCTGGCACTATCGAAGGACTTGATAAACTTGTCAATAAGCCTGAAGTGTTGGAGCATGAAGGACTTAGGGTAATTAAATTGATTGTACCTAAAGAAGAAACTAATACACCAGGCTATACTGATACAGCATTAGCATTGGCACGTAAGTTAGTACCAGATATTAAATCTAAAGAACGACCACCTTGGTTACAACAGGGATGGCAAGTTAAAAGACGTAAAAAACAAGCAGGAGTTTTATAATGAGCAAGTATAAAGTAGGTGATGAAGTAGTATTAACACGTATTGAAGATGCATACGGAAAAGACCACAGCCGTGGTTATGACCTTCCTATGGTAGTTCGCATACGCATGGATGAGTTAGCTGGTAGCAGTTATGATTATGGAGTTGAAACACTAGAGGGTGATTTTATTGCAGTAGTATTTGAAAAGTTTATACAACCTATTGCAACCGAAGTTAAGAAACAGGTTATAACTAGCGTTAAAGAAGGTTCATTGAGAATACAATACATGAATAATACAAAGAAAAACAAAGTATCAATACAACGGATGGGTACGGCTATCGGTCATATCAAGTTTGATGAGATTGACAGTTTGATTGGTTTATTGACAAAACTTAAGTTAGAAGTTTAATAATGTGTTGCGATATTAAAAATATAATTCGTGGTGGTTATGTCAAGTCTAAATCTGATGGTGATATACATTATATAACAGCATGGAAATTACTGAAGTTATATAAATTAAACCCTAGAGAATGTCTATTAATAGATAATTGGGACGATGAACGGGATAAATTAAGAGGGCACTGTAGTATTGAAACCATGAAATGGTATCATCCTAGATTGGATGGTAATTATGATACAGAGTAGGGCAATAGAAATAATGCTATCAGGTGCTAATGTACTGTTAACAGGGCAGGCAGGTAGTGGTAAAACATGGACTATTAATGAGTTCGTAAGGCAAGCAAGAAAACAACACAAGAAGGTTGTTGTAACAGCTACAACAGGTCTTGCATCATCACATATTGGTGGTCAGACTATCCACAGTTGGTCTGGGATGGGACTTGATAATTATCTTCATGATGATTATGTTTATACCATGAGTGAAACTAGGAAGAAAGATATTCGCAAAACAGATACTCTTATTATTGACGAGGTTAGTATGATGCACGATTATAATCTTGATATGGTTGATAAAGCCATGAGAATTATACGTGATAGTGAACAGCCATTCGGTGGTATTCAGGTTATATTAGTTGGAGACTTTTTTCAGTTACCACCAGTAAAACAAGGTGGGTCTGGTAAGTTTGTAGTGTTCAGTGAAGTGTGGAAACAGATGGATATTAAGATTTGTTATCTTGAAGAGCAACATCGACAAGACGATAAACAACTAGAAGATATACTTAATGCAATGCGTGATGGTACGTTGAAACAACACCATCTCGATTTACTAACATCTCGCATCGGGCATAACCCTGGTGATAATGTAACTCGATTATACACACTTAACGTAGACGTTGAGAATATCAATAACCAGAAGCTAAACGACTTAGATGGTGATACACATTATTACCTTAGAACAAGCCGTGGCAGTTCGTGGAATGATTTACAGATATTACAGAAGAATGTACTTGCACCAGAAACATTACGATTAAAAAACGAAGCAGTAGTTATGGCAGTTAAGAACGACCCAGAAGGTAGGTTCTTTAATGGTAGTATTGGAATAATCACAGGTTTTTCTAATGATGGTTTTCCTATTGTTGATTTTGGAGACATGTATAGTTATACAGTTTATCCACAAGAATGGGAATATAAACGAGGTGATAAAGTAACGGCAGCCTTGACACAGATACCTATACGATTAGCGTATGCTATCACAGTACATAAGAGCCAAGGTATGACACTAGACACAGCAGAGATAGACTTATCTAAAGCATTCGTTGAAGGTATGGGCTATGTTGGGCTATCTAGGGTTAGAAGCCTTGAAACATTATACCTTAAAGGTATTAATCAAAGAGCATTAATGGTTAGCAAAGTTGCACAGGCAATAGATGCTAAGTTTAGGGAAAGTAGTAAGAAAAACGAGACAAAATAAAAAACACCTGGTAGGGGAATACCAAGTGTTTTAGAAAGGAGTTAAGCGTAGAGTAACGACAAAGAAATCTCTACATTTGGTATTATACCATAACTCCTTTCAAATGTCAATAGAAAACAGGGTTATAGATAGACTATTGTAAATAGTACAACACATTATTACCTAAAACTATTGACTTTTAGGGCAAAGTTTGATATAATACCTATATGAATAAAACAAGGAGTTACAATGGCAAAAATAGTTAAAGCTGTATTCGACAGCACAAGTCCAACAGTACAGTATGGTAACGTACATACTGTTATCGAAGTAGAAGGTGATAATTGGGAAGAGATTCGAGACTTAGGTTTGTCTAAGATTGCTGAAGTTGATGCGATGGTAAGTCCAACGCCTTTCACTCTTAAGCAAGCACCTAAACAGGTAAAGACAGCAGTTACACGTATCGACCAACTTACAAGTAGGTTAACAGGTGTTACGCTAGATTACGACCCAGTGGCACATATCTACTTAGATGCAAAGGGCAATAAATACCTTAGTGGTAGTTCATTCCCAGATATGTTCTATGATAAGTTTGACAAAGTTCAAGCTATCGAGTTAGTTCAAAAGGCATACCCTGATTCAGGAATTACCCGAGAACAGTTAATGGAAATCTGGTCAACCAATGGTAGTATTAGTACATCATTCGGTAACTCAGTTCACCATGCATTAGAAAACTACATCAAGTATAATAAGGTTGGTGATTTGATTGCTGGTGTTGATAAGACTGGTAAAAAGAAACCAAACAAAGCATTAAGCAAAAACCCATTCTTTACAAAACTAGTTAACGATTATGTTTCTAAGTTCGGTATTGATGGAATGCTCAGTGAAGAGTTCATTGCAGATGCGAATGGACACTGTGGACGTGTTGACTACATCAAGATTGTAGACAAAGAAAAGAAGATTATCCGAGTTGGAGACTTCAAAACTGATACAGATTTGTTTGAATCAAAGTACCAGAAAAAGGATTCACCATTTAAGGGTGTAATCAAAGAGAACACACTATTGACATATCACCGATTCCAGATGAGCTACTATGCTTACATCTTGAGTCAATATGGATATACAACTGAAGGCATTGACCTTGATTGGTTGAACCCAGTTACACTAGAGTGGGAACGACATAGCACAGAAGTAATAGATTTAAGTTCAGTATTAAAAGGGGATAAATAATGGAATCAGCAGAAAAGATGATGATTTCGTTGGTATTAATGTGGGTAGCTAACATCGGTATGTGGCTTACTCTTCATACACCAGCGTGGTACGTATTAGGTATATTGTGGTTGGTATTCTTTATATCAACAATAGTATTTACAATTAAAACAATGAAGGAGTTATAATGTCACAAGCATATACAGTCACACAAGCCTTCCAAGCTACAGTTAGTAAGGAAGACAAAACACCAAAAACAGTTGAATTGAACGGTAATACATTCAATGCATGGAAAGTTAAACTAGATGGTGAATCTGGTAAGGGATGGATTAATGTCAACAAAAAACCAGGAAATGAACTTAAACCAGGAGATGAACTCTATGGAGACGTTGTTCAAATTGATGGAAAGTTTGGGACATTCTATAACTTCAAGTCAGCGAGCCGTCCTATGGGAGATTTACAAGCATCCAAACCAAGTTCTTCAGTGGCACAGGCAACGCCAAGTGATACGCCATCCGCTGTTAGCACAGAATTGATGCACGATAAACTAGATTATATAATCGAGTTATTGGAAAAGTTAGGTGTTGAACCTGCAACTAAACCAGTAAACTTGGAAGATTTGGATATTTAATATGACTCCTGAACAGACAGCCGAACTAATCGGCAAGATAATGAAGATTAATCACCAGCTGTCTGACGAGCATTTCCTTAAAAGTTTAACAGGTGATGTCCTATCATACATTGGGGTAAAACTCAGTGCTATGAAGGCATCTCTGTTAGACATAAAGGTTACAGCACATCAAGATATGCTTGATAAAGAAGTGATGATGCTCAAAGAAAAGGGTGCAGCGTTCCTACGGGCTAAAGAAGCTCATAATGCTACATCTGCTGGTGATGCAAAGTACACCGATGAAGTATTCATAGAGGCACAGAAAACCTATAATCAAGCTAAAGTATTGTTTGAGAAACTCAAGTCAATCGTAGCAGACTCTCACGACTTAATAGATGCTATTAAATCTCGTGTTATTGATTTACAGGGTCAGCGGAAGGATGAGAGATTAGGATGAGTGAATATGAACCATCAATGAAGAAGGGTGATGTTGTTGTAGCTGGGGGCAGACTTTGGTTTTTTGGTCGTGGTAAAACACCAGATGATAGACCAGATATTATGCTATTAGATGATTTTACGTTTAAGGATGCTTTGAAGTTAAGGGATATAATGAATGACTTCTTATTATCTTACATAGGGTTAAATGAAAAGTCCAGTTAAGTTTAATGAACAGGGTAGAATAATAAAACAGTTCGCTGGACGTAAGGGTGGAAGACGTAGAGTCAAGAAAGGCTTTGCTACTAATACAACATTAGCTAGTGAAGCTGGCAAGAAGGGTATGGCAAGTAGATGGTCAAAAAGAAAAACAACTACAGAAACAAGTTTGAACAAGTAACTGGAGATAAGCTTAATGAAAGAAACATTTCGTTTAACTATGAGAGTGAAAGACTGGATTATACAGTGTCAGGAAAATACATTCCAGATTTCATTATTCAGACTAATAGAGGAAAAACACTCTATATTGAGACAAAGGGTAACGGACGAAGCTTTGATGCAGCTTCTAGACGAAAGCTTATTGCCGTCAAACTTCAACACCCCGATAAAGATATACGGATTGTCTTTTACTCCGATGGAGCTTTTGGTGCTAAGAGGAAAGATGGCACTAGGCTTAGACAGTCTGAATGGGCTGATAAGAATGGATTCAAATACTCTATAAGGAATATACCTGATGCATGGCTACAATAGTACAATAAATACAATGGGGGATAAGACACATGAATGGCTCAAGTTCATCCAAAAATGGAAAAAGAATAACCCACCACTCGACAACGGATGTTACGTCTGTGGACACTGTGGCAGGTTTATCCTCGCAGATGAAGTCACACTCGGTCATATCTATTCGAGGTCGAGAGAACCGTCTCGTGTATTCGACCCGACTAACATACAGCCAGAACATGCGAAATGCAATGGATTTAAGGGTAGCAGATATTTTGAACCCAAGTTCACGGTAACTCAATACGAGTTTATGCAGTGGATGAGTAGAATGTAAGACAACTAGACGGACAAGGCTTTGGCACAGAACTAACCGAGTGAAACGGTCATCGGGAACAGGTCTCCTAGAAACTGTGATGGGTAGCGAGTGGTCTAGTTTGTATAAATTACAACATCTTTTTGAAAAATACTATTGACTTTTTGCCTCAAGTTTGATATAATACTAAGCAAAGGAGAAATACTATGAGTAAAATCGGAAACAAAGTTATTGAACTGCTTGAGCAGGGACATACAATGGAAGAAATTACGAACGGTCAGGTAGAACTGGGAACAGCCTAGATAGGCTAACTTCGACTAACCCAGGCTGACGATGAATCCTATATCAACTAACGAAAGGACGATTATTCATACAATCGTAAAGTGGTCTCGTTCTGCAGTTATCCTAGCTGTAGTTTCAGTCCTTCTGGTTGCTTATGTGTTTGTGAATAGAGTGCAAGCTCAATCAATGGCTATTATTAGCCAGTCACAGCAAGAGACCAGTAAAATCAAAGCTCAACTCACAGAAACCGAGAGTCAAATCAAAGTTAGAGAAGAGACGATACAACAGTTACAGAAGGAAAACTCTGAGTTAAAAGAGTAAAGCAAGCTAAACTTGAAGCAGCACGGCAGCAGACATATAATGCGAATATTACGCAGGTTGCAGTCAGTGGTAATTGCTCAGATTGGCTTGCTTCGGCTGGCGTATCAGACATACAGAATGCCTCATGGCTAATAGCCAAGGAATCTGGATGTAACCCTAATGCAGTAAATAGTTCATCAGGTGCTTGTGGCGTTGCCCAAGAATTACCCTGTGGTAAATCTGGATGCTCATTAGGAGATGGTGCTTGCCAAGTTGCATGGATGCATAAATATGTGCTGAGTCGTTATGGCTCATGGGCACAAGCGGTGGCTTTCCACCAATCCCACAACTGGTATTAAACCATTCATGGAAGCTAGACGAAGTTGTTTGTCGGGTCTAGCTATACGTAAGTGAGGTTCTTGCGTATTCTAGTCAGTGAGAGAATTGTAGCTACTAGGCTCTACATCAGGTTCAAGTCCTGACACTGGCATTTTATCCCCTCGAGGGAAGGTTTAGAACTAAGTTATGCCTTGAAAAACTTGTCGGATGTGTTCTCCTATCCGTTAACGGCTCGTACAAAGTCAAGGAGAATCCATAATGCATGGTAGAGCAGTGGTTAGCTCGTCACTCTCATAAGGTGAAAGTCGTTGGTTCGAATCCAACCTGTGCAACCAAATCAATATATAGTTTTAATAATAAGAAACGAGAACTCTGCTGGTATGACGTGATGAGCCTTGTGGTGAGATTCCAAAAGGTACGTTGCTCGTCTGCTGCGGTAAGGTATGGGTGTGATTCCCAGAAGTATCTGTAGAGAAGAATAGTTGCGGTGCACCTAAACTATTAGAAGTAAAACGAGGCGTCAGTACACGCCTATCGTAGTCTTATTATTAAAATTATGTATTGATGTTCCTGGTGTATGTACAGATGAATACACCCCTTTCTGGGGATGCAACGGTTAGACCAGGCGTAAATCCACAAGTTGGAAACCCTTGGGACGAGTGTTCGATTCACTCCATCTCCACCACAATTTGGCAAGGTAGCTCAGAGGTAGAGCTGTGGCATTAAGCCATGGAAGTGAAATAGCATGTACTTGATATGTACGTAGCTTCAGTAGCATTGTAGACTTATCATCTATATTAAGCGGTGGTTCGATTCCACCCCTTGCCACCAAACAACTATCAATCAGGCGTAAGTCAGCCAAACGAGATTTCCGTAGTAGCTGTTGATGACAGTTCCGTAGATATACGTTGACCGTCCAGAGATGGATGCATGAGGTGTGCGTACCTGTTCCGTCTTACATGTGCCTGATTTAATCACAGGTGGTATAGTCTGGGAATCCTTAGACTAATATTCGGACAAATTGGTTGGTAGTTGTATGGTAAAGAAAAGATTTAGATTCGCTAGAAATACTATTAAGAATAGAATTAGGAAGGGTAAGCCAGTATGGATGTGGAAATGGACGGCTGATGCCAAACACGTACACAAACAGAAAATGAAAGACGGAAAATATGAGCAAGAATAATAAACCAGATGCTACTGAAGAGTGGCTACTAAATGAGGCAACACTCGAGGAATGCGAAAAGATAGCAAATGGCTGATTCAAAGAAATGTTGTCAATGTAAGGAGACTTTTAATATATCGTTCTTTACTAGGGATAGCCAACGTAAAGATAAAATACGTGTTAGGTGTAAAACATGTGATAATGAACAAAATCGAGCATCTAAATATAAACGATTATTTGGTATAACCTTAGAAGATTATAATAGGATGTTGGATGAGCAGGGTGGAGTATGTGATATATGTAAGAAACCACCGCAAAAGTATAGACTAGCCGTAGACCATGACCATAAAACTGGTGCTGTGAGAGGCTTACTATGTGTACATTGTAACAGAAGTTTAGAGAAGTACATTTATTTGAATAGTAATATAAAGGAATATATAAGGAAAAACTATGGCGAAAATAATCCTCTATGACCTAGAGACCAGTAGAACAATCGTGGAAGGCTATGGCAACAGATGGGATTTTCGTGTAGTCAAGTTTGTAAGAGTATCAGAATTAATGTGTTATTCCTGGAAGGAATTAGGAAGTAGCAAAGTTAACTTTGTAAGTAGACATGATTTTAAGAAATATCACGACTTTGTTAAAAGTCTTAGAGACTTATTAGATGAAGCTGATGTGACTATCGCACACAATGGTGGCTCGTTTGATGATAAGATGGCTAACAGGTTCTTCGTCATTGAAGGTCTCACTCCACCAAAGCCAAGGAAAACCGTTGACACTTTACGTGAAGCCAGAAGGTGGTTCAAGTTTGAATCAAACAAACTCGATGACCTTGGGCAATTTCTTGGAGTTGGTAGGAAAGAAAATGTAGGTTACTCGGAGTTAGAAGATGACTTCATGACCGACAGTCCTAGTAGACAAACTATTAAACTAATGAGAAAGTACAATAACCAAGATGTTACATTACTTGAAGATGTGTATTATAGGCTTCGTCCTTTTATGGCTAGTCATCCTAATATTGGTGATATTAGTCAAAGTGATGGTATTTGTCCTAAGTGTGGTTCTACTAATTTGCATAAGCGTGGCTTTAATCATAAGCGTAACGGGCAGAGCCAGCGTTACCAATGTCAGAATTGTTACGGTTGGTGCTCAGAAGCCTCGATTAAGAAACAAGGGAGGATTGTAAATGGAGTATAACAAAAGAAATCAAGAACAGCTACCAGTACCTAAAGAATTAGAAGTATTGCGTAGCTTGACACCAGAAGATTTACTAGATTATAAAAGATTTTTACTAGATAAGTATTCAGAGATAGAGACACAAGTTCACTTAGTGAATGATGTACTTGCTGAAAACGGAATAGAACTAGAGGAGGGTTAAATTGGAAATCGACAAATTAGATGAAACAGTCATTGCTATAGGGAAAAATCGTGGTACTGTTAAACTAAGTATTATCGAGTCCATCCCTGTAGTTACAATAGTTGAGGGTGATGAGAGGGATACATGGCATGTCTGTGTAAATCACCCTTACCGAGGAACACAGTTCGGTAAACAGTCAAGTGAATTGGATGCAATCAAACAACTACGTAAAGTAAAGCAACATTACGAGAAACTCGCAAGGCAAATACAGCGTGAGATTGATTGGATAACAGGTGAACCTAAAGAGTAAAAAGGAGTAAAGCGTGAATATTGAATCAATTATTATATGCAAACACGGAAACTTAGGATATTCTGCAAGTCTTAGATTTACAGATAACGCTAATGATTGCGAGCTTGCACATACCGACAAAAAGAAACTTTATAGTATGATTAATTATGCTGTGAGATTAGCAAATGTCAGCCAATAATATATGGCTAGCTACCGAAATAGACGGTAAGTGGTACGGTTGGGATGAGACAGTAGAAACTGTTATGTCCGACAGAAAAGAAAAAGACCACTATGTAAGAAAGTTACATCTAGTAAGAGCTGTAACAGCACCGACAATCCAGAAGTTACAAAAGAAATTAGGTAATCGAATGTTGGGATACGCTGAATACGGCTTGCAAATCATTAATAATGATGGAACTAGCTTTATTGACGATAGTAGATTAGAAATTGTAATTTAGGGGAGTATATGAAACAACGACAAAAACAACTCACACAACCTACCATCAAAATACATTTTAGTGATGGAACGTACAAATACTGGACTAAGCAGTTAGGACAGGTTTTACTCAAGGGTTTAACTATTAAATTGAACGAAAAAACGAAAGAATTTGGTAGGGCATGTGGTACTGTAGAAATTACATACCTAAAAGACCCAGACGGTGATTATAAAACTAGATTTACGTTTTATAATAAGGACGATTGTTTAAGTAAAATTAAACCAGCTATTGAAAAACAATTATTGGACTACATGTATGACAAAACAGTTAGCTAAAGTCCTAGTAGGGAGTAGATTACATGGTTTACATACAGCTGATAGTGATTATGATTATCGTGGTATTCACATACATAGTCTTGTGGAAAAACTTTCCCCTTTTAGAACCCTCAAAAACACAACCTGGATTGAAGGAGACGAAGACAATACCAGCTACGAACTTGCAGATTTTTGTAAGCAAGCAGTTCATGGTAACGCAACCATCCTTGAAGTATTCTTTAGTGATGAAATCATCGAAACTTCACCAATCCACAAAGAGTTACGAGATAACTGGAAAAAGTTTATCAATACAAAAAGTTTCGTGGCTGCCTCAAGGGGTTATGCTCATAACCAATGGAACAAGTTCTACAATTTTGAAGATACAGGAGTGCTCGGTCAACAACGAACCGCCAAGTTTGCAGTAGCATTCTTACGGGTAATGTGGCAGTGTGAACAGTTCTTACTTACTGGTGAGTTCAAATGCAACCTCGAAGAGGCTGATATTTACCCACTACTGAAGAAGATTAAGCCGATGACACTTGAAGAGATTAGACCAGTAACGCCTGAGATAGTAGCAGCTATGGATGATATGTCCAGGCGTGTCTCGGTTGCCGAATCAACATCGAAGTTTATGGATATGAAACCAGACCTTGAATGGATTGAAGATTTCATATACAGGGCATATACATCATGAAAGCATATCTAAGTTTCAACGGATTTAGTAGGATGATTGATATTCCACGACCACTTCCTTACGTAATAATTCCAATAATGGAGTTAACTGAACTATATCTTCCATGTAAGCCAGATGAAATGATTGACATAACATCTTTAACGTTCTATCGTGATGGTGAATTAGGCTGTGATAATGAAACAATATTACAATATAGATGGGACGGAAAGTTCCCAAGGAGTAAATCATGAGTGTAGGTGAAATAGTATTATTAATTGTAGGTTTTGTAGAGTTTATTATCATACTTGTAGTATGTAGTAAAGGTACGGATATTGAATCAGAACCAGGTATGTTATACCAAGTACCTAGTCATGATTACGAAAAAGATATGTTACGTAATGATAATTACACGTTACATAAGAAATTACGTGATATGGAATACAGGTTGCGTTATGACAGACCTTGGGGCTTAACTGCTACAGAAATTAATGCTATGCGTACACTTGCAGAACGACCAGTTGAAGTTAACATAGAAAATATCATAAAGGTATCGACAAATGAGTAAAACGGCAGCATTTCCAAAGATTCTACACATTGGAGATAATCAAATCCTCGACCTTTTCGAAGGTGAGGTGGAGATTACAGAGAAGATTGATGGGTCACAATTCAGTTTTGGTAAGATAGATGGTGAAGTAATAACACGTTCCAAGGGGCGAGAGTTCACAGAACCAGATAAACTATTCATACCAGTAACAGAATACGTGCACTCAATAGCTGACAGATTACCTGAAGGTATTTGGTTCTATGGCGAGACACTCTGTTCACCTCGACACTCAACACTTCATTATGATAGAGTTCCTAAACATAACTTTGCATTATTCGGAGTTTATGAGACTGAGAAGAACCTATTCCATGGTTATGACACCATAAAGGAATGGGCGGAAAAGCTCGATGTTGATGTAGTTCCACTGTTATTCAAAGGCGAAATTAGCCAACAAGATATATTAAAGTTTACAGATGAGACAGTTTCGTATCTTGGAGGTCAGAAGATTGAGGGAGTTGTAGTCAAGGCATACAAGAATTGGATGTTCCTTGGTCAGATTCCGTTATCAGTTATGTCTGGTAAATATGTATCAGAACAATTCAAGGAAGTACACCAAAAGGACTGGTCAAAGTTAAACACTGGCAAGGGTAAGTTTGATGTTCTTAAGGAACAATTCAAAACCGAGGCTAGATGGAATAAAGCTATTCAACACCTAAGAGATAATGGAGAACTCACTGGAACTCCAAAGGACATTGGGGCACTTCTAAAAGAAGTAAGAGTTGATATAGAGACAGAAGAAAAAGAGAATATCAAAGAGATGTTATACAACGTATTCAAAGAGGATATACTCAAGTATTCTGTACATGGGTTTGCCCAGTGGTTCAAAGATAAACTAGTAAAAGGGGAAATAAATTAATGGCAACATTTAATCGTATCACGACAGAACGTCTATATGACGAAATCGAGAACGCAGCAACAAAAGCAGCACCACTATTCAACCTATATGGATGGACTTATGGTGAAAACAAAGTTCCTACATTGCAAGAACTACGTGATTGTATCACAGAGCTAACAGAAACAGCTTTGAAATCATTCTACGAATCTGATGAAGAATACCGTAGTGCAGAAGTTGGTTCAGGACGATTTGCAGTTAAAGTTAAAGAGTTCGAAGAAGAAGTACAAGTAAGAATCGTATTAGAGTTAGGAGAGAAATCATGGTTCAAAGCACAGCCGAAGTACTAAAAGAACGAGGGACTAGATACGGTCAGTTTATAGACCAAGCTGGCATTGCACAGGGCATTCACATGATGATTGAACAAGGTATGAAAGTTACTGGCAAAACACGGATGAGTTTTCACTGTGATGAACTAGAAGCTATTAATATGATTGTTAACAAACTAGCCCGTATTATCAATGGAGACCCACACTATTCTGATAGTTGGAGAGACATTGCAGGATACTCGACACTAGTAGCCGACAGATTAGATTCTGATGAGCAAAAACAACTTGAACAGAGGAGTGAAGAAGATGCAAAATCAACCGAATCGTCATCAAAACGATGCCTCGAAGAAGAAGTTCCCAATCCCTAATATTGTGTATAGTATTGCCTCAAAAGGTGCAGGCTGGTTTCACTACCAGTTTGCTACTGGCAAGAATAAAGAAGCATTAGAAAAGATTAGGGAGAAAATGGCATGAGCGAAAGTTCAACTCTGGTAAACCCAGAACGACAAGTCACACAAGTCCAGCCAAAACTACTTGCCCTCAAGGGGCTACCTGGTAGCGGAAAAACTACCTTTGCGAAACAGTTAGTAGATGATGGATGGGTTCGTGTGAATAAAGATGATTTAAGAAAGATGCTACATAATAGTATATTCAGTAAATCTAACGAAGCCTTCGTACTAAGCCTACGTGATGAGATTATCATCCGTGCACTAGTAAATGGTAAAAATGTAGTAGTAGATGACACTAACCTCGACCCTAAACACCGAGTACAGTTTGAGTCTATCGCATCAGAGTTCCTATCTGACTATGAAGAGAAGTTCTTTGATACTCCTGTAGAGGAATGTATTAAACGAAACTCATTCCGAGCAGAACCAGTTCCTGAAAAGGTTATCTGGGATATGTATCATAGATATATAGCTCCACCAGTTAATAAGGTAGAAGTTATGGAAGATGATGACAGGGAAGAAGCTATTATAGTTGATATTGACGGTACACTATCTCACATTACAAATGGTCGCAGTCCTTATGATGCAAGCCGAGCCATGGAAGATGAGTTAGATGATGCTGTTGGTATTATTACTGCAATGGCATATCAAAACGGCTATAAAGTTATTATACTTACTGGTCGTAGTGCAGAACATAAACAAGTTACTGAAGACTGGTTGAAATTAAACGGTATTGAATATGATGAGATTTACACTCGTGCATCTGGTGATAATACTAAAGATGCTATCGTTAAATTAGACCTGTATAAAAGATTTATTGAACCACGCTACAAAGTAAAATTTGTTTTAGATGATAGAGACCAAGTTGTCAAAATGTGGAGAACAGCTGGTTTGAAATGTCTTCAAGTCGATTATGGAAACTTCTAAATTAAGACGCTCTCTTACTAAAAGGGACAAATACGGTGCAATAATAAGCCCTGGAGATGTATGTGTCTGGGGAAGTAAAGTTGGGGCTATTATCTGTGTTTATGCAGGTAGTGCCCCTGGCGGAGTTACTGGTTTATATGGTTCATTCCATACACCTATCGGTCTTAAGAGTATACTGTATAAGAATATAGTAATAGCTTATGACCCAATGGGTACTGGTGAACGTGTTAGCCACGATATAGCTAAAAGATTATTAAGGGAATATTATGGTTGAAAAACAATATACAAATACATGGTTCGCTGAACGTGGCGGTAAGACTTGGGATAAAGTCCTACATAAACGCCAGATTCATAGTGCCTTAGAAATAGGTTGCTACGAAGGTCAAGCCTCTGTCTATATGTTAGAGCATTTTCCAAAGATGCAATTAATAGTAATAGACTTGTTTGATGCAAAAGCAGCAGAAGATTGGGATGGATACGTAGATGATTACGAAGCTAGATTTGAGAATAACGTATCACCTTTTCGTGATAGGGTGCTTAAATACAAAGGAAAATCTTTTAACGCACTTGCGGATGCTATTCAAGTAAATGCTAAGTTTGATTTCATCTATATAGATGGAGACCACCGAGCACTACCAGCAATGCAGGATTGTGTTATGGCTATTGAATTACTTGAAGAAAATGGCATAATGATTATTGATGACTATGGTAATATACCATGGCTTCATGATGCAGTTGATGCTTTTGTAAAACTATTACCAAAAGATAAGTACTACTTCAAGACTACATCCGATAAAGAGCAAATGATTGTCAAGAGACTGAAATGAATAAGATAGGTATATTCTTCGAGAACCCCTTCCGACTAGCTGGTACTGAAACATGGATTAGAAATATTGCTCGTGAATATCACGACAAATATAATATCACTGTTTATTATCCAGATAATTTATTACTAGAGGAAAATGCTCCGCAAGAATCGGTAGACTTCCTATGTGGATTAGTGAAGTGTATACCGTTGCAGCCTGGTGAAGAAGTTGAAGTAGATATGGCTCTATGGGCTTATGACTACTTTCACTTTCCTTGGGTTAAAGCAAAAAAGAAATATTTGTTCATACATCCAGGCGATGGTCATGGTGCTCATCCTAAGAAACCAGAAGGATATGAAGAGTTCACCGATGTGATAGCAGTTAGTAACTATACTAAGAATAAGATGAAGGAATGGGCAGGTATTGACTGTAAGGTTATATACAATCCAGTTCCTGCACAGAAACTACACTTCATATCATTATCTAGGACAGCTAAGGATAAAGGTTGGGCTAGGTGTAAGAAGTTAGCTAAGGCTCTAAAGGCACGAGGCGTTGACTTCCAGTGGGACATTTATACAGACTATCCAAGTATTAAGGATAAACTGTTTACTCCACAGAAGCCGACTATCCACGCCATAGACAGAATCAAGCAATCAGACTTCCTAGTACAACTATCAGACCATGAATCATTTGGTTATTCAATGGTAGAAGGTCTTCAATATGCCAAGTTAATTATAACTGATATTGAGATACTACCAGAGATGGGTATTAGTAAAGATAATGCAGTGATTGTTCCGTTAAAGGATGCCGACTATAATAAAGTTGTAGACGATATTCTTTCCAGAACATATACACCACCGCAAACAGATTACTCAGAATTATTTGGGAAACAAAGTAAACAAAAGAATGTTATAACTATTGTTAATAACACAGAGATGGACATCTATATTGAAAGTCAAAAACGTTGGATTGCCGATGGTGAAACAGCAGTGGTTGATGATGATAAAGAAGTCCGAGATAAGATTAAGAGATTAATATTCATTATTAAATAAAAAATAGACCCTAGGAATTACCCTGGGGTCTATTTTAGTTTACTCACGTTTTGTGCCAAACTTTATATATGGTTTTTGTAAACCTACATTGTGGATTGCTAATTCAGCAAGTCGTCTGTCTTCTGGAGGCATATTCCTATCTATCTCTACCTTATTAAAAGCAAACAATAGATTGTCAATGGTCTCCATATTATTATTGCCACGATGGAACTCATTATGCACAAGGATGATAGCCTGTCTACCAAGTAATGGTATCTTTCTAACATCCCTATGCAACTCCGCATGAACTTCTTCATCCATAGGAATTATAAGTCCTGATTCCCGTCTTAACTCTTTGCTCTCTGGTTTTTTCTCCCAGGGAACTCTTTCAAACAAAACGTGATGCCTGTTCATACTACTCCTGTACGGCAGTAGTCTTAACTGATGCAACCTCACTTGCAACGTTGATACCTAGATAACCTAGAACAACGGCAACGGCTTCAACATATTGACTGGAAGCAATCAATACAATGGTAGTACCTAGTACAAGTAAAAACTTACGTGATAACAATGATTTGAAAAATTCTTTCATATAAACCTCTTATTATTTTAATTTAGCAATGATTGCTTTGATGAGTGCTACTATTTTGTCTTTTTGAGCTAAAATAATAGTTAAACCTACCTTCAAAAACTCTGCAAAGGTACGAGGAGTGTTATCTACAGGTACTGGTTCTACAGGCACGTCAATGGGTGGGGTTTCAGGTGTTAGTTCTGGGTCTGGTACAATAACTACGGGTTCTTTAGTACCAAAGTATATAACTTTATTAGTAGGTATAGTAGTTTTATCACTGACAACACTTCTATTAGTTTCTACGCCATTAGTATAAGTAACACGAGTTACAATAGTACGCTTACCGAGAACACCATCGTTTACAATTACTTCTTCACCTATTAACTTAGATGGGTCAGGTATACGAGTAGTTTCAAAAGGAACATCCGTAACAACAGTTACATCATTGGTAGTTATAACAGGTGCAGGAGCTGGAGGATTGTTACAATAAGAAACAACAGTATCACGCATCTCCATAATCCTTGCAGGACATTCTGTTGAACTATCAGACACTTCACGATGACCGTAAATAGCCGTAGCACCACCAAGGTTTTGGTCTTGTGGTCTCCAGAAAGCACCTAGTATACGTGCATCCCAGTCTCTTAAGGTATAATTCCTATAGTCACCAAGGCATTCAATACCTATAGACCTACAGTTCATATTCCAGTTACCAGCATGCCAAGTAATTTGACCCCATATATCAGCTACTAGAGGTATCCACCTAAAGCCAGCATCACGTTCGTCTGGTGTAGCATCTGGTGTAGAACCATCTACTCTCTGACCAGCAATGTGAGCTTGTGAGTAAGACCTGCCACCTGTATAAGGATTAATTAATCCAGACCAGTTATTAGGGTTACTACTATAGGCTCTAGCAAAACCATTATCACTAAACCATTGGGCTATCTCAGCTTTTGATTTATTCTCCCATGTAGGAGTGACTGCATGATGTAATACAAAACAGTCAACTGTTAGTCGGTTAGCATCAGCCATTTTGTTTACCTGGCAAGTTCTTCCAGACTTCTTCTGGGATAACACCTGCTCCAGTTAATATAAAATCTTTACCTAGTTGTTTCTGAGATTCAAGTTTTTCCTCGAACTCTTTTTGTGTCTGTAGTTTTAGTTTTTCTACTTCTTCTGTGCTTGGTATACTAGCCATTATAAACTCCTGACCCAATTTGATATTTTTCTTGCTATTCCTAATGTGCACCATGCTAATATCGTACCGATAAAAGCACTGAATGCAACAAATAAGAACCAGTAAAGTAACAAGTCGTTCATCTTATCTCCTTAATTAAATAAACTTGTAAATGCGTAAGATACAAGTAGAGCTAGTACAGCACCAAAGATTGCAGATAGGGTATTTTGTACCCATTTCTGCTTCTTCATGTTGTCAATCTCTACATTTATATCTTCTATTTCCGTATAGATTGCTTCATGCTCTAGTTTAGCTTGAGTCTGAGCAACATCTACATCTTTATGTGTGGCGTATGTGCATGACATGACATCCAACTTATCGTTTAGTTTTTGAAATCCTGTAGTAAGTGATTTCTCTAATTGACCAACCCTGTAGGCAAGGACAGGCTGACTATCCTCACCATTTAGTGGTTGTTCTGTGTTTGTTTCTGCCATCTTATTCCTCAATATTATCGGTTATATTTTCTAAAGTTCCATACGTGATGAAATAGTTTTTAGTTAGGTAATCTGATTCCTGCTGGGATAACTCACCATATTTACCGATATAGGCATCAACAGCTTCTTTAACTTGAGCATTATGCTCTTGTATTAACCGTTGTGCTTTGGCAGGTTGAGTTACCATGATGTCTTTAATCTTTGGAGTTACTGTACCTTTTGTAGTAGCAGTCTTTAACCCAGAGTAGAAATCATACGCACGTTTCTTTGATTCAGCCGTTTTTTGTGCATTCAATATTTCACTCTGTTTTTCAGATAGTGTAGGGAATTGTTTATTAATCCACTCTCTACCTGCATCAGTTGAATATTGACCAAATAATGTAGCCTTCAGCTTAGATGCATCATCAGTATTTTGAATATACTTGACTTTGCCATCTTTACTTACTACGCCATCATTTTGGGTAGACTCAAAACCTTTAACAGATTTAGTAATCTGACTACCAGCTGGGACGAAGCTCCTAACCATTAAGTCAGTAAGTTTTTCGAAAGATGCCTTACGGTTTTCTTCCTTATCAAACTCGTTATCACCTTCAGGATTTGCTACACCAGCTATAGTCTCGATGAGACCAGGACTGTTTTCGTTTTGTCCAAATAGGATACTGACGATTGGTGATTTAGGTAGACCACTATCACCAAATATGTTGCCATAGAATGGTATGTTATCTTCTGGATTTATACCTGCGACCTGAGACATTCCTTCGAATGCTAGACCATAGAATGCAACCATCTGAATTAACTTACTCATTTGTTTAGGCTGTAATTGGAACTTACCAGTTGTTGGATTCTTGAATGATTTAATACCCAAGTCTTTCCATGCTTCAGCTTGCTTGTAAGAGAACGTCATAAACTGTGAAAGTGAACGTACTGTGTCACCGTTAAGTGCAACAGGCATATCAACCTTCGATGTTAAGAAGTTAAACTTAGCAGCTTCTGCCGTAGCAAATGATTCAGCTTGAGCACGAGGCATACCTTCAGCAAGTTTCGCATGTAACGAACCTTCGTAAGTAGCACCACGAGCAAACTCATCCATCTTCTGGGTCATAATCATTAATCCACTAGAGAGCTTATCACCCTTAGTTTTAACCATACCACCAGCACCTTCTGATAATAACTCTGAGTAAGCCTCACGAGCAATACCAGCATTTGTGATACCGTGTTCATCTAACATATCAAGATATGCTTTATGTGTAGTAGGATTTAATGACTGTTTCAAGTACTTAACCATACCGATAGCTGTATCTTTGATACCAATGTTACCGATAGTAGTACCAAGCTGAGTGGTCTGCTGGATAGCGTTCCTGAAACTCAAACCTAGTGATGCTAGTGCGTTAACTTGACGTTGTGTAGATAACAAATTACGATAGTGGTTTTGACCAATCTTAGGACTGTTTGGATTCATACGAGTAAGTGTTTTATCAATCATCTCGTTCCAGGATTTTCCGAGGAAGTCTTGCTTATTGTATTTAAGCTGACCCTGGTATTTATCCAACCATTGCCATACTGGGTTAGCATCTGAACTAGCAGCTTTCACAGCTAATTTAGCATTATCTAACTCGTGTAGAGCAGGTTCTAGGTAGGTCTTTTTGTTTAATCCAGAGAAGTACTTAGCTGATACGTCTATAATATCTCTACTATAGTTATCAGTGTCAGTCATACGATGTAACATATTACCGAAGTTAACGTTACCGCTTGACTTAATGTACTCACTATCATTGAAGTTTACCTCTTTACCGTCTTTATCAAACATGTGTGGGAAGTAGTTATCAAGAGTAGAACTCTCTGCTTTTTGGGTTGCGATATAGTTTATATCACTCTTGCTTAGTTCAGATACGTTTCCATATTTTTCACCAGCAACTTTAATAGTAGAACCATCTCGTTTAGCTAACATTTTTATTTCATCTGTTGTATATTTTACATCACCATTAGCAACACGCTTCTCAAAGGAATGTACAGTGTCATTATATGCTAGTTTTCGAACTTGTCGAGCACCATATTCATATAATTCTTTAACCTTACCGATAGCTTCTACCTGTGCAGGATTAAAGTCTTTCATGTCAACTGTTTTACCCTCTAAGACATCGACTGCCTTTGAGTATAATACTTTATCACCACCGAATGCTTTCTTGACTTGAGTAAGTGTTTTTGCGACTTGCTCATTAGCTTTACTAACGTGAGCATATCCCTTAACAATCTTACCGAACAATTCAGTACCAGTTTTACCAAATATCTTCTCAAGGTTATGAGATGAACTTGACATCGCTAGACCTGTATACGTAGAGTTGAGTGCTCGGAGATTATCTCCAAATACAGCAACACCGTCATTCTTGAAAGTATCACTTATTGATTCAGTAGCTAATGCACCAATCTGAGGAGAAGTTAAACCTTGGTCTATCTTTTCATCAGTAGCACCTAGCCATGCCTTACTTACGTTTTCAGCATCAGGGACACCTTCTTCTTTGGACATACGATTAAAGATAGCAGTTTCAGTTTCTTGCTCAATTTCTTGAGATATTTTCTGATTCATTTCTTCATGTACGATACCAAACTCAGCTGGGTTTCTATCTTTGATTAGGTTAGCATCAGCAAGCAACTCATTACTATTAGCAACGATTTGTGCTTCAACCCTATCTAATTCAGTAGCCTTAGCAGCATCTGCAGCAACTTGGTCTTCTATATCAGCATACGACTTTTCGTATTCACCTTGTAGTTTATCTATTTCGGCAGTTCTACGAGGTTCTGGCATCATCTCAATCCTAGACATTTTCTTATTAAAGTCCATATCTAATTCATCAAGAGTTGTATCAGCCTTAGAACGTGTCATAATGTCAGAACGTTGCATTTCAAGTTGTCGTTTGTCATTAGCAAGAACTGTAGCTCTACCTTTTAATTGCATAGGCATATTAGGCAGGTCAGCAACTTCTTTTACATCAGTAAAGTCTGGATGTGGAGTAACAGCATCTGGAGCAACACCACCAGCACCTAGAGCATCAATTTCATTTGATACTTCATCAAAGGTTCTAGTAGGAGCACCTCTCTTGGCAGCTTCAGCCTTAGCTTGGTCTTGCCTAAAGTTTCCTTCAGCTCGTTCATTCTGTAATTGGCTAAATCGTTCACGTACCTTTTCGGTATTTAGTTTACGAGTTAAACCAGTACCACCAGTTTCCATTAATGCAGTCGTATCACCACTCTTTATAGCAGTAATCTGGTCATCTAGCTTGTTAACATTCTGCATAGCAGTTTCACGAGCTACTGGGTCACTGATTGCATCAACTTGTTGTGAGATTACATCACGTTTTTCAGTAAGTAAATCAACTTGTTTTTGTGTTGCAGCTTTAACAAACTCAGGGTCTACTGGAGTACCGTCTGACTTGGTTATATCATATAGGTCATCAGTATATCTACCACTTTGCATGTCAGATAGTTGTCGTTGGTTATCTTCAAGATTAATCATCTTGCTGCCATCGTCAGCTAGACCAGCTTGGCGGTTAGCCATAATCTGTTCGAACTCTGCTTTACGAGTCTGTATGTATTTAGCCTCATCAGCAGTCTTAGCAGTAGTAGCATCTATGTCATTAATGATAGCTTTAAGAGTATCATCAGGAACATCAAGTGAGTTCTTACCAGTTTCTTGTAGAACTGATTTAACATTTATATCTAATGGAGAACCTATAAAGCCTCCGATAAATCCACTCTTAGCACCATCTATGGCAGCCTGTTGCCAGTTATCACCACCCATGACAGCATTAAGACCGATACCTAATCCAGCACCTGCTACAGTACCGATGGCACTAGATTTACCAGCTTGTTTAACTAGTTCCTTACCACCAACACTCATAACCTCTTTAATAGTTTTACTACCAACAGATTGTGCGAACTCTTTACCAGCAGCTTCTACACCTTCTTTAATACCACCTTTTACAGTAGCCTTAAAGCCTTCTTTAGCAACTTTACCACCTAATGGTAGCAAGTCTAGGGTACTTAATGCACCACCTAGGTTACGTTGTATAAGAGCTTGTTTCTTTTCATCATCAGTCAGTTTATCCCAGTCTTTGCTTTGGGTAAGTTCAATAAGGCGTTTATTAATATCGCCATCATCACCTGTTGCCATTGCAGCAAGAGTTCCAGCACCCTCAACACCTAGGCTTACACCTGGGATGTATTGTGCTAATTTGTAGGTATCCTGACCTGCTTTTGTGAATGCTTCAGCATTACGCTTTTGCTCTTTGAATAACTTATTAGTTTTAGAGTTATCTTGAACCGTGAATGTGTCTTTTGTTTCACCTGGTTTAGCTTCTCTAGTAGTTCCATCTGGATTTGATACCATTATCTTGCCAGAAGGACTTGCATTGTCATAAGTATCCATCTCGGCTTGTCGCCTTGCTTGAATATCTTCCCATGCTTTTTGCCTATCAGCAGGTAATTCGTCCACAGAAGAAGCATTTTCAAAGCCTTTCCAGACTTTAGAATCTTCTTCTTGTTTATATTTATCATTAATGGCTTTTGCACCAGTTTGATATTTAGACTGTTTGTCTAATTCGCCCTGAACATCAATTAGGTTTTTGACACCTTTAACAGTCTCAACTGCAAAGTCACCAGCACCTTTAACACCTTCAACGACAGTAGTACCTACTCCTTTAGCGAAGTCACCTACGCCACCCCAGAAGTCTTTACTTTGACCTACTGCAGCAGCTTTGCCGTTTGTAGTAGTATTATCACCAAATACTACTTTGTCCTTTTCTGCATCCTCTTTTTCTTTACGCTTTTTAGCATACATTTGTTGGTATGCATTAGCAGAAGTGTTGGATGATTTTATTAGTAGATTCCAATCAGCTTGGCTCATTTTAACTCCTTATAAGTACCGTTCGTACCCTAGTTTATAGTCCTGCCATTTGGCATCATCTGCATAGTTCCAGAATGTGCTTGCAAATCCAGTGTCTCCACCGAATCCCATGCCACTTTCTTTAGCTAGTTGTGCTGCATTAGCCCAAACTTTCTTAGGAACAGAACCAGTATTAGGGTCAACATATTGGTCTAAATAAGCCCGTATGTTAGCTTTAAGCGATGGTGTTTCAGCTTGTTTAGCTGCTGCAGTTGCTGCTCTATTAGCTGCATTCTCAGCTGCAGTTGCTGCGATATTACGTTCGTTTAAGTTCCATGAGTTAAGTGCACTAGTCTGATTTTCTTGTACTCCTAATGCGGTTGTTCGTTGGTTTGTATTTAATTCAGCAGCTTGACCAGCCAATGTTAACTTAGCAGCATTAGTGTCTGCATCTGCCTTCTGTACCCCTGGTAGGTAAGTAGTAGATAAATAGTTAGCTTGTTCGTCAACTGGGATACCACTGAATGTGTTACCTTTACCAGTAGCTTGCGTGTTTATTTGATTGAAACCCTGTGTTTTAGCAGCGTCCAGTGCAAGTTTCTGGGCTTTATTAGTAGCATCGGTATTAGCAATTTGCTTACCAATAATACCTTGTTGTTCTGCATATCCAGGTTGCAGACTTGCCATGATTTCATCAAGTGTTTGCACTGTTGGTGCTGTCATTTGTAGTTCCTCTTATTATTCTATTGTGTATTATATCATACTTTAACTTATTTGTCAATACCTATTACATAGATGTGTGATAGGTTAGTGGGGCAGAGTATGGGTATTTCTGCCAAGATTCTCCAATGCTAAACTCACGAGTTATACTTTCTAATGCTCCAGTAATAGCACCAGCTTCATTAAAGACTACAGTATCTACGTATATATATTTACCTACACCAGGAGAAACACTACCAGCACCATAGGGCATATTACGTGTTGGGTTAGCTATTTGGTAATAAAACCTATAAATAGGTACTTCGGTTTGTGGAGTAAAATTATAACTACCAGCAGTACATCTAACGTTAAATTGTAGAAGTAGATACGATGTATTAAAAACAAAACCATAGTGCATATCATATACTAAATTATTTGTTCCATCGTTATAAAACAATCCGCTGGATTTCATATCACCTTTAGAGTAATATTCACTCATTTTTAGTAATACTTTACCAGCCCATGTTTCTGCGTATGCAACACTATTATTAAAGTTTGCCATATCAATGTATAAATTAAAAGTATAACCAATATATGTTGAATTAAGT
>Ga0172378_10000327_pt1 | contig 41232 bp, 37 predicted proteins | sample GrowelOW332metaG_FD_119755 | JGI IMG/M metagenome (GOLD analysis project Ga0172378, IMG submission 119755) | Groundwater microbial communities from an aquifer near a municipal landfill in Southern Ontario, Canada - Pumphouse #3_1 metaG | ecosystem: Environmental > Aquatic > Deep subsurface >...
ACCGTAATATTGACCTTTGCAACTTTACCATTACGAATGACCCAAACATAAGGTTGATTGTCTAGGTTGTAAATCACATCTAAAGGCAGCAGTTGTCCAACACTGGCTTGCCCAAACACAATTTCACCTTCTACAAACGCTCCAATACTTAAACTTGGCAAATTTTGTGCAAGGCTGGCAAAGAACTCAATTTGTCGATTATTTACATCAGCCAGCGGTGCAATTCGAGTCAAAGTCGCCGTGTAAGTGTTCGGCTGTCCTTGAATACGGTATTCAATGGTGTTGCCAACGGTTAAAGCCTGTTGTTGTTCAGTCGGCACTTTGCCATGTAGTTCTAAACGGCTTGGATCAATAATTTCAAATAAAGTTTGACCTGCAGTTACCGTTTGACCTAGCTCAAGGTGACGCTTGGTAATCACCCCTGTAATGGGACTACGAATCACGCCATCTTGGTTGGCTTTTTGCGCAATATCTACATTGGCTTGTTGGGCATAGACGTTTTCTTGTTGGGCTTGGTAATCCACCACACTTTGTTCATATTCAACTTGTGCAATAAAGCCTTGATCGAGCAGACGCTTTTTGCGTTGCATCATTAATTTGGCTTGATTGGCTTGGGCTTGGGTAGCGGCTAAATTGGCTTGCGCTTGGGCAAGACGTGCTACATGATCTTGATTGCTAAGCACCGCCAAAACCTGACCTTGCTTGACCTGTTGTCCTACATCTAAATAAACTTGAGTGGCTGTAGCGGTGACTTGGGCTTGTACACTACTATGTTGAACAGCACGAATGCTGCCACTAAAAGGCGTAGACTGACGTGCTTGGCCATATTCAATGCCCACTAAATCAGCCTGAATAAGTTCAATGTGAGGAGCACTTTTGGGGGGTGAGGGCGGCTCATCGGCAGAACAACCCACTAAGCCTAAGGCTAAACTGGTCCATAGAAAAAGTGAAGCTGAGGTTAGTCGATGAGGGCGCATGCATCATTCCTAGATCTGCTAAAGATAAAATTATTCGAGTGCTTTTAAACGCGTAATGATTCTATCGTATTCTGCTTGATTTTTCTGATATTGCATTTGTAATGATTGCAATTGTTTTTGACCATTTTGAATATATTGTTGATTGTAGTTCAGTGTGTTTTGCAAGGTCATCGGCACGGGATGCCCTTTTTGGGTAAATTGCAACTCCTGCTTTTTAAATACGAGACGATCTTTTTGTAATTGTTGTAGCTGCTGCTGTTGCAACTTAATTTGTTTACTTAGATGAGTTAAATTTTCTTGGCGTTTTTGCGAGGCGACGCGACTTGAGCCATAAGCCTGCTTTAAACGCTGGTCTGCTTCACGTTGTTTACTATAGACACTGGCTTTGGTGCTATGCGAGCTGGCTTTTTCACTGTTAAAGGCTTGGGTACGTTGAATGACTTGCATATTACGATCGAGCGCTTCATAACCATAACGAATATGATTTGGACTCACCGAAGTACTTAAATTGGCAATACCTTGGTGATCGTAATAGCGATACCATGCAGGCTTGATAGAAGTGGCAAAAATAGTGCTGCTGTATACGGCACTTAAGCTCAATAGCAGTACTTTAAATGTTTTTAAACCTAGATTCGCATGGCGATGGTGTATTAATTTTATCATCCTAGTCTTGCCTGAATAAAGTTGACTAAATTACTCATTTTTAAGTAAATAATATAAGTGTATTTATATATACTTAGATTTTACCGTATATCTGATTTAAAAAAATAATATTGTTGTTATGACCTTGTGATAAGGTTGTCACAAATTGGTATAAATGAAAGTTTTTTCAAATTTACTTCGTTGAAACTCAAGGTAAATGTGTGTTAAAAATGCATACAATTTGTAAAAAAGCATATTCTGTGCAGTCTAAAAATGAGCAGGGGTCATGAGATGGATGCAAAATTTCAAAATTTAAAAGTAATGGTCATTGATGATTCAAAGACCATTCGTCGTACTGCAGAAACATTATTACAGCGTGAAGGTTGCGATGTGGTGACTGCAGTCGATGGCTTTGAAGCCTTAGCCAAGATTGCCGAAGCCAATCCAGATATCGTATTTGTGGATATTATGATGCCGCGCTTAGATGGTTATCAAACATGTGCTTTGATTAAAAACTCTCAGCATTTTCAAAATATTCCTGTGATTATGCTCTCAAGTAAAGATGGCTTATTTGATCAAGCCAAAGGCCGCGTTGTCGGCTCGGATCAATATTTAACAAAACCATTTAGCAAAGATGAATTATTAGGTGCAATTCGCACTCACGTAAAAGCAAAAGCATAACTATTTTTTTTATTTAATTTTTTTATTGGGGAAGACTATGACACGTATCCTAATCGTGGACGATTCGCCAACTGAAACATTTCGGTTTCGTGAAATTCTGACCAAACACGGTTTTGAGGTGCTTGAGGCATCCAATGGCGCTGATGGGGTGACCATGACACAAGCTGAATTACCAGATATGGTACTGATGGATGTGGTCATGCCTGGCGTGAATGGTTTTCAAGCCACGCGCCAAATTGCTCGTAATAGCAGCACCAAACATATCCCAATCGTGATTGTAAGTACCAAAGACCAAGCCACTGACCGCGTTTGGGGTAAGCGTCAAGGTGCGTGTGACTATCTAACCAAGCCGGTAGATGAACAACAATTAATTGATGTCATTAAGCAACATCTTCGTGTGGGATAATGTATGGCTGCCAATGGATTTATCGAATTACTTCGTTTGGCAAAACGTGGCAATAAACATTATGCCAACCCAGACAATGAAGTAAACCGATGGTCAGGAATTGCCTTTGAGATCATGGGGCAATATTTTGTTGCTCCTTTGGGGGAAGTCTCTGAGGTGATTTACCCACCCAAATGTACACCAGTACCCAACACACATGCGTGGGTACGTGGTGTGGCCAATATTCGTGGCCGATTACTCTCTGTTTCTGATTTGACTCATTATTTAGTGGGTCAGCGCAGTCAATCATCAGGCGCACAAAAAGTTTTGTGTATTCAAAATGATGATCAGTATGTTGGTTTACTTGTGGATCAAGTATTGGGGATTCAACATTTTAATAAGAAGAGCTTTTTTTCTAATCAAGATGCAGTAAGTGACCTGCTTAATCCCTATTGCCGTGGTTATTTCCAACAACATAACCAAAAGTGGCAGGTATTTTTGTTTAGTCAATTATTGCACCATCCAAAATATATGAATGCCTCTATTTTATAAATATTTAACCGTCTACATTAGGCGCACACGTCATTGGGAGAAGCTGCATGAGCTTTAATATTAAAAAAAGTGGGAGCGATGGAGCAGGTCTGTTTAATAAAGTCCAAGACCAAGTCGATCAGGTCTCGCGTGTCTTTGGCGATAGTGAACGATCCAAGCCTTATATTTACGGTGCTGCATTTAGCTTACTCTTAGCTTTAGTGTTTTTAGCTTACCTGCTTTATAGCGTGCCTAAAAATAATAGCTATACACAAAGTGTCGGTGAGTTACGTTTATTATCACAAACCTTACCCAATCAAGCGGCTATGACCACCTCAGCGGGTACCCCTGAAGCTCTAAAACAGCTTGCAGCCAGTAAGGATGAATTTGCCGCGCATTTTAATAATATCAAAGGCGCAAATGATGGTGATATCGTTGCCAATATTGAGGGCAGTTGGAGCAAAGTGGCTGCAAATGTGGATTTAATTACCGCGCAGCAACCTTTGATTAATCAATTACACGATGCCAATTTAGCATTAAGCGAAAGCATTCCGAGTATTCAGGCACAGTACAATTTAATTATTGAACAGATGTCACGTCAAGGTACTGCGGGCAGTCAAATTGCAATTGCCAAAAACCAAGTGTTTTTAGCTGAGCGTATTTTAAACGCGATGAACAGTTTAATGAACGGCTCTGAAAATTCGAGTGCCTCGGCTGAAAACTTAAACAGTGATGTACGTAATTTTGCTGCCTTTTTAAATGGTCAACTCAATGGCAATGCTGCTTTAGGTGTAGCACGCGTTGAAGACACCAACTTACGTGCAGCTTTAACCAATATTGAAAATGACTATAATCGTGTGGTTGCATCTGCTGCTGCTATAGTGCAAAAAAATGCTGAGCCAATTGCCAAAGTGCGTCAAGCATCAAGTGTGATTTACAACGAATCAACACCATTACTCAATAACTTAAAGCAATTATCGGGTAGTTCAAGTCTTGGGCATTGGTTACCAGCGATCGGCTTAATCTTGGCTTTAATTGGCTTCTTGGTCAGTGTATTTAAGCTGTTAACTTTACGTGGTGAAGCTGATAAAGAGCGTGTGGCACGTTTACAAGAAGAATATGACCGTAACCAAAATGCGATCTTACGATTACTTGATGAAATTGCCGATTTGGCAGATGGTGACTTACGTTCGTATGCTACGGTATCTGAAGATTTTACCGGAGCTATTGCCGATTCGATTAACTTTGCCATTGATCAGCTGCGTGACCTTGTTTCACGTATTAATGAAACTTCGCAAGAAGTGGCACAATATACCGCCAATACTCAGCATATTACCAACCAGTTAGCTGAAGCGTCTGAACACCAAGCGCAAGAAATTGCCGGTGCATCGTCTGCGATTAATGAAATGGCGATGTCGATTGACGAAGTATCGGCTAACGCTTCTGAATCAGCCCAAGTAGCTGAGCGTTCAGTACAAATTGCATCCAATGGTGCAGACGTTGTACAACGCTCGATTCAAGGTATGGATATTATTCGTGAACAGATTCAAGAAACTTCAAAACGTATTAAACGTTTGGGTGAATCATCCCAAGAAATTGGTAACATTGTTGCCTTGATTAACGATATTGCCGACCAAACGAACATCTTGGCCCTAAACGCTGCGATTCAAGCGTCGATGGCCGGTGAAGCAGGGCGTGGTTTTGCCGTGGTTGCCGATGAAGTACAACGTCTTGCAGAACGTTCAGCATCTGCCACCAAGCAAATTGAAACTTTAGTAAAAACTATTCAAACCGATACCAACGAAGCCGTGATTTCAATGGAACAAACCACCTCAGAAGTGGTGCGTGGTGCAAGCTTAACCAAAGATGCCGGTGTTGCTTTAGGTGAAATTCAAAATGTATCGTCAAACTTGGCAAAATTGATTGCCAGCATTTCTGATGCTGCAAAACTTCAGTCAGCATCTGCAGGTCATATTGCCAATACCATGAATGTCGTACAGGAAATTACCTCGCAAACCACCAGTGCCACCTTTGATACAGCACGTTCGGTATCTGAATTGGCGAGTATGGCAGAATCATTACGTGAATCTGTAACTGACTTTAAGTTACCTGAATAAACGTAATTAAGAGACTTCTTACGAAGTCTCTTAAAACTGCCGTATTTTTGTCTCGAGTGAGGGTGAAACTTAAGAAGCTGAGCTATGAAAGAAATATTAAAAAATTTAGTTGCCCCGATGACGCTTCCAGAAGACAGTTATCTTCAGCAAGATGCCGAAATTCTTGAAATTTTTGTAGAAGAAATTGAAGAAATCTTTGAAGAATTAAGCCAATTGTTTCAACAATGGCAGGATCAGCCTGAACTGTTAAAAGACATTCGTCGCCATTTTCATACTTTAAAAGGCTCAGGACGCATGGTGGGTGCGTTGCAAGCCGGTGAGCTGGCATGGACAGTTGAAGACACTTTAAACCGTGTACTCAATGACAGTGTTGTACTGACCCCAACTTTGCGTCGTTATACCCAATATGTATTGGCTTTTTATCAAGCCAAGCTTTATCCATGCTTTAAACAAGGTAAAGCGCTTGAGCATGATCTGCGCCCACTCATTTTGCTGGGTCAACAATTACAACAAGAACAAGCAATAGACCCAGCATTATTGGCGCTGATTGAACAGGATGTAAGCCTAACATCAACCACAGGTTTAGAACATATAGAGGTTGAACAGTCACACTCAGCTGTTGCACTAGATGCTCAGCATGTGGCAGAAGATTTAGCTGAAACCTTAGCGGTGTTTATTGAAGAAGCCGAAGAACATTTAGCAACGATTGACCATTTTTTACAAGAAAATGTCGATAATACACCAGATGATTATAATGCCTTAATTCGTGCCTTGCATACATTGCGTGGCAGTTCTTCTATGGCACAAATTGAAGATGTTTTTAGTGCCAGTGCCAAAGTTGAAAAATTATTTAAAAGTTATTTATTGCAAGAAGATGTGGTTTCAACCTCGGCAGAAACTCAATTATTAAGACATTATGCTGAGTTTATTCGTGGTTATTTGCCTGCATTGCGTGAGCGTGATCAACAACGTTGTCATCAATTAATTACGGAATTTGATTCGGCATGGACCTTGTATGGTCGTTTGGTGCCAATGAATGAGCAAGATAATCCGCATGGTTTAGTCACACAATTGCTGCAACTTGATATTGATCTCTTGCTTGACACCGAAGTTGACTTTATTGAGCGCGCGCAAATTAATTTCCCTGTGTATTTACAAAGCTTAACTGAACAAGCTGAGCGTCTAAGTGTCCACACTGACAATCGCGCTGCGGTAGGCATTCATCAATATGCTTTAGCGCTCAAAAGTGCGTACTGTAAGTTATGGAATAAACCTGAATTGCTCAATTTAAACTATGCAGAAGCATTGTTTAATCAAGCACATGTTGAGTTTATTCATTTATTTGATACCTTGGCATCTGGGCAACGTGTGGTGTTGTCAGCACAAGCACAAACAGCCTTACAACAATTGCATGACTTTATTGATCATAAAGTTGAGCAGTTGGTCAGCTTTAATGACTTGCCAGATTTAACCAAGCACAAAGCCAATAGTGTTGACTTTGCAGTATTGTCACAACGTTTGGCACAAGATCAAATGCGTTTGGACTCAGACGACAGCCGCTCTGAGTTTGACTTAGATTTATTGGATATTTTCTTAGAAGAAGCCAATGAATTGTTTGAAGGTATTGACCAAGATCTAAATACTTGGGCTAAAAACCAAGATGCGGCAGCACTGAATAATTTAATGCGCTATTTGCACACCTTAAAAGGTGGCGCCAATATGGTACAAGCCAACCACATTGGCTTGATTGCGCATGAATTAGAAAGTATTTATGAGCGTGTGATTCAAGGTCAATTAGCTGCCACAGCACCTATGATCAAAATCATTCAGTTGGTGCAAGACAATATTGCTGAACGTTTAGAATTAATCCAAACGCAACATATTGATTATCCAGCTGATCAAGCGGTTGATATTTTACGTAATATTGAAAGCTTAGCACAAGGTGATGCAACGCTTGAAAGTCCTGTTGAAGCCCAAGATCAGCAAGCCGAAATGCTTGCGGATCAAGAAAAATCAACAATTCAAGACACTGATACTCAACAGTCAGTGGCTCAAAGCGATGAGCCGACCTTGCCATCTGGCATTGAAGAAATTGCCGCAGTACCTCAAGCAGAGATGACTGTGGAAGCGACACCACAAGAAATTCAAGCGCAACCAACATCTGTGCTGGAAGAGTCTGCTACACTGACATCAGATACATCAGATACATCAGATACATCAGATACATCAGATACATCAGATACATCAGATACATCAGATACATCAGATACATCAGATACATCAGATACATCAGAGCTGACCTTAGAGCAAATTGTAGAGCAGAGCTTCTATGAAGAAGCTATTGAGCTGCTTGAGCGTACCGAAACTTTGTTGAGTTTTTGGTTTGAACAGCGCAGTAACCGTAGTTTATTGCTACAACTGCAACGTGCTGCACATAGCCTTAAAGGTGGCGCGCGCATGGCACAAATTGAGCCTATTGCGCAAATCGCTTATCAGCTCGAGACCGTGTTTGAACAATTGGCTGTACATCAAGTCAGCTCCAATGTACATGATAGTTTGCTTGAAAGTACCTTGGTGTGGTTAAGACGTGCAATTTATGAGCATGATTACAGTCATGTTGAGAGTTTGGCACAGCGTTTAAGTAGTATTGAATACGCCAACCGCACTGTTCAGTTGCCAAGCCATGCCACCCAAGTGGATTTCTTTACCCCGCGACCAGAAGAACAGTGGGTACAAGGTGATGGCACAACACCGCCATCGATGCAAGGTGAGTGGCAACATCACAAACAAAGTGACCAAAGTACCGAGATGATTCGTATCTCAGCCGACTTGGTTGAGAAGATGATTGATTTGTCGGGCGAAAATGCAATTAACCGCTCGCGTATCGAGATGGATTTAGCCCAACTCGGCAATTTCCTCAACGAGATGGACTTGACCATTCATCGTCTAGCCGATCAGTTGCGTCGTATGGAAGGCGAACTAGAAAGTCAGATTTTGGCCAAACATAGCAGTGATGAACATTCTTTATATGAGGATTTTGATCCATTGGAAATGGACCAATATTCCTCATTAAATCAGTTGTCTAAATCACTGTCGGAGTCTGCTTCGGATTTGGTGGACTTTAAAGTCACTTTGGCAGAGAAAATTCGTGATGCCGAAGGCTTATTGTTACAGCAATCACGTATTCAGTCTGAGATACAAGAAAGCCTTATGCGTACGCGTTTGGTGCCTTTTACAGGGATGTTGCCGCGTTTACAACGTATTGTGCGTACCACCTCTTCGGCCCTTAACCGTCCTGCGGAATTGGTGGTGTATAACACCGAAGGTGAACTTGACCGTACCATTTTAGAGCGTTTGATTACTCCGTTTGAGCATATGCTGCGTAACGCGGTCGATCATGGTATTGAAAGCCCTGAAGAGCGCCTAAAATTGGGTAAACCAGAAGTCGGTCAAATCGAACTCAATATCAGCCGTCAAGGTACCGATGTTGTGGTGAGTTTTAGCGATGATGGTAAGGGAATTGACGCCAACAAGATTCGTGCAAAAGCAGAAAATTTAGGTTTAATTGGTGTTAATCAAAAGCTTGATCAACAAGAAATTATTCAGTTTATTTTCCACCCCGGTTTTAGTACCGCACAACAAGTCACACAAATTTCTGGGCGTGGTGTTGGACTTGACGTGGTACAAAGCGAGATTCGTGAACTCGGTGGTCATGTCACGGTCGAATCAGTGTTAGGTGAGGGAACCACCTTTAGTATTCGTGTACCGACCACGGTTGCGGTGAGTGATGCCTTAATGGTAAAAGTCGGCGATCAACAATTTGCGCTGCCATTGGCACAAATTGATCGTATTGTCCGTATTGCGCCAAGTGCATTAGAAGCTTACTTTGCCAGTGATGCCGATCACTTTAGTATTGACCATGTCGATTACAAATTACGCTATTTATCCGAGTTTGTTGGGCATCAAAATGCGCCACGTTTAAATAATATGGGCACTGCCTTACCGGTATTGCTGATTAAAGGCAGTGCAGGGCAAAGTATTGCCTTGTTGGTCGATCAGTTGATTGGTTCGCGTTCACAAATTGTGGTCAAATCCATTGGTCAACAGTTCTCTAAAGTCGGTGTAATTGCAGGTGCCACCATTTTAGGTGATGGTCAAGTCTGCTTGATTTTAGATGGTCAAAACATTGCCCGTCAGGTACAAACCTCGTTACGTGATACCTCGCAAATGCAAAATTCACGTGACTTTGATGCCACCGATAAACAAAGCCACTTAGTGATGATTGTGGATGACTCGGTCACGGTACGTAAAGTGACTTCACGTTTACTTGAGCGTCATGGTTATGAAGTGATGACCGCCAAAGATGGTGTGGATGCCATGGAACAGCTTGAAAACAGCCGCCCTGATCTGATGTTACTGGACATTGAGATGCCGCGTATGGATGGTTTTGAAGTGACCAATCTTGTGCGTCACCATGAGATTCATCGTGATCTACCAATTATTATGATTACCTCACGTACCGGCGAAAAACATCGTGAGCGTGCGATGAGTTTAGGCGTGAATCACTATATGGGTAAACCGTTCCAAGAAGCAGAGCTATTGGCCCAAGTCCAAACGCTTTTGCTTGCCTCAGCTTAAGGAGATGTGATGCAACAGGTAAATCAACAAGAGCTCCAGCATTTAATTGCAGTCTCGACCGGTTTTATTGATACCTATGTGATTGAATGCCATGACTTGCCACCCATGTTATTGCCGCAAAACATTGTATTGTCTGCACTTGATAGTGCAACCGATGTCAAAACGGTAGATTGGCATGATCTGCAGCTCCCTGTGCATGCGGTTCATCATCCTCAGCATACTAAAGGGGTGGCATTGGTCATTGAAGGCGAAGATACCCAACAGCGTTTTGCATTGATGTGTAACGAAATGCCACAAACCATGCGCTTACGTATCTCAGAAGTGGTCGATGCCCAACAACAGGATCTACCTGATGAGATATTTCAGTATGTCAAAGTGGGTGAGCGAATATTTCATGTGCCTAATTTACAAGCCGTTGAAAAGAAATTAGGTTTATAAATTAAAAAAGGAACTCTACGGAGTTCCTTTTTTTGTGTTAAGTGAGCAGATTTTCTAAAATCTTTTCATAAATTTCCGCTAAAGGTTCTAAATCTTTAACATCGACATGTTCGTTAATTTGATGAATGGTGGCATTAAGCACACCCAGTTCTAATACTTGCGCGCCAGTCGGTGCAATAAAGCGTCCATCCGATGTGCCACCAGAGGTTGAGAGCTGTGCTTGAGTGCCAGTTACATCATAAATCGCTTGTTTGGCGGCATTGACCAATTCACCGACTGGGGTTAAAAACGGTAAACCGGACAAAGTCCATTCAATATCGTACTTGAGTTGATGACGATCCAGAATTTCTAAAGTACGTGCTTGCAATTCATCAGCGGTGACTTCAGTTGAATAGCGCCAATTCATTAAAATATTCATACTGCCAGGCACTACATTGGTCGCACCCGTGCCTGCATTAATATTAGAGATTTGGAACGAGGTAGCAGGGAAGTAGTCATTGCCATGATCCCAAACCACATCGCATAGCTCTGCTAGAGCTTTAGACGCCCTATGAATGGGGTTAATTGCCAAATGTGGATAGGCAACATGACCTTGTTTGCCCTGAATGGTGAGATTGGCATTTAATGAACCACGACGGCCATTTTTAATCACATCGCCTAAGCTATGCGTACTTGATGGCTCACCCACCAAACACCAAGTCATTTTTTCTTGACGCGCCTCTAAAGCCTCAACCACTTTCACAGTGCCATTGATTGATGGCCCTTCTTCGTCTGAGGTAATTAAAAAGGCAATTGAGCCTTTATGGTTTGGGTGTTTTGCAACAAAACGTTCAGAAGCAACCACCATGGCTGCAAGGGCAGTTTTCATATCGGCACTGCCACGACCATACAGTTTTCCATCGCGAATTTCTGGCAAAAATGGGTCAGAGTGCCAAGCGTCTAAATGTCCAGTTGGCACCACATCGGTATGACCTGCAAAACAAAACACCGGTTCTTGTTCCCCACGACGCGCCCACAGGTTGTCTACATCGGCAAAGCGCATAGATTCAATATGAAAGCCAATATTTTGTAAGCGTTCTGCCATCATGTTTTGGCAACTGTGATCAACTGGCGTGACCGAAGGTTGACGTAATAATTGTAAACTGAAGTCTAAAGTATCAGAGGATTGCATGCCGACTAAATCTATTAATAATGTTTAACTATCATAGGTGAATTTTTCAGCGCTGCGAAGTCGGAACATAAAAAAACCTTATCCAAAGATAAGGTCTTTTGAGGGATATTCAGCTTACATTTTTTCTTGTGTACGCTCAGCCGTTTTGCTAATGCCTTGGCCTGCTTTAGAGACGTCTTTCCCGACCCCTTTAAATGTATTACAACCAGTTAATGCAAATGTCACAAGTAATGTAGCAGCAAGCACTTTTTTCATGGAAAACTCCGTTATTGAAATTGTTTTGATGTTGTTTTGCTCATTTGAGATTAATTTTAGTACTTAAAAAAAAATATGAAGATTGTGTAGTGAAATGTAAGCCTGTGTAAAAATCAAGCGTTAACGCGCATCAAATAAGGCGCTTTTCGAAACATATAATAGTGCTGGTGAAATTGCTGCTTATATAAACCATCGGTCCACCACTGCGCAGTTTCACTACTTGGCTGCAAGTTGGCACAAATCCACTCATGGCGTTGTAAGCGATAATAGCCTAAGCTTTGCTCGGGTTGTTGATGCCCCCAGTGACCTATACGCCGTGCAGGATTGACCCAAGCGGGGAGTGTATGTTGCATATTTTGAGGGAGATACAATTGACCTTTGAGCATACAAAAACGTGCTTCTATATCGTGCTGCAAGGCTTGTTGAAACTGAAATTGTTTTTCGGTGAAATGTAACATTTTACGTGCTAAACGGTCTGAACGATTAAGGCCATACCAATGTTCAAAACGATAATCTGCTTCGGCTAAATAGTATTTTAAGGCAATTTCCCAATGCTCAATCCGTTTAAAATCACGGTGATAAATCAAAAAATCCAATTCACCTAAGGTCTTAGCACCTTCAATGATTTGAATACTATGACCTAAGAGCTGATAAGGGTGATAGGCACTGTCTTGTAGCCAAAACCAAATCAGCATTTCAAAACGTAGCCCTAAACGTGTGCTTTTGAGCTGTGCCACAAATTCCAGTAAAGGCCTAGGATTGACATCAAGTTCACGTAAACGTGGCAAGTAATCTTCAAAATGTTGTTGCCAAATTTCGTCTGAATGTAGCTGAAATTTGTGCGTCAAGACCAAATCGCAAGGCAGAGCACACAGAATATTGGGACTTGCAATGGCAAAACCAAGTTGGCGCACAATCGGGTGATAAAATTGTAGCCATGGTTCTTCATAGGCGGATTGCATGACAATATTCCTTCGCTCAAACTACACAATTGCTTTACATTACACTTTATACTAGCCAAATGACAGTTGTAGGACCGCGCAATGAAGACCCTATTTTGGCGCACTTTGGTGCTGATTTTTGTCGTGCTTGCCGGTATTGGGGCGGTATTGCCGGGCATGCCCACCACCGTATTTTTAATTTTAGCCGCATGGGCAGCCTCAAAAGGTTGGCCACAAATGGATGCTTGGTTACTCAATCATCCCAAATATGGTGCAACTTTACGCCAATGGCGTGAACATGGCACCGTACCGCGTCAAGCCAAATGGTGGGCATCTGTGATGATGCTGCTCAGTGGTATCGTCATGCTATTTACCCCAGCACCATTTTGGGTCAAGGTATTTACCAATATCGCCATGTTAACGGTGGCAATGTGGCTATGGCTACGTCCTGAACCGATGAGGGTGCTATGTAAAGAGATGAATTCACATGCAGATTGAAGATGCAGATATTTTAATTGATTTAGCTCAGCAAAGCTTAATACTACCGCGACATCATAAGCAGTATTCGATTTCATCGGGTAAAAATGGCATTGGTGAAACAGAAAATAGCGGTAAGACACCGCGTGGTTGGCATAAAATTGCGCAAAAGTTTGGCACAAATCAAGTTGAAAATTCAGTTTTTATTGCCCGCCAAGCCACGGGTGAAATTTATAGCCCTGAATTGGCCGCCCAGTACCCCAATCGTGATTGGATTTTATCGCGTATTTTATGGTTACAAGGTTTAGAGCAAGGTTTTAACCTAGGTCAAGGGGTCGATACTTTTGCACGTTATATCTATATTCATGGCACACCAGATGATGAACCGATGGGCATAGCCTTATCGCATGGTTGTATTCGAATGCGTAATCAAGATGTGATCGAGCTATATGATTTAATTGCTGAGGATGCGTTAGTTTATATCTCAGAACATGCCATAGAGAGTAATTTTTTTAATCAATCAACAGATTTTTTTTGAAAATTGCATTTTAGAGTCATAAAGACTTAGAAAAAAAATCTTCAAGAATTAAATATTTGGGTGAAATTTGCTCGATTTTTCGAGATTTTTGGTCAAAATAACTTATTTTTTAAGCATTCAATGCAAAAAAGCAAAAAACTTCTCGAAAAGCGTTTGACACACTTAAAACTTTCTCTATAATGCACCACATCAAGCGATGAAATGTTTTGAAAAGGGCGCTTAGCTCAGTTGGTAGAGCGTCTGCCTTACAAGCAGAATGTCGGCGGTTCGATCCCGTCAGCGCCCACCAATCCTTTTCAGCGTTTAATAAATTTTAAGTGCAGCGGTAGTTCAGTTGGTTAGAATATCGGCCTGTCACGCCGAGGGTCGCGGGTTCGAGTCCCGTCCGCTGCGCCACTTAATTTATTAAACATTGCTTGCCACAATAGCGACATTGTGTAAATGCAGCGGTAGTTCAGTTGGTTAGAATATCGGCCTGTCACGCCGAGGGTCGCGGGTTCGAGTCCCGTCCGCTGCGCCATTTACTATATGAAACTCTTGAGGGCGCTTAGCTCAGTTGGTAGAGCGTCTGCCTTACAAGCAGAATGTCGGCGGTTCGATCCCGTCAGCGCCCACCACATCTTTTGATGCAGCGGTAGTTCAGTTGGTTAGAATATCGGCCTGTCACGCCGAGGGTCGCGGGTTCGAGTCCCGTCCGCTGCGCCATTTCAAGAGAGACCTCGGTTCCTGAACCGATTAGATGAAAATCTAAAATCAGGGCGCTTAGCTCAGTTGGTAGAGCGTCTGCCTTACAAGCAGAATGTCGGCGGTTCGATCCCGTCAGCGCCCACCATATTTTTTTGTGATGCAGCGGTAGTTCAGTTGGTTAGAATATCGGCCTGTCACGCCGAGGGTCGCGGGTTCGAGTCCCGTCCGCTGCGCCATCCCAAGAAATAAAAAAGCAGTAACCCTTTAAGGGCGCTTAGCTCAGTTGGTAGAGCGTCTGCCTTACAAGCAGAATGTCGGCGGTTCGATCCCGTCAGCGCCCACCATCTCTTTGAGATGCTTGTGTTTTGAAAGAAACATTGTGATGCAGCGGTAGTTCAGTTGGTTAGAATATCGGCCTGTCACGCCGAGGGTCGCGGGTTCGAGTCCCGTCCGCTGCGCCATTTATCACACTAATTTAAAATTCCTGAGAATGAAATTAGTGGTAAGACTACGCACTGCGTTTGTCTTGCGTCATAAAAATAACCTTGTTATTTTTATTCCTCAGGGCGCTTAGCTCAGTTGGTAGAGCGTCTGCCTTACAAGCAGAATGTCGGCGGTTCGATCCCGTCAGCGCCCACCATATTCTTAATAAGAATAAATGGCCTCTACTTATGTAGGGTTTTTTTGTTTCTGCCTTTGGCAAAATTATGCATTCTGTATCTCATTCTTCGCTTTTGTCTACTGCCGCACTCATTTATCAACAATTTATGTTGCACTTGGTTGAGCAGCAGCAAGTGATGGCACTTATTAATCCTGAACAACATTGGGGATGGTGTGGAGATGCCCAAAATGCAGCCTTAGTGTTATGGCACCATCCAAGTTTAATTAAACCTGTGTTAGAACATTGGCCTGGTTATCGTATATGTCCAATTTCTTTACAAGAAATCATTGAAAAAATCATTCCGGTATTACTACACGAAAAAAAGTCATTGGCTTTAAATTTAGCGAATGATGGACAACATGTCTTAATACCGCCACAGCAATTTTTGACTGATCTTAAAAATTACCTGTATGAGTTACAGCACTCTAATCCTCGAAAATATCAAGCTTTAGAGCTGCCTCAGCCACGTAGTATTCGCCTGCATCATTAAAATATACGATGTATAAAAAAACCGAAGCAGTTGCTTCGGTTTTTAAGTTTTGGTTAATTAATTAATACACATCACGACGGTAACGACCCGTTTCACGTAATTGATCTACACAGGCTTCGCCTAAGATGTCAATCAAAGCGCGATCTACATCACTGGCCATGCCTTGAATGCTACCACAGACATACAACACTGCACCTTTATCGATCCAAGCACGTAACTCACTTGCTTGCTCGCGTAGCTTATGATGCACATAGACTTTATCGGCTTGATCACGTGAGAAAGCCAAATTAATCCGTTTTAACATGCCTGTGCTTTGCCATGCTTCGATGGTTCTTTGGTAAAAGAAGTCATGTTCACGTTGACGCTCACCAAAAATCAACCAGTTATCGGTATAGTCTAAGCGAATACGTGCTTGCATTAAGCTCATTAAGCCTGCAATACCGGTTCCGTTTCCAATACAAATCATTGGACGATTGTCATCAATTAAGTGAAACGATGGATTGCTACGAATACGCAATAACACATCTTGTCCAACCTCTACATGCTCGGTGAGCCAACCTGAACCTAAACCAAGCTCTTGGTTGCTTTGCTGTTGGCGTACCACCAAACGTAGCATTTGCTGACTTGGAATGCTTGCAATTGAGTATTCACGTGTTGGTAATTCGGGCAATTGCTGAAGCAACTCTTCGGTACTAAAGAAGCCATGAATCTTTTGGCTTAAATCTTTATAACGCAATGCGGCAATCAATTCTGGCTGAGCGCTGAGTTTTTGTTGCTGTAAAAATGTATCAATACGTGCTTGGCTGTTGCCCGGCTGAATTTCTGCAATATCACCGGCTTCCCATGTAATATCATGTTGAGTTTTAAGTTCAATATTAAATGCCGGTTGTCCTAAGCTATTTGGATTTAAGCACTCGCGTTTCGCCAATGTCCAAGTATCATACACTTTATGCACTTGGATGCTGCCTAAATCTAATTGTGTGCTCTGGGCAAGGGCAGCATTCCAACGCGCAATATCATCTGGGTTTGCATTGTTCACTTCAATCGGATTAAACAAAGATTGCGCGCCATTTTGATCAAGCCACGCGGCAATACGATGACCAAAGCTACAGTAACTCTCTGGATATTCTTTTGAACCTAAAGCCAAAACTGCATAACTTAAATGATTTAAGTTCAGATGTTGGCTTAATAACTTTTTCTCAAAACTTGTGGCTAAATCAGGTGCTTCACCCGTGCCATAGGTACTGGCAATGAACAACACATGTTCAGCATTGTGTAAATCTTCTGGCTTTAAATCCTGCACAGCTTTAACTTGCGTGGCCAACTGCGCCTCTTGTAAGCTGCTTGCTGTGCGCCATGCCAGTTGTTCAGATACACCGGTTTGGGTGGCATAAGCAATTAACCATGGTTTTTGATTTGCATCTAGGGCATGTGAGTTTGCCCCTTGACGTGCAGCCTGTGTAAGTTGTTTTTGCTTACGACGTTTTAAATACAACATCCAACCGGTAATGAAGAATAGAGGCATCGCCAAAGAGGCGAGCATCGCCATAAATTGATACACCGAGCCAAAGAAGCTACCACGATGCACCGGCAACATGCTGCTCATGATTTTTTCATTGAGCTTTTTGTCTTCGTAGAGTTCGAGTTTTTCAACGCTGTTGGTTTGATAGTTAAAAGTTAAATTGTTACGTGCACGTTCATGTTGTGGCTCGGCGTCAAAGAAGCTCATGCTGACTTGACTATCAGCACGTTTTGGCAAAGTCATGGTTAGGGTTGAGAAATCACGACCCACTTGATTAAAACCTTGCCAACTTTGCGTAAGAGCAATATTTAATTCAGTTGGGCTAATTTTTTCAGCACGCTCGCCTGGACTGCCTTGACTGCCTTGACTGCCTTGACTGCCTTGACCGCCTTGACCGCCTTTAGGTGTTGCTGCTTGAGGTTGGCTACGTTCAACGCCCAAGACTTTAAACATGCCGTTGCGCCACCAGTCATACGACCAATATAAACCGGTACAGGCCAAAATGAGGTAGAAAATCACTACCCAAGTCCCGACCACAGCATGTAAATCCCAAATGAAATTACGGCCATTCAGTTTCGGTTTAACAAATAACCATTGCTTAATGCTATGGCGTTTAGGCCAACGTAAGTACAAACCACTTAAGACAAAGAAAATTAGCATTAAGGTTGAGGCACCGGTAATTTGCTTACCGACTGGACCTACTGTTAAATTACGATGTAAGTCCTGAATAAATTGAAAGAATGCGCGACCTTGAATCTCAGGCAAAGCTTGTGCGCTATACGGGTTAATCATAATGGTATGACCACGCCGCGCACCTTCTTTAACTACATTGACACTTGCCGCAGCACTTGGGTCTTGCGCCACAGTAATGCTATTAATTTTGGCATCAGGGTATTGGCTGCTATAACGCTGATAAATTTCAGCAGGGGTCAATACAGGGCGGTTTTCCACTTGAACCACATAGCTGTCTTGATTGATCCATTTTAAGATTTGTGATTCATAAGAATAAATCGCACCAGTGACTCCCATAATGGAGAGGATTAAACCGGCGCTAATTCCTAAGAACCAATGCAGTTGAAAAAATATTTTTTTTAACATGGCAACTAAAGAAGGCTTAAATAATGCGGCAAATTATAGCTCAATCTGCTGTGAATAAAATGTAGAATTAATATTTATTCTCATTATCATTTAAATAAAAAAACCTCCATTGAGGAGGTTTTATTTATTCAAATTATTTTAAATTGACTTAGGCTCACCTACGCTTTCTTTTAAGTGTTTACGCACCGTAGAAAAAGAGAAGTTCTTAGAGTCCATACGCTTTGGTAGGATATAAGCGCCTTCTTGACCTTTGACTTTAAATTTAACCAACATATATTCAGGTGTGTTATACCACTCATAAATGTCTTTCCAAGAAATGACAGCCACACCTTCTTGAACGCCCATTTGTTGGCGCATCACTAAACCATGCGGTTGCACGCCCAATTTAATGCCTTTAATTTCCTGTGTAGGAAATTCATTCATTTTGCGTTTGACATACCATTCTAGGCCAAATTTACGTACCAAAAGGTAAATCACAACAGCTACAATTGCCACCCAACAAAAAATTGTCGAATAGTTTTTGAGTAAAATAATCCCTAAAATCGACAAAGCCACCACAGCAGCCATGATCGCCCAAGCTTTAGTACCAATTTTGTTGGTACCGCGCCACATTTGTAATTGAATCTCACGCTGTTCGTCGGCACTGACTTCATACGGGACAGGCTGCAGCGTATAAGCGTATAAATTTTTCGCGGTCATAGTGAAAATAACAGATTTAGAACTGCGAAAAGTTTAGCATTAAATATTGTGTTATCGTGAACTTAATTCAAGGAAAAATCTTGACTATAAAGAGGCCAATTCGGTGGCCTGTTGATCACGTTCATGACTTAAGCTTTGCTTTAAGCGACTCAATTGATTCAAAATGCTTAACATTAATGACAATTGTTGCAAAATAATAAAGGCATGTTGATCTTCATCAGCATGTTGTAAACGCTGACGAATGGCTTGCAACATGTTGGTTGCACTTAAATCTGGCATTTCATCGTGTAATAAAGCCCCTTGGATATCGTTTAAGGCATGATCCAGTAACCTCAAAATGGCAGGGTCTTGGATCTGTTCACGATGTGCACCTAAAGCGGCGATATAGCTTAAAAAAGTGTGATTTAAGCACAAAAATTCAAAAGCCAATGCTTTATGATCAGGATCAAAATCCGGTTCGGTGGCAAGAGTTGAAATCAGTGAAGCCACTTCTGCATCACGATTATGTGCAGCACGGCGTACAATACGATAATTTAAGCCATGATTACGCCCATTTTTATAATGTTCAATCACTTCAGCCAAATAATCACATTGTGCTTCGAGTGAACGGCGAATGGTGCGTGGCAAACGACGGAATTTCCAATCGGGGAAAATAAAGGATACCCCAAGCCATGCCAAGAAACAGCCCACTACAGTATCAAGCATGCGTGGAATCGCTGCATCAAAGCCCACACCATCTAAATTAAAGTTAATTAAAGCCAAAATGGTAATAAAAGCCGTAGCTTGTGCGTACTGTTTACTGCGTAGTTCAAAAAATAACACACCACTCAACACCAACAGCAACAACTGACCTTCAATAGAGGGAATAAAGTACAAAATGGCATAGCCGACCAAAATCCCTATTAGCGTTCCGACAATTCGTAATCGTAAACGGCGTTTGGTGGCGTTAAAGTTAGGTTGTGTGACAAATAATGCGGTCAAAAGTACCCAATAACCATATTCAATATGGGTCACTTGCACAAAAATATACGCCACCAATAAGACAATCGACAAACGTACCGCATGCCGAAATAACACCGATTCTGGGGTTAAATGCTGTTTAATCCGAATCACGATGTCATCAAAACCCTTAAGATCATCGTCTTTGAGTTGATGTTCAATATGGCGCATTTTATCTAAATGAATGGTGCGCTCGGTTTCTAAGTTACGCAATTGACCATCAATAGATTTTAAATTTTGATACAAACCAAACAGGGCATTGACCCACACTTGGTCATAGTGTTGTTCTTGACGCAATTTTTCAAGTGATTGTTTTAAATTGGCAAAGGTGTGTTTAAAGCGGCTGTTATGTTGATATTTTTGTCGGCGAATGATGCTGTCGCCCAAGTCCTTACAAGCTTTACCTTGCAAGGATAACACCCGTTGTAAACGAAACAGGACATCGCTGTGCTCGAAGACTTTGGCTAGTTTTTGATAATCAATATGGGCAGAATCGGCGCGTTCGTGAATATCTTGTGCCACAAAATAATACTGTAGGCTACGGCGGGTGTCTTTTTGACCACGGTCACCTTTTAAACGGGTGAGTAAGGCGGTTTTTAATTCATTAAATAAGCCCACCAATTTACTGTTTTCAAGCGATAAATCAATCATGCTTTGTTGATAGCTTTTGGCAGTCATGTCTACATCAAAGACATTCGATTTAGCATATAAAAAGTCGCCCAGTGCACTGTAGCTTTTGCCCAGTTGATCTTGAACTTGGCGTACTGGAAACAGTAAAAAGCTGATGGTAGACAGTACCCCATACCACAGCGCGCCAGTCACCAACAGTGCAGGTTGCATATACCAGTCGCTAAATAAATCGACCCCCAACATGGTATACACCGATACCACCAAGCAACCATAAGAGATGGTGGCATAGCGTCGCCCAAGCGAGCCGAGTAAAATAAAGCCAATACAGGAAATAATTAAACCCAAGCCAAATAATAAGGGATAAGGAAATAAAAAATGAATCGAGGCTGCGGTAATAAAAAACCCTAAATAGGTATAGAGCTGATTTAAAATACGTGCCGAGAAACGGTCATCAATATCACTTAAGCCGGCTGCAACAACACCCAACGTTAAAGGAATGGTCGCCAATTGCATGCCCAACAGATAAGGCACAAAGGCAGTGCCGGCAAAGGCAATCAGCATACGCAGGTTATACATTAAAGTAGAATGATATGTGGCTTGCTGTAACGTGAATAACCAAGCTTTCAAGGTAAATCCCTAGTCAATGTTTATCTATTTTTATGCAGGCAATGTGCCATTGCTGCCAAGCAAATCATACTATGAGGGTGTAGAATTGTCTGTACGCCGGCCATTTTAAAAATAAATACTGTCATGTTAAAACCATCCCCTAAAGCTTATCCCAACAGCTGGATTTTATTGCTGGCCTTACTCACTGCATTAGGGCCTTTAAGTATTGATATGTATTTACCGGCGTTGCCATTAATGGCAGAAGATTTTGCGGTGAGTACCCAAAGGGTTGCCAACAGTTTACCTGCTTATTTTTTAGGTCTAGCGGTGGGTCAATTGGTCTATGGCCCTTTAAGTGACCGTATTGGACGTAAAACGCCGCTGTATATTGGTTTGGCGCTGTATATTTTGGCCAGCTTACTGTGTGTATTTGCCTACAACGAATGGAGTTTAATTGCCGCACGGATTTTACAGGCTTTAGGCGGTTGTGTGGGGGTGGTGATTGCGCGTGCTGCGATTCGGGATCGTTTAGATCTACAAAGCTCGGCACAGGCATTTTCAAGCATGATGATTGTAGCCACCATTGCCCCGATTATGGCGCCTACTTTAGGGGCTTGGGTACTTTTATTTTTTGATTGGCATATGATTTTTGCCTTTTTAACCATGATGGGCATCATTGCATGGCTATGTGTGCATTTCTTTTTTCAAGAAACCTTAGTGCCTGAGCGACGTTTAACATTAAGTTTTAATCAAGTACTAAATTTATACGCGGTTATTTTTAAAGATCGGCAGTTTTGTTTTGCCATGTTTTCAGGCTGTTTAAGTGGTGGTGCATTATTTACCTATATTAGCGGCTCAGCTGCGGTATTAATGGATACATACGGCTTAAATCAGCAGCATTTTGCTTATGTTTTTGGCTGTAATGCATTGGGAATTATGGTGTTTTCTAGCCTAAATAAACGCTTCGCGCAGCGCTATGGAATTTTGCAGCGTTTGAAATTGGGCGGTGCTATTCAAGCTTTAGGTGCAAGTATATTGTTACTTGCAGGTTTAGTCGCAGCGCCTTTAGCCTTAGTGCTATTGGGTTTATTTTTAACGGTGGCAGGCATTGGCTTTACCGGTCCCAATGCCATGGCGCTGGCGATGTCAGAGCAAGGTCGCCGTGCAGGCACGGCAAGTGCGTTAATGGGTAGTATGCAATTTGGTGCAGGACTCTTAGGTGGTGTTTTACTCAATTTCTTAATTTGGTCACCTTTGATGAATATGGCAATCATGATGTTAGTCTTTATTGCCACGGCCAATTGGAGCATGCGCCATATTCAGCTTACTCAAGCTGCTTGATTTTTCAATGCCACAAAATGCACTGTTGAAGACCATGACTTAAAGAGTGAATTTTAATGCATAAAAATGATAAAAAATAAATGCGACTAAAGCATGCTGTTCGTGATTACAAAAATCGTTCAAATTGACAGCGACGTCAGGATGGACGCCACAATAAAAAAGTAATAAGGAAAAGATATGCGTGCAAAATTTCAATTATTGTTGCTCAGTGCAGCAATTGCGGCAAGTTCTATGGCACAAGCCAATGGGGTAAGTGAAGTTGAGCAATTGCGTCAAGAGGTGCAAGAATTGCGTCAATTGGTGCAGCAATATGGTGAACAACAACGTTTAACCCAACATCAAGTACAGACAGTACAAAACCAAGTGGTGATGCCTAAAACTGAAGCACAGAAAAAACCATCAGGCTTAGGCCTAACAGTGGGTGGGGCTGAAGTTAAACTGTATGGTAATGTGCGTGCCGATGCCAGCTATCAAATTCAAGGTGGACCTGATGCACGTCCTTATAACCAAATTGCCAATGTCCCTTTAGAGGGTGATCCTACCTATAAAGACCGCTTCAAAAGTACCCTTGCTGCGACTCGTTTAGGTTTAGATTTTAAAGCACCCGTCAATGATGCCAATGTCACTGGTAAAATTGAAGTGGATTTCTTAGGGAGCGGTGATGCATTGCGTATCCGCCATGCTTATCTTACATACAACGACTGGCTGATTGGGCAAACATGGTCAAACTTTGCTGTACCTGACTATATTCCTGATACAGTTGATGCCATGACATACACTGGCGGTGCGATTAAACGTACCCCACAAATTCGTCATACCACAAAGTTTAGTCCAGAGACCAATTTAGTGGTGGCACTTGAAGATCCAAAAGATTCAAGCTCCAATTTACGTTTACCCGCTTTAACTGCGCGTTTAAATCATAAAGTGATGGATAATATGCAAGTGGGCGTGCGTGGTATGGTCAATGAAAAACGTACCGATGCCGATACCACAACCGCTTGGGGTGTGGGGGTGGGAACTAAACTTGACATCACACCAAGCACCACTTTAAAAGCCGATTACTACCATGTTAAAGGCGATGGCAGCTTTATTTTATCGACCAATCCAGGCTTTGCCCAAGATGCTGATAAAAATATTGTGGCAGAAAATGAATTTGACTCAATTATTTTGGGTGTGACTCAAAAATTCAACGAACAATGGCGTGGCACACTCGGCTATGGTTATATGCAGGCCGATGACAACGAAAATTATTTGCAACGTGCTTCAGGTAACTTAAATAAAGAATTATGGCAAACATGGGCTAATGTGTTTTATAGCCCAAGCAAGCCGGTGAGCTTAGGGTTAGAATATACCATGGGTGAGCGTGAAACCTTTAGCCGTCCTGGTCAGCCAAGTCGTACTGGTGAAGATCAACGTGTTAATATGGTTGCGATTTATAATTTCTAATTCTATCTTTAAACAAGAGGTCGTGATGACCTCTTTTTTTATGAGTAAATTTAATATAGTTGTTATCAATTCATCTTTGAAATGAAACATAACTGTGCCATGTTAGGCACGCTACATTAATCCCTCATTAAATAACAAATGGTACAAAAATTGCTTTTATTGGGGATATGTTACAAAAGCAACACAATAATTAATCTTTGGAGTATTCGGTGAAAAATAAGGCGCAATCTTTTATTAAAATCAGTTTAGTATCGGCAGTAGCCAGTTTAATGTGGTCAACTGCACATGCTCAAACTGAGCAACAACAAATCGAACAATTACGCCAAGAAGTTGCCGCTTTAAAAGCACTGGTACAGCAACAACAGCAAGTACAAGTTCAACAACAGCAGCAAATCACTCAAGTGACTGAGTTATCAAGCCCAGCGCCAACAGTGAAACGTGATGGACTAACGTTTACCACCAAAGGTGGAGCTGAAGTGAAGGCTTACGGTTTTGTACGTGCCGATGCCAATTATATTGTTGAGGGTGCAGATAACGACTTTAATGCGGTGGCAAGTTCTAAAGGCGAAGCGAAAGACAAATTACGTTCGACCTTAAAAACTACACGTATTGGGGTGGATTTTTCAACGCCACTTGAAAATGGCAACAAACTTGGCGGTAAAATTGAAACTGACTTTGCCAGCTCAAGTGAAAGCCTACGTATGCGTCATGTATATTTAACCTATAACGATTGGTTAATTGGGCAAACCTTATCGACGTTCTTGTCTAATCATGCACCAGAGATGATTGATTTTAACACTAACCCAGGTGGTGGTACTTCGCGTGTACCAATGGTACGTTATAGCCATAAAATTGCGCCCAATACCCAACTCATGATTTCAGCAGAAAAAGGTGACAGTGCAGCAAGTAAGTTTGGCGATCAAGATGTTAAACTCAAATACAGTGCACCTGTTTTAGCTGCCAAAGTGATTCAAGGCTTTGATGAAGGCAAAGGCTCACTCTCAGCCCGTGCTTTGGTTGAACATTATAAAGCTGAGGTGGGGCAGGATGATGCAATTGCTTGGGGGGCTGCTGTTGGGGTCAATTATCAATTGACTGATCCACTTAAAATTTCGGCTGATTACTCGTATGTACAGGGTAATAACAAATATTTATATGCCACCAATACCGCTTTTGCTTTAGATAATGAGCAAAAAATTGAGCAAAACGAATTTCATGCAGTCCAAGTAGGTGCAACCTATAAATTTTCACCTGCATGGCGTTCAACGCTTGCCTATGGCGCAGTCTTTGCCGATGATAGCAATGCCTATGCAAACTTAAATCAAGAGGGCAATGAACAGGTACAACAAGCATGGCTGAATTTTATTTATTCACCAGCTAAACCTGTTGATCTGGGCATTGAATATGTAAATGGTAAACGCGAAACCTTTAAGGGCGAATCTTTTAAAGATAACCGTATTGGTTTAATGGGACGTTACAGTTTCTAAATTTTAGATTGATAACTAAACCGAGGTGTATCACCTCGGTTTTTTTTATGATTTGTTTAAATAATATGCAGATATTACATAAACGAGGCCACTAAGCATAGGAGTTGGCTGATTAAAATTGCATAATAACCGCGTTTTTCGCTCATTAGATGAATCAGGTGATTCAAATCTGATTTCAAATTATTATTTTTTGCGTTGCTTTCATTCTTCAATGAATCACGTGTTATTGCAAAATTGCTCTTTACATTATTTCTCTTGTAGCAATCGTGGGTTAATTTAAAGTAAATCTAAGTCATCAAAATAATGATGCAGGATTTCTTTAACATTGAACTGAACGCTGTAGAACAATAAAAGTATTGATCAATTTTAACGGATATCATCGCTATGGAATTTACTTTTGACGCATTTTATACGCTGATTGCGGCGGTCATTGTTCTGTTACTGGGCCGCTTCTTAGTCAACAACATTGATTTTCTAAAACGCTACAATATTCCAGAGCCTGTGGCAGGTGGTCTAGTAGCGGCTGTTATTTCTCTAATCGTATATAACTTTTGGGGCTATAGCATTACGACCAGCAGCACATTACAAAGCAGTTTTATGCTGATTTTCTTTGCTTCTATTGGTCTAAGCGCCAACTTCTCAAAGTTAAAAGAAGGTGGTCTTGGTTTAGTGATCTTCTTGGTTGCGGTTGCCTCTTTTATTGTGGTGCAAAATGTAGTCGGTATTAGTTTAGCCACTTTACTTGGTATTGATCCTTTAATTGGTTTAATTGCAGGTTCAATTACTTTAACGGGTGGTCATGGTACAGCAGGTGCATGGGGTGAAATTTTTGAAACCAAACATGGTATTGATGGTGCCTTAGCATTAGGTATGGCCAGTGCCACTTTTGGTTTGATCATTGGTGGTATTATTGGTGGCCCACTGGCGAAAACCTTAATTAATAAGCATAAACTCGCGACCCCACGAACCAGTGCGCAAATTGAAGAACGTGATAATCGTCCTGTAGGGGATTTAGCAGGTAATGAGTATGTACCTTTTGAATATCCACATCGGGTGCGTTTAATTACTGCTGATAATGCCATTACTACCTTAGGTTTATTTGCGATCTGTTTAGCTTTTGCTGAATTTATGACAGGTTATGCCAAAGGCACGATGTTTGAATTACCGACCTTTGTCTGGGCATTAGGCTGTGGTGTGATTTTACGTAACTTGCTCGAAGGTGTGTTTAAAGTCACTGTCTTTGATCGCGCGATTGACGTATTTGGTAATGCTTCTTTATCGCTGTATTTAGCAATGGCGTTATTGTCATTAAAATTATGGCAATTGGCCGACCTTGCGGGTCCATTAATGGTGATTTTAGCGGCGCAAACTATCACGATGGCGTTATATGCAGCCTTTGTAACTTTCCGTGTCATGGGTAAAAACTATGATGCTGCTGTACTGGCTGCAGGTCACTGTGGTTTTGGTATGGGGGCTACGCCAACCGCGGTTGCCAACATGCAAGCCATCACCAATATGTATGGCGCATCGCATAAAGCTTTCTTAATTGTACCTTTGTGTGGCGCATTCTTCGTTGATTTAATTAACGTGGTAGTCATTCAATCCATCTTAAGATTTTTAGGTTAATCATAACCGTTTTACACCTTAAGCCCCATTTGTGTGGGGCTTTTTTGCTTTTTCTCCCGCATCAATCATTGATGGGACAAGGATAATAAGATGAATGAAAGTTTAAATCAGAGCTTACTCGACTGGGTCAATGCTTTAAATGCACCCTTATGGGATTTTTTGGTGGTGTTTTTGGTGGCAGTAGGTGTGTTTTATACCATCGCAACCGGTGCTGTGCAAATTCGTCTGTTTGTACACAGCATTAAAGTCATGAAAAATAGCCGTAAACCCGGCCAAGATAGTCACGGCATTACGCCATTTCAGGCCTTTGTGACCGGTTTAGCAAGCCGAGTTGGAGTCGGCAATGTCGCAGGGGTGGCGATTGCGATTGCCATCGGTGGACCCGGGGCGGTGTTTTGGATGTGGCTGACCGCCTTTTTAGGTATGAGTTCAGCTTTTGTAGAGTCATCTTTAGCACAATTATTTAAAGTGCGTGACCAACAAAATCAACAATTTCGTGGTGGACCTGCCTACTACATTACCCAAGGCTTAAAACAAAAATGGTTAGGGGTGGTATTTGCAATCTCTTTAATTTTAACCTATGGCTTTGTATTTAATGCAGTACAAGCCAATGCCATTAGTGGTGCCACCTCACATGCATGGGGGTGGGATCAAGCGAATATAGTATTGGCTGGTGGTTTTGAAGTGTCTTGGGTCGGTTTAGCACTGGTGCTGATGACCGCTTTGATTATTTTTGGTGGCATTAAACGGATTGCTAAAGTGGCTGAGAGCTTTGTGCCTTTTATGGCGCTATTGTACTTGGTAGTGGCGCTGTATATTGCCATGTTAAACTTTGACAGTTTACCTGCCATGTTCCAACTTATTTTTAGTAAAGCCTTTGAGTTTGAAGCAGCAGCAGGTGGTTTTTTTGGTGCTATGATTTCCATGGCCATGATGATGGGCATTAAACGCGGACTATTTTCCAATGAAGCTGGTATGGGTTCGGCACCGAACGCTGCTGCGGCCTCAGATGTTAAACATCCGGTCAATCAAGGCTTAGTGCAAATGCTCGGTGTGTTTGTTGATACCTTTGTGGTGTGTTCATGTACCGCTATCATTATTTTAGCTTCAGGCTTATATGAAAATGCTGGTTTTGAGGGGGTCACCTTAACCCAAATAGCATTAGAGAGTCAGATTGGTGCATGGGGTGATGACTTCTTGGCACTCATTTTATTCTTGTTTGCTTATTCATCGATCATTGGGAACTACGCTTATGCTGAAGGCAACGTGCAATTTATTCACAATAACCGTGTCGTAATGTTGATCTTTCGTATTTTAGTCTTGGTTATGGTGTATTTTGGCTCAATTGCCAGTGTGCCACTCATTTGGTCTATGGCAGATTTGTTTATGGGGATTATGGCAAGTATTAACTTGATTGCGATTTTACTACTGATGCCATTTGTGTTGATGTTACTCAAAGACTACCGTAGCCAACTTAAAAAGGGAGTTAAAGAGCCCGTGTTTAAGCTAGACCGTCATCCAAAATACAAAAGAAAAGTCAACTCTGATATTTGGTAACTTAAAAAAACCTCCATGATGGGAGGTTTTTTTAAGGTATATTAAATGCCAAAATTTACAATTAAATGAAACGCAACACAGTAAGGCATCAAAATCATCTACACTTAAGGCTCAATTTTGAGCTAAAGCTGCAATCGTTTATGATGAAAATGGGCAAACTTTTTTTGGCAATTGCTTTGAGTCTTGGTATGACACAGCTGCAAGCGGCTCAGTCAACTGTCGCACAAGCCCAGCCTGATCGCATTAATTTTCATGAAGTGAAGAAGTCAGAAAAACGGCCCATCATTGCATTGGTATTAGGCAGCGGTGGCTCACGTGGCTATGCACATATTGGTGCGATTGAAGTTTTAGAACAAGCTGGAATTCAACCTGATTTTATTGTAGGAACCAGTGCCGGAAGCTTAGTGGGGGCCTTATATGCTCAAGGTAAAAGTGCCAGTGAGCTCAGAGAAATTGCTTTGCAGATGAAAGCCAGTGATGTACGTGATATTCGCTTGGATAAGAAAGGGTTTTTCGATGGGCAAAAAATTGAAGATTATGTCAATCGATTATTAGATGATACGCCTTTACAAGAGTTAAAAATCCCTATGTATGTGGTGGCTACGCAGCTGAAGCATGGTCAAAAGGTGGTGTTTAATTATGGCAACACTGGGCAGGCCGTGCGTGCCTCTGTATCCATTCCGAGCATGTTTATTCCCACTGATATTGCAGGTTTAGAATATGTTGATGGGGGATTAGTCAGTCCTGTACCTGTAAATGTAGCACGCAATTTAGGTGCTGATCTTATTATTGCAGTGGATATTTTGGCACAGCCTGAGCATACCGAAACCCATCATGTATGGGGATTGTTTAATCAAAATATTAACATTATGCAGCAGCGGTTAGCTCAACAAGAACTGCAATATGCTGATATTGTGATACAACCCGATATTCGCGAAAAAGCCCACATTTTTGATGTCAGTAGCCGCGAAAAAATCATGCAAGCAGGCTATATTGCCGCACAGCAACAGTTACTGAATATTGTGCAAGTATTAAACAATAAAAATATAGGCAGCTCACAACAATTGCAGGTCTTGGATTAACACAATAGATAGATTTTTAGCCAAGCATCGCTTGGCTTTTTTTGTAACATAAAGTCGAGTCTTGATCTGATTTTGTAGAGGTAAAGATAAGCAAAAAAACTTAATTGTTTGATGTATATCATAAAATTTAAAATAATTAAGACATAAAAAAACTCATATTAGATTTTAATTTTATAAATATAATCTTTTTATTTCAGTGGCTTAGGTTTACCAAGTGATGAAATCTACTTATACTCTAATTGTACAAAACATCAACATACGCATGAGGGAAATTATGACAACAATGCAAATTGGTGAACTAGTAAAACTTGCAACAATGCCTGAAGTGATCTTTAAAATTATTAAATGCAATACTGATGGCTCTTATGAAGTCGCAGCAAATTTGGGTAACCAAAATATTAGTTATGGTCATATTGCCCCTGAAATGTTACGTCGTGTCACGCTCAATCTTGAGCCTAAAGAACTGACAGGCACGATGTGAACATTAAGTGATTATATATTTATCTAAATGATGACATAATTTATATAAATAATAATGATGCCATTTTGCCTGATATTTTTACTAAAGCCGTTATAATAGCCTGCAATATTAATGATTATCCCTTTGTCTTGAGAACATGATGTCCCCAACTGACCAAATTGCTCCACTGTTAGATGACCAATCTGAACTGACAATGTCGATCCTGATGACCCCTGATATGGCAAATTTTTCAGGTAATGTTCATGGTGGTACGATTTTAAAGTTACTTGACCAAGTGGCGTATGCATGTGCAAGTCGTTATTCGGGCAGTTATGTGGTGACTTTGTCGGTGGATAAAGTCACTTTTAAAGAGCCGATTCATGTGGGTGAGTTGGTGACGTTTTTAGCCAGCGTCAATCATGTTGGGCGTACTTCAATGGAAATTGGTATTCGTGTTGAAGCACAAAATATCCAAAAACGTACCGTGCGCCATACCAATAGTTGCTACTTCACCATGGTTGCGGTGGATGAACACGGTAAACCAAAACAAATTCCGCCACTGAATTTAGATAATGATTGGAAACGTTGCCGTTTTGAATCGGCTGAACAACGTAAAGTACTACGTCTACAAGAGAATCATCATCCCTCATGTAGCATTTATAAGAAGTCAGATCATTAAATAAAAGACCTCCATGTGAGGTCTTTTTTATGGCATCTTCACTTGTATTGCGTTAAGATAAAACGATACGTAGCGTTTCGTTTTTTGGGTGTTGTATGGACGTAGAAAAAACCAGTCGCCGTCAATTGTGTATTTTAGCGGCTGTTGCAGAGGCTTTAGCTGAGCATGATTATGCCCAATTGACCATTGAAGACGTGGCCAGTCGTGCAGGGGTGGGCAAATCTACCATCTATCGCTGGTGGAAACATAAATCAGATTTAGTTTTAGACTGTTTTAAACAGCATACGGCATCTGTTTTTGAACTTGATTTTGAACAAAGCTTAACCACTAATCTCGAACAGCAATTGATAAAACTTACTCATGCGCTACAACATCCTATTGGGCGTGCTTTACTTGCTGTCATGGCACAAAATCGTGAAACTGCAGGTGAATTTTTTCAGCAATATTTATTACCGCGCCGTGAACAAACCTGTGAGTTGATTCAATTGGCGATTCAGCGCGGTGAAATTCGTGGTGATTATCCATTTGCTTTGATGTTAGACACACTATACGCGCCCATTCATTATCAGATTTTATTTTTTAATACCGTACCTGATCAGCACTATATTCAGCAATTGGTGGCATTTGTTTTAGCACCTGTTCAGTTGTCTAAGGATGCCTAACATGCCTGAATCATTGTGGAATCGTGCTTTCATTTTATGTCTGTTTAATAATCTATTTTTATTTACTTATTATTTTGCCACACTCACCATTTTGCCGATTTATATTTTGCAAGACCTAGGCGGTACAGTCAAAGAAGCTGGTTTAGCCCTGACCTTATTTTTACTATCCTCTATTGCGATTCGACCTTTTTCAGGTTTCATCATTGAAAAATTAGGCAAAAAACTTGCTTTACGTGGCGCAGGAGCGATTTTTTTACTCTTGGCTTTTGCCTATATTTTTATTGATAGCTTATGGTCATTGTTGTTGGTGCGTTTTTTACATGGCTTTTGGTTTAGTATTTTAACCACCGTGAATGTACCTGTGGTCAATGAGTTTATACCTGAATCTCGTAAAGGTGAGGGGATGGGCTATTTTGTCATGTCGACCAATTTAGGCGTGGTATTTGGGCCATTAATTGCTTTAACTGCCATTCACTGGATGACATTTAATCATTTATTTGCGTTGTTAACAATTGTGACCATGATCGGCTATGTGTTTACTTTAACGCTAAATGTACCAGAGCAAGAAAAAAATAAAGTACAACAAAACAATCCTTTAACATGGGGCGATATCGTTGAGGTACGCGTGCTTGGCATCAGTATGGTGGCATTGCTCACCGCATTTGCCTATTCAAGCATCACCAGTTTTATCACGGCATTCGCGCAAAGCAAAAATCTATTGCAATATGCCAGTCTTTTCTTTGTAGTGTTTGCCGTATCCATGATTGTGGTACGTCCATGGGTTGGCAAGTTTTATGATCAAAAAGGTCCAAGCTTTGTGATTTATCCATCGTTTATCGCCTTTGCCATCGGCTTAAGTTTGGTCAGTATGGTTGAACAGGCATGGATGCTATGGTTATCTGCGGTATTTATTGGGATTGGCTATGGTTCATTATTTCCATGTATGCAAACTTTAGCCATTCAGTCGGTAGAAAAGCAGCGTATGGGACATGCAATTTCCACTTTTTTTACCCTGTTTGATGTGGGGTTAGCATTAGGCTCAGTCATCATGGGTTATTGCATTGCTTACCTTAATTATTCATGGACTTATTTACTCTGTGCCGTGATTGTGGTGGTCACGCTGTGGCTGTATCGCAGCACTGTTGCACCAAAGCTTCGTTGATTTTTAAGGATAACCCCATATGGAATTACGCCATTTACGCTATTTTGTGGCTGTCGCTGAAGAGCTAAATTTTACCAAAGCAGCACAGCGCATGTGTACGGTACAACCATCTTTAAGTCAGCAAATTAAAGACTTAGAAAATGAAGTGGGTGTGCAACTCTTGATTCGTTCTAACCGTAAGGTGGAACTGACCGAAGAGGGTAAAGCATTTTTAAAACAAGCTATCTTAAGCCTAGAACATGCAGAACTTGCTATTCAAGAGGCGCGTAAGGTGGCCAATTTACAAAAAGATCAGCTCAATATCGGCTTTGTGCCTGTGGCAGAGATGAAGATTTTTCCTTACATCATGCCCAATATCCGTGCCCATTTTCCTGAGCTTAAAATTCACTTTCATAGCTTAACTGATGCCGATCAATTTAAAGCATTAAAAAATGCTGAGATTGATATTGCGTTTACTCGCTACCAAGATCAATCAAGTGACATAGAATGTGTACAGATTTTTAATGAACCTTTGGCATTAATTGTACCTAAAGATGATCCGATCACAGAGCAGCGTCACGTCAGTGTTAAAAATTTTAATGGTCAAAATTTTGTGATTAGTGATGAAGATGCTTCACCACAACTGCATAAAATTATTAGTGATTATTTTAAAGAATCGAAGCTCAATGTGAATATTGTGCAACATTCGACCAATATTTTGCTCAATGTCAATTTAGTGGGGATGGGTGTTGGCTGGAGTATTGTGCCAGCCTATGTGATTCCACTCTTGGGTGATAAAATTGTGGTGAAAAATACCATCGAGCCTTTGCCAATGATTGGCTTATATGCCAGCTATCGTAAAGCACAGAAAAATGAAGCCATTGAATTGATTTTAAGAATTTTAAAGCAACAATTTTATATGGGATTTTAAGATAAATCATAAACAATGGGTGCTTGCATCCATTGTTTATGATTAATTCATAAATTCAATTAAAAATTGCTCATTTTGTTTAGTTTTTCTAAATTTAAGCAGCGTTTATGAGCAGATTTGCCACAGTAACTTTAAAGAATAACTTTTAAAATAACGTGATATTGATTACTTTATACTTAGAAAAATGCTGCATAAATTAAGTGTATGGCTATTAAAAAAAATTGTTCTAAGGGGAGAAGCTAAACACCAATTAGCTTTTAATTATGCAATCACAGAGCAAGAGTTAGACAGGATTGGTGAATTTCGTGTGGCTCAATACCAACGTCGCTTACCTTATATGCTTAGCAGTTTAGATGCTGACGGACAAGATGCTTTTGATCAGCATAGTTACCATTTTTATATTCAAGATAACCAACAGATTTTAGCGGTTGTACGCTATACACCTGCTCCTTTTGAACTGGAACAACTACTAGACAAAGATCAATTTCTTGCTGTGCTTACTGAAAATAACCAAGAAAAAACACTAGAAATTTCACGTTTAATTGCAGCTGATACACATCATTATCGTGGTCTTATGCCAGCTTTATTGTTGTATAGCAGTGTTTACTTAAGCATAGTTGGGGGGTATCGTTATTATATTACCTATTGTAGGGCAGATCGTGCAGCGAAGTTTTTAAGCTTTCGACAAACTGGCAATCAACAACAGTTTAAGATACCCAGCAGAGGCGAGCAGTCTTATTTGCTCTATGCAGGCACATTAAGCTCGGCATGTTGGCAAGGTATACGTAGTGCTTATAATAAACGTAAAAAAAACCACGCTTAACGCGTGGTTTTTTGATCGCCTTGATTATTTGGCATAGAGTTTGGCAAATAATTGTTGGCTGACTTGATCAAGGTTTTGTGGAATAGCTAAAGCTGCTACAAAACGGTCTGGACGTAAGATCACCACCGAGTCAGAGGTTTTACCAAACCAAGTACGGATATCAATACCAACATCACCCACGGTAATGACCCCTTCATAGTGCTTACGAATTGGGTTAGACAATTGCACCGCAGGAATCACTTGAATGAATTTAACACCCAATTTTTTCCATTGTTGCATGGTGGCATCAGAAATACCCCATTGTGGGTCAACACCCCAAGCCAAAATCGCAAAGTCATTGCCAATCACTTCATCCAGCAATATTTGTTCACCTGATTCAAGCTGAACTTTTGGCTGAATAAACATTTTGCCCACAGGGGTGTCTTTTTGACCATTATGGATTAAGGCACCATCGTGGTACTGTGGCATTGGCTTAAAGCGCATCTCAAGCAAATATTGTTTGATTGGCTTAATGTAGTTTAGGGCATACGCAATACCATCACGTACCACACCGTGCCATTTTTTCGGTGGTGCAAGTACGTTACCCGCCATTACAGATAAATCAATCATGGCTTTGGCATGGTCTTTACGTTCAACTTGGTAAGAGTCAAGCAATTCTGCACCGGCTTTACCTTGTACAACCATCGCCACTTTCCAACCTAAGTTGAATGCATCACGCATACCGCTGTTATAACCTTGACCTTGCCATACTGGCATGATGTGTGCAGCGTCACCAGCAAGTAAAATACGGTCTACACGGAATTTGTCAGCAATACGTGCGTTATGGGTATAGACACGCTGACGAATCACTTCAATACCATCAGTACTTGGTAATACTTTAGATAAAAGTTTGGCAATATTTTCTGGTTTGCTGAGTTCTTCTTGGGTTTCGCCCGGCATCACCATAAATTCAAAACGACGGATACCATGTGGTAATGCTGCTGATACATAAGGACGTACAGGGTCACAGCACAGGTAAATGTGTGGCGTTGCCAGTGGGTCGTTGTCGATATCAATCACGATCCATTGGTTAGGGGCAGTTTTACCATCAAAACCAATGCCTAAAGTGCGACGTACAATCGAGTTACCGCCATCACAGGCAATTAAGTACTGTGCATGGATGCTTTCTTCGCCACCTTCTTTGGTTTTAACATTTAAAGTGACACCTGATGCATCTTGATTAAAATGCGTTAAGTGACGGGCAAACAATACGTCAGTTTGTGGGTATTGTTCTAAACCTTTTAATAAAATGTTATCTACTTGTGGCTGTACAAACGCATTACGGCGTGAGAAACCAAATTCACGCGTCATGGGTTGAATATCAGCAAAGCAGCGACCTTTTGGTGTTAAGAAACGCATCGCATGATTCGGTGTGGTATGTGGGAGGACTTGATCCACTAAACCTAAAGATTGAATGGTACGTAAAGATTCATCATCAATACCAATCGCACGCGGATAGTCAATTAAACTGTCAAGCTGTTCCACAACTTTGACTTTTACACCTTGCTTACTTAAATAGTTGGCAAGGGTTAGACCCACAGGGCCTGCGCCTAAAATGGCAACTTCGGTCGTATATTCAGTTTTATGTGTGCTCACAGCGAATATCCATTCAATCAATTCACAATAGCTCTATTAATACCCTAAATCTCAATATATACAAGCTAGGCCATAGTGGAGAGCTTGATTGAAAAAAGCCCTATAGTGATTCAGTGATTTTAATAAGATATTGTTTTTATGAGATAAGCGAGATTTTTTGGTATATGGGTTTTTGATTTAATGATCATTATTTTCTATAGTTAAATAGCATATAAAAAAGGTCAAACTGCATTCCACAATTTGACCTGAAGTTTAGCGTCTAAATAAGGTAAAGCCTAAACTTATTGTGCTGTAGGTTGTTCGCTGTCTGGTGCAGGTGCTTGAGGAGTTGGGTTAGGTTCTTGATCAGAAACAACTACTGGTGGATTGGCTTCTGATGCAGGTTGTTGGGTTTCATTGACACTGATTTCAGCAAAGCTGAATGTTGTAGCTGAGGCAAGTAATGTTGCAAGGCTTAGACTTTTGATATTCATATTTAGGCATCCTTAAAAATTAATCATGGTTGTTGCACTTAATTAGGGGGCAGCAGTGCAACGCGGTTCATACTACGAGCCTCAGAGCAAATGAGGCAAGATGAGTCACAAAGATGTGTATTAAGGATTACGTGAAAAATACAATAAGCTAAGCGCTGTATAAGTGTTGTAAAATAAACAGCAGCAATCTTGCTTAAGATGTATCTAAATATAATTTTTTGTTTAATGATTAAACAGATTGATTCATATAACTTAACAATAGGCTGTGTATAAATTGGATTTGGCAGCTCAAACCTCTTCTTAAAATGTAAGCAAAGTTTTCAAAATCCGCTTTTATGCTGCAAGTTGCAGCCTGTTATAACTTTGCGTAGCATGAACCCAATTTAATAAGGGGGCTAAACATGAAAATCTTGGCACAACAGGCTGTACCTACTCATGTCATTTCAGGCTTTTTAGGCGCGGGTAAAACCACAGTGCTCAAAGCTTTATTGGCACAAAAGCCAGTAGGGGAAAAGTGGGCTGTGTTAATGAATGAATTTGGCCAAATTGGGATTGATCAGCAACTCCTGCCACAAGATGAAGGCTATGCGGTTAAAGAATTATTAGGTGGATGTTTATGTTGTAGCAGTCAATTACCCATGCATATTGCCTTGTCACGCCTGCTCAATGAACAACAACCTGACCGATTGTTTATTGAGCCTACAGGATTAGGCCATCCCGCTGAATTGTTAGAACAACTGACCGAACCGCATTGGCAAAGCCATTTGGCTGTGCGTCGTCTTGTGACGGTAGTAGATGGTTCGCGTTTAAGTGATCGAGCTTGGACGGAGCAATATTTATATCAAGATCAACTCAAAGCAGCGCATACGGTGCTAGTGTCACATGCTGATGTGATGCAAGACACCGATCAAAATGCACTGGCTGCCTTACAACACGAATATCAAGCCTATGGGCAAATATGGCTGATCAGCGAACATGGACAAGTGGCATTACACGAGATTGATCAGCCGTATATCGCCACGCAGCGCAAGATTCAGCCTTTGTTAAAAATTCAGCAGCAACAACTCACGACAGAGCCAGTCAAAATCACCCAATTGCCATATCACTATATCGAACAAGCACAAGGTTATCGGGTGGCAGGTTGGAAATTTTCCAAGCGTTGGCAATTTAATTTTTATGATGTGATGGATGTACTCTGTGAGCAGCAAGATTGGTTGCGTATTAAAGCAATTTTGAATACCGAACAAGGTTGGAAAAGTTTTAACTTTAATCCTGAGCAATTTAATTATCAAAGTGCAGCGGAAAATGTAGATAACCGTGTGGAAATTATTTATCAGCAAGATCGTGATTGGCAAGCCTTTGAAGCTGCCTTATTGGCTTGCCGTATTGATCAAGAATCCTAAGACAGCCAAAATTGACTACGCGTGGCAAAAATCATGTAAAAGCAGAAGTTTTGCCTTTAAATCGAGTATCCTAGCGGCAATAATTTAGGAGTTTTCAGCAATGGCTTTAAAAGCAACCATCTATAAAGCAGACTTAAATATTGCCAATATGGATGTACACCAATATGGTGATTATCAACTGACTATGGCGCTACATCCATCAGAAACCATTGAGCGTTTAATGGTGCGTATTTTGGCCTATGCACGTTATGCAGATGAAGCTTTAGAGTTTACCAAAGATTTATTTGAAACCGATGAGCCGGCACTTTGGCAAAAAGACTTAACCGGTCAATTGCAAACATGGATTGAAGTGGGTTTGCCCGATGAAGATAAAGTCAAAAAAGCCAGTGCCCGTTGCGACAAAGTGGTTGTGGTCACTTATGGCTCGGCTGTAGATGAATGGTATAAACGCAGTAGTAAAATCAAAACCTTAAAGAATGTAGAGGTGTGGCAACTCACAGAAGCCACCACCACTGCTATTCAAGCCTTGTGTGAACGTACAATGCAATTACAGCTTAATGTCATGGATGGCGAGTGGACGTTAATTGGTGATAATGCTCAAGCAGTAGTTGAGTGGATCCAACTTAAATAACATCTTGGGCGTTAAGGGCATTGCATCTTAACGCCAAGCTTTGTATATCTAGCTCATGATTAAACAATAAGAAGAACAACATGACAGATGCAGAAATGTATCGTTTATTACTCGCTTTGCTGATTGGTGCAGTCATTGGTGCCGAACGTGAATATCGCAGTAAATCGGCAGGTTTGCGTACCATGATTATGGTGAGTGTCAGTTCGTGTTTATTTACCATGCTGTCGATTAAAATTGGGGTGGATAATCCCGACCGTTTGGCAGCCAACGTTTTAACCGGTTTAGGTTTTTTAGGTGCTGGGGTAATTTTTAAAGATGAAAATCGTATCTCTGGTATTACCACAGCCACCACCATTTGGATGACTGCCGCTTTGGGTATGGCGGTGGGTGCAGGCTATGAAGCTTTAAGTATTTTTAGTGCCGTGATTGTCATGACCGTGTTGGCGATTTTGATTTATGTGCAAGAACAAATCGAACAGCTGAATCAAGCGCGGCATTACCGGATTGTATGTGCCTATCAACAAGCCACCTTAGATCATTATGAAGAATTATTTAAAACCTATCACTTAAAAGTGGTGCGTAATACCCAACATAAAACCGAAAGCCATATTACCGGACGTTGGATTTTAATTGGCTCTGCGCAAAACCATCAGCGCTTAACCGAATATTTACTCAATGACCCAGATATTCAAGAACTGCGCTTCTAATCTTGTTTATACTAAGCTTTTTAACGCAAGGTAAAGCACATGAGCCAAGAATTACAGATGATTGATTTGGTAGAAGGTACGGGTAAAGAAGCGGTTAAAGGCGCATTAATTACCACCCATTACACCGGTTGGTTAGAAGATGGCACCAAGTTTGATTCATCGCTTGATCGTGGTAACTATTTCGAATGCGTGATTGGTACAGGCCGTGTGATTAAAGGTTGGGATCAGGGCATTATGGGCATGAAAGTGGGTGGCAAACGTAAATTGATCGTACCATCACATTTGGCTTATGGTGAGCGTAAAATGGGCAATGTGATTCCAGCCAACTCTAACTTAATTTTTGAAATTGAGTTGTATGATGTAAAAACCCGCGACTAAGTGCCAAGACCTAAGATCAGTGATGGTCTTAGGTGTTTTTTATGATTCCTAACATAGAGATTATTTAAAAATAAGCCACAAATTGGCTTTATTTTGCCAACTGATAATCGTTATAGTAGCGCGATAAAATGTTGCTTAACATACAGGTTGCCAAATGGGTCATATGCTTTTGATTTGCGTCATTGTTGTGGTCTTGGCGGTATTTTTATATCAATATTTAAAACTCACCAGCCCATCTACAGGCTTGCCTGCGCGTCAACCACCGTTAAAATTTTCTGCACCACAGCATATTGATGCGTTATTGGCGCAAATGTTATTACAGCAACAGATCTTATTTGATGATGTGGCACGTTTATTTATGCAGCAATGTATGGAACAACGTGATTCACGTTTGGTGTTTGCCATGTGCGATGATTTACTCAGCAAACTGCCTGAAGAGACTCAACACGAAGTGCGTCGTTTAGACTTGGATGAATGGTCAATTTATCTGACCTTTAGCACTCAATCGTACGAGTATTATATTGGGCGTTATGGGGTATTTCAGTTACATGTAGATCGTTTTGGTGAAGAGCATAAATTAAGTTTATGGAAACCTGAATTTCATCCTGAATACAGCCATTTACATATGGACGAACGGCTGCAACTGCCTATGGCGCATTTATAATGTCGAATCTTGAAATCTTTGCAGTGTTGCTCAGTGTCATTGCCGTGAGCCTAACGGTCAAAAAACATATTTTATGTTGGGGCTTTAATTTTGTTGCCGCAGCACTGTATGGCTACTTATTTTATTTATATCAATTGTATGCCGAAACTGTGTTGCAAGGCTTATTTATGCTGATGGCAATTTATGGTTTTTTCACTTGGAAAAACACAGCCACCCAAGCATTACAGGTTCAACACATTGCAGTCAATAGCGCCTTGCTACAGATGCTAGGTACTTTCATCTTGGGTTTAATCTTTGGTTTGAGTTTACAGCATTTTACCCAAGCAGATTTACCCCTTTTAGATGCGCAATTGGTGGCATTTAGTTTGCTTGCTACGTTTTGGGCGAGCCGTAAATACGTGGCCACATGGGCATTATGGATTGTGCTTGATATCATTTATGTGGGTATGTTTATTTATAAAGACTTAATGCTTACCGCTGCCTTGTATGCCGGTTTTATTGCTTTGGCCTGTTGGGGTTTAGTGCAATGGCAGCAAAGTCGCTTAAATTTAAGGCAAAATTAGCGTATATTGCGCTCGGGGACAATATCGAGTGATTCAACATGGCTGAATTTATACCAAGCAGTTTAAATCAAGTAAATGCCACCAGTGGCGAGAAAAAAGTATTTAAATTTTTAGAACATTTATTTAGCGATGATGATCAGGTCTGTATTTGGTATGAACCTGAAGCTTTAGGACGTTATTCAGATTTTTTAATTTGGCATCCTGCTTGGGGATTATTGGCAGTTGAAGTCAAAGATTGGTCTAAAAGCCATTTTAAGCAGCTTGATAAACTGAACCGTACCGGGTTTGTCGGAGAGTTTTTTATTTAAGTTAGGCCACCTGACCTAACGGGTTAATCTTATCATAGTACATTGCTTCAAA